>Ga0272449_1001131_pt1 | contig 28545 bp, 27 predicted proteins | sample YNPCB0241_FD_198679 | JGI IMG/M metagenome (GOLD analysis project Ga0272449, IMG submission 198679) | Hot spring sediment microbial communities from Yellowstone National Park, WY, United States - YNP-CB-024-1 | ecosystem: Environmental > Aquatic > Thermal springs > Hot (42-90C) > Sediment... | reverse complement strand
AATGTTCCTCTTGAATCTATAACTGGAATGCAGGCTGGTTTAGGGATTCCTGATCTGAAGAAGTTAGGGGAGTTTATTAATTTTATTAAAAATAAAAATTTAAATATAAAAGAAATTAGTAGCAAACGAATTGGCAAAGGTATACCCTCAATTGAGGAATTAAGGCAGGAATACAAATTCTTTCTCTAACAAAGCTATTTAATAACCTATTATTTCTCTACCAAGCCAAAATCTTTTTTTCCTTTTTTAATTAATAAAAATTTTCCTTTTTCTAAAGTTTTGACACTTGAAATTAAATTTCTTGCTTCTGATTTTGATTTTGCTAAATTAAGGTTAAATAAAATTTCTTCTAAAGGCAGTTTTTCTTTAAACTTTATCGTTGGAATGGCATTTTTTAAAATTTTCATTTCTTCCAAACTAATCTCTTCAAAATTTTTTTCAAACAAAATTTTAGTTATTCTTAAAACTTCATCTAAAACTTTTTTGCCATATAAATTTAAAACAATTTCTTCTCCTAAGTTTTTTTGAACTATTCTTTCTTCTCTTTTATTTTCACCTTCTTTAATAATTTTTTCTATTTCTTTAAGAGATTTAAATGAAAAATAATATAAAAGGCTTTTAGCTAATTCGTCATCTAAATTAATTAAAAATTGATACATTCTAAAAGGATGAAATTTTTTTGGATCGAGCCATAAAGTTTCTCCTGCTTCAGTTTTCCCAAATTTTCTTCCTGTTTTTGGATCAATAAGCAAAGGATAAACTAAACCATAAGCTTTTTTACCCAATTTTTTTCTAATAAGTTCTATTCCTTGAACAATATTTCCCCATTGATCAGAACCACCTATTTGAAGCTCGCATTCATATTTCTTAAAAAGAACAAAAAAATCATAAGCTTGAAGCAGTTGATAGGTAAACTCAGCAAAAGACATCATTTCTTGCAAAGAAAGTCTTTGTCTTACAGTTTCTAAATCAAGCATAGAATTTATACTGACTACTTTTCCTACATCTCTTAAAAATTCCATTAATTTTAAATTATCAAGCCACTCTGAGTTATCAATCAATTTAACCTTTTTCCCATCAAGAGGAATAAATTTTTCTATTTGCCTTTTTATACTTCTTTTATTTTTCTCTAAAACTTTTAAAGACAAAATAGGTCTTTCGGTTATTTTTCCACTTGGATCGCCAATTTTTGAAGTTCCTCCACCTAAAATAACAATAATTTTAAAACCTTGAAGATAAAATCTTTTAAGAAGAGAAAGTCCCAAATAATTTCCTAAATGCAAAGAATCAGAAGTAAGATCAAAACCCAAATACAAAGTCCCTTTCTTTTTAAAAAATTCCTCAATTCTTGGTGTTGCCTGATAAACCAATCCCCTCTTTTTTAACTCTTCAAAAAATTCCATTTTAATTTCGTTAACAATTTTCGATTTTAGATTTTAAATTTTAGATTTTTATTTGCCCCCGGCAGGAGTCGAACCTGCAACCTCCCGGTTAAGAGCCGGTTGCTCTACCACTTGAGCTACGAGGGCAAAAACAATCTAAAATCTAAAATCTAAAATCTAAAATCTAAATTCTAAATTCTAAAATTATTATAACACACAAGATGAAAATTATACTCTTAAACTTTAGATTTCTTCATTGTAATTACTCCCGAAGCAATGATATTAGCAATTTCTGTTACTTCTTTAAGAAGGTACTCTGCTTTTTCCTCAAAATTCTTTGCACTTTCCTTTATCAAAATAAGCCAATATTTTGTTTCATTAGCAGATCCAAGAGCTATTTGAAAAAATCTTAGATAGTCAGCTTTGGAAGTTGCTCCCTTTGCTTCTATTACATTAGCTCCTATCGATGTGGCTGAACGAATTAATTGATCAGCTATCGGCCGCAAATTTTTATTTTTACGAACCGCCTCACAAAATTTTATAATCTCTAAAGAAAATTTAACTAATCTATCATTAAATTCTTCCCTAAATTTTTTCTTATCCATCTTTAAATTTTAAATTTTTCCCAATTTTAGATTTTAAATCAATTTTAGATTTTAGATTTTTATTCGCCCCTAACCGGATTCGAACCGGTATTTCCAGCCTGAGAAGCTGGTGTCCTCACCATTAGACGATAGGGGCAAAAATAAATCTAAAATTGAAAATCTAAAATCTAAAATTAATTATAAATCATTACCAGTAGTAAGAAAATTGATTAAGGCGCCAGTTACCCAAGCTTGAGGATAGTCTGGTTCTTTTTCTTTTAATCCTTTAAAAATTATTTTATCATCTAAAACAGTATAATATTCAGGAAGATAACCAATCTCTTCATGGGCTCGAATAATTGCTTCTTTTATTTTATCATATTCTTTTTGATAACCCAATTTTTTAAGTCCTTGAGCAATGATCCAATTATCATGGGGCCAAACCGAACCTAAATGATAAGATAAAGGATCGAAATCTTCTTCCAAGCTTGAATGGGTTCTAATTCCATAAGGAGTCCACATATCATTTTCAAAAAGTCTTTTAACAACAAAATCAATTTTATTTTCCTCAATTATTCCAGTAAAAAGAAGATGTCCTGGATTTGAAGTTATTTTTTTAACTTGTTTTTTATCTCCATCTAAAGCCAAAGCGAAAAATTTTCTATCTTCCATCCAAAATTCTTGATTGAATTTTTCTTTCAAATTTCCTGATCTTTCTTTTAATATTTTTATAAAATTTTTATTTTTATTCAAAATTTCTGCTAAATAAACTACACTCTCTAAAGCCAGATACTCATAACCCTGAACTTCAACAATCTCAACTGATGGTTTAATTTTAAGCCCATCAGAGTCTTTCCAGCCTTGATTATTTAAACCTTCTGGATTTTTCTTTTCATATTCAATAAATAAATTTTTATCTTTATCTCCGTAATCAAAAATCCAATCGACTGCTTTTTCAATGTTTATCCAATATTTTTCAATAAAATTTTTATCTTTAGTTTTTTCAAAATAAAAATAAAAAAGAATCAAATAAAGAGGTGTTGAATCTATTGAACCATAATAAGGAAAAGGCCAGTTGCGATTAGGATGTCTTTTATTAACTAAATCAGTTTCGTGGAGTATTTTCCCCGGTTCTTCTTCTTTTAAATTATCAATCTCTTTTCCTTGAAGTTCTGATAAAATTTCTAAAGTATTTTTAGCAATACTTATATCATAATCAAGAAGCTGCCAAGAAGAAATAATTGAATCTCTTCCAAAAAGCTTATTAAATCTTGGTAACCCCGCAAGTAAAAAACCTCTTGGATGTCTCAAATCCTCAATTTCTTTTTTTAACTTTTCAATATCAATCATTAAAATTATTATAAACTAAACAAAAATTGAAGAGGGCTCGGTTTTGAAAACGGGAATTTTCTCTTTTTTAAACAAAATGCTTTCTAAAATTATTCTCTCCATTAAACCAAAATTTTGTTTATGATCAAATTTTGACAAAATTTCTTTTTTTATCTTAAAAACAATTTTTTTATATCTTTCATAATTTCTTAAAACATCTTTAATTTTTTCATAAAATTCATTTTCATTTCCATCAAAGAAAAATTTTTCATTGTTTAAGATTTCTTTTGGTCCATAAGTTTTTCTTGTTATAGGAATAAGATTTTGACTTAAAGCTTCGACAATTACCAACCCTAAAGATTCAATTTTAGAAGGTAAAACTAAAATTTTATGAGTTTGATAAAGAGAAAATATTTCTTCTTTTTTAAGATGACCTAAAAATTGAACATTTTTCTCAAGACCAAGTTTTTTTACCATTTTCTTTAATTTTTCCTCTTCTTGACCACTCCCAACAAGATTTAATTTAATTTCAGGAAAGTCATTTTTTAATTTTCTTAAAGCCTTAATTAAAATTTGTACATTCTTTTCTTCACTAAATCTTCCTACATAAAGTAAATCACCAGGAACTTCAGCTTTTTCTTTTTCAAAAATCTTTACTCCCGGATAAAGAGTAATTAATTTTTCTTTTTCAACTAAATCATTAAGATAATTTTTGACTGCCTGAGAAACACAAATTACTTTTTGACAGAGATCATTACTTAGAATTTCTTTTAAAATCTCGGCTCTTTTTTCAAAATCTTTCTTACCATATCTTCTTTTATAAACATCCTTATCTAAAACAATGTGAAACCAAATAAAATAATGTTTATTATATTTTTTGCAAAATTCAATTGTTTTTAAATAACTTTTCCAAAGATAAGGGCTTAAATTTATTAAAATCACATCAGCCTCATAAACAAGTTTTTCTAAGTTTTTAAATCTCCATTCTAAATTAAAACAGGTTTTTTCTTTATAAAACTTAGCGAAAGGAGAAAAAATTGTTACTTGCCAATTTTGATTTGTTAAAAATTCAGCAAAATCATAATTTAAAATACTTACTCCGCCATTTCCAATCTCATAATTATGAACTAATAAACATTTTAATCGTTCCATATTTTTAAAATTTCTTCCAACCCTTTAAGCTTTAAAGGTGACCTAAATCCTAACTCAAAAGACTCTGCTGCTTTAGTTCTCATAAAAAAACCTCTATAAGTTATTATTGATAAAAGCAAATTTCTCATTCTCTCACTCATTTGTGAAGAATAAATTTCCATTAACTTTTTAATTTTTTCTAAATAATCAGAAATATCAACTAAAATATCTCCTCGATTTAAATATTCACCATCCATATAAAGAAAAATTGGCGTTTTGTGTGGTTCTCCTAATTCTTTAGAAATTCCCCAACCTGCTCGATCAATAGCTTCGGTTACAATTTTTGAAACTTCGTTATGGTCTCGATGGTAATCTTGATAATAATGAGTAATTACTAAAACTGGCTTATATTTTCTAATTATTTTCATAACCAAATGGACAGTCTTTAAATCTCTTATAAACTCACTATCTTTAAGACCCAAACCAATTCCTTCTTTGATGCCAATAAATTTTCTTGCCAAAATCCATTCTTTCATTCTTTGTTTTTTTAAATTTTCTTTTTTAAATTTTTCTTTTCCATACCAAACACTTTTCTCTCCAGAAGTAAAAACAACTTCAACAATGTAATATCCATTATCAGCAAGCTTCATCAATGTTCCAGCACACAAAAGATGATCATCTGGATGGGCTGTAAAAAGAATAATGTTTTTATTTTTCATTTGGGTTTTTAAAAAATTAATTAACGAAATTGATTTTTAAAAAAGGAGTTAGGGAGAGGGCGAGGCAACCCTCTCCCTAACTTTTTAGGGGAGCAGAATCTCGATCCTCCGCTCCCCATTCTTTAGCCTCAACGCCACCTCCTTTCTTGTTCGCCGCCTAAAAGCGGCGGGGAGTTTTAACCAGTAGTCCCACGGCGCTGGAGCCCACTCTGGGAGCTTCAGCAGAGCAACCAGCCAAGCAGGAGGTACGAACCTGACGAAGGGAGTGAGCACAAACAGGGGGCGCTTGAACCCCCGATAGATCTCATACACCCGCCCCTTCGATGAGAAGGGACAGATGTAGAGAATCCATTCCCTTTCCTCCGCCCAAAGGCGGAGGAGGAAATGAATACTTGAACCCCCTAACCATCCCCCAGTCTTGTGAAGTTGGGAGATAGTCATCGTGTACCACCCTCCTGGCCACTTTCCTTGAGGATTCGTGGTGGCCCTAAGTACACCACCGTCACGAAGGTGCGCAACGATCACCGGCTCCTGACGAAGCCGGAAAACCTCACGAGCTATCTCCCCAAGAGTTAAATCCTTAGGGAGAATAAACTCAAGATTAAACACTCCCAGTGGATTTACCCACTGGTCGTCTACAGAAACCGGAAGGTTTCTCCCGTGTTTGTAGACAAAAAACTGCCAACCCAAGTGGTGGCGCCTGGCCACCAGCTGGGTCAAGAGCAACTCGGCCGGATTCGGCGTGGGGTCTGCCGACCCATAAATAAGTACGCTCTCGGGCTCGGGTTCCTCAACCACAAGCCCGAGTTTTTGTACAACACTCCAAGTTGTTTCCATAGTTATCCACCTCCTTATAGGGTTCAGTGGGGCGTTTGCCCCCCAGCACCACTTTAGAAGACATAGTGGTGCTGGGCGACAAATTAACCCCTAAAATAAAAATGGCCGGCTTAGCCGGCTGGGTGTTGTTAATTTTTTATTATTTTTATTTTTTATCCTAAATAATATACCCAGCCGGCTTAAGTACCGACCAAAATAATAAATAAAACCAAAATTAAACTTTTTCCTAGGCTCATTATGTTTATAATATATCACAAAACATCAACCCTTGTCAAGTCGCTTTTCCACAATTATTTACTTAAAAATTTGAGGGGGTCAAGATAGCCATAATTAGTTGGATTATGAGGAACATAGCCATAACAATTTTTCCAACTTCCATTTAAAAAGCATTTTGCTGGTTCAGGACTTTCTAAAACAGGTTTTTCTTTAATTTCAAAATGCAGGTGAATATCTAACTTTGAATTTTTATCACAACCATCTTCACCAATTCGCCAATAATTACATCCATAAGCAGTAGCTCCAACTTTACCAATGACTTCTCCTTTTTTAATAAAATCTCCTTCTTTTAATTTTTGATTAATTTCAGAAAGATGAGCGTAAAGAGCATAAACGCTGAAGATATTACCCGGATGTTTACCGGATAAATTACCCGGATTTTTAACGGATATCCGGTTTTCATCTGGGTATATTATCCGGTTTATATCCGGGTAGTTAAAACTGTGTTCAACAATCACTGTATTCCCCAACCCATGATCATCTTCTCCATTTTTTACAATTTTTACAACTTTGCCATCATAAATGTTATAAACATTTAAATCTTTAGCATCTGGATTTGGTGCTAAATCAACTCCAGCGTGTTGAATATAATCAATTGATCTATCTGGTCCACGAAACCATGAAGTTCTTAAAGGATTATTAAATCTTTGCCTTACATAAAATTCATTTTTATTAACTGGAAAAACAAAATCTTCTTTAACTTCGAAATCATCTAAATCTTTATAAGAAATAATTAAATCACCCGGTTTAGTTTTTTCAAAAAATTCTTTAGCAAATTTTGGCCAAAGACGAATACAACCTCCAGTAAAATTACTACTAACCCTTTCACCGTTTAAATAATAAGGAATTTCATGAATAAAAAAATCTTCATACATTTGAACAGCATAGTTCATATAAACAGGAAAAAGAGAGGAAAAGTGTTTTTCTTTTTTTATACCAACACGAAAATATCCTGTTGGCGTTTGATACCAAACTCCTTCGGGAGCCTGATAAGCAATAGGAATAATCTCCTTCAATTTTCCATTTTCGAAAAAATAAATCTGATTTTTAGATAAATTTACTTCCCAAAGGCGAGCTTCAAAAATTTTTGGTTTGAGGTTTTGGTTTTTATTTTTTAGATAAAAATTAACATCAAAATTATTCCTGAAAACAAAAACTCTCTCTTTCGTTAAATTCAAAAAAAGCACCACTCCCAAAAATAAAACAAAAATAATAAAAATAAAAATTTTTATCTTCATTTAAAATTATTATACTTTTATTTTCTAAAAACAACTGTTATCTCTCCTTTTAATTTTCTTTTTTCCAAAATCTCAATTATCTTCTCTAAATCTCCTCTTAAATATTCTTCATAAATTTTTGAAATTTCTCGAGCAATGACAATTTTTCCTTCCCTAAAAACTTCTTTCATAATTTTTAGAGTTTTCAAAATTCTTTTTGGAGATTCATAAAAAACTATGGTTGCTTCCAAATCTTTCAATTTTTCAAAATAATTTTTAAGCCCTTTTTTCGGTAAAAACCCCAAAAACAAAAATTTGTCAAGAGGAAGTCCTGAACCAACCAAGGCAGTTAAAAAAGCAGAAGGACCAGGTAAAACTTCAATTTCAATATTATTTTTTAAACAAGCTTGAATTAATTTATAACCAGGATCAGAAACTCCTGGCATACCAGAATCAACAACTAAAATAGCATTATTATTTTTTAGAATTTCCAAAAGATAAGGAATTTTTTCTTCTTCCCGGGGAGCAAAATAAGAAATTAATTTTTTATTTTTAATTTGATAATGATCAAGTAAAATTTTCGTTCTTCTTGTATCTTCACAAAAAATATAATCAATCTCTTTTAAAACCTCTAAGCTTCTTAAGGTTATATCTTTTAAATTTCCTATAGGAGTTGGAACAATAAATAACATTTAATTTTAGATTTTAGAATTTAGATTTTAGAATTTAGATTTTAGATCTCTACTCTTACTCCCATTGATCTTGCTACTCCAGCAACAATTTTCATTGCTTTTTCAATATCTTTAGTATTTAAATCTGGTAATTTTTCTTCAGCAATTTTTCTTAATTGTTCTTTTGTCAAAACACCAACTGTTTCTTTTCCAGCTTCGTGTGCTCCCTTTTCAACTCCCAATTCTCTTTTAATTAAATAACTAATCGGAGGTTTTTTCAAAACAAAAGAAAAGGTTCTATCTTCATAAATAGTAACTTCCACGGGAATTTGAACACCTTGCATCTCTTTTGTTGCTTGATTAAATTGATTGCAAAATTCAGCAATATTAATTCCATATTGAGCCAAACTTGGTCCAAGAGGTGGCGCTGGCGTTGCCTTTCCTCCTTCAATAATTAGTTTTAAGATTTTTTTAACAGGTTTCATAATCTTTTCACTTGCAAAAAATCGACTTCAACCGGGGTTTCTCTGTTCATTACTGGTACCAAGACTTTTAATCTTTGCCTTTCTCTATCAATCTCAACAATTTTTCCTTTAAGTCCCTTGAAAAGTCCTTGCATCACTTCCACTAAATCACCAATTTTAAATTCGGTTTCCACTTCGGGCTCTTCTTTTTTCATTCTTTCAAAAATTTCTTTTAATTCTTTTTCATCAACAGGAATTGGTGTTGTCCCTACGCCAACAAAGCCAGTAACTTTAGGAGTATTACGAACTACATACCAAGAATCATCAGTGACAATCATATCAACTAAAACATAACCAGGATAAATTTTTTGCTCAACCAATTCTCTTTTTCCTCCTTTAATCACCCAAACTTTTTCTTTAGGCACTAAGGCATTAAAAATTTTATCTTTCATATCAAAAGCTTCTGCTCTTTTTATAATTGCCTCAGCAACAATATCTTCAAAACCAACAATAGTATGAACAGCATACCAAGCTCTTCCTAAATTTAAAATTTGCTTGACCATTTATTTTAATAAAAATAAAATCCTGACCAATAAAGCATCAAAAATACCATAAACAATAACAAAAATCAATGAAAAAATAACAACTTCTAAGGTTAAATTAATTGTCTCTTCTTTTGTCAGCCACTTTACTTTCTTTAACTCTAAAAAAGATTCTTTTAAATAATTTTTAATTTTCTCAACCATTTTTTCTTAAACTCATTTCTAATTGTCCTTTTTTCATCTCTAATAAAACTTTTTGACCACCATTTACTTTCTTGGCAATAATCTTTTCAGCTAATGGATTTAAAATATATTTTTGTATAGCTCTTTGAAGTGGTCTAGCTCCATAAACTTCATCAAAGCCTTTTTCGACTAATAATTCTTTCACTTCATCACTAAATTCAACCTCGATTCCCTTTTCCAATAATCTTTGCTTGACTTTATTAAGTTGAAGCTCGACAACTTTTCTTAGATCATCTTTACTTAATGGCCTAAAGATAATAATTTCATCAATTCTGTTTAAAAATTCTGGCTTAAAGAAATCTCTTAAAGCTTTTTGGATTTTATCTTTATAATCTTCCATGGGCTCTTTATTTTCATCAGAAAAACCAATTGAGCCCATTTTTCTAAATAAATAACTACCGATATTTGAAGTCATAATAATTATGGTATTTCTAAAATTAACTGTTATTCCTTTACTATCAGTCAACCTACCTTCATCTAAAATTTGAAGTAAAATATTAAAAACCTCGGGATGAGCCTTTTCAATTTCATCAAATAAAATCAAACTATAAGGACGATGTTTAACTGCTTCAGTCAGTTGTCCTCCTTCTTCATAACCAACATAACCAGGAGGCGAACCGATTAATTTGGCTACTGAATGTGGCTCCATATATTCCGACATATCAATTCTTATCATTGCTTTTTCATCATTAAACATAAATTCTGCTAAAGCTCTTGCCATTTCTGTTTTCCCTACCCCTGTTGGTCCTAAAAAGAGAAAACTGGCAATAGGTTTATTTTCATCAGCAAGACCTGCTCTAGCTCTTCTTAAAGCATTACTCACAGCACTAATTGCTTCTTCTTGACCAACAACCCTTTGTCTTAAAATTTCTTCAGCTCTGAGTAACTTTTCTGTTTCATTTTCCATCATTTTTCTTACAGGAATTTTTGTCCAACGAGAAACAACCTCAGCCACATCTTCCTCGGTGACGGCATCTTTAATAAAACTATTTTTCATTCTTTTAAGCTTAGCTTCAATATCCTGAAGTTCTTTCTCAATGGCCGGAATTTCACCATAAATAATCTCAGCTACTCTCGTAAAATCACTATTCCTTTCGGCCTCTTCAGATTCGATTTTTAAACTCTCCAATTTTTTCTTTAATTCTAAATATCTTTCGCTTGCTTTTTTCTCAACTGACCACTTCTCCATCAATTTTTCTTTTTCTTTTCTTAATTTTTCTAATTTAGATTCAATTTGTCTTACCTGAGATCTTGAAGAATCTTCTTCTTTAATTAAAGCTTCTCTTTCAATTTCTAATTTTCTCATTTCTTTTTCTAAATCATCAATTTCTGCTGGCATTGTCTCCAATTGAAGTCTAACTGAGGCAGCAGCTTCATCAATAACATCGATGGCTTTGTCGGGCAAAAATCTATTAGTGATATAACGAGCTGAAAGTTTGACTGCAGCCACAATAGCTGAATCTAAAATTTTCACACCATGATGAATTTCATATTTTTCTTTAAGTCCTCTTAAAATAGCAATGGTATCATCAATTGAAGGTTCCTCAACAATAACTGGTTGAAAACGACGAGCAAAAGCAGGATCTCTTTCGATATAAAGTTTATAGTCTCGAAAAGTTGTTGCGCCAATAACCTGAAAATCTCCTTTGGTCAAAGCTGGTTTTAATAAATTTGAAGCATCAATGGCTCCTTCGGCAGCACCAGCACCAACTAAAGTATGTATTTCATCAACAAATAATATATATCTTCCCGCATTAACTCTTATTTCTTTAATAATTGCTTTTAATCTTTCCTCAAATTCACCTCGATATTTCGTTCCCGCAATTAAAGCACCAATATCTAAAGCCAGAATTTCTTTTCTCTTAATTGATTCGGGTATATCACCACTAACAATTCTTTGTGCCAAACCTTCAACAATGGCAGTTTTGCCAACTCCTGCTTCACCGATAAGTACTGGATTATTTTTTGTTCTCCTTGATAAAATTTCAATAATTCTTCTTATTTCCTTATCTCTGCCAATAATGGGGTCTAGTTTCTTTTGCCTTGCTAGTTCAGTCAAATTAATACTATATCTATCCAAAGGTCTATATTTAGTTTCTGGAATTTCTGAAGTTACTCTCTCGTCTTTTCTTAAAACTGTTAAAGCTTTCTGAACTCGATCAAAAGTTATACCATATCTTTCTAGAATATATTTAGCCGGAGTTCTAATTTCTGTTAAAGCTAATAAAATATGCTCTAAAGAAATAAACTCGTCATTCATTTTTCTGGCATAATAACCAGCTTGATCCAAAATTTGATAAGCTTCCTGAGAAAGATAAAGTTGAGCAATATTACCACCAGTAAAAATTTTTGGCAGTCTGTTTAATTCTTCTTCAACAGTATGCAGTAAAAGTTGTTGGTTAACCTTTAATTCTTTTAAGATATCTTGAATAATTGTTTCGGAAACATTTAAAATACCCCACAAAATATGGATTCCCTTAATTTCGGAATGATGCATTTCAAAACACTTATTCTGAGCCTCCTGCAGTGCCTCCTGAGCCTTAAAAGTAAAACGATTTATCGGAAACATGGTAACATAATTGTAACACGGTGGTAATACAATGGTAATTCAGTAGTAATTATATGGTAATTCGGTAGTAATACTATTATACCATATTTTTGTTTTTTGTCTTATAGGTGGAATTTATCAAATTATTCAATTTTATTAATAAATTATTTGATAATTTCTTCAGTTTTTTGTATTGTTCATCATTAATCTTTTCTCTGTTTTTTAAAAGCTCTAACCAGTATTTATAGTATTCATATAATGATGCCCTGGCGTTATAGAAAAATTTTATTCTATCAAGATAGTGGAATCTTCCATAGCCCTCAGTAATATTGGCTCCGACAGAATCAATAGCAGTAATAAACTGATCTTCCATAATTTTCCTCGTTTGATAATCAAGGTTACTATAAATATCCCAACTAAGATTCGATAACTCCATTGCCAACTTATAAACTTCCAAATCTTCTAACTTAATATACTTCTTCTTCTCCATCCTATTACAACCGTGTTACCATCGTATTACCACTGTGTTACCACTGTATTACCATTGTATTTCAACTGTATTACTATCGTATCACCTTTTCCAACTCCTCATACTTTAACGTATTCAGTATATCCTCTTTTGTTGCCCATCCTCTTCTTGCTTGTGAGACTCCTAAATCTAAAAAGCCTAAATGTAAAACTGAGTGAGCATCACTGTCAATAACCATCTTCACTCCTTTTTCAACACATTTTTTAATATGCTCATCTTTTAAATCTAATCTATCAGGATAAGCATCAATTTCCAAAATTGTTCCTGTTTTTTTCGCATAATCAATAATTTCATCAATATCAACTTCATAAGCAGGCCTTCGATTAATAACTCTTCCAGTAGGATGAAAGATACAATCAACGTGAGGATTTGCCATTGCTTTTTTTATTCTTTCTGTCTGAACACTTCTTGGCAAATTAAAATGACTATGAACCGCAGCACCAACAAAATCTAATTTTGCCAAAACTTCATCCTTAATATCCAAACTGCCATCTTTTAAAATATTAACTTCTGCTCCTTTTAAAATTTTTATCTTGCCTTTATATTTTTGATTTAATTTATCAATTTCGCTCATTTGCTTTAATAATTTCTCCTCATCCAAACCACCAGTCATCGCCAAAGATTTTGTATGATCAGTTATACAAATATATTCCAAACCCAATTTAATTGCTTCTTTTACCATCTCCTCAATTGAATTTTGTCCATCAGTCCAATTTGTCTGAACCTGTAAATCTCCTTTAATTGATCCATATTCTATTAATTTAGGAAGCTTCCTTTGCCGAGAGACTTCAATTTCTCCTCTATTCTCTCTCATCTCCGGTGGTATCCATTCCAGATCTAAAGCCTTATAAATTTCTTCCTCATTTCTTCCAGCAATCATTTTTCCATTTTTATCAAAAAGTCCATATTCATTAAGCTTCCATCCTTTTTTAATCGCGAGTTCCCTCATGGCTATATTATGATCCTTAGAACCGGTAAAATAAGCCAAAGCAGCACCAAAACTTTCTTCAGACACAACTCTTAAATCAGCATCTAAACCAATTTTGAGTCTTACCATTGTCTTTGTTGGTCCTTTAGCCAAAACATCACTAATACCATCAAATTTAACAAAATAATCCATCAATTTTTCAGGCTTATCCGAAGTAGCCAAAATATCAATATCTCCAATTGTCTCCTTTCTTCTTCTATAAGAACCAGCAGGCAAAACCTCTTTAGTAAAACCACTTTCCTTTAAATAATTAACTAGGTCTTCAACCACAGGAATAATAAATCCCAAAATTGCTCTTCCTCCACCTTGTTTGAAAAACTGAATCCCTTTTAAAATTTTCTCCTCACTTTTTTCTCCAAATCCAGGCAATCTTCTAATTTTATGTTCCAAACAAGCCTTCTCCAAATCATCAATATTTTTTATTCCCAAAGCCTTATAAAGCTTATAAACAATTTTTGGTCCCACTCCTTCAATACTTGTCAAGGTCTCAATATCAACAGGCACTTCTTTTTTCAATTCTTCCAATTCTTTAATTTTTCCAGTCTTTAAATATTCAATAATTTTTTCAGCAATTGACTCTCCAACACCAGGAAGCTCCATCAAGCCTTCTTTTCCCTTTTTCTTTACAAATTCTTCAATATCTTCATCTAAAGCTTCAACAGAATAAGCAGCCTTTTCATAAGCCTGAGGCTTAAACGCTACTCCCCTCATCTCCAAATAACTTGCCATCATTCTTAATAATTTAGCCACCTCCTGATTTTTCATCTTTCAAAATTCGATCAAGATCTTTCTTTTTTTCTCAAAAAAACTAATAACAAAAGGTAAAAAGAAATTATCTCTACCGAGCAAACTGAATGAAACATTATATTCAGAAGAAAAAATTATTTTGCAAAGAAAATTTTTATTCCCCACAGTAAGTGAAACTTTGTGTAAATATCCCAGAATCCTTCCGCCAATACCTACTAAATAAATTTTCTTTCCTTTTTCGATATCAATACCTAATTCTTGCGCAATCTCTGGACGAAAAACAGAAAAAGAAGCTCCCGAATCAACTAAAGCTTTTATTCTTATTATTTTTTTACCTTTTCTTAATGTAACTTCAGCAATTGGAAAATATTGACCATCTTTTTCTAAATAAGGAAATTCTATTTTCATAGAATAACTAATATATACGGACCTTCGTCTTTTCTTGGAACTAATAGAATCGAGACCTTCTTCCTTAATCCCTTAGCATCAATTTCTTTCATTAAATCCCTAAGATTTTTATTATGGGCAACAATTTTATCACCAATAAAAGCCACCCATTCTCCTGCATAAGAATCTAATTTTATTTTTTTTCCTTTTTTGTTATTAATTATAGTAACCATAAGATTTTCTTAATCTTTTTTGATATTTAATCCCTTTTTCAAATTTACTTCCCAAAATTCCTTTGCTCAAATCTACAAAACTTACTTTTGAAACTTTAGAAGCAGAAATATCACACTTAATTTTCTAAAGCTCTTCTTCTAATTTTTCTATCTTCTGACGTATCTCCATAAATTTTATTAAGGATTGATTAGCCATAAACTAATTATATCACAAAATTACAACTAATTACAATTGTATTACTACTTGTATTACAATTTAAATTTTAGAATTTAGTACTTAGAATTTAGAATTTGAGCTTTCAATTCTTCAATCTCCTTCTGTTGTTCTTTAATGGCCTCGATAAGCAACCATTGAACATCTCCATATTTTATTTGTTTATATCCTTTTTCATCTGTCGTAACTAATTCAGGAGCAAATTGTTCTACCTCTTGAGCAATAAGACCACTTATTTTTTGTGAAGGATCATTCTTTAAAGTAAATTGCTTTGGTTGTAAAGATAAAACTTTTGCTAAGGCATTATTAAATGATAGATCTGTAATATTATCTTTTAATCTAATATCTGAAGTGCAAGTTCCCAATGTTCCTCCGTTATAAACCAAACATCCTGTGGTACGAATATCGCCCACAACATCTAATTTATAAGCTGGACTTGTCGTCCCAATACCAACATTATTTGAATCCCAAGGAATGCGCATTACCTCCGTCGTCCCCTTCCGGAAAATAATTGCCATACCTGCAGCGCTTTGCAAATATAAATTCCTACCAGAAACAATACGTAGTTCACCATCATTTGTAATATAACTAAGATTTGCAGTTGCCCCTGTTTTTTCAAGATTAATTCTTGCGGAAGTGCTACTGGCTATATGCAATAAAGCTGTTGGTGTTGTTGTCCCGATGCCGACATTACCACCCCAAAATGCAAAGTTTCCTGCCGAAGTAATTTGAAAGCCCTGGGCAGCATTAGTATCGTTTTGAAGAATAAATCCACCACTGGACGGAGCTATCAAAGCCCAAGCTCCCATTCCACTTGGTGCACCTGTTGACACAAGCTGAATACCAACAGATGAGGAATTAACAATAGTAAGCTGACGACCCGGATTTGTTGTTCCGATACCAACGTTGCCTGAGGAATCGACTACGAGAAATGATGTACCAGCATTAGTTGAAGGTGCAATAGCTACAACATTAGCTACCCACTGATCGTTTGCTGAAATATTAAATACGTCTGGATCTTCACTGCTTGCATTAAGTTTTCGCCAAGCAGTTCCCACACCGACGCCACCGGTAGTGTTAGCAAAATCGTTACGACCACCTACATAGTTTGTTGGGTATTCACTCACAGTATAATAATAATCATAACCAACAGCAGATATCCAAAGAGTATTCTTTGCTCCCCACGATGGCGTTAAGGTTGGGGGGTCAGGAAGAGACGAGAATCCGGTTGTAGCGGTGCCAGCTTCTGGTACTCCACTATAATTAATAATTCGATAAGAGATGTGAGCGCTCTGTTCAGAAGCTGATGTAGTTACATTAATGGTACTACCCTCGGTGCCATCAGCAATTCGATACCAAGCTCCAAATCTAACCACTGAACCATTGTTGACATTAAATAGCTGGGTCCAACCGCTCGGAAAAGTTATTGTTGGGTTACCATCACTCACAAAGAAAACAATTAGCAAATCGCCTACTGAAATTCCTGATGGCAAATTAACAGTATGAGATGTGCTATCTGTTTCATTTTTTCCACCATTAACACCGGCTACAATAGGAAAATCTGATTTTTTAACTCGGAAAGGTTTTTCGACCATAGCAATTCCCCCATCATTCTCAATTGTAAAAACACTTCCAGTAGAATTTTGCAATTCAATAAAATTACCTCCATCTGATCTGAAAATAGTTAGATTTGCTGTGGGGGTAAGAGTTCTTATTCCCATATTGCCATTTTTATCAATAATAATTCTTTCGCGAATACCATTTGTGCCAAAACCAAGCCTTTTAGCTCTAACAACATATGAAACATTCCCTTCTCCACCTACTATAGTATCATCTAATACAAGACTGGCATCACCACTGCAACCCGCTGTACAACGAATGCTTAAATAAGCGTTAGTATTCGGCCCCTGAAAACCCGCAATCTCCTGAATACTAGGAGAAAACACCCATAGACTCCTTCCTGGATTTGCTGTTCCGATACCAACTTGACCTTCAACTATTAATCCGTCGGCAAGAGCAGGGATTCCGGCATAAGAAGAACCAATAGAAACGCCTCCCGAAACAGAAAGTTTAGAAGCAGGCGTTGTTGTCCCAATTCCAACATTGCCATTATTGACTGTAAAATTTCCTGTTGTTATTTGAGTGGTGGTGACAATTTTTAGGCCAGAGGTATCTGTCTGCAAAACTCCACCTCCTAATGGTGGACTCTGACTCGGATTCACCCAAGCCCACACCGACACCACCAAACCAAAAACAAAACCAATAACAATAAAAATTATTTTATTTAAAGCTTTGTTCCATACCATTTTTCCCATTTTGTTTGTGTTTTTTATTATCTTAAAACAAAACATATTATTATTTTATCACAAAATATCTATCATTAAAAAATATTTCTAAAATTACTCATTTTAAAAATAAAAATTCTATAACAATTAAAATAATGTCTAAGGCAAATAGAAAGATAATAATCATTTCTAAAAAATGACTTCTTTGTGTACTAACAAAATCTAATAGGATTTTATTATTTTCTGATAAAAATTCAATTTTTTCATTTAAAATATCAAACCTATCTTCGAGTTCAAAATATAAATAAAGCTTATTATACAATTTTTCTATTTCGGGTTTTTCCCATGTAGTGTCTGGTTTATCGAATAAAGATAAATGAGAAATAGCTTTTTGTTTGATAAGAAAAATATCTGAAATTTGAGAAAGAAGATATTGTTCTTTAAACTCTTTTTTTAAATTCAATTTTATGTTTTCTATAATTTTAGCTAATTCATTTAACCTTTGTTCAATTTTAACCTCATATCTTTCTAAAGCAACAGATTGACTTAAAACAAAAGATATAATCTGAATTTTTTCTTTATCCAATTTAGATAAGATAATTTTATTAAAAAGTACTTTATCTTCTTTATTATTTATCATAAAAACTTTTAAATAATCAAAAAAAGAAAAACTATTATCAAAACCATCTACAAAATTTTGTATCTCGTTTATAAATTCTTTTCTCAAATTTTTAGTAACATTCCAAAAAGTAATTACACCAAATTTGGTAATAACCACATATTGATCTAAGCCTAATTTTAAAATAATAGGATGTTCTCTTGTAATATAGGGATATTTTTTAAAATTTTCTTGTAATTTTTTTAAATTAATACTATCACCAATGCAAATACTTAGAATATTAAATCTTTTCTTAATCTTGGGTTTTGAAAATTTGTTTGGATTTTGGGAATTTTTTATTTTTTGATTCATAGTTTAAGTTAATTTTACCATAGGTTTTTATGCTATAATAAAATAAAAGTGGGCCGGGATAGCTCAGGGGTTAGAGCGGGCGTCTCATAAGCGCCAGGTCGTGGGTTCGAATCCCACTCCCGGCAGATGATTTTCGATATCATTACTCTTTTTCCAGAAAGTTTTTCTTATTTAAATACTTCAATTTTAAAAAAAGCACAAGAAAAGAAAATTATTAAAATTAGATTTTGGAATCCAAGAGATTTTACTAAAGACAAACATGAAATCGATGACAAACCCTATGGAGGTGGTCCGGGTATGGTTTTAAAATTTGAGCCAGTCTATAAAGCTTTAGAGAAGGCAAAGAAAACTTATAAAACTAAAAAAAGAAAAATTGTTCTTACTCATCCAGCTGGAAAGATTTTTAATCAAAATTTAGCAAGAGAACTTTCTAAAGAAAAACAGATAATTATTATTTGTGGCCATTATGAAGGTATTGATGCTAGAATCGAAAAATTTGTTGATTTAAAAATTTCTGTTGGAAAGTATATTTTAACTGGAGGTGAACTTCCGGCTATGATTATTATTGACGCGGTAACAAGACATTTACCTGGATCACTTCATCATCCCTTATCATTGGAAGAAAAAAGAAACAATCAAGGACTTTATTCTTATCCTGTTTATACAAGACCAGAAATAATTAAAATAAAAAATTTAAAATTAAAAGTGCCAAAAGTTTTACTTTCAGGAAATCATAAATTAATTGAGGAGTGGAGAAAGAAACATTCAAAGAAAATTATTTAGCGCGGGCGACCGGATTTGAACCGGCGACCTCCGCCGTGACAGGGCGGCGTTCTAACCAGGCTGAACTACGCCCGCTTTGTTAAAATTTTATCAATCAGACCATATTCTTTTGCTTCTTCAGCTGAAAGCCAAAAATCTCGATCGGTATCTTTTTCAATTCTCTCTAATGGTTGTCCGGTATGTTTAGCTAAAATTTTATTAACCCTATCTTTTAATTTGACAATTTCTTTGGCAGCAATTTCAATTTCAACTGCTTGTCCAGCCAAAGGTCCGGCCATAACTTGATGAAGTAAAATTTCTGTATTAGGTAAAGCCAATCTTTTTCCTTTTGCTCCAGCAGCTAATAAAACAGAGGCAGCTGAAGCAACAATACCAATACCAATTGTCTGAACATCACATTTAATAAACTGCATCGTATCATAAATAGCTAAAGCTGAATGAAGCTCACCACCGGGACTATGAATATAAAAATGAATATCTTTGCTTGGGTCTTCGTGTTCTAAATATAAAAGCTGAGCAATAATACTATTAGCAACAACATCATTAATTGGCATTCCCAAAAAAATAATTCTTTCCTTCAAAAGTCTTGAGTAAATATCATAAGCTCTCTCACCGTATTGTGTTTTTTCAATAACAATTGGGATAAGGTCCATTTTTTTAAAACGCGGATTTATGCGAATATTATTTATTACCCGAATAATAACCAAATATATTACCCGAATTTTAACCGGATACTCTGTCGCTTGATTCAGGTAGTTGATTTGGTAGATTATTCGGGTAGCGTGCGTTTATTTTTTCAATTATATCAAATTTTAAAGCAAAAAACAAGATGACAAAAAACAAAACTAAACGAGTGAAAAAAGAAGTCGGTAAAAATTGAAACAAAAACGAGGCTTCCAAAGAAAGAAAAGAAAAAGTCAAAGATTTAAAAAAATCATATTGAAGAAAAATTAAATTAAAGTAAAAAACAATGAATGTAAAAAAGAAAATAGTTAAAGGAAGATTGAGTTTTTCTGAAAAATTAAAATAGAAAAGAAAAAAATTAATTAAAAAGAAAATAAGCCAAGGTAAAATTTTGTTTTTCTTTAAAGAGTAAAAAATAATTAAAAATAAAAGAGGATAAAAAAGGAGGGGAAGAAAAAATTGCTGACTAAAGATAAAAGCTAAAATTAAAAAGAGTAAACTAAAAAATAAAGCTTGAAAAAAGGAACCACGGGAATAAATCAAAATCAAAAAATATAAAAAAAGAGAAAGGTAAATATTTTTTAAAAATAGAAAGGTGATGAAAAAAGAAAAAATCAAACGAAGCCAATTCTCATATATCCAAATTTTGAACTTCCCGAGCATAAGTTTCAATAAATAATTTTCTTGGTTCGACCTCTTGACCCATTAAAATAGTAAATAGTCTATCTGCTTCTTCGGCATCTTCAAGAGTAACTTTCTTTAAAATTCTTTTTTCTGGATTTAAGGTTGTTTCCCAAAGTTCTTCGGGATTCATCTCACCCAAACCTTTGTATCTTTGAACATCAATTTCTTTTTTATTTTTAGAAAGTTTTTTCAGAATTTCATTTTTTTCTTCATCATTATAAGCATAATAAATTTCTTTGCCTTGCAAAATTTTATAAAGTGGTGGCTGAGCAATATAAACAAAACCTTGTTCAATTAAAGGTCGAAGATAACGATAAAATAATGTAAGAAGCAAGGTACGGATGTGATTACCGTCAGAATCAGCGTCACAGGCTATAATTATTTTTGAATATCTTAAATTTTCTAAATTAAAGTCTTTGCCAAAGCCGGTTCCTAAAGCAATAATTAAACTTTTTATTTCTTGAGATTTTAAAATTTTTTCTAAATTAGCTTTTTCGACATTTAAAATTTTTCCTCTTAATGGAAGAACAGCTTGGAAAATTCTATTTCTTCCTTGTTTGGCCGAACCGCCGGCAGAATCACCTTCAACGACAAAAAGTTCTCTTTTACTTGGATCTCTTGAAGAACAGTCAGCCAATTTTCCAGATAAAGTTAAACCTGCTTGAATTCTCTTTTTGAAAATTGCTTCTTTAGCAGCTTTAGCAGCTTTTCTTGCCTGGGTATTTAAAAGAACTCTGTTTAAAATAGCTTTGGCATCATTCGGATTTTTATGTAAATATTCTTCTAAATTTCTTGACAAAGCTTCGTCAACTAAATTTTTAACCTCAGGATTTCCCAATTTAGCTTTTGTCTGTCCTTCAAATTGTGGCTCGGGAATCCTTAAAGAAAAAATAACCACCAAACCACCACGAACATCTTCGGCATTAATAACCAAACCATTACTTTCTTTCACGAGTCCAAATTCTGTGCCAACCTTATTGAATGTTTTTACCAAAGCAGAACGAAAACCACTCAGATGAGTACCACCTTCGGGATTTAAGATATTATTAGTGAAAAAATTTTCATTTATTTCAGGAGACTCTAAATAAGTAAAAGCACATTCAAATTCGAAATTTTCTTTTTTCTCAGAAATAAAAATATAATCATCGATAACTGGTTTTTTGTTTAAAAGCAAATGCTCAAAAAATGCCTTGATTCCTTTTTCAAAATAAAAACTATAGCGGAAATTATTTCTTTCATCAATAAAATTTATTCGAAGCCCTGGCGTCAAATAAGCTTGATGCCTCAAATAATCTAAAATTCTTTTTATTTCCCATTTAATTTCAGGAAAAATTTGTGGATCGGGTTCAAAAATAATCGTGGTCCCAGTTTCTTTGGTTGCTTTTCCTTTTTTAAGCTCTGTGATAGCCTTTCCTTGTTTATATTCCTGCATCCAAACATAGCCATCTCTTTTGACTATTGCTTTTAGATATCTTGATAAAGCATTGACAACGCTAACACCAACTCCATGAAGTCCTCCGGCAGATTTATAAATTTTCTGATCAAACTTACCTCCGGCATGAAGCATTGTCAGCACGGTTTCCAAAGCAGATTTTTTTGTTTTGGGATGAATATCAACTGGAATACCTCGACCATCATCAGAAACTCTTATTCGATTATCATTTTCAATAACAACATCGATATTTTTACAATAACCCATTAAACTTTCATCTACACTATTGGCTACAACCTCCCAAATTAAATGATGCAAACCATCAAGACCAGTACCACCAATGTACATTCCCGGTCTTCTTCTCACTGCTTCAATACCTTCTAAGACTTGTATATGTTCAGCTCGATAATCTTTCATTATGATTCCTTTTTAAGTTCTTCGATTATTTCTTCACTTTTGAGAGTTTTTTGAGCTACTGCTCGATCAAGAGGAGTTGGTTCTTCTATTTTCATATTGACGCGGGCATGATTTTTTGTACCAATAGCTTTAATAATTGTTTTGATAGCTTTAATTGTTTCTCCCTTGCGACCAATAACAAGACCCATATCTTGGGGATGAAGCTTAACTCTTAAAAGAACGCCCATCTCGTCAATAATTCTTTGAACCTTGACATCTTGAGGATTGTTAACTAGGCTTTGTAAAATTTTCTCTAGAACCTCTTGATAAACAGGCTTTTCCATTTTTATTTTTCTTTTCTAATCTCGACCAATTAAATTATAACACAAAAATCTACCTTATCAAAATTTTAATTTTAGTAGCATCTTCAGGTAATTTTTCTTTCCATCGAGGGAAAAGATGAATTGTTATATTAGCTCCTGAAATATTCGCTGCGAAAATTTTTTGAACCTCTTCAATAGTTTTACCCTTTATCATAGATTTTAAGGTTTCTTGATTAAGATCAGGAACCAATATAGCTTTTCCTTTAACACCTATGGTCATAATTTTTTTTCGACTCTCAAAATCTAAAAGCTCAATTTTTTCAATATTGAGTTGACCAATAGTCAACTTTTTATTTTCTTTTAAGATTTCTTTATTAATTAAATTTTTAATAAAATCATCAAATTCTTTTTTTGAGGTTTTCATTGTCTCGTAAGTTGCTTTTCCTACCGCAGAAATTTTATTAGTTTTTTCTCCTACTTTATGGGAAATATTTTGAATTTCGATCTTAACCAAAGATGGTTCAAAAACATAAAATGATTGTGGGTTTTTAAAGGCTAAATCACTTTGGACGGCTTTTTTTAAACTATCTTCGAGTTTTAATTTCACATTAGTAATATCTTGTGGAGCCACTGAGCCAATTTTCACTATCGAACCATAATTATAATCTTCCTCAACCTTTACTTTAACAAAATCAACAAATAATCTTCCATCATCGGTTTTTGTTTTCTTTTCCTCCCAAGCAACAATTTTTAAATCACTTCCCTGGGGAATTTTCAGATTTTCATCTTGAAGAGAACTTAAAATAGCCGTGACTGATTTTTTACCGGGTTCATTATTTTGCGCCAATGGAATAACAATTTTTTCAGTGGTTCTAAAAATATTACCCTGATAAGAAAGCCTCGTTCCCATTACTAAAGGAATATCCCTTTCCAAATAATTGTAAAAAACAACTTTAAGAAGCTGGCTTTCTTCACTAATAATTCCTGTTGTTGTCACTGTTTCTGTACCTAAAATTTCAACTTTCACATATTCTCCGGGCAAAATTTTATTTTCATAATCAGGAGAAACTTGCTCTTCTTTTAAACTAATAACTTCATTAATATCAATGGGGGTTTTTTGAGTTTCGATAACTATCTCTGTTTTTGCTTGCAATACTTGAAAGAGAATAAAACCAAAAAGGGAAATCACTATTAAAATAAAAAGATAAGAAAAAATTTTACTGAAATTAAAAGTTAATTTTGGTTTTGGCTGAGAAATAATCGGTTTTTTCTCTTCTTTCTTTTTTGGTGGTTTAATATCAAAAATTTTCTCTTCGGTTTCTTCTAAAAAAAGTGGTAAATTTAAATTTCGAGCCATGGTTTTTATTTTCTCATCAGCGGTACTTAAATAAATTTTCTTGCCCAAATCTTGAATTTCTTTTTTAAAAATTTCTAAATTAACTGGATGGGATAAAGATTTTGTTTTTTCTGGAATAACTAAAACAACCTCTCCTTCTTTTGCTTTTTTAATCTTTTCAATTATTTCTCCCAACTCGTCCTCCTTGTTGACATATAGATAAAATTTGTTCATCTTTTTGATATCTCCTGATGTTTTTTAAATAATTCGTCGAAAATTTTTTGTGACCTCTCTTTCCAAATTAATCCATTTTCTTTTAAAAGCTCCTTAGAAATTTCCAAAGGTAAACCATAAGAGGTATAAAGAAAAAATAATTTCTCTCCAAGTTCACTTTCGCTTTCATTACCTTTAATTAATTTGTTAAATTCTTTAAGTCCTGAAGAAAGGGTTCTTTTAAAATTGGTAATTTCTTCAAAAATCACTCTTTTTATTTTATCAAAATTTTTCAATTCCGGATAAAAAGGAGAATATTTATCAATGACTGCTCTAATTAATCCTTCAATTTCTGAAATTTCAATCTCTAAAAATTTTAAAGCTAAAGTTAATCTTCTTAAAATTCTTCTCAGAATGTAGCCCCTTTCCAAATTGCTTGGATAAAGACCGTCAGCAATCAAAAAAACACTTCCCCTTAAATGATCTAGAACGATCCTTTTTCTTCTTTGATCTTCTTTTTTTGTTAAATTTTCCAAAATATTATTTAAGGGTTCAAAAAGATCAGTTTCAAAAATTGTTGGTGATTTTTGTAAAACTTTCATTAATCTTTCAAATCCCATGCCAGTATCAACCCCGGGAAATTCTAATTTTCTTAGATTACTATTTTTATCTTGATAATATTCATTAAAAACCAAATTCCAAATTTCAACATTTTCTACATAAATTTCTGTAGTCGGGCCACAAGGACCTTCATCACCAGTTGGCCCCCAAAAATTATCTTCCCTTTCCCTCTTTAAAATTTTCTCCTCAGGAAAACCAAGCTCTTTCCAAATTTTATAACTCTCTTCATCAAAAGGAACATTCTTTTCTCCACCAAAAACAGTTACGTAATCAATTTTTAAACCTAAATTTTTAATAAATTCATAAGCCCAATAAATAGCTGATCTTTTAAAATAACCATCAATACCAAAATTTTGAGGATCATCATTACCAACTGGACCAAAAGAAAAATTTCCTAACATTTCAAAAAAAGTTAAATGGGTTTCATCGCCAATCTCTTCAATATCAGTAGTTCGAAAACATTTTTGCACAGAAACAGTTCTTTGTGTGCCAAAATCTTTTATTGGATCCCTTTCTCTTGTATAATATTTTTTAAATTGTTGCATTCCTGCTGTTGTCAGCAGCACAGAAGGATCATCAATGGGAATCAAAGAAGACGAAGACATAACTCTATGCCCTCTCTTTTCAAAATAATCTAAAAATAATTTTCTTATCTCTTCTGATTGCATTCTTGCATAAATTTTAACATATTTTAGGAGAAATTATAACATAAAATTATTCAAAAATTATCATCGGGTTACCTCACGACAACCCATTTTATGACCACATAATGAACGGCTGTCTTTTATACGGTCATATAACAAAATACAGATTTTAGGAAATAATGTATAAAGAGTTTAGCTTTTTCTTTTTACGAATGGGAAATAAATAACATCTTGAATTGATTTTTTATTTAAAATTATCGACAAAAGTCTATCGATACCAAGTCCCAAGCCGGCAGTTGGAGGCATACCATATTCCAAAGCAGAAATAAAAGTTTCATCATAAGGATGGGCTTCAATATCTCCTTTTTTAAGTTCTTCAGCAGATTTTTCAAAAATTTCCCTTTGCAGTCCTGGGTCATTTAACTCAGCAAAAGCATTAGCAATTTCAAAACCAGCTAAATAAATTTGAAATCTTAAAGTCAGTCTTGGATCATCTGGATGGGATTTCGCTAAAGGAGAAATATCTCGAGGATGATCAATTAAAAAGGTTGACTCAATTAATTTTGGTCTAATAAGTTTTTTGAAAATTTCATCAACAATTTTTCCTTTAGTAATTATTTTAGGATTAAATTCAATTTGTTTTTCTTTGGCCAGTTTCAAAAAATCATCCAAACTATTTTCAAAATAATCTAAACCTGTTTCTCTTTTCAAAAGCTCAACATATTTATAAACAGGCCATCTTTTACTTAAATCCAAAATCTTACCTTGAAATTCGATCTTTAAACCTTTTTTGCCAATCATTTGATTATATCTTTTTACAAGTTCTTTAATAATTTTTTGTGTAAATTTCATTAAACCTTCTCTATCTTGATAAGCCCAATAAAGTTCCATCATCGTAAATTCAGGATTATGTTCTTTATCAATTCCTTCATTGCGAAAATTTTTACCAATTTCAAAAATTTTCTCAAATCCTCCAACCAACATTTTCTTTAAATAAATTTCTGGAGCAATTCTTAAATATAGTGGTTCTTTCATGGCTTCTAAGTAAGTCACAAAAGGACGAGCTAAGGCACCACCATAATGAGTTTGCAAAATTGGTGTTTCTACTTCCAAAAATCCTTCTTGCCACAAAATTTTTCTCAATTCTTCAATTAGTTTAAATCTTAAATAAAAAGACCTTTTTTCTTCGGGATAAAAAATTGTTTTCAAATAAGGCTCGCGCACTAAAAGCTCTTCGTCTCTTACTTTATAATATTCTTTGGGAAAATTTTTTGTTGATTTGCTAACTAAAATCCATTTTTCTCCCAATATACTTTTTTCTTTGGTTTTCGGCAAAAAAGCATAACCATAAAATCCAAAAAAGTCACCAATTTTAATTAGATCAAGGCATTCTTGATAATTTTTCAAAACATCATCTTTTAAAATAATTTGCACCGAACCATAAAAATCTTGTAATTTAACAAAAGTAATTTTTCCATGCCGACGTACAGCCATCACTCTTCCCAAAAGCCAAACTCTCTTTTTGTTTTTTAAAAATTTCTGAAAATTTTTAAGAAAAAAATCAAGATTAGTTTTGGGAGGAACTTTTTCAGGATAAAAATTCATCTTAATTCTCCAGGTGAAGCTCCACGACCTTCTTGCATCTTTAATTGTTCAGAAATTTGTTGGTAAATAGGAACCAAAACAGCAATAGCCACAAAACCAACAATCATGCCAATAAAAATTAAAAGTGCTGGCTGAAGTAAATTAAGTAAATTTCTTACTTTGGTTCTAAACTCTTCTAAATAATAATTTTCCATAACTTTTAATGTTTCTTCTAAAAATCCAGCTTCAGAAGCAACGCTTAAAATACTACCAACAAAAACAGGAATCTTTTCCTGCGAGATCAAGGCCTCACCAAATTTTCTTCCTGCTCTTAATTCTTTTTCAACATTATAAAAAGATTGGCGAATGTCTGAATGAAAAGAAGTATCAGCAGTTAATTTGAGTGCTTGGGTTAAACTAATACCAGCCCCCAAAAGAGATCTTAAAATAAAAAATGCTTGGCTTAAAGCCAAAGCATTATAAAGATTGTAAAAAATTGGTAGTTTCATTAAAATTTTCAAAAAATATTCTCTTGTCTTTTTCAGGGTAATAACCAAAATAAAAGAAAGAGCAAATAAGATGAGCAAGGTGGTAACGAGAGAAAGATTAGCATTAACAAAAGTGCTAAGAGCAATTAAAATTTTCGTAAGAAAAGGTGGTTTAGATGTTAATTGAGTTAAAAGAGCGCTAATTCTTGGCATTACAAAAGTAATTAAAAGAACGATAACACCAAAAGCTAAACCTAAAACAATAGCAGGATAAATAACATTAGAAATGATTTCGTTTTTTATCTCTCTTTGTCTTTCCAAATTTTCTGCTAATCTTTCTAAATTACTAACTAAATTACCAGAAATTTCACCAGCTTTAATGGTTTCAATTTCTACTTGGGAAAAAACTTGTGGAAAAGCAGCAAAAGTACGATAAAGTGGTTCACCTCTTTGAAGATTATAATTTAAATAAAAAAGAAAATCCCTAACCCCACCTTTGGCTTCTCTGATTAAAACCCCCAAACCCTTGTCTAACGTTAAACCGGATTTTAAAATTAAATACAAACTTCTAATTAAATATAATTTTTGAGAAAAAGTGATACGGAAAAATAAACGAAATAAAATTTGATTTATTAAACTTTGTGGAAGTAACTTAACTTCGATTGGAGTAAGTCCATTTCTTAATAAAAAAGCTATAGCCTCTTCTTCACTAGGAACAAATAAATTACCTGTGTGTAATTTTCCTTTATAATCGTAAGCTTTATAACGGTAAACAATCATTTTATTCTCTAATAACTCTTAATGCTTCTTCGATAGTAGTTATGCCTACAGAAATTTTATCCAAAGCATCTTCAAACATAGTTCGATAACCATATTTTCTTGCTGCCTCTCTAATTTTCTCTAAGTTTAGTTCTTTACTAGCGATTAAATATCTTAATTCATCATTCGTGATCATAGCTTCAAAAATTCCTGTTCTTCCTAAATAACCACTATTAGCACAAAAAGAACAACCTCTGCCTCGATAAACAATTGGTGGCAGTTTTTCTTCATAAGCTCTAATT
>Ga0272449_1001129_pt1 | contig 28569 bp, 27 predicted proteins | sample YNPCB0241_FD_198679 | JGI IMG/M metagenome (GOLD analysis project Ga0272449, IMG submission 198679) | Hot spring sediment microbial communities from Yellowstone National Park, WY, United States - YNP-CB-024-1 | ecosystem: Environmental > Aquatic > Thermal springs > Hot (42-90C) > Sediment... | reverse complement strand
GGATGGAAAAGCCTACGACGTTTTTGGACCTGGAAGGCACACCATAACCAGCAGCAACATTCCTCTCTTAACCGGCGCCTTGAAGGCTCTGGGCATTATAGGCGACATATTCGACTGCGAAGTGGTTTTCGTAAGCAACAGCCAGTTCCGAGCAAACTTTGGCGGGAAAGCCTATTCCGCGCCAAGTGGAGACATAAAGTATCAGGCGGAAATAGGGTTTTATGGTTACATGCTTTACAAGGTTGAAGACCCTAAGCTTTTCGTTGTGGAGTTTTTCGGAAACCGTGGTGCAAGCACTTCGCGGGACGTGGAAAACTATATTAGGGGATTCATAAACGAGCGGATAATAAGCGAGTTTGGAAACTACGACATATTCACCGTTGTGAAGAACGCGGACGCTACAACGGACAAGGTGTCCCTGAAAATCAGCGACGAGGCAGCCAGAGTTGGCTTGAAGGTGATAGACTGCGTTTTCGAAGGCATCAACATCCCAGAAGAGGCTAGACGTTTCGCTTCTGGAATAGGCGCCCAAGCAATGATGATGCAATACATGAAAGAAACAGCGGGCGAATTGAAAGGCGGCGAGGGCGGAGGCGCGGCAGCTGCTGGAGTAGGCGCGGGTGTGGGTTTAACAATGCCTTTCTTGATGGCTCAGCAGATGCAGCAAGCCCAAGCAGCTCAAGCCCAACAACTGATTGTGTGTCCAAACTGTGGAGCCAAAAACCCCGTTGGAATGAAATTCTGCGGCCAGTGCGGCTCAAGCTTGGCTCCGCCAGTGAAGGTTAAGTGTCCAAAATGTGGAGCTGAAAACCCCGCCGGAATGAAGTTCTGCGGCAACTGCGGTTCACCGCTAACCCAAACCAGCACAGAGGTCACATGTCCCAACTGTGGAACAAAGAATCCGCCTGGAACAAAATTCTGCGGAAACTGCGGAACAAAACTGGGCTAAACCGCCTACTTCCCCTTTCTCCTTTCTTTAACAGTTTTTCTTAGCGGAGAGCCGCATTTCCAACAAAAGTTGAGGTTTTGGGGCATAGGGAAACCGCATTTCGGACAATTAAGCGGAGGCGGTGGGTATAAGGCTTCACCGCACCACCCGCAGAACTTATTTTCAATAGAGTTTTTATTGCCACATTTTAGACAGACAACAACTTGCTTCACAAGTTTTTCAGAAGGCCTAAACGCTTGAAACATATACTGTGCCATGGTTAAGCCTAAAGCCAACCCTAAACCTGCCGAGAAGGCTTCGCCCACGACAGATTTAGCCAACCCGCCGCGCCACATGTAAGATTTCAATTTTTTAGAGAAAAACTTTGCCTTTTTCTCTTGTAGCGTTTGGCCTTATGCGGTAAAGTTTAAGGCTTGTTACGGCCAATGTTTTGAAAGGGTTATTATGGGCGGCAGCCTTAAGGGTTTATGGCTAATCGTTTTAAGCGGTTATCCAGGCGCTGGCAAAACCCTGCTCGCCAAGAGACTTGTTACTGATTATCTTCATCTGGCTAGGATAGGCGTTGACGAATTGAGGGAAATGTTTTTTCATGAGGTTTATCCATGCCGAGACGAATTTCTTGTCTATTCTATGATTGCTGAGATGCGGGATGCGCTGCTTAAAAAGGGCTACAGTGTTGTTATTGACTCAACAGCTCCAGACAATGTTACCCGCGAGTTTCTCTTAACATCGAAGGTTACACGCGTCAACAGCCTACTTGTGGTTTTTAATGTTGAAAAAGAGGTTTTGGTTGAAAGGAGCATTGAACGTTTTGGCACCACCCGCCCCATAGAGGCATATGACAAACTATGGGAAAACCCAAAGGGCGGAATAGCCATATTCAAGTTTAAAAGCAACAACCCACAAGAATTTGAAGCCTATTACGCCAGCCTAAAGGAGCTTTTGGAAAGCGAAACCCATCCCTTTAAACCAGAATTCCAGCAGAGAATCCTAACACTTAAGGAAATAAGAGAAGCTCTCAAAATCTTTCTCGCGAAACGCCCTAAGACAAGACAGTCCTAGCCTGCAAAATCTACTATTTGAGGTCAACTATCCCTAAAATTCTCATCTAACTACACGCTAAACGCTAAATTTTCTTAATACCTAATAGAAAAGTTTTATTCAAAGCCCACTGGGTTTGGATATTATAATTTTATAGCCATTTACTCATTTTTATGAAGTCGACGCCCCACCACTCTTTATGGAGGTATGCTTCGGGCACGAGTCCAAGTTTTAGGTAGAGTTTTAATGCTGGTATTAAAACTGGAAGCGTGTTTAGGGTTATTTTGTGGCACTTTTGTTTTTTGCAGTATTCCACAACATGCCTAAGGATGGCTTCGCCAACACCTCTGCCTTGGCATGAAGGTTTGACGCATATCCATCCAAGTAGGGCAAGACCGCCCTCCTTTTCATATCCTCGCAATATTCTACCCGTGGCGACACCTATGATTTCGCCGTTTTCCTCAGCCACAAATAGTAGTTCATTTTCCTCTTGCAACCTCTTCATGTAGTTTTCTTGGGTATGAAACGACTTATCGAACTCTAACGCTTTTCGTGGATAATAATCCTTTGCAAATCGGCTCCAATAATCTTCCATAGCCTCAATTGAGACTTTAGACGCTGCGGCTGCATCCTCACCCCTCATTTGACGAACTATAACCATAACAACCACTAAACGAGCAAGCAGCCTTGGAAGTTTATAACAATTTTGAGATGCTCAACCTCGTTAGGTTTGGGCTAAGTTTTTATGCTAAAATTAGCCCATTTATTTGCGTGTAGGAGGCTAAACTTTTGGAAGCCTATATCCTTATTAATGCTGAGCCTGGAATGATTTGGGATGTTGCTGAGGCTGCCCTCAAAATTGATGGAGTCAAGATGGCACATGCGGTTACCGGACAGTTTGACGCCGTTGTTTATGTTGAATTCGCGAAGGTTGAGGAGCTTGGCAAAATCATCGAGAAGATTCAGCATATCAAGGGTGTACGCCGCACACAAACTTTGATTGCTGTTCCTCCTCCCATCAGAAAATAGCCCATTTACCAAACAATCAAATAAATCCAATCCAGCTGCCAACAACTTCGCCGAAGTATGCGAGAAACGTGAAAACCATAAACCTAGGCGCAAAGCTAAGGACTAAGAATTTTCGGATGTTTGCCTTTAAAAGCCCACATATTAACGCTAGGAACTCCACTGGCAGAATTGGGATAGCTCCGAAAAAGACGTAAAGAATCCAGCCCCACCTATTCCATAAAAGCGTGGTCGCTTCAAGTTCTTCCGCTTTCATCTTCTTTAGGATGTATGGTCTTCCAAGGCGGTAAGCAAGAAAGTAGTTGGCCGTCATCCCTATTGTGAATCCCACAGCGGCTGTTATGGCAAGCAAGACTGGATTAAGTCCAAAGGATGCTGCGGCTACCACGAGGGCTGGGCTTCCAAGAGGCACTATTGTTCCAGCGATTATTGTTGCGAAGAAAATTCCCACTAAACCATAATCCCTCACAAGGTTTTTTGCATCCAAAAAAGCTTGCATGTTGCCAACATCTAAAACTTTAAAGGCTAAGATTGCCGTTAATCCTATGGCAAGTAGGATTAACCCATAAACTAGGGATGATTTAACCCATGGGATTTTTAATACGTTTACTTCTTCTCGGCTGGTTTTGCATTCTCCTTTCAATAGTCTATTCCCTTTCTGGCTTGGCATCCCTTTCTATATGGATGTTTAACCTCTTTCATTTCAGTAACTAAGTCGGCGACCTCTATGATTTCGTTTGGCGCGTAGCGTCCAGTTAATACGAGTTCAACGTGTTTCGGCTTGTCTTTAATGAGTTTTAAAACTTTTTCGAGGCTTATGAGTTTGAGGTTTAAAGCCACGTTTATTTCGTCTAATATCACCATGTCGTATTCGCCGCTTTCCACTACCTTCTTTGCAAGGTTAAAAGCTTCTTCAGCAAGTGCCACATCCTTTTCGTCTGGCGGTTGTTGCGTTACAAACCTGCCTCTTCCAAAAGCTTTCAAAGTGAGGTTTGGCAGCTTGTCAACTATGTATAGTTCGCCATAGTCGAAGCCTCCTTTGATGAATTGGACTATGTAGACTTTTAGGCCCCTTCCTATGGCCCTTAAAGCCAGCCCAAAGGCGGCTGAGGTTTTGCCTTTTCCGTCTCCGGTGTATACTTGCACAAGTCCCTTTTCAAGTTTTGGCATATTTTACTCCAACTCTTGGTTTAGGAGTTTTTCAGCCGCTGTTGCTGGGTCTATTTCTCTATTAACGATTTGCTGAAGAACTTTTTCAAACCTTCTTTCCCTTTTCAGCTTCTCTATTATTGAGCTTGTAACTTTGTCCCTTATGGCCTCTATTAACTCAGCCTCAGCCTTTTCCCAGCTTTTTTTGTGCAACAACTCCTTTTGTAAAAACTGCCTGTGCTCTTCTATTTTCTCTAACAGTTGTGGAACGCCTTCACCGGTGAGAGCAACAGTTTTCACAATCGGCGGGTTCCAAGCTTTCTCCCTCTCGTCTAGTTGAAGCATTGCTTGTATGTCCATAACGGCCTTGTCTGCGTTTTCCCTATCCGCCTTGTTAACAACAAATATGTCAGCTATCTCCATCAACCCAGCCTTAATGGCTTGTATCTCATCGCCCAGTCCAGGCGCGTGCATAACAATAATTGTTTGGGCGACTTTGACTATTTCTACTTCTGACTGGCCAGCGCCGACGGTTTCAACTATTATTACATCTTTTCCAGCAGCGTCAAGGATTTTCACAGCGTCTTTTGTAGCTTTGGCTATGCCTCCTGGGTTGTTGCGGGTTGCCATACTTCGAATGAAAACGCCTTCATCGGTGCTTAACTCTTGCATTCGAATTCTGTCTCCCAAGAAGGCTCCGCCAGTGAAGGGACTTGTTGGGTCTACAGCTACTACGCCTACAGTTTTGCCCCTTCGCCTATATTCCTTAACCATTTTCTCGATAAGGGTGCTTTTTCCAGCGCCACCTGGTCCAGTTAAGCCTATTACATGGGCTTTCCCAGTGTGGGGGTAGATTAAGGCTATAAGCCTTTGCGCCTCTTCTTGATTGTTTTCCACTATGGTTATAGCTTTGGCTATGCTTCTTTTTTCTCCGGCGAGCACGCCTTTTACTAGCTCTTCAACCCTTGACAAAGTTTTTACTCTTCTCTAAGCCCTTTTCGGCGCGTTTTCAAACACATATTTTATGATTTTCTCTGTGGGGGTTCCTGGTCCAAAAACCTCTTTTATCCCAATTTTCTTAAGCTCTGGAATGTCTTCCTCTGGGATTATGCCTCCTGCGAACACTAGGACGTCTGTTAGGCCCTTCTCTTTGAGCAGCTCCATTATCCTTGGGAAAAGGGCCATGTGGGCGCCTGAAAGGATACTTAAGCCTATCACGTCCACGTCCTCTTGTAAGGCGGTTTCAACAATTTGTTCTGGGGTTTGCCTTAACCCCGTGTAGATCACTTCCATCCCCGCGTCTCTTAACGCTCTAGCCACAACTTTTGCTCCTCTGTCGTGGCTGTCCAGTCCAGGTTTAGCTATTAAAACCCTAATTTTTCTTCCACTCTGCATTTGCATCTTCCCCCATTAAATTATGATTAGCTCTTTATATTCTCCGTAAACCTTTCGCAGAATATCCATAATTTCGCCTAAAGTGGCGTAGGCTTTAACAGCTTCAATTATTGTTGGCATGAGATTTTCATCCCTTTCAGCTGCGTAATGGAGTTTTTCCAACACTTCTTTCACTTTTCTGTTGTCGCGTTCCCTCTTTAACTTTTGCAGTCTCTCTACCTGCTTCTTTTCCACGCTTGGGTCTACCCTTAGAAGTTTTACCGGGCATTCTTCGCCTTCGATAGCGTATTCGTTTACGCCGACCAATATGCGCTTTTTCTCCTCTATCTCCTTCTGGTATCTATAGGCGCTTTCAGCTATTTCTTTCTGGAAGAAGCCCTTCTCTATGGCTGGAATCACTCCTCCCATGTCGTCTATTTTTTGAATGTATTCCATGGCTTTCTCCTCCATCTCGTTTGTTAAAGCCTCCACGTAATAGGAGCCTGCCAATGGGTCGACGGTGTTTGCCACCCCGCTTTCGTAGGCTATTATCTGCTGGGTTCTAAGCGCCACCCGCACAGACTCTTCTGTTGGAAGACATAAGGCCTCGTCAAAGGAGTTTGTGTGTAGCGATTGGGTTCCGCCGAGCACAGCGGCCAAAGCCTGAATTGTTGTTCGGACAATGTTGTTTAGTGGCTGCTGGGCCGTTAATGTGCATCCGGATGTTTGAACGTGCATTCGCATCCACATAGATCTCGGATTTTTGGCGTGAAAACGCTCCTTCATTATCCTAGCCCATAGGCGTCTAGCTGCGCGGAATTTGGCTATTTCCTCGAAGAAGTCGTTGTGGGATGCAAAGAAAAATGACAAGCGTGGAGCAAACTCGTCCACCTTTAAGCCCCGTTTCAGGGTTTCCTCCACATAAGCTATTCCATCATATAAGGTGAAAGCCAACTCTTGAACCGCCGTGGCTCCCGCCTCTCGAATGTGGTAGCCGCTAATGCTTATAGGGTTCCATTTTGGCAAATGCCTAGCACAATATTCTATGACGTCCACTGAAAGCTTGAGAGAGGGCTTAGGCGGGAAAATGCAGAGTTTCTGGGCGAAAAACTCCTTCAAATTGTCGTTCTGTGTCGTGCCGCCAAGCTTTTCTCTTGGAACACCTTGCTTATCGCCTACAGCAATATACATGGCAAGCAGAACCGATGCCGGACCGTTTATCGTCATGGACGTTGTAACCTTGTCTAATGGTATGCCGTTGAAAAGTACCTCCATGTCCTGCAAGGATGAAATGGCTACGCCGCATACGCCAACCTCGCCCCTTGCCATGGGGTGGTCGGAATCATAGCCCATTATTGTTGGGTAGTCAAAGGCCGTGCTTAACCCAGTTTCGCCCTCGCTCAGTAAATACTTGAACCGTTTGTTAGTGTCTTCCGCGGTGCCATAACCGGCGAACATGCGCATGGTCCACAGGCGGCCGCGGTACATGGTTGCATGCAAACCCCGCGTGAATGGGTATTCTCCTGGAAAACCCAAATCCCTCATGTAATCCAGGTTTTTGACGTCTTCTGGAGTGTATAAGCCCTTGATTGTGAAGCCGGAGTGGTTTCGGAACTCTTTTTGGCGTTCTGGGCACTGTTTAATCCAGTTTGGAAGCGTTGACTTTTCCCAGCGTTCTCTTTCCTTGGCTATCTCCTCAATTTTCTGCTTATCAAACATGCCGCGTTAACCCCAAAGGCTGGTTTTGACTTAAATATTTATGTCAAGCCTAAAAAGTTATTTCTCAATAACTCACAGAAACAATCCTTTAAAGGTGAAGTTTAAATGGCTATTAAGAGCTTGGGTTTTTCAACAAAGGCTGTCCGTGGTGGAGAAAAACTCGACAGCGTTGGAGCCGTTGCCACGCCGATTTACGAAACTTCTGTTTTCGCCTTCACGAGCACAAAGGGGTTAATTGATGTTATAAGCGAAAGGGCTGAAGGTTACCTATACACAAGATATGACAACCCTACCGTGCGGGCTGTTGAAAAGAAAATGGCGATTTTAGAAGGGTCGGAAGACACCGCAGCCTTTTCTTCTGGAATGGCGGCGATTACAACAACCGTTTTAACCATGGTTTCTAAAGGCGACCATGTTGTGGCTTCAATGGACCTTTATGGTGGAACCTTAACCTTCTTCCAAGAAGTTTTGCCAAAATTCGGCGTAAAGGTAAGCCTTGTCGATGCCACCAGCCTAAAAGAGGTGAAGGAAGCCATACAAAAGAACACGCGGTTAATCTATGCGGAGACGCCGACAAATCCAACCTTAAAGATTGTAGATTTACATGGATTAGCCTCCATAGCTAAGAAGCATGGATTAACGACGGTTGTTGACAGCACGTTAGCCACACCCTACAATTTACAGCCCATAAAGTTCGGCATTGATATAGTTGTCCACAGCGCTACCAAATACTTGGGCGGCCACAACGATGTAACCGCTGGGGTAGTCTGCGGTTCAAAAGAGTTCATCCAGAAACTTAAGCGAACCCGCAAAATTTTCGGTGGAACCCTTGACCCAATCGCCGCTTGGCTTCTACTGCGAGGCCTAAAAACGCTTCCTTTAAGAATGGAGAGGCACAATCAAAACGGCATGCAAGTAGCCAAATTCTTGGAGAAACATCCAAAAGTTGCCAAAGTTTATTATCCGGGACTGCCAAGTCACCCGCAATACTCGCTTGCCAAAAGGCAGATGCGAGGCTTCGGCGGGGTTGTAAGCTTCGAGATTAAGGGCGATTTTGAAAAAACGGTGCAGTTTGTTGAAAACCTTAAATTTTGCCTTTTAGCGGCCAGCCTTGGCGGAACAGAAACCCTTGTAACACAGCCATCCACATCATCCCACTACTTCATTAGTCAGGAACAACGCCAAAAACTGGGCATAACAGACCAGCTCGTACGATTGGCCCTAGGAATAGAAGACGCAGAAGACATAATCGCAGATCTAAAACAAGCCCTCGACAAAATTTAGATTCTGATTCGAAAATTATTTATGTTGGTGTTTTGAATTTTGTTGTTAGGTCTCAACATTCTATCGTTAGATACTTGCTCATCTATCGATGGAATTATGAGACTTGAAATGGTTTAGGATGCCAATACAATGTCTAAGCGAAAGAACAGCTTATGGAAAAACTTGGCAGCCGAAGCTTTTCTGTTTTTATTCTTGTCAATTATTACGGTTGTCTTAATCGAGATTCATCCAATTCAAGCTTCCAGCACCATCTATATTCGAGCTGATGGGTCTATTGATCCGCCGACAGCCAATATTACTCGAGACGAGTTTAATGTTACCTATACTTTTTCCGGCAATAATTACGAAACTGTCGTTATACAGCGGGACAATATTATCCTTGACGGCGCAGGTTTTACGCTCCAAGTAGCGAGTGCGGATGGAATATTTTTGGATCATCAAAGTAACGTGACTATAAAGAATTTGAACATAGATGCTGGGGTTCCTCTTATGGCATAAGATTATACTATTCATTAAACATTACCATATTCGACTGCAACATTTACTCGTCAAGCACAGGCATAAGCGTTGACCACTCTTCGTATAACGAGATATATAGGAATAGAATAGAGCGAAACAGCATCGGTATAGATGTAATAGGTGCGGATGACGCCCATCATAATTTGATACATAACAACACAATAGCGTTCCACGACGGTGACGGAATCAGTTTAGGCGGTTTACGGAACAGCGTATACTGGAACAACATAACAGACAATGGGGAAGGAATTTCAGTTTTTAGTGATTTTAACAACGTTTATGAAAACAGCGTGACACGGAATAAGCGGGCAAATGGAATAGGCATTTCAATAGCCTCGCCAGGTGGAGGCTGCAACGTGTCTTATAACTACATCGCCGAAAACACAATCGGCTTTTTCCTTCAACCTGGAATCTATGTTGATGTGGAACCTCACACTTTGAGAGGCAACACCATGGTAAATAACAGTCTTCTAAATTTCGGAATTTTGAACTATGACTGGGCAGGGGATAGTGTGGCAAAATTATACAATAATGTAGACCTTTCAAACACCGTCAATGGAAAACCAATCTATTATTGGATCAATAGAGAAAATGATAAAGTTCCTTCCAATGCGGGGTTTGTGGCTCTCATAAACTGCAGAAACATAACCGTGGAGAATCTAAATTTAGAAAGAAACCTTGAAGGAGTGATACTAGCATTCTCAAATAACTGCACTATTTCAGGAAACAACATTACCGATAATGGAGAACAGCTAATATGGGGAGGTGGCGGCATTGTCCTCTACCGCTCCTCAATAAACCTCATATATAAGAACAATGTGGCGACAAACCACTGGACTGGAGACGGAATCAGGCTTGAAGCATATTCTTCACATAACACAATTTCTGAAAACAGCATCACAAAGACGCATGCGGGCGTTTATGTGCGAGGTAGTAGCCATTTTAACACAATTTCCGGTAATTTTCTTAAAAACAACGATAAACGTGGAATCAGCTTGGAATATTCATCAAACAATACAGTGTATAGGAATGAAATACTGGGTCCTGGAGAATACGGCGTATACCTTGGCGCACAATACAACAATGTCTCAGAAAACAGCATAATTGCTTATCAATACGGGGTTTATGTGGGGGGTCAACGCAACACTATAGTTGGGAACAACATTATGGAAAATTGGGGAAGAGGAATTTATGTAGGTAATTCATTCAACATGTTTGTTGAAAATAACATCATGAACAATAATGAAGGAGTTTATATTTACAGCTATGGTCAGAATAACTTGTTTTTCCACAACAACTTCGGTGACAACACTAAACATGTAAACTACTACTGGTCTGGCATCGGCAACTCTTGGAACAGCAGCTTTCCCGTTGGCGGAAACTATTGGAGCGGATACGAGGATAAATACCCTACCGCAATGGAACTTGATAATTCTGGTTTATGGGACACGCCTCATGTTATTAACGAAAACAATGTTGACTATTACCCGCTTATGTCACCAACAAAACCCATAACAAGAAAGTTCACAGCCTACAACAACATCAAAGTCGAAATTTGCAGCAACTCTTCCATATCCGAGTTCCAATTTAACACGGCGACCAAAACACTAAGTTTCAACGTAACTGGCTCATCAGGAAAAGGAGGCTTCTGCAACATAACAATTCCAGCGAACCTAATGTGGGGTGACTTCTCCCTCTTCATAAATGGAGAACAACTAGAGGAAGGCGTTTACTATACGAAAACGTACAATGGCACACACCACATGTTCTACGTAACATACACCCACAGCGAGCATATGATAGAAGTCGTTAGTACTGAGGTTGTTCCAGAATTCTCCCACGCTGTAATTCCACTTTTACTAATGTCCATTACAATACTCGCGGCTGCATTAACAAAGAAGAGAATCTTCGGCAGACAAAATTTTTAATCCCATTTTCTGTCTTTGCAGTCATTCTAATAATACACAATGATAAAAATAGGGAGGTCTACAGTCTATTCTGCAGGTTTGAAGTAGGCTATGTCGTTTATGGAGGCTTTTCTCTCGCTTGACGGTTTAAAGACAGCTTCCACTTTCATTCCAATGCAAACCTTGTCTGTTTCGCCTATTTTATGGATTAATCCTCCGTGAGCGCCTTCAAACTTTATTAACGCATATATCTGGGGTTTCTCAAGTTTTTTGCCATCCACGTCTATTGTGGCTATTGTGTATGTGTAAATGTAGCCGCACTTGCCAACATCCACCCACTCATCAAGCTTTGCAAAGCATTTTTCGCAATAAAGCCTAGGTGGAACAAAGATTACGCCGCAGACTGGGCATTTAGCCCCCATTATTCTGCCGTTCTCTTTTATCTCCTTGAAGAAGCGTTCTCCTGCAATGCCAAGTGTGTAGCGGTAGTCAGCCTCCATGTGGCCTATCCAGTGGCGGGCGTTAAACGGATTGGTTATTTTTTCTAGACTCATGGCGTTTTCACTCCTTTATGGGTTTGAAGTATTTTATGTCTGTGATGGCACCGATACGCTCCTCTGGAGTTTTCCAGACGGCTTTTACGCGCATGCCGATTTTAATCTCCTTCCAGTCGCCATACTCCTCTATGCGGTGAACTATGCCCATGCCTTCGGAGGCGCCGTCCAAGTTTATAATAGCCACAACTATAGGCTCCTTCAGCCTCGAAGCGTCAGCAGCTAAGAACGAAACAGAAAACGTGTTGATTACGCCGGTATCCTTCACGTAAGTCCAGCCGTCCGTCGGCTTAAAGCATTTTTCGCAGTAAATCCGTGGCGGAACAATTATGCGCTTACACTTGCTGCATGTAGTGGCGATAATCCGCCCGTTTTTCAACCCTTCTAAGAATCGGCTTATGGCTATGCCAGCACTCCACGCGTACTTAGCCTTTGGACGAAAGCTTTCAAAGAGCACTTTTCCCTCACGAAAGTCTTTTGTCTCAATCTCCTCGCCTGGAAAATGCTTAATCTTAACACTCATTTCACAACCCTCCCTTTCAGCGTCTAAGCACTATCACGGAGCCGTATTGCATTAGGTCGCCCCAAGCCTGTGCAACGCCAGTTCTCGGGTCTCCTGGCACCTGCCGTTTTCCAGCCTCGCCTCGCAATTGCCAAAAGATTTCGCAGACTTTCATCATGCCAGCCGCCGCTATCGGGTTTCCGCATCCAAGCAAGCCGCCAGACGGGCATGTGGGCAAATCTCCATCCCTTTGGGTTACGCCTTCCCTTGTCAGTTTTGGCGCTTCTCCCTTCTTGCATAGGAGTAAGCCTTCCATGTGGTGCAGCTCCTTATAGTCAAACGGGTCGTAGGGCTCTGCCACGTCAATTTCTTTGGGCGGGTTTTTGATTCCAGCCATTTTGTAAGCCATGCGGGCTGCATACTCCACATAGTCTGGATAGTAGAGGTCGCGGTTAGTCCAATGTGTGGAATCAATGCACCAGCCTACACCATCAATCCAAACAGGGTTGTCTGTAACCTCTTTAGCAACATCCTCAGACACTAGCACGGCTGCGGCCGCACCGTCGCTTGTTGGGCTAACGTCTAAGCGTTGAACCGGCCAAGCCATTATTTCAGAGTTCAAAACGTCTTCAACCGTTATGTTGGCTGCCAACTGTGCAATGGGGTTGTCGAGGGCGTTCTGCTTGTTCTTAACTGAGACCAGGGCTATGTCCTCCTTCTTAACATTGTGTTTATGCATGTAACGGTTCATCTCCAAAGCGAAAATCCATATTAGGTTCATGCCAATAGGCCGCTCAAGAATAGGGTCAAATATCGTCGTGAAGGCATACTGCGGATGCGGGTAACACGAAGACATTTTCTCCTCACAAACAACAAGGCATGTGTCAAACTGTCCAGAGGCTATATGCCACCAGCCAGCCAGCGGTGCGAAGACACCAGTCCCGCCGCCCACGAAAACCCTTGTGTACGGTTTGTGGTAGGCTCCTGCGCCATCTGCCAAATACTCGCCTTTCATGTGAACTCCATCAAAGGCGTCTGGAGCTGAACCCATGACAACGCTTTGGATGTCGCAGAGCTCCATTCCAGCCTGTTCCAACGCCATTTTAGCAGCATGATAAGCCAACTCTTTACCAGTCTCCTTTAGGTTTCTTCTGAATAGGGTTACACCCGCGCCGACTATGGCTACTCTTTTCTTTCCAAACATGTTGCCTACACCTCCCTACTTTGTGTTGCTTAGTACGGCTACGACGCCCGTTGCTGTTGGAATTCCCCGCCATGTGTGGGCTAATCCCACCTCTGCGTCTTCAATCTGCCTTGCACCAGCCTCGCCTCTCAGTTGCAGAACAACTTCCAGCACTTTTTGCAGTCCAGAAGCCTCAAGGCCATAACCCACTCCAAGAAGTCCACCGGATGGATTTACTGGAAACTCGCCGTTTAAGGCTGTTAAGCCCTCTTCAGTTAGTTTTCCAGCCTCGCCGTAATCGCAAAGCTTCAAGGCTTCCATGTGCTGCAGCTCTTTATAGGCGAAAAGGTCGTGGATTTCAGCGAAGTCTACTTCTCTCCATGGGTTGGTGATTTTTGCTGTTTTATAGGCCATTTCGGCGGCTAAACGCGTGTAAACAGCCCTTGTCCAGTCCCTGGTTTCTAGGCTTGGGGTTTCAGTACACCATCCCACGCCTTTAACCCAAACGGGCTTTTCCGTAAGCTTCTCAGCAACCTTTTCGGAGGCCAAAACCATTACTATGCAGCCGTCGGCTGGTGTGCTTATCTCCAATTTTTTCAGCGGGTGGAAAAGCCTTTCAGAGCATAGTACTTGGTCTACAGTTACGTCTGCACCATAAGCCGCGTGAGGGTTCAGTATCGCATTCTTCTTGTTTTTAACCACCACTTGAGCACACTGTTCCTCCGTTGTGCAAGTGTCATGTAAATAGCGGTTCATCTCCAAACCAGCTATATAGTATGGGTGGCCGCCCAAAGGCCTGTTAAAAATTGGGTCAAGCCCAAACTGCACAATATCCATGTATGTGAGAATGTCTGAAGCTTTACTATGGGCCTCTACAACCACAGTGTCGAAATGACCAGTCTTTATGAGCATGTAGGCTGTCGCCAATCCAAGCATGCCATCACCAGAGACGGTGAACAAGTGCCGCAAAGCAGCGCCTAACTGGTCTGGAACAAACTCGTCGAATATGCTGAAACCCTCCAAATAGTCTTCGGCGCACGTCACGAAAACGTCCACGTCTTCCCTCGGATTTATTCCGCCAGCATCCTCATAGGCTTTAACGGCTGCCTCGTACATAAGCTCCTTGTATGAGAGTTCCGGCGTTATTGGTCTAAAGCCGACGCATCCAACACCAACAATTGCCACATCGCTCATTGCCTTTCCCCTCTTCTCCTTCTAGTTTAGAAGCCTATAGTTTAAACCAGTGTTTACATAAAACTTTCGTGAAGAAAATGTGAAAATGTTGAAGAAACTTAAATACTTGATTTACACTATGGATTTTCTCCCAAAATTTAGGAGAAGTCTAATTTGAAGGGGAAACCCCTTGCCTCAATAGTTTCTGCAGGTTTATCAAAATTCGGAAAACTTGAAGGATTATACGCCCGCGAAATCTTCGCCCAAGCAGCCAAAGAGGCCTATGAACGCTGCCCCAACCTAGACCCTAAAAAAGACATAAAAGCCCTATTCATAGGACACATGGGAGAATCCTACGAACATCAAGGCCACACAGGCGCCACCGCCGCGGACTGGGCTGGGCTTTTGCATATACCTGCAACAAGAACCGAGGCAGCTTGCAGTTCTTCTGGGGTAGCCCTTAGAACGGCTATATATGCAATTGCTTCAGGCTTATGTGACGTTGTCATGGCTGGCGGTGTCGAAAAAATGACCCATCGAAGCACCCCCGAAGTCACAGAGTTTCTGGCCATGGCTTCAGATTTTCCCTTCGAACAGTGGCACGGCATAACCTTTCCAGGCTTGTTTGCTCTTATGGCAACAGCCCACATGCACAAGTATGGAACAACAGAAACGCAGCTGGCCCACATAGCCGTAAAAAACCATTACAATGGAAGCCTAAATCCAAAGGCGCATATGCAGAAGGAAATAACCCTTGAACAGGCCTTGTCTTCGCGGGCTATCGCTTGGCCATTAAAACTCTACGACTGCTCACTCATAACCGACGGGGCAAGCTGCCTAATCCTAACGAGGCCGGAAATAGCCAAAAAATACACAGACACCCCCGTCCATATCATCGGGAGCGGGCAAGCAAGCGACACGATTGGCATGTATGAAAGGGAAGACTTCACATCGCTTAGGGCAGCCAAACTAGCCGCGAAACAGGCCTACGAAATGGCTGGAGTAAAACCAGAAGACATAGATGTGGCTGAAGTCCACGACTGCTTCACCATAGCCGAAATAATAGCCTACGAAGACCTAGGTTTCTGCAAATCTGGGGAGGGTGGACGCTTAGCTGAAAACGGCGAAACCACGTTGAAGGGCAGAATCCCAGTAAACACAAGCGGAGGCCTAAAAGCCAAAGGCCACCCTGTAGGCGCCACAGGAACAGCCCAAGCTTACGAAATATACTTGCAACTAACGGAACAAGCCGACAAGCGACAAGTAAACGGGGCGGAAATAGGCTTAACCCACAATGTAGGCGGGTCAGGCGCCACAGCCACAGTCCACATATACAGGAGGGGATAATAAAATGGCTGAGCAACCGCAAGCCTTCAACATAGAACAGTTCTACAAAAGCATAAAACAAAAAAGGCTTATGGGCGGAAAATGCCTAAAATGCGGAAAAATCCACTTGCCGCCACGCCCACTATGCGACAACTGCCTATCAACAGAATTTGAATGGATTGAACTTCCAAAAACAGGCGAACTTCTAACATACACCATAATCCACGTGGCGCCAATTCAATTCCAAAACATGGTGCCATACGCAGTGGGCATAATCCAACTAGAAAACGGCGTAAAAGTTCCAGGAATGATAAAAGACGTTCCATTTAACAAGATTAAGATTGGAATGCCCCTAAAAATAGAATTCGAAGAAACTTCGCAAACCCAAAAGTGGCCCCAATGGCCAAGATACTACTTCAAACCGGTTTAACAATCTTCATGTTGCGCTTTATTAACCTGTCTTACTAAGTTTGGTAAATCCATTATTGATGTTACTAAGTAGTTTGCCCCAGCATCCGAAAGCTCTTTAGGTGTTGACACACCTGTTGGCAAGCCCACGGCTATTGCACCCAACTCTTTTGCGCATTTCATGTCTGCTGAGCTGTCTCCAACAACCAAAACTTCTTTTGGACTTAACTCTAAAACTTTCAACATGGTTTCTAGATGTTCCGTATGAGGCTTCACGTTCCTAACATCGTCCCTTGTAATCACAGCGTTGAAGTACTTGTCTATCCCAAATTTTTCGAGAATGTAATCTGTTGATTTTCGGCTGTTAACGGTGAAAATGCCAATTTTTAAGTCCATATCCCTCAATGTTTTTAGGACTTCTGTTATTCCAGGCTGGAGGCTTGTGGTTTTCCCCGCTTCCGCCTCATGTTTTTCCGCTATTGCTAAGGCTTTTCTACGAATTTCTTCTATTTTGGCTGCTGATTTTCCAGTGTTTTTCATGAAAATCTCAGCTTTCTTCAGCATTTCAAATATGCTTATATTTAGGGATAAAACTGAAGCTGGCATGCCCTCCTTTACTAGAAAACTTCTAACATCCGCCCTTACAGTTCTAAAGTCTATGTTAAACCTTACGATGGTTCCATCAAGATCGAAGACCACAGCCCTTATCATTGGCTTTTTCCTTCGCACACGTTGAATTTGTAGCCTATGGTTTCGTTAAAGATAAACTTTACCAAAACCTTACTTTCCCATATGCTCTGGGGGCTTGGTGATTGAAAATGGACGTGTTTGAGGCTGTTCAGAAAAGACGTTCAGTCCGCGCCTACCAATCAATACCCATACCAAGGGAGAAACTGGAGAAAATTTTAGAGGCGGCTAGGCTTGCACCTTCAGCCAGCAATATCCAACCATGGCACTTCATAGTGGTGTCAGACGCTGAAAAACGTGAAAAACTTGCTAAGGCGCCCTTCGCAAAATTCTTGAAGGAAGCGCCAACCGTCATTGTGGGTTGTGGCGACCAGAGGGCTTCTCCCAAATGGTTCATAGTGGATGTTGCCATAGCCATGCAAAACATTGTTTTGACAGCCACAAGCGAGGGTTTAGGAACATGCTGGGTTGGAAGCTTCGACGAAAACGAGGTGCGTGAAATGTTGAAAATCCCAGAAAACTATCGTGTTGTGGCAATTTTAGCCTTGGGTTATCCAAGAGAGAAGTTTGACCTACAAGGCAAGCTTCTACATTTAATAAGGCGAAGAAAATCGCTGAAAAAAATCGTTAGCTTCGAGGAGTTCGGGCGTGCAATGCCTTCTCCATGACTCGTGAAGGTTAAACTGAAAAACCCGTTTACTATAACTTAAAATTGATTGGCCATGAGCCTTGAAGAATATGCCAAGGAGAAGCTTTGGCCTATACTTGTTGAAACGGTTCACGCCATGGTTATGTATGCCCATCACAAAGCCTACACAAGGGAAGTTATTCTCCACGAAAAGCCAGACATAACACCGCAGGAGCTAGCCTCTAGACTTAGCATACCTTTGGGCGAAGCTCTAGTGATTCTCCATGAATTAAAAACTGAAACAAAAGCCTAAGGCTTTGTAACCATCCGAACCGTTGCCAAAACAAGAATTGCGCCGAGCAACACCTTAAGAAAGTCCTTTTCTGCAGCTCCCGCATAGGAAGCGCCTAAAAAAGCGCCTAAAACCGAGCCTACTCCCATCGCTATCGCAATCAATGTGGCGTTTCGATCCATATGACCCATGTTTTGATGCTTCAAAAAGCCGGAAGCCACCGTCGGTATAGAAACCATAAGGCTTGCCGTTCCAGCCTCGACAATGTCTAGGCTAAAAAGGTATATTAGGGCTGGAATCCGAAACTCGCCGCCTGCAACTCCAAGGGTTCCTGAAATAATCCCTATCACTAAGCCAATTAAAGCGACTAGTAGGGCTTCTTCAACGAAATTTAATGTTAAAGTAAACGCGAGAGGGATTTCAATAAAGGGTTCGGTTGAAATTTTTAAACCCACAATTATGAGGAAGGCTGCCAACACTCTTTTTAAAGGTTTTTCCGGAATTTTCCCCGTTAACACTGCTCCTAGGTAGGCTCCGAGGATGGATGTTGCCGACATGATTAGGGCTATGTCTATGGTGTGCTCGTTCAATAAACCGATTTGAAAACGCCTTAAGAAGGAGACAACAACCGTTAACAAGCCTACGAGAAGATTAACAGCTATAGCCGTCAAAACTGGAAGCCCAATAATATAGAGCAGTATTGGCGTTCTGAATTCGCCTCCTCCAACGCCTATCAAACCGGCAACAGCTCCAAGCAGAAATCCAAAGAAAAGCGCTGTTAACAATTTGTTTGCTGAAAGTGGGATTTTTTCTGCTATGGCGCGGTCCTCCTATGATAGCGATGTGTTCTCGTATTCATATCGGATAGACTTATAAACATAACGCAACAAAAATAACAAAACAGAATGACTTACCAAGCAAAGCCAAAACTCTCTTGTAAAGTGTGGCTTGAATATTGTGGAAAGCCTTTGATAGGCAAGGGTGGAGCCCAAATTCTAGAGCAAATAGAAAAGGAAAAGTCGATTTCAAAGGCTGCTAAAAAGCTTGGCATGTCTTACCGATATGTTTGGAGCTACATAAAAAGGATAGAGAAAACATTGGGCAAGCCAATAATAGAAACCCATCGAGGCGGCAAGGCAGGTGGAGGAGGCGCAAGACTTACAACACTTGGGAAAGAGTTGCTCGCAGATTATAAACGTGCAGAAAAGCGTTTAGCCAAAGTTTTAGAAGATAAAAACAGCTAATTGATGTATCAAGTTTTAGTTTAGGCTTAAATATCAGTAGCTTCAATCTTATTCGAAATCAAAAATTGGAAAAGGTGTGTCGGAGATGTTGAGAAAACTCACGTTGGCCATAATCATGACGATGTTACTTTTGGCAAATATGTTTGTCGCCGTGGCTTTAAACAACGCCGGGTTTGACAATGCTGAAGGAGTCTCTTCTGCAAAGCACGGAGAATTTTTCTATCCGCTTGATAGTTTATGGGAACTAGATGGCAAAGAAAGTTCTTTTTCGAGTTACAGCGGAAGCGTTGACTATCGCAGTTTCATGGTCGCAGATGAAGATTCCGTGCAATTGGTAATAGGCGTAGACTACAAAGAGACGTGGTCTTTCGGCGTCTTTCTAAGAACCCTTCAAAGCTTTAAAGCTGCAATTGTGAATGCAGTTTCAATAAAAGATAGAGTTATCGCCCTAGTTGTAGATGTTCCGCTAGAAGTAGCATCCTCATTCAGAACGCAGATAAGCCAAAATAGTTTTGCACGATATGTGGAACCCAATCTAAAACGGCGTGCCTTATTTGAGCCAAATGACCCTTACTGGAGTTTGCAGTGGGGGCCTCAACGGATTAAAGCAAACTGGGCGTGGAATACAACGCAAGGTTCGCCGGAAATAATTGTGGCGGTTGTTGACACAGGCATTGACTACACCCATCCAGACCTTAAAGACAATTATCTCGGTGGCTACGACTGGATAAACGATGACAATGATCCGCGGGATGATTTTGGGCATGGAACCCATTGCGTTGGCATTATCGCGGCAATTACAAATAACATCTTGGGAATAGCAGGTTTAGCTCAAGTTAAAATCGTAGCTGAAAAAGTTTTAGATGAGCAAGGTTCTGGAACCGACGTTTCAGTCGCGCAAGGTATAATTCACGCCGTCGGCTTGGGTGCAAAAATAATCAGTATGAGCTTAGGCGGGTATGGTTACAGTAGACTGCTGCACGAAGCTGTAAAATATGCTTACGAAAGCGGCGTTTTACTCGTCGCTGCAGCTGGAAACGACGGCCTTAGCAGCAAGGTTTACCCTGCCGCTTATGAAGAAGTGATAGCCGTGGCTGCAACGGATCCAAACGACAAAAGAGCAGTCTTTTCCAATTGGGGCGCGTGGATTGAGTTGGCAGCGCCCGGTGTGGCCATTTTCTCAACTATGCCCACGTATCACGTGACCTTAAACGACTGGGGCTTTACAATGGATTACAGTTATATGGATGGGACTTCTATGGCTTGTCCCCATGTGGCTGGTGTGGCAGCCTTATTGTGGAGCATTTATCCCCACGCGACAACAGACTGGCTGAGGGCTCAGTTGAGACATACTGCAGACGACTTGGGTGCTTCTGGATTTGACAAGTTTTTTGGCTATGGAAGGGTCAACGCATGGAACGCTATAGGGCAAGTGCCATCAGAACACGACTTGTTTATTTTCGACCTAGATAAACCAGAATACGTAAAGCTTGGAGACACTGTGATAGTTAACGTAACTGTGCTGAACTTCGGATTAAACACTGAATCAAGTATTGAAGTATGCTTGCTGGTTAACAGCACCATCGTTGACTCGGCAGTTATTGACTCCATAAATGGTCTAGCTTCAGCAATCGTTAGCTTATCTTGGTCTCCATTCGAGGTTGGATGGTACAACGTCACGTATTATGTGGTGCCAGTGTCTGATGAGGTAGACGTCGAAAACAATCAAGTGGCGGAACTGGTTTATGTTGTGCTTCCACCATCAGAAGAAAAATGGGCGCCTCTGGAAACCGATCCCAATGAAGGCTTTGGATGCGACCTTAAGGCTGTTTATGGTCAAGCCTATTGCGATGTTATATACTTTAAAGTGGAATTTTATATGAAGTTTGAAACTGTCAGCGACTTAGACGCAGCAATTCTTGTTGACGCCGACCAAGACCCGTCGACGGGTTTGCCGGACGGCACTTATCCATCACAGAACACGGGCATTGGTGCAGACTACTTAATCATTGTCGGTTGGGAAGCCACTGAAATGTGGAAGTGGAACTCAGAAACCCGACGCTGGGAAATATTTAACCCCTTCCCCTTGGCTTATCTTGAAGCTTCAGAAAATTCCAACACATTCATAGTGGGAGTATTCTTTGCCGACATAGAAACAAGTGGTATCATTGACTGCGTCGTCTGCGATGTAATGTCAAACTGGGATTGGATGCCCGACAGCTGGCACTTCACGTGGATGCCTATTCAATTTGAACGTGACTTGGCTGTCATACTAAAAACACCAATGTTTCTCCCACCGGAGGAAACTGCCACGTTGAATGCTACTGTTTGTAACTATGGATTGTATGATGAAACGGACGTGGAAATCCATTTGCTCATAAACGATTCGCTGGTTGCAAGTCAAACTATCGCCGAACTTGCCGGCGGAGAATGTTACTCGTTCCTATACGATTGGACTCCTGTTGAAGAGGGAACCTACAACATAACAGCCTACGTGTCTCCAAAAGAAAACGAGAACTTCACATTAAACAACAAGGTCACACGCATTGTGAAAGTTTACTATCCACTGATAAACCCAAATCCAGGCGACAAAGCAAACTATGTTATATATCACTACGACTCCTCGGGACGTGTGATTAGCCGAGAATACCTAAACATATCGTATGACTATTATGTTGCGCCCTACAAAATTTTCATAACAGTTTGGGAAACAGACCAGTATGGAAACACGTACATGGGCTACATGATAGTTAACACCATGACCCGCATCGTTGAAGAGGGCATATGGCAAGATCTATGGTATCCAGGATGGATTGAAACCAATGTGGGTATAGGCTCTACAGTCAACATCTTGGACGGGGAAGGCGTCGTTACTGGCGAAAAAATGCTTGTTACGGGTCCAAAAGCCGTGGATTGCTGGGAAATTCAATACTCATCTTATGGCTATTCATACACGTTTTGGTACGACAAAGTGTCTGGACTGTGGATTGGAATGGAAACTGGAAAACCTTTCACTGGGGAGCGTACAGTTTTACGGTTGATGGAAACTAATGTTGCTATAGGCGTTCAATATGAGCATGATTTGGGCATAACCTTAGAAGCGCCCTTCATCCTTCAACCCGGAGAGTCTTCGCTAATAAATGTCACGGTTTACAATTTAGGAGTATACGACGAGTTGGAAATAAAAGTGCAACTTATGGTAAACGAAACTGTAGTCTTGAATGAAACCATAGATAGCCTCAAAAACGGAGAATTCTTCAGATTGGGGCATCTTTGGACACCTTTGGATGAGGGAGTCTACAACATAACCGCATGTGTGCAACCAGTTTCCGGCGAGGACGTTATCGTAAACAATGTGGCGAATGTATTAGTCCCAGTTGAGCATTTCTTTGTCATTTATGTTAGGCCGTCAAGTGCTTCGCCTGGGATGCAAGTCACTGTAAGGGGTCATGGTGCCACAGCCTTCGGCGCAGTTCTAATATTTTGGGATGAAATGTTTGTGGGCGACACTTGGACAGACGATTTCGGCAATTTTGAATACATGCTTACCGTTCCACTTGACACAGTGATAGGTGTTCACCAGATAACAGCTATTGATAGAGAATCTGGAAGAGCTGCCTCAGCACCGTTTAAGGTTATACTCATAACCTTAAATCCATCTAAAGCTACTGTCGGAGCAAAAGCAACTGTCACAGGATTTGGCTTTACACCAGGCACATCGGTGAGAATAACCTTTAATGACATGTTTGTCGGCTACGCTCCAGTTGACTATGAGGGAAGTTTTGTTTTCACCTTTAACATACCCTTATCTACAGCTGGAATTCAGATGATAAAAGCTTGGGACATTGACGGTTACGCGGTTGCTTTCTTCACGGTGATTGAGGCCGTGGAGTTGACAGTTCACGTGGATGTTGGTACAATACACTTCAGAGGAGAAGTGGCTGAATTTTACGTTCAAACACTTTTAAGAGGACAGTCTATTAACGTCACTGACCTAAATGCAACTTTGTACGGTCCAAATGGCAAAATAGCCTTTTACGCTTATCCAACTAACATAACGGCGGTCACAATAGGCCTTTACAAAATAGCCTATACTATTCCTGGAAATGCTACTACTGGAACTTATCCGTTGGTGGTTAACGCCGAATACACTAATGAAACTATTCAAGCATCAGGGGCCTCTTTCAAATGCTTCATGATAAGCGGAACATTAACGGCAATAAACGCCCAAATAACGGAAATCAAGGATGGCATAGCCACAGTGATAATACCAGAGCTTGGCCTCTTGAAAGTTAACCTAAAAGAAATAAACGCAACGCTTGACAAAATTTTCGTTAAAGCGACGGCGGTAAACGGTACCCTAGTTTCTGTTCAAACAACGCTAGGCCGTGTTCAGGGCGTAATGACCGGAATAGAAGGTAATCTCACAACTCTTGTCGTTCCTGAACTCGGCAAAGTAAAGGTTAGCTTAGCGTCTCTGAACGTGACTTTGCAGCAGATTTTCGTCAAAGTTGAGGCTATAAATGGTACTGTGGCTACTCTTCAAACAATTTTGGGCAAGGTGAACGGTACTGTTAGGGAGATAAAGGGCAATATGGCAACAGTTGTTGTTCCAGGACTTGGGCAGGTTCAAACAGATGTTTCAAATCTAATAGGGAAACAGGAGACTTGGACTATACCGCAGTATTTAGCTATGGCTTTTTCACTTGTCGCTGCTGCTGGTGCGATTTTATCCGCTGGCTTACTGTTGAAGCAGAAAAAATTCACGAAGACTTGACGCCTTCATTTTCCCTTTTTATTCTACTACGTATCTGTAGGCTATGTGTTCGCCTGCTGTTGGGCTTTTTCGGATTATGCGCAGTATGTCGCCGGGTTTGGCGCCTATGGCTTTGGCCGCTGGGTCTGAAGCTTTAATTTGTGGCAGCTGGTAGGGTTTGACTCTGTATTGGGCGAGAACTTTTTCGCGTTCTTCATGAGTTAGGATTTCGTGTTTTGGAACAAGCTTGTGGCTGAAAATGTCGAAGACCGGGAAGGTTTTTGGGAGAAGCTCTATACGCTTTTTCTTTGCGGCTTGTTTTGCGGCGTTGGTGTAGCGGCCGCTTGCCACGAGGATTCCTCTATTGATTTCTGCATCTTTCATGGCTTTTGCCATGCGGTTGATGGTAATGATGCCTACCGTTTCCTCTGGAACACACCAGATTAGGGCTTTCTGCTTTTCCTTTGGAATTTCAACAATATAGCTTGTTGTGTCCTTAAGTTTCTCGCTTTTGAGGAGTTTATAGCCCCTTAGCTTTATCAGGATTTTGGCTTTGCGTTCCTCCAATGTTTCCTCTTCAATGCTCAAATCATAAACCTCGTTTGAAGGGCGTTCCGAATCCTAAACGATGGGTTAAGCCTTTAAACTTTACGCTTTGTCAAAGCTTAAAAACCAAGACGTTGTTATCTAAATGTTCTAGCAGTGAGATGATGGAGATGTATCAGGATTTTGGAAAACTAGCCCTAAAAGAGGCTGAAGAGAAAGGAGCTTCCTACGCGGACATAAGAATCAACGAAATCCTCGACGAAAACTTAACCGTCAAAAATGGACAGCCGGAGGCCATTTCCTACTCGAGGGTTAAGGGTTTCGGCATAAGAGTCATCGTGGATGGAGCTTGGGGCTTCGCCGGGTCTGTTGACATCACCAAAGACGAGATAAAAAGCTGTGTTGAAAAAGCCATAGCCATAGCCAAGGCCAGTGCCATGTTGAAGAAGAGGGAGGTTACCCTTGCAAGGGAAAAGGTTTACAAAGATAAGTATGCCACCAGTTTTAGGAAGGATCCCTTCAAGGTTCCAGTTGAGGAAAAGCTTGAGGTTCTCGTTCAGGCTGGACGTGCTCTTAAGGAGTTTTCTCCGCTGGTGCATGTTTCCTACGCCTATTATCGGGGTTACCGCGAGGACAAGCTTTTCATGAGCAGCGAAGGCGCCGAAATACGCCAACAGATAACATGGTGCGGTGGCGGGATCTCAGCTGTAGCCGTTAAAGGTTCAGAGGTGCAGACAAGGTCTTATCCGGCTGCTTTTAGGGGTGATTTTGCAACTAGCGGCTACGAGTTTTTCGAAGCTTTGGCTCTTGCCAATCATGCTGAAACCGTTGGAAAGGAGCTTATACAGCTTTTCGAAGCTGAAAAGTGTCCCTCTGGAGAAATGGACTTAATACTGTGCGGCGACCAGCTGGCTTTGCAGATTCATGAAAGTTGTGGGCATCCAACGGAGCTTGACCGTGTTCTGGGGACGGAGGCCGACTATGCTGGGACAAGCTTTCTAACGCCTGAAAAGCTTGGGAAGTTCCGATATGGCTCGGAGAAAGTCAACATTGTGGCGGATGCCACGGTTCCTCTTGGACTTGGAACCTTTGGCTTCGACGATGAGGGGACAAAAGCGAAAAAAGTTTACCTTATCAAAGAGGGTGTTTTTGTGGGCTATCAAAGTTCAAGGGAAACGGCTGCGCAGCTTGGACTTAAGGAAAGCAGTGGCGGAATGCGGGCTGACTCGCCTTTGGCTCTGCCCATTATTCGCATGACAAACATAAACCTGCTTCCCGGCGACTACAAGGCTGAGGAAATAATCGAGGACACTAAGGATGGCGTGTTGATGATGACAAACCGTTCATGGAGCATAGATGACAAACGCATAAACTTCCAGTTTGGCACGGAAATCGGCTGGCTTATAAAAAATGGAAGCCTAGAGAAAATGGTTAAAAACCCAACATATATGGGTGTGACCCCCCAATTTTGGGGCTCATGCGACGCTGTCAGCAAGGATGACTGGAAGATGTGGGGTACACCTAACTGTGGCAAAGGGGTGCCGGGACAAGTCATGTATGTTGGTCATGGATGTGGAACTGCGCGTTTCCGAAAGGTGCGTGTTGGATTGATAAGGTAGGAGGATTGTGGAAATGGTTACAGAAAGGTTGAGGGAAATAGCTGAGAAAACTGTTCAGTATGCTTTAAAACAGAAGGTTTCCCAAGCGCAGGCAGTTGCCTTCCTATTGGATAATGCTTTAACCCGCTTTGCAAATTCCCAAATCCACCAGAACGTTGCCCAGAAAAATGGCGGAGTAGCCGTCAAAGTGGTTTTGGACAAGCGGATAAGCACTGTTCAAGCCAACACGCTTGAAGAAGATGGAATAAAAGAGGCTGTAGACCAAGCCATAAAAATTGCTAAGGCTTCTTCACCTAATAAGGATTTTAAAAGCCTTCCGGAGCCAGAGGCTTGGAAACCCGTTAAAGGAGCTTTTGACAAGGAAACAGCCGAGTGCACACCTGACGTTAGGGCTGAAAAGGTTAAGGAAGCCATTGAAACAGCCCATTCAAAATCGCCTAAAATTGCGGCGGTTGCCGGATACCTATGCACCCAGTCAGTAAATTATGCGGTGGCAAACTCTTTGGGGGTTTCAGCCTGGGCTGAGCTTACATTGTCTTATATGAAAACCACAGTTATATCGCGGGACGGAGACTCTGAAGGCTTTGGCACAGCGGAGCAATATTCCAGGCGTGTTAAGGACATTAAGCCTACAGTTTTAGCTGGTGACGCTGCAGATAAGTCCGTGCGCAGCCTTCACCCAGTAAAAATTGATCCAGGCGAATACGAAGTTGTTTTGTCACCCTTAGCCGTGTCGGTTCTTCTAACATACATGGGTTTTGTCGGCTTTTCGGCCACCGCCTACCAGGACGGGCAGTCTTTCGTTAAATACTTTGCAAACCAGCAGGTCTTTGACGCTAAGCTAAACGTGGTTGATGATGCTAGAAACCCAAAAACGCTTTACGCTGTGCCTGTTGACGGTGAAGGTGTTCCTAAAAAACCTTTAGAGTTAATTGTGGACGGGAAAGTTTCTGAAAAAAGCATATGCTATAACTCTTTTACGGCTGGGAAAGAGGACAAGAAAAGCACTGGACATGCACTTCCACCGATAGGCGACTATTATGGCGAGAGACCTATGCCCTTCAACATGGTTATGAAGCCTGGAGACGCCACCATGGAGGAGGCGATTGCTGACACGAAAAATGGAATATTTGTCACAACATTTCATTATGTAAACCCTGTGGAGCCGACAAAGCTTATACTAACGGGGCTGACGAGGGACGGCACCTTCCTCATAGAGAAGGGCGAGCTAACTAAGCCTGTTGTTAACATGCGCTTTACAGATAGCATGCTCTCAGCCTTGAAGGAAATACCGATGATTGGCAAGGAATTGGAAATAGTGGAGACAACGACTGTTCCAATGGTTAAGTTGAAGAAACTACGCTTTGTAGGCGTTTCAGCTTATTAAAAGCTCTTTTCCCTTCTTTTTATAAATGGGATTTTGCGCTTTCTAAACGCGGATTATTACCCTTTCCGCATATTTCTTCATTGTTTCGGCGAATCCGCTGATGACTTCCGCTGGGTAAGGCTTGACTGTTTGGTATTGCTTGTCCAGCGTGTCTCCTGGAATGAACTGTTGAAAGGCGTAGTTTTTTGCACCCTTAACCATTTCGCCAATAACCGCCACGTCTTTTTCCTCAACCAATCCTGGAACAACCGTTGTTCTAAACTCGTATTCCACGCTTCCGCCTTTTAACATTTCAATGGTTTGCAGCAGCGCCGTTATGTCGCTCGCCCCTATTTGATTGTACTTTTCAGGGGATGTTTTAACATCTAAAGCTACGTAGTCCACATAGGGAAGACATTCCTTCAAAACTTGGGGGTTAAAGCCATTTGTATCAAGTTTGACGGCGAATCCGCGTTCCTTAAGCTTTTTAAGGAATTTTGGCAGTTCCTTGTGAATAGTCGGTTCGCCTCCTGTTATGACAACGGCGTCCACATATTTTTTGCGCTCCTCAAGTATTTGGAGGGCTGTCTCCTCATTTAGGAATGGGGGCTTGGGATCCACCACTATGCGCCAGTTGTAGCAATATGGACAGCGAAGGTTGCAGCCCGGCGTGAAGAGCACCGCTGCCACCTTATCTGGATAGTCTATTAGGCTTGTTTTTTGCAAACCGCTGAACTTCATAGCTTTTCACTGGGCTACCGCTGCTGTTTGGGGCAAGATAACGGCTTTCTCGAAGGTTCTGCGTATGGCGAACTCGGCTTGTTTGCCGTCGTTCCACTGGTCTACAGGCCTTAGGTAGCCCACCACCCGCGAGTAGACTTCGCAGTTGGCTCCGCAGCGCGGGCACTGCTTGTGTTCGCCGCTTATGTAGCCGTGGGTTGGGCAGACGCTGAAGGTGGGTGTAAGCGTGAAGTATGGGAGGTGGAAGTTCCAGGCCACTTTGCGGACGAGTTCGGCGGCGGCTCTCCACGAGTAGAGCCTTTCGCCTAGGTATATGTGGAACACTGTGCCGCCTGTGTAGAGGGTTTGAAGCCTATCCTGGTGCTCCAACGCCTCGAAGAGGTCTGCTTCGTGGTCTACGGGCAGCTGCGAAGAGTTTGTGTAGAAGGGTTCAGCGCCCTTAGCCAAATATTTTTCATTGGCTACTATGATGTCTGGGTATTTGCGCTTGTCGATGCGTGCCAGCCTGTAGCTTGCGCCTTCGGCTGGTGTTGCCTCCAAATTGTAGATGTTGCCTGTCTCTTCTTGGAAGTCTGC
>Ga0272449_1001127_pt1 | contig 28602 bp, 21 predicted proteins | sample YNPCB0241_FD_198679 | JGI IMG/M metagenome (GOLD analysis project Ga0272449, IMG submission 198679) | Hot spring sediment microbial communities from Yellowstone National Park, WY, United States - YNP-CB-024-1 | ecosystem: Environmental > Aquatic > Thermal springs > Hot (42-90C) > Sediment... | reverse complement strand
GAAGAGTTGGGCTTTGGCTCAAGCATTTTCATGGATGAATGGACTGAAAATCCCACGGACTGCATTATGAAAGTTAATGGGAAAGAAATAAGGGTCGAATTTGAACTCTGCAGCAGCAATTTTATAGGAAAACATGATCCTGGAAAATGCGATCTTATAGTGTGTTGGATAAACAACTGGGAGAACCCCCCACAAAACATCAAAATCTTCGAACTCAAGGAGGTATGCAAAAAACTCTTGGCTGAAAAGGGCCTACGTTTCATAATTAAGGATTAACCAAAAAGAAAGGTTCCCTACACTTTAGAAGAATTTAAGGAGGCTTTGAAAAATAAGGTGGAAAAGGATTTCGAGACTATTTGGAATTTTATTGAAGAAATCCGTAAGCTGGATGGTATTCAGCTCCAAACAGGAATGGGGGACAAAATCCCTACATTGGGAATTGGATTTAAAAAATTTGGAGTCTTTCCCCTGGTCATGGGGGCAGACGGAAAAGTGAGCATCGCCTACTATAACGTGAACGTTAAACCACCTAAACCTCTGCTCCCGGAAAACCTAATAGAGAATCTATGGAAGTTGCTGGGCGCACCTAAAACTAAAAGTGGAAAGATGAAAAAAATGGCATTACATAAAAGCCTCAAACAGCAAAGAGCTCGTTGAAAAACTTAACCAAATAATAAATTTAGTGCTTGAAGTTTGAGACGTGGCAACTTAAGATGTAGGTTTTTATGTTTCTTTTTATTTGTTTTCTTTTATGTTTGGTGTTAGGGGTTTGGTTGAGCGGCTTAGGCTTTTTGGGAGGAATAGGGTTCCTTTAGGTCTTAAGGTTCTTGGCTTAGCCATGTATTTTCAGGTCTTGGGAGGGCGGCTAGGGTGTTATTCGAGTATTGCAGCGTTTCTAAGGCTGCTGTTTGGAAGTGGGTTGTTAGGGAAAAGCTGCAGATTGCTTCTGAAAGGAAGGCTAGGCGTTTCGTAGCAGTGGATGAGACATGCGTAAAGGTTAATGGCGAACAATATTGGGTATATTCAGCCTTAGACAGGAATGAATTAGTATCCATGAGGGTTTATCCTGCAAGAAACAGCTTGACAACGGAATCCTTCATCAGAAGCGTACTAAAGTACTGTGATGGCAAGCCTGAGTTCGTTGTGGATAATGCTCCATGGTTAAGGGAAGCCATTACAGAGCTTGGACTAACATATCACCATCAAGCCCGCGGGCTGAGAAGCCTAATAGAATCAACCTTCTCATCCTTTAAACAACGCACAAAAATATTCTTCAACAAGATAACGGTCAACCTAAAACACAACCCACACCTAAGATGGAAAAGGGCTGTTGAATGCTGGAACCTATTCTGCAAAACATTCACATACCACTACAACCATTTAAGAGGATGAGCCTTAAGTTGCCACGTCTCAGTCTTGAACAGCAACATTTAATTCGTGAAAAGGTTTAAATTAAAATTGGCGATGAACCGTCTACACAGCAGAGCCTTCTTCGGAATCCCGCCGGGATAAATCCATGCCGACGGACCCAACCGAGCAACAAGCATTTAGACGCTTGTTGCCGTGAAGGCGGGTTTACCCAAGCATGGGACACCGGCGGGCGCGGGCGCCCCCCTAAACTCCCACGCCGGAGAGAGCTTAACCAAGGGGAGCGTATGGCTCCACGATGAAGTTAAGTGATAGGTGACGTTGGGAGACAATAAGGGGCGTCCGCGATAAAACATAAAATGCACTTTTTCGGAAACAACTTTTAAGTTATACGTTTGCGTATAATGTGAAGGTCTGACCGGGCTTGGACATAGAAACCAAAATCGATTTGATCAAGCGTCCGCCAACCGAGGAAATTCTGGTTGAAAGTGAGCTACGGGAGCTTCTTGAAACAAACCCGCATCCAGGCCACTACATAGGCTTTGAAATTTCCGGCTTGTTGCATCTTGGAAACCTTGTGATTGCCGGTTTCAAAATAAACGATTTAATGAAGGCTGGTGTCCGCTGCCAAGTTTACTTGGCGGATTGGCACAGCTTCATAAACAACAAGTTCGGCGGAGACTGGGACAAAATCCTCCAAGCCACAAAATATTACGCTAAAGCCTTTCAGTTCTTCTGCCCAGGCGTAAAAATAGTGGTGGGGTCGGAGCTCTACCACAACAACGACGAGTATTGGCGCAACCTGCTAAAGTTTGCGAAACACATGACTTTAAACCGCACACTCCGCTGCCTCACCATAATGGGGCGAAGCGAAACAGAAAAGCTGGACTTGTCGCAGTACTTGTACGCGCCCATGCAAGCCGTAGATATCAAAACCATAGGCGCCGATATACCCCACGGCGGTATGGACCAACGCAAAGCCCACGTTTTGGCTCGCGAAATCTTCCCAAAGATGGGATGGAAAAAACCCGTAGCGGTGCACCACCACTTGCTAATGGGCTTGACGGAGCCAGTCAAGCTTGCCACGAAGGACAAGTTGGAACAAGTGATAGCCAGTAAAATGAGTAAGTCCAAACCTTGGACAGCCATATTCATCCACGACGCCGAAGAACAAATCCAAGCCAAACTGCGAAAAGCATGGTGTCCAGAAAAACAGACAGAAATGAACCCAGTACTTGAAATAGCCAAATACATAATATTCCATGAAAGAGAAACCTTCACAGTGGAGCGTCCATCTAAATACGGCGGCACAATAACCTTCGAAAGCTATGCGGAGCTTGAAAGAGCCTACAGAGCCGGGGAGCTTCATCCTCAAGACTTGAAAAACGCCGTGGCAAAAGACTTAGCCAAAATCCTCGAGCCCATAAGGCGGTATTTCGAAACAGACAAAGAAGCCAGAGAAAGCCTAGAAGTGGTGAAAAAGGCGGAAGTAGCAAGGTAAAAGCCTTGTCCACCCATTTAAGAGAAAAAATGGAACAAATCCAGCAAATCCTAGAACAGCTAGCCGAAGAAAACAAAAGCGGAAAACCAATCCTCGTGGAAGGAAGGAAAGACGCTGAAGCCCTAAAAACCCTAGGAATAAACGGAAAAATAATATTCGCCAAAAAAGGCCTAAAAACACGTTTAGACGTAGTTTCAGAAATCGAAAAATCAAGCCCAAACGAAATCATATTAATGCTAGACTTCGACAAAGAAGGCAGAGAACTAACTGAACACCTGAAAATACACATCGAAAAAACAGGCATAAAAGCGAACATCCATTATTGGCTCAAGCTTTCAAGCCTGACGGGCAGAGAAGTCAAAGACGTGGAGGGTCTCGCCAAATATTTGGAAACATTAAAAATAAAGTCAACGTCTTCCAACGGGATTCCATCGCGAATGAGTTTTTCACAATAAACATTCATGAAACAAAAATCAACACTGAAAGGCTTACATTATAGGAAGAGAAATAATTGTGGGCTTGGAATAACCTATATGAGCACATATTAAACCACATTTTTGATGAGAGGAGAAGGCTAATGCAGACGGCAGTAGTTACCTTACTATTGGTGGTGTCAGCGATTTTATTCGCATGCATTGTAGTTGAGTATGCGGTTTCAATATTTGAGCAAACACTGCAAACTCAAAACATGCCTTGCATGGACAGACAGAATAAGAGAACTGGAAGATTTAATAATCAATCAAACAGACAAGCTGTTAAACCAGACAATATTGGAAATATCACCGTAAAAGTTTAGCGGAAATTCATAAAGGTAATATATAGCGACAGTAATTATTGATATTCTGGTGTTGAGAGGCACTATTCTCTCATCACACCTTTCAAACTAATAATAAGGCATAAACTATGATTGGAGGTGACGCTTACGGGTTCATCCCAAACCCTTACCGTAAAGTATGTAATCCGCGCAAGATTCGAAGTAGACGGAGTAGTTGAAAAACCAGACGTTATTGGCGCAGTTTTCGGCCAAACCGAAGGACTCTTCGGACCAGAACTAGACTTGAGAGAACTCCAAAAATCCGGGCGAATCGGTAGAATAGAAATCGAGCTTCAATCGAAAAACGACAGGACAACGGGCACAATAATAATTCCCACAAGCCTAGACAGGGTTTCAACGGCCCTTCTGGCGGCAAGCATAGAAAGCATAAACCGCGTAGGCCCATGTGCTGCAAAAGTAACCTTGGAAAAAATCGAGGATGTCCGCGAAGCCCGGAGGAAAGCCATCATTGAGAGGGCTAAAGAAATTCTCCACCAGTGGACCATCGAATCCATGCCAACCGTGGATGAAATCTTCAAAGAGCTGGCTGAAACCCTAAAAGTGGCGAAAGTTGAAAAATATGGGCCCGAGGAGCTTTCAGCCGGTCCAGAAGTGGACAGCGCCAAAGAAATTATAATTGTCGAGGGAAGGGCTGACGTGGTCAACTTGATGCGGTGCGGCATCCACAACGTTATAGCCCTTGAAGGTGCAAAAGTACCTGAAACCATAAAGAGGCTTTGCCGAGAAAAAGAGGCAACAGCCTTCCTCGACGGAGACCGAGGCGGAGACCTAATCCTCAAGGAGCTGCTGCAGGTAACCAACGTGAAGTATGTTGCGCGGGCGCCGAGAGGCAAGGAGGTCGAAGAGCTTAACTGTAAAGAAATCTTCGAGGCGTTGGCTGCCAAAGTGCCCGTGGAAGAACTTTTTAAACCACCCAAAAGAGAAAAACGTCGAGCGGAGCTTCCGAAAGAAGTAGTTCAGCTGGCAAAGGATCTGCAGGGCACGTTGGAGGCTGTTCTCCTAAACGAGAAAATGGAGCCTATAGAGCGGCTGCCTGTCAGCCAGCTAGCCGAAAAACTTCAGCAGGTCAGCGGCGTGGACACCGTGGTCTTTGATGGCATAATAACCCAGAGGATAGTGGATATAGCCAGCGAGAAAAACATAAGGAACATTATTGCCTCCCGCATCTCGGAGGCCGTAAAACCACCGTTAAACGTGCAGCTTGTAACCTTCTCAGAAATTATGGAAGGCTAGCTTCCGAAAAAATCTGTAAGCTTTTTAACGCCACCTTCAACCGCCTTAGCCTTAAGCAGCTGCTCTTCCGTTATGCCGAAACATTCGAGAACTCTAGCTGCAGCTGGCACAACTTGATTGGTCACATAGTATTCAATGTCCACTTCGTCGTAAGTGGCAAACATGTAGGGCTTAACCCGCTCATAAAGCCGTCCAGTTCCAGCGATCACTACATAGCCAACCTTGTCGCCGGTGGCGAGCTTCCAACCCTTCTCCATCAACATCTTCGCCGCAGCCACGTGTGGTGCCTTAACCTCATACTCGTCAACAGCCTTGGTCAGAGTCTTCCATATTACCAGATCGCGGTATGGAACCCTTCTTTGCCTAAGCTCTTGAATAAACTGTTGGACAAAACGGGCGGCTTTCTGCGGAGACTGCTCCTTCAAAATTATTTCTAAAACCTTTTCTTGAACATTTTTGGCTACGGCAGCCCAATCGCCCCTAATAACTTCTAAACCAACAATGTCAAGCCGCCCATCCGGAAGAAGCCCGGCATAACGTTTTTTGGCTTCGGTAAAGAATATACGCTTGTAAATCTTGTCGGGCTTAATTTCCAAGCCAAGCTTTTCATAAATCTTCTCTATCAGTCTTTCCACTTTTTCGGGTTCATACTTTATGAAGATGCTGTCCGTGTCGCCGTAAACAACTGTCAAGTCTTCCTCTTCAGCCATTTTGATGGCTGTCTGAATTGTATGTCTACCCCAAGCCGTGGCAGCCTCAGCAACGGGCTTCATGTACCATCTTGCGCCAATCCAACCAGCATAACCATAAGAGGCGTTTGTTATAACTTTAACAGCCTTCTGCCTAGCATCCAAAACACGGTATTCAAGGCTATCCGGCGCGCAACACTTCATTTTAGCGCGAATCTCATTTCTTATAGCGATAAGATGCGACAACACTTCCTTGTAAAATCCGGGAGGCTCCTTCCTAAACCTATGCTTAACTTCGGGCGCCTCATAAACGTCGCATGATGGCACGGGATCCTTCGGAGCCACGTAGGTGTCTGGGGAAAGATTGTAGGCTATCATCAAGTTTGGATACATGGAGGCGAAGTCCAAAACGGCAATGTTTTCGTGCAGTCCGGGTTTTGGGCTGAGCACTATGGCGCCAGCATATGGCCTATAGGGCTGTTCAACCCTTTTGGGCACAAGCTCCCCAATTTTGTGGGCGTGCTTTATCAAGAACCATTCTACACGGAAGCCAACCGCCACGGTTCCAATGTGGTCTAAAGGCAAACCCACAAGGCTTGAAAGTTGTATGGCGAAATCCAAAATGGCGTTGGCTATCCCCATAATACAACGGGTGTTCTCCATGGAAAACTTTTTTAAAACCTCCCGCTTGTCCTTGTCATCCCAATAGTCTGCAAAATCTACATCCTCAATTAAAACGCGGTCCTCAAGCTTCATAACCCCCAAATAGTCCGCCAAATTCTCCAAAGTTTTAACCTTCACGTCTGGAAACTCGTCGGCAAAATCAAAAATGTCCAAGTTAGCTCTTCCAGTAATCGAAACATGCCCATAAACACTTGTGTGGGGTTCTGATCCAGCCCTATCAATGGACAAGTGCATTCCAAGCCTTTTACACCGCTCATTCAGATAGCTCCAGTCCTGCCTGTTAACACCAAAACCCACAATAACGTCCGGATCGAAATTGTGAACGTACTGCATAAAAGCCTCTAACACTGGTTTGTCGTCCTTGTTTTCGCCAGCCAAAAACTGTTTTTCTTCGCCGGTGTTCGTTGCTGTCGAAATTATAATGACGGGGTTTCTGTCGGGCTTAGGCGTCCCTTCCCTACTGTAGCATATCATCGAAAAACCTAAAATCCTCAGTTCTGGAACATTCGCCCTTTCCACAAACATCGGGGGAGACTTAGCCAAATAGACCTTGTCAACCTTAACGTTGGATATCTCGCCAGCTTCGTCAACTTCAACCTCATGCCAGCCGCATGGAACAACCCCATTATCAATTAAGTACCGCATTGAATATCGAATATCATCCTCAAAACACTCTTCAACCCCGTCCATTTTCTGCAAAGCCTTAGCATACTTCGCCACCAAATCGGGATCCTTACAGTAAACTTTCAAGGCTTTTACAGGCTTGCCAAAAAACCGCCTTTCCACCGGTTCAACCCTGACAACAAAGGGGTATAACGCCCTTCTCGTCATAACCTCGTCAGCAAGCCTAAAAGGATCAAAGCCATCCTTCACAACAGCGTAAAAATACGTGAGAAAACCCTTGTCAATAATCAAAACTCTATTTCCAGAATCGTCAACCCCCCAAAGCCAAACTTCAGGCTCATGATTCTTAACCTCATAATTTACGTCCAGCAACCAAAACGTAACCTTCACACTTGTTTCACCTTTAACAAATTTAGTTCAGCCATCCTTTAAACTTTAACAAAATTGAGAATGAATGAGTGGCGGGTCCGCCGGGATTTGAACCCGGGATCTCCGGCTTAGAAGGCCGACGCGCTTTTTGGATTAAGCCCTAGGGCTTTATGTCCAAGCTGCGCCACGGACCCTTCCTTCATTAGGCATTTTCTAAAGAGGCTGAATAAAGCTTTACTCTAATAAACTTTTGACAAGGCCTATGGAAATCTACAACAGTTTAGTGTTATTCTATGTAAATAGCTGGTCGCAGCGGTCTAGCCAAACGCGCCTTGCCTTTAGGATCGTAGAGTTGTGCTTCGCTTTCATCGAGGATTACTATTTCCGCGTTTATTTCGTCCTTCAGAAAATCCTCCGCCTCCTTCAAGACTTGGGCTTCGTTTATCTGTCCAGCCATAATCATTCTTTGCTTCTTTTCCGGAGGAATTTGGTTAACTTCTTCTACGATTCTGCCTACAAAATCTGCCAATTCCTTGGCTTTTTTCTTAAACTCTGGATCCTGCAGCAGCTCCCTCATTAAGGTGTTTTGTGCGATTTTGCCTTCAACAGATTTTTCCAACGCCTTTAGGTAGACGTACCATTTCCACGGCGCCGCCGTATAATAGAAAACTTTTCGGGGTTTTGTTTTTGTCGCTCTTAGTATGTTGCGGGTGTCCTCCAAAACCCCCATTATTAGGGCTTCACTTTCCTCGGCTTTTACGTCAACTTTCGCCTCGTCTGGTTTAGGCCATAATGTAAGCGATGCAAAGCCCTTTCCACCCATGATTTCCCATAACTCTTCGCTCATGTGAGGGGCAAAAGGCGCCAACATCAATATTTGAGTTTTCAAAACTTCTCTGATTATGCTCGTTTTTGTTTTTCCGCTGTTTTTTACGCGTTTCTGGTACCATTGAAGGTCTTGGTCCAACTCGAATAGGATTGTTTGGATGGCCTTTCGTACTTCCAGTTTCTCCATGGCTTCGGTTGCCTTCATGACACGTTCTTGGAGGCGGCTCAACATCCACCTATCAACAGTCGTTAACGCTTCTCGGAGGTTTTCTTCTCCGGCGGCTTGCGCTGTTTGTAATACAAGCTTGTAAAGCCTCTCCAGTTTTTCCAGCATTGCCTTTGCCACGGAGGGGCTGAAGTCTGCGTCTTGCAACAGTTCTGCGGTGGCAAGCACACTAAGCCTTATAGGGTCTGCTCCATAAGTGGCGAGGCCTTCTCTTAAGGGGATTATGTTTCCAAAAGATTTGCTCATTTTAGCGCCTTCCATGGTGACAACGCCGTTTGTCACTATTTGCTTAGGCCAAAGTTCCTCTGGGAATATGGCTGTATGGTTAAATATCATGAAGGTTAGATGGTTTGGAATCAACTCGTGGGCGGAATGCCTACTGTCCAACGGGTAGAAGTATAGAAACTCCCGTCGCATGTCTTCGAGAACAGCGAGGCTTATCCCAGTTCTCTCAGCTACTTGTTCAGCGTTTCCAATTCCTAGAAAAACGTAGTCGAACACTTCGTCTGTAAGCTGGCCTGGTTGGATGTTATGCATTTTTATGTGACGAGCTATAGTGTAGTAGGCCATGTAAATTGTTGAGTCTGAAAGGGATTCAATTATCCACTCTGGATCCCATGGCAACCTTGTTCCCAAACCTGATTTCCGAGCACATGCCTTTTCACGCAGCCAGTCTATCACATATCTGTACTGGGTGCGCAGCTCTTCTGGGTATATCCTCATCTTTTCTAAGCATTTGTGGGCTAGGGCTTTCCACTCCGGGTTGCCATAATCTATAAACCATTGATCTTCGAATATTTTAACAACACATTCCGCGCCACAGCGGCATTTAACAGGTCTGTTCAGAAGCTCATACATTGTTGTAGCTTTTCCAGAAGCCACTAATTCTTGCTTAACTTTTTCTTTGGCCTCCGCCACGGGTAAACCAGCATACTTACCAGTATTTTCCTTCATTTTACCATTGTGAAATTCATGGCGGTAAACCTCCCTGGTGGCGTCTTCCAGCTTCGGATCCGTCTGCTCCCGTATACCCATCCGTTTCACAACGTCAGCAGCCGGAACCTCCGAATAGCCGGGAACTTCGATTATCGAAATGGCCGTTATTGACGTTATGTTCTCTGCCTTAAGCCCGTATACCGCCAGCTCTTCTGGTTTGCCTTTCAAGTTTTCTAAAGCCACATAGTCGTAAGGAGCGTGTCCCGGCACAGACATGACTACACCGGTTGCGTTTTTAGGGTCAACGAAGTCTGCTGGCAAAAGGTAGATTTCATCGCCGTTTGCTGGATTTTCAACTTTTTTGCCCACAAGCTCTTTTCCAGGTAAACTTTCAAGAACCGTCACCTTGCGGTTTTGGTATGTTAACTTTTCAGCGCATTCCCGGCTTATTATCCACTTTTCCTCGTCAACAACAGCTTTCACGTATTCGGCCTTTGGGTTCACCCAAATGTTTGTCACACCGAAAACTGTTTCCGGACGTAGGGTGGCGGTTGGCAGAATCCACTCGCCATGCTTAAACTTTATCAGCGTAAACTCTCCTATTTCGGGTTCCACGTCACCTTCCGTGTCATGCTGTCCCACGGGGTTTCCATCTTTTGGACACCAGCCAACCGGGTGGCTTCCCCTCTTAATGTAGCCTTTTTCGCGGAGTTTGTGGAACTGCCATTCAATGAAGCGGTTGTATTGGGGATCTATAGTTGTGAACTCTCGTCTCCAGTCTATGGAATAGCCTATCCGCTTCATGCCCTCCTTAATCTCTTCATGAAAATAGCGCGCCATGTTCAGCGGGTCTGTCAACTCTTTCAGCTTTTCCCTTGGAACCTTGTAAATGTTTACAAAGTCGTTTATAAGTTCCCGATCATCTTCAGCTAAGCGTTTCGCCATAGCCAAAACAGGGGTTCCCGTATAATGGAAGGCCATTGGCAGCAGCACGTTGTAGCCTTTCATGCGCATGTATCTGGCATAAGCATCCGCCAACGTGTAAGTTCTAGCATGGCCTATGTGCTGTGGAGAGTTCGGGTATGGATAAGCCACTGTTATGTAAAACTTTGGCTTTGAGGGATCCGGATCCGCCTCGAAGATTTTGGCTTCTTCCCAGCGTTTCTGCCATTTTTCCTCGATTTTCCTTAAAAACTCCATAAAACCTTCTGAACTGTCCCATTGAATTTTAAAGTTTTTGTTTTCTGAGGGTGAGAACACGATCCCCCATTTTCGCACCGCCCCTTAAATAACACAGAGCATCCATTAAACCTTTACTCTCTGCAGTTGAAAGGTTCGCCCTTAAAAACTAGAGAAAGGGACTACCGTATTGGCCATTTTTCAGCCCTAAAATACATGATTTCCAAACGGTAATAATTGAGCTTAAGAATTTATGTGGCGGCCTTCTCCAAGTTCCCTAAGTAATTCTTTATGGAGCTAACATACAACTCTTCCTGTGCATATTCAGGTGAAACCAATTTCTCCAGAATTGAAAGCCAAGCTCTTGACGCAATTTTATCATATGAAACGCGTGTTATTTTAACTTCTATTGCCTTTTCTGGGCAGACTTTTTCACAAGCTCCGCAATAAATGCAGAACCGCTCTTCCACTTTGATTTTACCGCTTTCATCTAAAGTTAAAGCCCCACTTGGGCAAACATCTACACATGCTTGACAGCCCTTTGGGCAACGGCTAACATTCAATCGAAGCATGCCATGAAACGGTTTCATGACAAGCATCGCTTTTTGCGGGCAGAACTGCTCACACTTTCCACAAAAAATGCACTTATCAAAATCTACATGAACACCTATTATTTTCGTTATGTTTCCATTTCTTTCCTCAACATCTATGCTGATGGCTTCGGTTGGGCAATTCTCTTTACACGCAAGTTTGCATGTAGGGTCACACTTTTCCACGTCGATCGTAAAATCTTTCAAAATGTGTGGAAGCATCCCTGAGTCGATTGCAGGGCTTGTTGGTTTCCCGTTTCTAAACATTTTTATTGTGTTGGTTGGACACAAAACAGCACAAACACCGCAAAATGTGCATTTATCTGTGTCAATTGCGACTTGTCCCTTCTTTACAAGCCTGCCCTTATGTGTTATGGCATCTGAAAGTTTAAGCGCCTCTTTGTAACACGCTTTAACACATATTCCACAACCGTTGCAACGATTTTTGAAAATTGTTAAATCGTCATACAGTCCTAACATTGATCTTTTTACGGTTATCTTCTCACTGGACTCGAGTTTTTTTACAATTTTTCGTGCCATGTTTACAGTCGAACCATGAAGTATTAAATAAACATTCTTATTGTATGCGCAATGATTAAATGTTTGCTATGCGTTTAGCTCTAATCTTAACGTCACTGTGAAAATATAGGTGAAAAATAGTAGATGACAAAGCGCAAGGGTGAAATTGAAAAATCTGAGGGTGAAGGGGTTAGAATCGGCGTTTATGTTTGTCATTGTGGCGTGAATATTGCTGGGACAGTCGATGTAAAAAAGGTTGTAGAATATGCGTCTAGGCTTCCAAACGTTGTTGTAGCCCGGGATTACTTATATGTCTGTTCAGATGCTGGTCAAGCTTTAATTAAACAAGATATCAAGGAACATAAACTAAACCGCGTGGTTGTCGCAGCGTGCTCGCCAAATCTTCACGAACAAACATTTCGTAAGTGCTTGGAAAGCGTGGGACTTAACAAGTATTTGTTTGCAATGGCAAATATTAGGGAGCACTGCTCATGGGTGCACGAACACCAGCCCCAGGAAGCAACACTAAAAGCCATAGATTCTGTTAAAATGGCCGTGGCTCGCGCCAACATGCTTGAACCTTTAGAGACAATTAAGGTTCCCGTTAAAAAAAGATGTTTAGTGATCGGCGGCGGAATTGCTGGCATTCAGACAGCTTTAGACCTTGCGAGTGAAGGGTTTGAAGTCTGCTTAGTGGAGAAGGAACCAAGCATTGGTGGCCACATGGCCCAGTTTGATAAGACCTTTCCAACCATGGATTGTTCCATGTGCATATTGTCTCCTAAAATGGCTGATGTGGTGCATCACCCCAAAATTCATCTTTTCACGAACTCTGAGGTTAAGAGGGTTTCAGGCTATATTGGCAATTTTAAGGTTGAGATTGAAGTTAAACCGCGATACGTCATAAGCGAGCTCTGTAATGGCTGCGGAGAATGCGCCAAAGTATGCCCAATAGAGGTTCCCAACGAGTTTGATGAACGACTTGGACCTAGAAAAGCCATTTATATCCCATTCCCCCAAGCTGTGCCCCTCGTATACACGATTGATATTCAAAACTGTATCAGATGCTATAAATGTGTTGATGCTTGCATACTTGCACGTGGGGTCAAAGCCATTGATTTCGCGCAAGAGCCAAAAAAGGTGGAACTTGAAGTTGGAACAATAATTGTAGCAACAGGCTATGACGCGTTTGATCCTTCCATCCTAGAGGAGTATGGTTATGGCGTTTACGATAACGTGATGACTGGACTTGAGTTCGAGAGAGTTTTAGCCCCGACTGGACCAACGAAGGGCGTGGTTTTGAGGCCTTCCGATGGGAAAGTTCCAAAGCGCATTGCGTTCATACAATGTATTGGATCTAGAGATGAAAAAACAAATCAGTACTGCTCTAGAGTGTGCTGTATGTACGCCACCAAACAAGCCTTGCTGATTAAAGAAAGAGTTCCAGATGCCAAAGTCATGATATTCTACATAGATTTGAGAGCGTTTGGAAAGGGATATGAAGAGTTCTATAAAAGAGCTCAAAGCGAAGGAATACGCTACATTAGAGGTAAAGTTACGGAAATAATGGAGAATCCAGATTCAAAAAATTTGGTGTTACGCGCTGAAGACACGTTGCTTGGAGCCATGGTTGAGGCAGAGGTTGATTTGGCAATTCTGTCAGTCGGGCTTGTTCCAAACAAGACAACTAAAATGTTAAGCGAAACGCTCAGCCTTTCAAAAGGTCCAGACGGCTTTTTCAAGGAGGCGCATCCCAAACTTAGACCAGTAGAAACGCTTGTTGACGGAATCTTTATTGCAGGTGCGGCTCAAGGGCCTAAGGACATACCGGACAGCGTCGCCCAAGCTTGTGGCGCAGCGCAGAAAGCAAGCATTCTAATGTCGGCTGGCGAAGTTGAGGTTGAAGCGATAACTGCAAAGGTCAACGAGGAATTATGTAGTGGCTGTTTCATATGTGTTTCCATGTGTCCATTTAACGCTATAGTCGCAGAAGAGAAAAGCGTTAAGGTGATTGAAGCCCTATGTAAGGGGTGTGGCGCTTGCGCCGCGGCTTGCCCAACGAAGGCTATTGAACCCATGCACTTTAAGGATGGTCAGATTCTCGCGGAGGTTAAGGCTTGTTTAGCAAAAGACTAAAGGAGATGTAAAAAATGATGGAGGTTGCTGAAGTATTTAAAAAATTGGATTTCAATTTGTGTATGCAATGTGCAGTCTGCAGCGGATCATGTCCTCTTTACATGAAATCAAAACTTAATCCAAGAAAGCTCATGCTTGAGGTTGCATACCTTTTTTATCCCCTATCAATCAATCCTCCAATAAATATTCAACAGAAAAACGAGGTGTGGGACTGCACAACATGCTCAGCATGTTCGTCTCGATGTCCAAGGGACGCGAAGCCGCTAGATGTCATAATTGGTTTACGAAGTTATTTAATTGAAAGCGGGCTGGTTCCACGTACAATAGTGGACGTGCTGGATTCAATCTTTAAATATGGAAATCCATGGGGTCTGAGTCGAAACAAAAGGTCTGAATGGGCCCGTGATTTAAAGGTGAAATATGCTTCAGAAAAGGGGGATGCAAGCACCCTCTACTTTGTTTGTTGCGCCGCCTCCTATGACCTTCGCGCACAGAATTTGGCTAAGGCCACGGTGAAAATTTTAAACTCGGCTAACGTAGACTTCTTCATACTCGGAAATGAGGAAACATGCTGCGGAAATGAAATTTACTCGCTTGGGGAGAAAGGCCTCTTTGAGGAACTGGTTAACACAAACCTAGAACTTTTTGAACGGTACAACGTGCAGGAAATAATTACAACTTCACCCCACTGCTTCAACGCTTTCAAAGTTAGATACGGTAAGAATCTTGACGCAAGACATTACACAACCTTTTTCGTTTATCTAATTGACAGCGGAAAACTCAAATTTTCAAGGAAAATAGAGAAAGTAATAACCTATCACGACTCTTGCTTTTTAGGTAAACATAACAACATCTACGAAGACCCAAGGAAAATAATAGAGAGCATTCCCGGCGTAAAATTCGTCGAAATGACTAGGTCGAAAAAGAAAAGCATTTGTTGTGAAGGAGGAGGTGGGAGAATGTGGCATGAAGTTCCAGGTGCCCGTCTTTCTGAAATGCGGGTGAAGGACGCCTTGGCTGTCGGAGCAGAAATCATCGCAACAGCTTGCCCCTTCTGTTTGATGACCATAGAAGACAGTATCAAAACAATGGGGCTTGAAGACAAAATCATGGTTAAGGACATCAGCGAACTGGTCGCTGAGGCTCTTTAGAAGGAACAAATGCATGTCCTTAAAGTCAAGCAAGATGCGGAAAAGATTATTAGATAAAAAATGTGTAACAAATCTTTCCACGCTGCTTTAAGCTTTGGATGAGGATGTTTGATGGAGGCTGGAAAAACCGAAATAAGAAAGTTTGTAGCTGTAGATCCAAGCAAATGTATTGGGTGTGGTCTTTGCGAAATTATCTGCATACTAGAGAAGGGTGAACCCTTCCTAAGCCCAACACGCTCAAGGATTCACGTGATAAGAATTTTACCGTTTTTCAATATTGCAACAGCCTGTAGACTTTGCAGTGATGCGCCTTGCGTTAAAGCGTGTCCACGGAACGCCTTGCTTCAAAAGGAGTCTGGTGTGATTTCGGTTGATGAAGATAAATGTGACCTTTGCGGCTGGTGTGTAATGGCTTGTCCCTATGGTGCAATAGCGCTTCATTCCGTTAAGCCTTCGGTTCTGATATGCGATCTGTGTGAAGGGGATCCTAAATGCGTAGAGTTTTGTCCAGAAGAAGCGTTGGCTTTGGCTTCTCAGGATGAAGCAGAGAAACTTTGGCGAGCCTCGGTAGAGCAGCTTCCAACAGAAATGGAGAATTTTATGGCTCTAATTAAGGCAAGAAAGGTGCATGCATTGTTTGAGGGGTTAGAAGAGAAGACGCGGAGATTTTACTGGAAGTATAAAGAAATGGAGAAAAGGTATAAACTGAAGTAACCTTAAGTGTTCCGAGGAGAAATTTCGGGGCTTATTAATGGAGGAGGATGAGGAAGAAAAGACCTACAATTATTGTATGTTATGCGGCAGAAAAATCACAATAGAGGAGTATGAAACCTATGGTGGGCTTTGTCAAGAGTGTTACGAGCTTGAAGTGGCCGAGCTGGACATGGATCTTGAAGAGGACTAACTGGCTTGCAAAACAATTAAAACATGTTGAGTCAAATGTTTGTTAAGGTGTTGAAATGGAAGATTGGGAATTAATAATTGTTGGCGCTGGTGTTGCTGGCTTAACGGCTGGAATTTACGCCGTAAGAAGTGGGTTGAAAACTTTAATCCTTGAGGAGAAGATTGCTGGCGGGGCGGCTGCTGACGCTCCAACAATTGAGAATTATCCGGGTTTCGAGAGGATAAGTGGCCTTGAGCTTATGCAGAAAATTGCGGCGCAATGTAGGAAGCTTGGCGCGGAGATCCACGAGTTTGAAAAAGTTACAAGCTTAAATCTTAAAGGCGAGGAGAAGATTGTTGAAACAACTAAAGCCTCTTATAAGGCTAAGGCTGTTATAATTGCCTCCGGCACAGGCCATATTGAGCTTGGCGTTCCCGGTGAAAGGGAGTTTCGCGGCAGGGGTGTAAGCTATTGCGGAATCTGCGATGGTCCCCTCTTTAAGGGCAAACGTGTATTGGTGGTTGGCGGTGGTAACTCTGCCGTGGCCACAGCCCTCTATTTGGCGGATTTAGCCTCTGAAGTTAAGGTTGCTCATAGAAGGGATACATTTAGGGCTGAGGAGATACGTGTGAAAACGCTTTTGGAAAAGCCTAACGTTGAGGTTTTCTGGAACACAGAGTTGAAGGAGATTAAGGGTGAAAAGCTCGTCAGTACGGCTGTGCTTTTTAACCCGAAGACCGGCACTGTCACAGAGCTTCCAGTTGATGGAATCTTTATCCAGGTTGGTGAGAAGCCCAATAGTGAGCTTGCCCAGAATGCTGGAGTAGCCGTTGACGAGCATGGCTACATAATTGTTGACACTCGTCAAAGAACGAATGTTCCCGGGGTATATGCAGCTGGCGACGTTACAAATCATCCGGTTAAGCAAATTGGAACGGCTGTTGGGCAGGGGATAACAGCTGCTCTAGAGGCTTACGGGTTTATTCGCAGACCTTACTATTTCAAGCATTAATGCGTTAATTTTGCTCCAAAAATTTATATTACCCGAGACTTATCATTCAAAACTTCTAACACCAACAGTGCCATAGGCAAGTAGGCGTTTGGAGCTGTCTGGAATGGGTGAAGAGCAGACAGTTGTTGTAAGAATAAACCAAGATTATTGCAGCCGCTGTTCAATCTGTTATTCAATATGCCCTTACGAAGCCATAAAGCGGGACGCGGAAACTGGCAAGGTTGAAATAGACATCCAAAAATGTCAAGTTTGTGGAATATGTTACAGTGCTTGTCCCGTTTTCGCCATTGAAATACTCTATTATGACTATGAGAGTTTGGTGGGTTATGTTGATAATGAGTTGAAAAGGACTGGAGCAGAAACTCTTGTGCTTATGTGCCGTGGAAACTCACCCTCGACGCTTGAGGTTGAAGAAATTTTGGCTGAGCAAGGGTTAAGCCTAAAGAACTATGTTCCGTTGCGCTTGCCATGTTCTGGAAGGGTTCCAACAGAGTTCATTTTTAAGGTTTTAGGTTTAGGCGTTAAAAACGTGGTTTCAATTCAATGTGAAGACTCGTTCTGCCGCTTCAAAGAAGGCACAAAAATCAACACGAGACGACTGTTTTTAAGCAAAAAAGTTCTGGAAGAGTTGGGCTTCGCCAAAGACACTGTTAAAGTCGTTAAATACTCAAGGAAGGTTGTTTACGACACTGCGAAATGTGTGGGTTGCGACAAGTGCGTTTTCATATGCCCATACGCTGCCATAGAGGCGGAACACTTCGCCACGCCAAAAATTCTTTATGACCACTGCATGGGGTGCGGTGCATGCGCGCTTGTTTGTCCCCATCATGCTATCCAGCTTAAAGGTTTCGAGTTTGAAAATGTTTTGAAGCGTTACTGCAATTCTGCTGTGAGACTTAAAGCAGATGGCAAATCGCCATTAATTCTTGTTTTCTGCTGTCAATGGTCGGAGTTTTCAGCCCTTGATAATCCGGAAACGGTCTTGTTTAAGCGGAACGCTGTGACCCTTGAGGTTCCATGCTTTAAGGCTTTAGATCCGGTCCATGTGGTTAACGCTTTGCAAAACGGGTTTGACGGAGTTATGGCTGTTGTCTGCTCCTCTCAAGACTGCAAGCTTCAAGAGGGCAGAGATGTGGCTGAAAGAAACATGGCGGTGTTAAAGGACTTTTTGAAAAAGCGGAACATGCTGGAACGCTTCGAGCTTTATGAGGCTTCTCCACGAGACATTGGCGGCTTCGAGAAGAAACTAGAGCAGTTCATTCAAAAAGTTTCAGCCTTAAAGGAAGGGAGGGCTTAAAACATGAAAATGTATGAAATTGTCAGGGTTAAGGAGCTTGCTCCAAAAATCAAGCTTTTCGAGGTTTATGCTCCGGAAATAGCCAAAAAAGCCAAGCCGGGGCAATTCATAATAGTGATTATTGGCGAGAAAGGCGAAAGGGTGCCATTAACCATTGCTGGCTATGATGCGGCAAAGGGCACAATAACCTTCGCCTTCAACGAGGTTGGCAAAACCACAAAGCAACTTGGAATGATGAAGAAGGGCGACTGCATATGGAACATTACTGGGCCTCTTGGAAACCCTTCGGAAATTAAGTATTTTGGCAAGGTGCTCTGCGTGGCTGGCGGCGTCATGACTGCACCCATGCTTTTGCAGGTTAAAGCCTTGCGGGAGGCTGGGAACACCGTTGTGACGGTTATAGGTGCCCGAATAAAGGAACTTCTCTTCTTTAAGGAGGAGATGAAAGCCTTAAGCCATAGGCTGTATGTGGCAACGGATGATGGTTCTGAAGGCTATAAAGGCTTAAACTTTTTGAAGGATGTTTTGGCTAACGAAAAGTTTGACCGCTGTGTCGCCATGGGGCCTGTTCCAATGCTTCAGACGGTATGCGAATTGACAAAGCCGTATAAGATCCCAACCATCGTGACGCTTATGCCCATTATGGTGGATGGCATGGGCATGTGTGGGGTTTGCCGCGTAAGTGTTGGTGGGCAAATGAAGTTTGGATGTGTAGACGGCCCTGAATTCGATGGACATCTTGTGGATTTTGAAGAGTTGATCAAGCGTCAACGTATGTTTCTCCCAGAGGAGCGTTTAAGCGCCTTATTGTGGGAGCTTGGAGGTTGCGGTTGTGGCGGAAAGTGAGTCTAAACCCAAGGTTAAGAAAAAGGCTGTTCCGATGCCTAAGCAGCCGCCAGAAATACGCAAGCACAATTTTAACGAGGTGGCTTTGGGCTACACAGAAGGGCAAGCCCTTGAAGAGGCAAACCGTTGTCTACAGTGTCCAAAACCCCAATGCGTGAAGGGTTGCCCCGTAGAAATTGACATTCCAGCCTTCATCAAACTGTTAAGGGAGGGCAAATACGAGGAGGCTATTAGGAAAATTAAAGAGAAGAACAGTCTCCCAGCCATCTGTGGACGCGTTTGCCCCCAAGAGGAACAGTGCCAAAAAATGTGTGTGCTTGGCAAGGTTGGCGATCCAGTGAGCATTGGAAGGCTTGAAAGGTTTTTGGCGGACTGGGAAAGAGCCAAGGGCTTCACAATTCCGGAGAAGGCTCCACCAACTGGTAAGCGAGTTGCCGTTATAGGCGCTGGGCCTGCTGGTTTGACCGTGGCGGCTGACTTGGCAAAGCTTGGTCATGAAGTGGTGATTTTTGAAGCTTTGCATCTTCCTGGAGGCGTGCTTGTTTACGGCATTCCAGAGTTTCGTTTGCCGAAAAGCATTGTGCAGGCGGAAGTGGACTACATTAAAAAGCTTGGGGTTGAGCTTAAGCTCGGCTATCTTATTGGCAGAACCTACACCATCCCAGAACTGTTGAAGGATGAGGGTTTCGACGCGGTTTTCATTGGAACAGGCGCTGGCTTGCCCCAGTTTCTTGGCGTACCCGGCGAAAACCTCGGCGGAATTTACTCGGCCAACGAGTTTTTGATCAGAGTCAACTTAATGAAGTCTTATGCTTTTCCCAACTATGACACGCCCATTAGGATTGGGCGACGTGTTGCGGTTATCGGCGGCGGAAACGTCGCCATGGACGCTGCCCGCTCGGCGCTTCGCCTCGGCGCAGAACAAGTTTTCATAGTTTATCGTCGTTCTAGGGAGGAGATGCCAGCCCGCAAAGAAGAAATTGAAAATGCTGAGGAAGAAGGTGTAATATTCAAACTTTTAACAAACCCGACACGGTTTATTGGAGACGGGAAGGGCTGGGTTAAACAGATGGAATGCATCCGCATGGAGCTTGGGCCGCCGGACGAGTCTGGAAGACGCCGCCCGGTGCCAGTTAAAGGCTCAGAGTTTTTGATGGACGTGGACACTGTTATAATTGCTATTGGGCGAACTCCGAACCCTATTATCCAGCGCACAACGGAAGGCTTAGCCGTCACAAAATGGGGCACCATCGTGGCTGACGAGAACGGCAAAACAAGCCTCGAAGGCGTTTACGCCGGAGGCGACATAGTCACGGGCGAAGCCACGGTCATAAGCGCCATGGGAGCCGGAAAAAGGGCTGCTAGGGCTATTCACGAATACCTAATGAGTAAAAAGTAGGCCAGATTTAAGCATCTGCCAAAGCCTAAATTGGACACCCTCTCTAGTCTAGAATTTCCAACAATTTTTGGCTGATGAAAAAGCCAATAACCTCCTACACTTCTAGATTTCATCTGCGAAATAACTGTGAAAAGTTTATAGTGACTACCTCCTTCCCTCTAAATTTTCGCCTGATACCTTAGGTTTCAAGGAATTAGTTAAGCCTTCGAAATTCTCAAGTCTCTTCCTCACCCAGTTTTAGGGCTTATTTCTGTCTTCAAGATTTCCTTCCGAAAATGCAAATTGGGGATTAGCTAAAAATGATTTTACTAAAAAGTTCTGGTTATTTGTGCAAAAATTCTGAAATCATGAAGATTATTAAAATAACTTTAGTTTGGAGGCTTTAGTTTTGACGATATTATTAGGCCTATGGCTGCCAATGCAGCTACATATGGGAAAATTTTCACGTATGCTCCGAGGATGTCTTTGGATTGTCCGGCTATTAGGTTGCCGATGAGGGCTCCTGCGCCATACGCGGTGAACACAAGGCCATAGTTGCGCGCGTAGTCTTTTGTTCCAAAGAATTTTGCTGTGGCCGCTGGGGCTATTGCGAGCCACCCGCCGAGATTAAGCCATAAAACTGCGAAGGTAAAGATGTAAACTTGCAGCGAGTTTGCCGCAGACATGGCCAGTGAAGCTATAACAATCATTGTGAAGGATATCGCCGCCGTCTTTCTTGGACCAAGCTTGTCCGTTAGCCAGCCGAATAGGGGGCGTCCAAAACCGTTACATATGGCGAACGGAGCTATTAGGGCTGTGAGTAGAGCTGAAATTTCTTGTTGGCTTATTCCAAGGTTGGAAGCCACCTCTAGACCGACGGGTTTTGAAACTCCAATCGCCATTAAACCCGCCAGCGTTCCGACAGTGTAACATATCCACAACACATAGAAAGTCTTAGTTCGAACCATCTCCTCTCTTTTCAAACCCGCTTGTGAAACTGTCAGATTCCCCACATTTTTCCAGCCTTGCGGCGTCCAGTTTTCAGGGGGAAATTTGAGAAGTAAGGCGGAAGCAGCCGTTAAAGCAAAGAATATGCCTCCCAAAATTTGAAACATGACTTGTACTCCAAATCTTGCTGTAAGGAAGTCTGCCAGCGGTCCCACAAGAGCCGCCGATATGCCGAATCCTAGAACTGTTAAGCCGACAGCCAAGCCTCTTCGATCCGGGAACCATTTTGTTGAAGTTACTATTGGACAGTTGTAGGCTATGCCGACTCCGAGGCCGCCTATCACACCATAGAGAAACGTGAGCGTTAATGGAGAGTTAGCGAAGGAAGCTAAGCACCATCCTAAGCCTACAAGCAATGCTCCTATCAGCGTAACTTTTCTTGGCCCATACCTTTCAATGTATTTCCCAGCAAATGGCATGGTTAACGCGAAAAGAAGCAAGAAAACGATGAATGGAAGCTGCATTTCGGTAGATGAAACCTTTAACCCGTAACCCTGTGGAGGTGGAGCCTCAAAAATTCCCTTCAGTGGGACGGAGATTACACTGTAAGAGTAGATTGCGCCAAGGCAAAACATTATGGTGAATCCTGCCGTAACGATAATCCATCTGCCCATTTCGGCTTTCAGTCCAAAAACCTTGAAAGACTTGTTTGACGTAGAGATTTCACCACCTTAAACCTAGTTGATCCATGCTTTGAAGATAGATGGGGATTAGCAGTTTAAAAAAGGGATTTTAGTGAAGCTGTCTATTTTTCAAGGGCTGATTTCATGATTTCATAGGCTTTTTTGGCTTCTTCGACGGCGACTCCATCTTCTAATGTTGTTACGTCGCCTAGCGTGGCGCCTTCAACAACCGCCCTCAGCAGCCTTCTCATTATTTTGCCGCTTCTCGTTTTTGGCAGGACCTCTACGAAGGCTATGACAGCGTCTGACGCAACTATCGGCCCTATAGAAGCTCTGAGATAATTCTTCAACTCCCTCTCAAGTTCAAGACTTGGTGTGAAACCCTTCTTAAGCACAGTGAAGATCACGGGAATCTGTCCCTTTATCGGGTCGCTTCTACCAACGCAGGCCGCCTCAGCCACCGCCGGGTGCCTTGCAAGGGTTGCCTCAACCTCCGCGGTGCCTATTCGGTGTCCTGCAACCTTGATGACGTCGTCAGCTCTTCCAAGCACCCAGATGTATCCATCTTGGTCTTTAACCGCGAAATCTCCGGTGTAGAAGTATAATTTACCTTTAAATCTTGACCAGTATGCGTCGATGTACCTTTGCGGGTTCTTATACAAAGTTTCAAGCATTCCAGGCCACGGAGACGTTATCACAAAGTATCCTCTGACGCCGGGCGGGCATGGGTTGCCATCGTCGTCGACGACGTCCACGCGTACGCCTGGTATGGAGTAACCGTTGGTTCCAGTTTTCATTGGGAATATTTTTCCAAGACCTGGGAAGTGTCCGGTTATGATGTGTCCAGTTTCAGTCATCCACCATGAGCTGGATGCCACCACGTCGCCTCGACCGAGGTTTTTGAAGTACCACAAGAAGGCTTCAGGGTTTATTGGTTCACCTACAGTGTGAATTATTCTTAACGTTGACAGGTCATGTTTTTTGACGTAGTCTTCAGGGTACTTCATGAGCATTCTGATGGCGGTGGGCGCTGTATAGAATAGTGTTACTCCATGTCTTTCTATGATGCTCCACCATCGGTCTGGTTCAGGATAGTCTGGGCTGCCCTCGTAGATTATGGTTGTCAATCCTGAAATAAGTGGTCCATAAACCACGTATGAGTGGCCGGTGATCCATCCCACGTCGGCGGTGCACCAGTAAATGTCGTCTTCCCTTACGTCGAAAAGCATTTTCATTGTGGCGTACAATCCGACTGCGTAGCCGCCTACTGAATGCTGGACAGCTTTTGGCGTTCCAGTTGTCCCAGAAGTGTATAGGATGAAAGCGCTGTCTGACTCGTTTTGTTTTTCAACAGGCACGTAAGCATTTTGCGGCACGTCGGCTATCAACTCATGGTGCCACATGTCTCTGGCAGGGTTAAACGATATCTCGTTTCCAGCTCTCTTGACAACTATGACCTTTTCTATTTTGAGTCCTTCCTTTTCGCATATCTTTACGGCCTCGTCAACTATCGATTTTAGGTTGATAATTTTGCCCCTCCTATAGAAACCGTCAGCTGTCACTATTATTCTTGAACCACTGTCCACAACGCGGCTTGCAAGTGCTTCTGCACTGAAACCGCTGAAGACAACGCTGTGTTCTGCGCCCAGTCGCTGAACGGCAAGCATGTAGAATGGCAGCTCTGGAATCATTGGCAAATAGAAGGTTACGATTTCTCCCTTCTTCACGCCTAACTTCTCTTTCAACGCATAACTTATTATGTTAGACGCCTTGAACAAGTCGTAGAAAGTGAACTTTTTAACCTCTTTTGGCTGTTTGAGTTCATCGTCCCAAGGTTCCCCCTCCCATATAAGTGCCAGCTTGTTTTTGCGTCCTTTTTGAATCTGCCAGTCGGTGGCTAAATAAGCCAAGTTGGTTTCTCCGCCGACAAACCACCTGTAAAATGGCGGTTTGCTGTCGTCTAAAACTTTGCTCCACTTTTTGAACCAGAATATTTCATTAGCCCATTTCTCCCACCATTGTTCAATGGCTTCCTTGCTTACCACAGTGCTTTCATGAAACTTTTTGAAATCCTCTTTACTCCAGACTCTGTCTTTCCAGCTTGGCGGGATTATGTCGCTTTCAAAGAACTCTTTATAGGCCTCAACACTTTGAGCCATGATCATCAACCTTGGAAGCGGTCTGAAGAAAAACTGTAAAATAAATAGTTTACGTTGATTTTGCGTTAAATTTATTTTTGATTGTGTCGTTTTCCGATGAAAAACGACCGCGACAATTTATGGTTGTTAGATGCACAAAGTTTTAATTTCCCACTAACCCTATTCGATGTGAGGGTTCGCCCTGGTTACTATTTATCTTGAAAAAATCTTTAACCCTAAAAGTGTGGCTCTCGTAGGCGCCACTGACAGGGAAGGCTCCGTTGGACGCGCTTTAATGACTAACCTCGTTGAATCAGGTTTTGAAGGAAAAATTTACCCTGTTAACATAAGGAAGAAAGAGGTTCTAGGTTTTAAGGCCTATCAAACTGTGGAGGAAATACCTGAAACAGTAGACCTCGCCATCATTGCCACTCCAGCCTTGTCGGTCCCAGAAGTTGTGGAACAATGCGGCAGAGCTGGGATCAAAGGCATAGTGATAATCTCTGCTGGGTTCAGGGAGGTTGGGCCGGAAGGCAAGGAACTTGAAGACAAGATACTTGAGGCTAAACGAAAGTATAACTTGCGGATAATTGGGCCAAACTCGCTGGGCGTAATGCGGCCTAAAATCAAGCTTAACACTACGCTTCTAAAAAAGATGCCGAAACCCGGCAACATAGCGTTTATCTCTCAAAGCGCAGCCTTGGGCGCTGCAACCCTTGACTGGGCAATCCATGAAAACATAGGGTTCAGCTACTTCGTCTCAGTTGGCTCAATGATTGACGTGGACTTCGGTGACCTAATAGATTACTTTGGGATGGACCCGGAAACCAGAAGCATCCTAATGTACGTTGAAGGAATAACGGACGCCCGCAAATTCATGAGCGCCGCAAGACACTTCGCCAGAACAAAACCCATAATCGTTGTCAAAGCTGGAAAATTCAGCGAAAGCGCAAAGGCTGTAGCTTTCCACACGGGCTCCTTAACGGGGGAGGATCAAATTTACGACGCAGCCTTTAAACGTGCAGGAATAGTTCGGGTTGATGAAATATCTGACCTATTCAATTGTGCAGAGGCGCTTGGGCTTCAGCCGCTGCCTAAAGGACCGAACTTAACGATAATAACTAATGCTGGCGGTCCCGCTGTCATTGCGACGGATACCCTCATAGCCAGAGGAGGCAAGCTTGCGGCTTTGAGTCCAAAAACGCTTGAAACGCTGGGTGGAACACTTCCTAAATATTGCAGCATTACAAACCCCATAGATCTTCTAGAGGAAGCTAGCCCCGATCGCTATAAGGTTGCCTTGGAGGCCTGTCTCAAAGACGAAAACGTGGACGGCGTTCTCATAATTTACACCATGCAAGCCGCTTCAGACCCCGTCGAGGTGGCAAAAGCTATTGTTGAAGTATGTAGGAGTTGCAAATATCACGGCAAGACAATTTTAACCTCGTTTATGGGCTACGGAGCCATTGAAGAGGCAAACCGCATACTAAACGAGAACGGAATCCCAACTCACTCCACTCCGGAGCAAGCGGTGAAAACATACCTCTACATGTACCAATACAAGCGGAACTTGGAGCTTCTATATGAAACTCCAGAGGAACTGCCAGTGGACTTTTCGCCGCCGAAGCGTCCGATAATTACGATCATGAGAGGGGCTGTGATGGAAGGCCGTGAAGTTTTGACAGAAGATGAGGCAAAAAGGATTCTTGCATTTTATGGCTTGCCAGTGGTTAAAACATGTGTCGCCAAAACCGCTGACGAGGCTGCACTTTTGGCATCGCAGATTGGCTACCCCGTAGTTGTGAAAGTTCTCTCACCTCAAATAACACATAAAACTGAAAGTGGAGGCGTCGCCCTCGACTTAAACAGTGAAGCTGAAGTTAGAAACGCGTTTGAACGCGTGGTTAAGGCTGCTAAGGAACGTAATCCAACGGCGGAAATTCAAGGCGTTACAGTTCAAAAAATGGTGAAGAACCATGGCTACGAGGTTATGCTCGGGGCCAAAAAGGACAAAATCTTCGGCCCCGTCGTGCTCTTCGGGGTTGGCGGCATTGCTGCCGAGCTGTACAAGGATTATGCCGTTGGTTTGCCTCCGTTGAACCAAACATTGATCAGACGTTTAATCGGAGAGACAAAAATTTGCCATTTGCTTAAGGGATACCGTGGATTGCCGCCGGCTAACATGAAACTTCTTGAGGAAATATTGATGAGATTTTCCCAGCTGCTTGTAGACTTTCCACAGATAGTAGAAGTGGATGTGAACCCGTTATGGATAAGCGATAAAGAGGCTTATGTTTTAGACGCGCGCATGGTCATAGATAAAGAACTTGTTTTTAAAAATGTTGAGCCGCACCAGCATTTGGTAATAAGCCCTTACCCTAAAAAGTATGAAACTCTATGGAGAACACGGGATGGAAGAACGGTTTTGCTTAGGCCAATAAAACCTGAGGATGAGCCATTATGGATTGAAATGTTCCAGAACTTTTCAGAAGAATCAATTCGTTTCAGGTTCTTCCAGATAATAAAGGATACACCTCACGAGGTTAGGGTGCGCTACTGCAACATAGATTATGAGAGGGAAATCGCGATAGTTGCTGAACTAAATGAGGGAGGCCGCAGAAGAATTCTCGGAGTGGTAAGGATAAGTCTTGAACCTGACCGTAAAAAGGGTGAAATAGCGTTCATAGTCGCGGATCCATGGCAGGGAATAGGTCTAGGCACGAAAATGGTGGATTACGCGCTGGAAATTGCCAAGGAAATGGGTGTAGAAACAGTCTACGCGATTATGCTTCCAGATAACTTTAAAGCCATAAGCCTTCTCAGAAACATGGGCTTCACCATAACAATCCAGGAAGACGGCAATCTAAAGGCAACTCTCAACCTTCAAGAAGAAGAGCTTTCAAAGAAATCTATGGAAAAGGTAAAAGCTCGAGAAACAGCAGTCGGTGTGGAAAAGGCAGAAAGCAAAGCAGCTCAAGCGGCGACAATTAGCTAAAACATGAGCATGTTTCAAATTTGAATTAAGTGCTTAATTTTCTCTATTTTCTATTTACTTTGAGCTAAATTTAAATTATAGAGGGTGCAATAAATCTAACTTCATTAAAAATACACGAGACTGGTGAGGAGAATGGCGAAAACCCAAAAGCTAAAGTTTGCATTTTACTGGGCGGCAAGCTGCGGTGGCTGTGAAATCGCTGTCTTAGACATTAACGAGAAAATCTTGGACGTCGTAGCCAAAGCCGACATAGTGTTTTGGCCTGTTGCCATGGACATAAAATACAAAGATGTGGAAGCTATGCCCGACAAGAGCATAGACGTCTGCTTCTTTAACGGCGCCATCCGCAACAGCGAACAAGAGTATATGGCTAAACTGTTGAGGCAGAAGTCAAAAGTGCTTGTGGCTTTCGGCTCCTGCGCCTGTGACGGAAGCGTCGTCGGCTTAGGAAACCTATGGAACCGCGAAAAAATCTTCGAAAGAGCCTACTTTGAGACTCCGTCAACGCGGAATCCCGAACGCATAACGCCTCAGACAAGCTTTAAGGCGCCGCAGGGCGAGTTAGAGCTTCCAGAGTTCTACGACACTGTTAAGACTTTGGCGCAAACCGTCGACGTGGACTATTTTCTTTCGGGTTGTCCCCCTCCAGTTCCAAGAGTTATTGACGCTTTAGAAGCCATTTTAAGCGGAAAACTCCCACCAAAAGGCTCAAACCTTCTTTTCAACAAGTCTGTCTGCGACGAGTGCCCAAGGGAGAAGAAAGACCGAAAAATCACCCAAGTGAAGCGAATCTACGAGATAAACGATGACTTTAAAACATGCTTCTTGGACCAAGGCGTAATATGCATGGGGCCAGCCACAAGGGGCGGCTGCGGCGCCCAATGTTTGAAGGCGAATGTACCATGCACTGGATGCGGTGGACCAGCGCCACGAGTGGCGGATCAGGGCGCAGCCATGATAAGCGCCTTCGCCTCCATAGCCGTAGACCCAAAAGTCATCGAGCAGGTTGTCGACCCGGTTGGAACCTTCTACAAGTATTCTTTGGCTAACTCGATTCTGCGGAGGAGGGTGATCCGCGAATGAAGGAGATTGTTATAAACCCGATAACAAGGCTTGAGGGCCATGGAAAAATAACTATATTCCTAAACGATGAGGGCGACGTGGACGAGGCCTTCTTCCAAGTTCCAGAATTCAGAGGCTTTGAAAAATTCTGTGAAGGAAGAAGAGCCGAAGACCTACCTATAATAACGCCCCGCATATGCGGAGTCTGCCCAGTGGCCCACCACATGGCAAGCGCCAAAGCCCTAGACGCAGCTTTCAACGTTGAACCGCCAGAACCAGCCAAAAAACTCCGCGAACTCATGTACTGCGGCTACTATATTTACGACCACACCCTACACTTCTACTATCTTGGCGGACCAGACTTCGTAGTAGGTCCAGACGCACCACCAGAAAAACGAAACATTTTAGGCGTCATCGAGAAAGCTGGCCTAGAAATAGGCAAAGAAGTAATAAAGCATAGAGCTTACGGCCAAAAAATAACCGAAATTTTGG
>Ga0272449_1001125_pt1 | contig 28651 bp, 23 predicted proteins | sample YNPCB0241_FD_198679 | JGI IMG/M metagenome (GOLD analysis project Ga0272449, IMG submission 198679) | Hot spring sediment microbial communities from Yellowstone National Park, WY, United States - YNP-CB-024-1 | ecosystem: Environmental > Aquatic > Thermal springs > Hot (42-90C) > Sediment... | reverse complement strand
ACAGACAGATGCAAAATTATCAGAAAATGAATTAAATGTTCTAAGATGGCTTTTATCAGAAACCTTTGAACCAGAAAATTTTTCAGAAAAAAGTTTCTTAAGTTCAAACAATGGAATGATATTTGAGGTAGGACCACGACTTAATTTTTCCACTGCCTGGTCAACCTGTGCTGTATCTGTCTGCCACAGCATTGGAATAAAAAAAATCCAAAGAATAGAACGCTCTCGCAGATATAAATTAAGCCCTGAAATCAAAGAATTTCCCAAAAATATCTTCCTAAACATGATTCATGACAGAATGACCGAATGCCTCTATTTAGAGCCTTTAAAAGATTTCTCCCATGGCATAAAACCACAGCCTGTAAAAATAATACCTGTCCTTGAAGAAGGAAAAGAAGCTTTAGAAAAAATAAATAATGAGCTTGGTCTTGGATGGGATGAATGGGATATTGATTTTTATCTTACCCTTTTCAGAGATAGATTGAAGAGGAATCCTACAGATGTAGAATGTTTTGACCTTGCTCAGTCAAACAGTGAACATTCAAGACACTGGTTTTTCAGAGGAATTCTTATTATTGATGGAAAACCAGTAAAGCGTTCGCTTTTTGACATAGTAAAAGAACCTCTAAAAAGAAATCCCAGAAACTCTGTTATAGCTTTCAAAGACAACTCAAGCGCTATCTATGGTGCAAAAATAAGTTATCTAAAACCTGAAAAATCCGGTAATCCTTCTAAGTTTAAGATAGAAAAAAATCTTTATCATCTCATTTTTACTGCAGAAACACATAATTTTCCAACAGGTGTAGCACCCTTTCCAGGAGCTGAAACAGGAACAGGAGGAAGAATTCGCGATGTCCATGCCACTGGCAAAGGTGCTTTAACAATTGCAGGAACTGCTGCATACTGTGTAGGAAATCTGCAAATTCCACAATATGAACTTCCATGGGAAGATAAATCATTTAATTATCCAGGGAATCTTGCAAAACCCCTTCAAATTGAAATAGAGGCGAGCAATGGTGCTTCAGATTATGGAAATAAATTTGGTGAGCCAATAATAGCAGGATTTACCCGCTCCTTTGGAATGAGATTTAATGATGGAGAAAGAATTGAATGGGTAAAACCAATAATGTTTACAGGTGGCATTGGTCAGATAAATTCAATTCATACAGAAAAAGAACCTCCTCAGAAAGGAATGTATGTTGTAAAAATTGGTGGTCCTGCATACAGAATTGGAATGGGAGGGGGTGCTGCTTCTTCAGTTGTCTCAGGAGAATTGGCTGAGGAGCTTGATTTCAATGCTGTTCAACGAGGAGATGCTGAAATGGAAAATAAACTTAACAGAGTTGTCCGTGCCTGCGTTGAACTTGGAAGTAAAAACCCTATTGTAAGCATTCATGATCAGGGTGCTGGGGGAAACTGTAATGTAGTCAAAGAGCTTGTCTATCCTGAAGGAGCAAAAATTGATATAAGAAAGGTAATATTAGGAGATGAAACTCTATCAGTTCTTGAGATTTGGGGTGCTGAATATCAGGAAAATGATGCGCTGTTAATAAAAAAAGAAAGTGTTTCTCTTTTTAAAAACCTCTGTGAAAGAGAAAGGCTTCCATGGTCTATTATTGGAGAAGTAACAGGAGATGGAAAACTTATTGTCTATGACAGTAAAGATGATCAGATTGCTGTAAACTTTAACCTTAAAGATGTCCTAGGAGAGATTCCAAAAAAAGAATTTCAATTGCAAACAATAGAAAGAAAACTTGAGCCTCTTAATCTTCCAACAAATTTGACAATTCATGAAGCCCTTGATAGAGTTCTAAGACTTCTGTCAGTTGGGTCAAAAAGATTTTTAACAAATAAAGTAGACCGATCAGTTACAGGATTAATTGTTAGACAACAATGTGCAGGTCCTGTTCAACTTACTGTCTCTGATGTATGTGTTGTTGCTCAAAGTTATTTTGATAAAACAGGAATTGCCCATGCAATTGGTGAACAACCAATAAAGGGACTTATAAATCCTGAGGCAATGGCAAGACTTTCAGTAACTGAAGCACTTACAAACATAGTATGGGCAAAAATAACGGATATTGAAGATATAAAATGCTCTGCAAACTGGATGTGGGCAGCAAAACTTCCTGGAGAGGGTGTACGTCTTTACAGAGCAGCTCAAGCAATGGCAGAGTTAATGATAAAGCTTGGGATAGCAATTGATGGAGGGAAAGACTCCCTTTCAATGGCTGCAAAAGTAAAAAAACAAGAAGGAGTTGAAGTAGTAAAATCTCCTGGAACACTTGTAATATCAGCCTATGCTCCCTGTCCTGACATAAATAAAGTAATTACCCCCGATATAAAAGCTCCCGGTGAAAGCCTGATTCTTTTTATTGATTTAAGTAATGGAAAAAAAAGACTTGGAGGAACTGCTTTAGCTCAATGTTTCGGGCAACTAGGAAATGACTGTCCAGACTTAGAAGACCCTGAACTTCTAAAAAGAACTTTCAAAGTCGTTCAATCTTTAATTGATCAAAATCTCATACTTTCTGGACATGACCGTTCAGATGGAGGACTTATTGTAACTTTGCTTGAGATGGCTTTTTCAGGTAGTTCTGGTTTATTAATAAAAATGAAGGAAAGTCATTCTGAGCTCCCTCTTTGTCATTCTGAGCCGAAGGCGAAGAATCTCTTCCTTGTTTCCGAACTTTTCAATGAAGAACCAGGTCTTGCCATAGAAGTTGATATAAAAAAAGTTAAGAAAGTAAAAGAAATACTCAATGAAAACAACATACCCTATTACGAAATTGCAAAAACTTTACAAGAAGACAGAATCATTATTGAACATGGAAATAAAATTGTTCTTGATGAACCAATGACAAAATTAAGAGACCTCTGGGAAGAGACAAGTTATAGAATTGACCTTCTACAGGCAAATCCTGAATGTGTGCAGGAAGAAAAAAGAGTAATTTATGCAAGGGTTTCACCAAAGTACAACTTGAGCTTCATCCCAGATAAAACACCAACAATAATCCTTAGAAAAAAGGCAAAACCAGCTGTTGCGATAATTCGGGAAGAAGGAAGTAATGGAGACAGAGAGATGGCAGCAGCCTTTTATTCTGTAGGATTTGAACCCTGGGATATATGCATGCAAGATTTGATAGATAAAAAAATTTCACTTAAAAAATTTAAAGGGATTGCCTTTGTTGGAGGATTTAGTTTTGCCGATGTACTTGATTCTGCTAAAGGATGGGCAGGCTGTATCAAATTTTCCCACCTTAAAAAAGAGTTTGAAGAATTTTATATGCGATCTGATACATTCAGTCTTGGTGTTTGTAATGGATGTCAGCTTATGGCACTTCTTGGATGGATTCCATGGTATGGAATTGAGCAGATTATGCAACCTCGATTTATATGGAATAAATCAGGAAGATTTGAATCCCGTTTTGCAACAGTAAAAATTTTACCTTCACCATCAATTATGCTTCAAGGGATGGAAGGATCAGTCTTAGGAATATGGATAGCTCATGGAGAAGGAAGAGCCTATTTCCCTGATAAAGCAATACTTGATAAGGTAATTGAAAAAAATCTTGCACCACTTCGTTATGTCGATGATGATGGGAATATCACAGAAACCTACCCTTTCAATCCAAATGGTTCACCATTAGGAATTACTGCTTTATGCACTGAAGATGGTCGCCACTTAGCAATGATGCCTCATCCTGAAAGAACCTTTTTACTGTGGCAATGGGCATGGGTGCCTGAGGAATGGAAAAAATTAAAGGCTTCACCATGGATTAAACTTTTTCAAAATGCAAGATTCTGGTGTGACAGTTTATAAAGGCATATATGCCTTGGCATTAAGATACAAATCCGATCTTTCACCCCTTAAAAATCTATGATAACCTGCTATTGCTATCATGGCTGCATTGTCAGTACATAAAGCCTTTGATGGAAGAAAAATCTCCAAACCTTCTTGTTTAAGCATTCCTGCCCTTTTCCTTAGTTCGCTATTTGCAGCAACACCACCAGTAATTACAACTCTATCTATTTTTTCTGAGTCTAAAGCCCATTTTATTTTTTCAATCAACACATCTATAACTGAGTCTTGAAAAGAAGCAGCGATATCTTTTTTTATTTCCTCTGAAACATTTCCTTCTTTATAATTGAGATCTTTTAGAAGAACTTTTACAGCTGTTTTTAAACCACTGAAACTGAAATCCAGACTTCCATGCAAATAGGGTCTTGGTAGATTGAATTTCTCTGGGTTACCATCCTTTGCTAAAAAATCAATTACAGGTCCACCAGGATATCCAAGTCCAAGCATTTTTGCTACTTTATCATAGGCTTCTCCAGCTGCATCGTCACGGGTTCTTCCAAGTTCTTTATATTTTCCAAAATCATCAACTCTGTAAAGACTTGTATGACCGCCTGAAACAATTAAGCATAAAAAAGGAAAATCTGGATATTTTTCTTCAAGAAAAACTGCCTGAATGTGTCCCTCGAGATGATTTACTCCGATAATAGGTTTTTCTGAAGCATAACTTAAAGCCTTGGCAAAACATAATCCTACTAATAATGATCCAATAAGACCAGGACCATTACAAACTGCTATTAACTCAATATCTTTTATGGTAACATTTGCTTCTTCTAAGGCTTTATCTGTGACATTCCAAATCCATTCAATATGTTTGCGGGAAGCTATCTCAGGCACTATTCCACCATATTTACTGTGAAACTTAATCTGGGAAGATACAATATTGCTTAAAATTTTTCTATTCTCTAAAACTGCTACAGATGTATCATCACAGGATGTATCAATACCGAGTATAATCATAAATTACATGCTTCCGTATGAGTGAAGTCCACTTAAGAATAAATTAACTCCAAGATAGGTAAACATTGTTACAAGAAAGCCAATTACTGCTATCATAGAGGTTTTCGTGCCTTTCCATCCTTTTATAAATTTAGCATGAAGGTAAAAGGCATAAACAAACCATGTTATCAATGACCATGTTTCCTTTGGGTCCCAACCCCAGTATCTACCCCATGCCTGATCTGCCCATATTGCGCCAAAAACCAATCCTCCTATCGTAAAAATAGGAAAACCAAAGGCTATTGCTTTGTAAGTAACATCTTCAAGGAATTGAGGAGTAATTTTGAAGTTTTCAAAGATTTTTATAATACGATTGCTCAGTCCCCAGAAAAGAAAAATTGTGCCAAAAAGGGCTAACCAACTAAAAAGAGATATTCCAATAGATGGATTCCCTAAAGTTGAATGAAAAATTTTGACTGATTTGGGATTTGAGGATGTGACAACATCAAGTATTACCGAAACAAACATAAAAAACATAAAACCCAAAGCTGAAGTTGAAAAAATATATTTAAAAGATTTTTTATTTTCTGTGCCCATTATTATATGAATAAGGGCAGTGATAAAACTTATTGCAAAAGCAGCATAGGCTATAAAACTCAGTGTAACATGGGCAAGTAACCAATTGCTTTTTAAAGCAGGAACAAGGGGTTGTACTTCCTTTGTAATTCCAAGCAAATCAGTAATTCCTATGGTTATTCCGGCAATAATAGAGACAAAAACTCCGAAGGTTTTGTTTTTATATTTCCATTCAATAAATAGATAGCCTAAAACAATGCACAAAACAAAGAAAACAAGACTCTCATAGAGATTTGTGATTGGAATACTTCTCATAAATGAGTGATTTATTGAATACATTTCTTTAAATCTCTGAATAAATCCGTAAATATGAATTAAAGCACCAGAAAAAATCATTCCTGTAGCAGCAAAACCTAATTTTTTATTTTTTGTAAGCATATAAACAATATAAATCGGCATTGCAATAATATAAAGAAGTCCTGCAATAGAAATTATTTGATAGCTCATGCTTTATCTCCTTTCGTTTCTTTTATTATTTCATCTATCTGTTTTTCAATCATTCCCTTTGATGTAGGGCTATAAAAGGTTATTTTATTTTTGCTTACTATCACAAAGTAATTTAGGGGTCTTAAAAATAGACATATGAAAAGTCCTACACACATTAAAATTGAGCCAATATATATAAGAGGAACTCCTGGGTCTTGCCTTACCTGTAGTCCTGTAAATTGAGCTCCCCAAAGCTCGTTAAATCTTAATCTACCATAGGGAGTCTCCCATGTTTCAGGAATTTTTGAAAGTATCCATTGTTGAGTTTGTTTTCCCTTTTCTTCAAAAACCACAAGTACAGCAGGATTTATCATATCAGTGCTCATGTTAAAAAGTCTTCCTGCTTCATCAACTCCTAAAGCAGGAGAAAAATCTATAACAAAGGCATTTACAGAGGTTTCAGGAATTTTGAATTTCTCCTCAAAATGGGCACTAATATTGTGTTCTTTACCTTTTTTATCAAAATAGGTAAATCTAAACTCAGCATGTTCTGTTGGTTGAAATCCATAACTTGCTTGATAAAATGTAATTCCTTTATATGTAAAGGGATGATTTACTTCAATGACAATGTTTTCTTTGACAGGTTGACCATTTTCAATAATTTTTAAATAACTTCTATAAGCCTTCGGTACCCCAGAATTTTCATAATATTCTACTTCAAATTTATCACATCTAACCTCAAAACCAAGTGGAATGGCTTTACCTTCATCAGAAATTGCAAAATTTAGTCCAGTTCCTTCAACTATATTCATTGAACCTCTGAATCCGAAGAAAATTCCTATTAAAGCTCCAGCAAGAATAATAAGGATGCTTAAGTGGGTAAGATAAACTGCCAGTCTTGTTTTACTCCTTTTTCTTGCCTGAATTTGAACACCATCTTTGGTCTCAAAAAGATGGATTAAAAATCCTTTCTTTTTAAAGACTTCTTTTACTTTTTCAAGTATTTTATCGTTATTAATCTCTATAGTGCTTTTTATCGGCATCTTCTCCAAAATTTCTAATGGATAAGGCTTAGGGGATGTTTTAAAAGATTTTAAAAGAGAGGGGAGCCTGTCAATTGAGCATACTATTAAATTTAATGCAAACATGAAAAGCAAAAATGTAAACCACCAGCTGTGATAAAGATTATTAAGGTCAAAAAGACTAACTATTTCATAAGCTTTATGGGCAGAAGAAATAGACATAAACTTTGAAAAAAATTTAATAACAGGCTCAGGTTCGATACTTTGCGGAATAACCGTTCCAATGGCAGCACCAATAGAAATAATTATAAATAAAGCAACAGCAAGGTCAACAGAAGCAAAAAAATTCCAAAACCTATCATTCCATTTATCAATTTTACCCATCAATCCCCCTTATTTATTTTTTATTTTATCCAAATATCCAAAGTAGTAATGGAATCTGTGCTGTCTTTTGAGTAATATTGGTATGTCCTGACTACATTTAAAACTATTCTTTTGCATTTTTGTCTTTTTTACTTCCTTTCTTTGTATTTATAAACCTCTTTTTATGTAATTTTGCTATTATTTTCTGTTATTTTAGAGCATCCCTTCTATGTCATTCTGAGACACAAAGTGCCGAAGAATCCCCTCTTTTTTTAATTTTATATAAGAATTTAGACCCTTCGGCTTTGCCTCAGGGTGACAGAGAAGATAACAGCACTACAAAGTATTAAATCCAGCGAATGACAACAGTAAGAGAAATCAAAACTATCTCTAAAATCTAAAAACACCCTCTCCTCAAGCATTAACTCTAGTTTTATTTGATTAATTTAACACAGAAGTGTTATATTTTTCTATGATTAAACTTAGCAGATTTACTTTATTTATGACTGCTTTATTAATTTTTGCCTTTCTTTTTACCAATTTTGCTTTTGCAGAAAATAAATCTATAATACTTTATTTTTTCTGGGGTGAGGGCTGTCCTCACTGTGAAAAGGAAAAGGAATTTCTTAACTCTCTAAAAAAGAAATATCCAAAATTACAAATAAAAGATTATGAAGTATGGCATAATCAGGCACCAAGGCAACTTCTATTTACAATGTCACAGTCTTACGGAATAAGTCCCTCAGGAGTGCCTGTAACATTTATCGGTGATAAAGCTTTTGTTGGATTTAATGAAGAAATTGCCAAACAAATTGAACAAACTTTAAAATACTGCCTTAAAAAAATCTGCGAAGACCCTCTATTCTATAAAAAGCATTAATTAATTCCTTAAAAAATTTTTATATCCCTCTATTTCATTGTTTGTGTTATAATGTTGCAACTGTTTTTATAAAATCTATAAAAAGGAGTGAGGGATGAGGGCAATTTTTATTACAGTAATAGTTATATTGTGTTTCTTAGCGTCATATTTTATTCCTTTAAAGGATGCAGTATCTCAGGATATTAAATCTTGTCTTAAATGTCACTCAGTCAAAACATTGAGTAAGAAATTAGAAGATGGTCAATCCCTTTCTCTCTATGTTGACGGAGCTAAATATGAAAAATCCGTTCACGGAGCCTTAGACTGCTCCTCATGCCATCCAGATATTACACTTAAAAATCATCCAAGACCTAAGAAGATTGCTAACAAAATGGTATATACAAAGGAGTTTTCAAAGCACTGCCTTAACTGTCACCCACAAAATACTTTAATGAAGCCAGAAGTCCATGGAATAGTTGTTAAAAAAGGCGAGATAGTATGTGCCCAATGTCATGGTTCCCACTATATGGGTTCAATAAAAGAATGGAAAAATAAAGCAAGCTTTAATGAATATTGTTTGTCCTGTCATAAATTTAATATTACCAAAACTCTACCAAGTAATGAAAAAATATCCTTGAAAGTCAACGAAGATGAAATTAAAAAATCTGTACATGGTAAATTTCAGTGTATTGTATGCCATAGTGATTTTTCAAAGGCAAAACATCCAATTTACAATTTTAAAAATAAAGCAGAGTACAGAGCTAAGATGACTGATATCTGTACAAAATGCCATACTGATAAGGAACTCCAGAAAAATCCAGCTCATTATGCTTTGACAAAAACAGCCTCATGCATTGAATGTCACGGGTTTCACGGCGTAAAGCCTGCAAAGGTTGCAAAGGCTCTTCCAGAAAATCAGTACTGCCTTAGCTGTCACAGTAGAGCAATATCAATGAAGATGAAAAATGGTGAAACCCTTTCTGTGCAAGTCAAAGAATCAGATATTATAAATTCAGTTCATAAAAAACTTAAGTGTACAGATTGTCACAAAGAATTTTCAACAACACAGCATCCCATAAGAAGTTTTGAATCAATAAAGGATTACAGGGCAAAGGCAAAGGATATTTGCAATAACTGTCACCAAGATGCGGTCAAAAAATATGACAAAAGTATTCATGCAGAAGCATTCAAGAAAGGTGTTCCAGAAGCACCTGATTGCATTAAATGCCATGATTATCATAAAACCACATTGATTACAAAAGATAAAATTGCAAGCAATGAACTTTGTGTAAAATGTCACGGTAAAGAAGGACAAGCTTTTAAATCAAGTATTCATCATAATGCTTTAATTCAGGGTAAAAAGGACGCACCAAATTGTTCTTCCTGTCATAATTCTCATGATGTATTAGCTACTAATATTGCAAATCTTAATAACTCCTGTCTAAAATGCCATAAAGACACGAAGTCTGTTCACAATAAATGGCTATGGAATCCTCCTGTAAGACTTACAACCTTTGTTGATGTTCATTTTAATTCAGCCTCCTGTGCAGCCTGTCATACCAATGCAGATAAATCATTATCAGTTGTGCTCTTTGATAGAGCTAATAAAAAGCCTCTTACAGAAAGCGAAGTTGCGAAACTTTTAGGAATAGATGTTAAAGAAATAAAAGGAAAGATTGATTCTAATGGAGATGGAAAAGTTCAGGAAAAGGAATTATGGCAGTTTATGAGCATGATTAAAACGAAAGTAAAGGCAAATCTTTCAGGTAGGATTGATGTTTCTAATCCAAATGATGCTCATAAAATAGAAGTAAAAACCAAGGCAGTTAAAGATTGTGCTGCCTGCCATAGTTCAGGCGTTGCCTTTACAGGTAAACTGGAAATTAATAGAGAAGGAGCTAAACCAGTTAAGTTTGAACTTGAAAGAAGTGCCTTTAATTCAGCCTATGCTATACCAAATATAAAAGATTTCTATGTTTTAGGTTTAACAAAAATTAAAATTCTTGATACTCTATTCTTCCTTGCACTTTTAGCTGGAATAGCAATTCCAATAGGTCACATTACACTTAGAATTTTAACTGCACCAATTAGAAGAAAAAGAAGGGAGGGAAAATAATGAAAAAGATTTATCTTCATCCATTACCAGTAAGAATCTGGCATTGGATAAATGCAATAGGATTTATAATTTTAATCTTAACAGGTGCACAGATAAGATTTGTTGATTCAATGGGACTAATGAGCTTTGAAACAGCAGTTGACATTCACAGCTGGTTAGGATTTATATTACTTGCAAACTATTTTATATGGCTTGTGTATTATCTTTTTACAGGTAAACTATTTAAAATTTATATTCCACCTTTCTGGAGACCTGTTGAATTTATAAAAAATTCTATTAAACAGGCAAAATATTACGGATACGGAATAATGGTTGGAGACAAAAATCCTCATCATCCAACCCCTGAACATAAATTCAATCCAATGCAGCAGATTTCATATTTGATGATTATGGTATTATTGATTCCTCTTCAGATTATTACAGGACTAATGCTTTGGGATCCTCAACTTTTTAGCTTCCTAATCAGTATAATAGGAGGAATTCAGATAGCTTCACTAATTCATACTGGTTTATGGATATTTTTTACTGCTTTTATATTAGTTCATTTTTATCTTGCAACATTGGGACACACTCCAATGGCTCATATAAAAGCCATGTTTACAGGGTATGAAGAAGAACATGAAGAGCATTAATTAATAATATAATAAAAAATTGAATTGAAAGGAGGTGAGTAAAGTTGAAATCTAAAAAAGGGTTAATGGTTCTAATAGTTGCCTGCTTCTTATTTGCTATTTCCTTCGTATATGCACAACCACAGGATGTCTACAAGCTTCACTGGGAAGGAGCTAAGCTTCCACCTACAGAGTTTACACATAAAAAACATGCTGAAGATTACAAAATTGACTGTAAAGTATGCCATCACAAAGACCCAAATCCTGCTGAAAAGGTAGCAAAATGTATTTCCTGCCATGATATAGCAGAGGCAAAAAATGGTGCTCCAAAGGCAGAAACTGCCTATCATAAGAATTGTATAGACTGTCACAAAAAGGAAAATGAAGGTGGTAAAGCCGCACCAACAAAATGTAATGAATGCCACAAAAAAGGATAATTTATTTTGAAGCCGGAGTTTATACTCCGGCTTTTTATATTTTTTTTTTATATTTTTTATATTAAAAATGGAAAAAATTAAAAAGTTCATCGGAAAACCCTTTAAATTAGAAACTATTAAAAATTCTGATTTTTTAAAAAGTTGCTCCCTTGCTTGTCAAAGTATTCCTGAAAAAATTGAGGAATTTGAAGAACTTGAATTTTTGATAAATGATATTGTTATGTGTGTTGCAGTGCTTGAAGGAAAAATAAAAAGAATTATGCTTGTAAAGGTTAATCCTGAAAATCCCGATGATTGTAGTCCTCTTACAAAAGAAGAACTTGAGTCATTTTTAACAAAAAATGAAGAGAAACTTCTAAAGTTTTTTGAAAATATCACAGAGTAAATGCTAAAATAAAAAATCTTTTTGGAGAGGTGCCGGAGTGGCCGAACGGGCGCGACTGGAAATCGCGTGTGGGGTCTAAAAGCTCCACCGAGGGTTCGAATCCCTCCCTCTCCGTATTTTATTGTTTATTGCAGGAGGATAAAAATGAAGGTGGTAGCTTTTAATGGAAGTCCGAGAAAAAATGGTAATACTTATCATGCAATTAAAATAGTAGCTGAAGAACTTAAAAAAGAAAAAATAAAAGTTGAAATAATTCAAGTTGGTAATAAAAAAATAAGAGGATGTATTGCCTGTTATAAATGTGCTAAAAACAGAGATGAAAAATGTGTGATTAACGATGAAGTAAATGAATGGATTCAAAAAATAAAGGAATCTGACGGTATTATATTAGGTTCGCCTGTTTACTTCTCAGGAATAGCTGGTACCTTTAAATGCTTTTTGGATAGAGCCTTTTTTGTTGCATCTGTTAATGGTGGACTGTTTAGGCATAAAGTCGGAGTAGCTGTTGTAGCTGATAGACGTTCAGGTGGAGTAGCAACTTTTGACCAGCTTTTGCATTATCTACATTATACAGAAATGATTGTTCCATCATCTAATTACTGGAATGTAATCTTTGGAATGAATCCCGGAGAAGCTTTAAAAGACGAAGAAGGAATGCAGATAATGAGAATACTCGGGAAAAATATGGCATGGACATTAAAACTTCTTGAAAATGGGAAAGACAAAATAATTGAACCACAAAAAGAAGCAAAAATATTCACTAATTTTATAAGATAAAAAATTTAAACAGGATTTAATCTTTTTTCTGAAAAAAATTCAATGCATCAACTAATTGTTTCTTGTTTCCAACATAAATTATTATATCTCCCTCTTTTAAAATAAAATCAGCAGAAGGATTGAGAATCGTCTCTTGTCCTCTTTGAACAGCAATGACTGTAACTTTTGCTCTGTGTCTTATATCAAGAGACTTTAAAGAATGCCCAATTAACCAGGAGTCTTTTTCTACTAAAAAGCTATCCATATCAAGTCCTTCAAATATAACGCATTCAATTCCTGCTCTTGTTTTAGGGGTTTGAGACATTGTTAATATTTCATAACCTTCTGCTCTTATCTTTTCTATCATTTGAAGAATCTTATTTCTTGGAGTACCAAAATAGTGTAATACCCTTGCAAAAATTTCTAAGGATGTCTCAAACTCCTCTGGAATAACCTCATTAGCACCAATTCTCTTAAGTTCTTCGATTTCTGTTACAAATCTCGTTCTAACAATTATGTGAATTTTTGAATTTAATGTTTTTGCAATCTGAACAATTTTTCTTGTTGCCAGTGGATCAGATATAGCAATTACTAAAACTTTTGCTCTGTGAATTCCTAATTTATGTAAAACTTCAGGACTTGTTCCATCTCCATAATAAATAGGCTCACCCTGTTTTTTCATTTTTCTTACAGTATCTGGATTTAGTTCTAAAACAACATAGGGGATATTGATTTCTTTTAAAACTTTTGCCAGATTCCTTCCGTTAAGCCCATATCCAACAATTATTACATGATTAGATTTTCTTACAACTATCTCTGTTTCTTTTATTTTTCGAGCTTTTTCAAAGTGTTTGAAAGGCTTTTTCTGAATTAAATAATCAATAACAGAATGAGAGTATCTTATTATCAGAGGAGTAAGTAGCATTGTTATAACAGAGGCAGAAATAAAGCTTTGATAGGCATCTTCATTTAATAATCCTACTGATTTGCCAGTAAAAGCAAGGACAAAGGAAAATTCTCCTATCTGAGAAAGCGCTAATGCAGATGATAAAGATAATTTAAGAGAATTCATGAAAAAATAAACAATAAGGAGAATAATTAAAGTTTTAAAAAAGAAAATGCTTCCAACTAAAAATACTTCCTCTAAGATATGAGTTCTTATAAAATCCACATTTAATAACATTCCTACTGAGATAAAAAATATACCTGAGAAAGTTTCCTTAAAGGGTAAGATGTCAGATACAGCTTGAGCTGAATATTCGGATTCAGAAATAACCACACCAGCTAAAAATGCACCAAGTGCAAGAGAAAGTCCTAATTTTGATGTAAAAAAGGCAGTTCCAAGGCAGATAGAAATAGTTGTAATTATAAAAAGCTCTCTACTTCTTGTTTTTACAATTTCATGAAGTAGAAAAGGTACAGCTATTCTTGAAAAGATAAAAACAACGGAAAGTATAAGGAAAGCTTTTAAAATAACAGTAAGAAAATTAAACAGTCCTCCACCTTCACCTGAAAGCATCTGAGTAAAAAGCATTAATGGAACTACGCAAAGGTCCTGAAAAAGAAGAATTCCAAGAGAAATCTTACCATAAGGTGAGTTTAATTCTCCTCTGTCAGAAAGAAGTTTCATCACAATAGCTGTACTGCTTAAAGCAACAATAAAACCATAAAATACTGCATTATTTAAAGTAACATCTAACAGAGAATAACTTAAAAAAGTTATCACAGCTATTGTTAAAAAAACTTGTAGGCTACCAAATAGAAAAACTTCCTTTTTTAAAGAAATCAATCTTGGAATTGAAAACTCAATTCCAATTGTAAACATAAGTAAAATAACACCTATTTCAGCTATGAGTTCAACTTCATGGGGATCTTTTATTAAACCAAGTCCATAGGGACCAATAATAGTACCTGCGATCAGAAATCCAACAATAGAGGGAATTTTAAGTTTGCCAAGAACATAGATTATTATTCCTGAAACACCGAAAATAATAATTATTGATTGAAGAAATTCATATATCATACGGCAGATTCATAGTAAATCTCTAATTTTAATCTTTAATATTTCAATGCATCTTCTTGCAAAATCCTCGTTTATCTGACCATTACTTGAGGGAAGTTCAAAGACTCTTCTTGGTAGATTAAGACTATCAAAGTTAAAACCAGATTTAATTTTAAAACGATACTTTTCAGCGTATATATCTTGAGCAATTTTTCTTAAATTACTCTCATCTAATTCATAACCTGCAAGTTTTAAACTTTTAAGAACTATTTCTGGAGTATAAATTTCTCTTCCAAAAAAGCATATTACAAGACTTGAAAGAATCTGTCTCCACTGTTCTTCATTGAGAATTTTTTCAACAATTTGTTCTGCTGTGAAATGTTTTGTCATAGCCTCTTTATCAATGGCATATCCTGCAGAGTCAAGGTGACTATGTCTTGCACCAAAAAGATATCCAATATGAGCACCATAACCTGTGTGGTATCCAGGCATTTCATTTTTGCCATAAGTTAATGCAAAATCTTTCCCTCCATATTTTGAAGAAGCATGATCAACTCCTCTGGCAATATCTTTGTAAAACTCGCTCTCTCCATACACAATTTTTCTTACTATTTCAACATAGGCATTTAAATTTCCCCATTCTGGGATAATTCCTTCTGTTTGTTTTTCACTTATTATGCCTTTTTCAAAAGCCTCTGTAACCCATGCAAGTACTACTCCTGTTGAGATTGCATCAAGTCCCATATCTTCAACAACTTCAATTAATTTTAAAATGTCCTCTGAAGATGTGATTCCAAGCATAGAGCCAAGAGCATAAATAAGTTCATAATCATAGGAAAGATAAACAGTTCTGTAAAAATAGGGTTCATCTTCATAGGGTTTTCTGAGGGCTGCTAAATGAATGCAAGCAACTGGGCAGTGAGAACAGGCAACTCTTCTTCCGAGATGTTTTTGAGCAAAAACCTCACCTGAGATGTTTTCAATACCTAAAAGTTCATTAGTACGCAAATTTTTTATTGGAATTCCCTTTGAAAAACTAAGAGGCAGGACATTTGCAGGTGTACCAAGTTCATGATATTTTTTCATCTTTTCAGATTCTGAAAGCTCTCTAAGAAGTAAGGAATAAAGGTTTTTATATTCTTTAAAATCAGTTACTGAGAGGTCTCTTTTCCCTGATACAAGCAGTGCCTTAAGATTTTTACTTCCAAAAACTGTTCCAAGCCCCAATCTTCCAAAATGTCTGTAAGTTTCCAAAGTTACACAGGCAAAACTTACAAGTTTTTCTCCTGCAGGACCGATTCTCATTATAGTTCTTAATCCAGCCCCAGGTTCACGGGTTCTGATTATTCTTCCTGCTGACTCCTCTAATCCCCAAAGCGTTGTAGCATCTCTGAAAAACACTTTATCACCATGAATTGAAATGTAACAGGGTCGTTCACTTTTTCCCTTTATAACAATTGCTCCATATCCTGCCATTCTTATTGCAATGGCACTTCTACCTCCTGCATGGGATTCTCCAAGATTTCCTGTATGAGGAGACTTAAACATCGCAACGGTTTTTGATGCTATAGGAAAAAGCCCATTTAATGGACCAACAGCAAAAATTATGGGATTTTCAGGAGAAAATGGATCTGTATCAGAAGAACAATTTTCTTGTAAAAGGGCTATTGCAACTCCTGTACCACCAAGAAATTTTTCAAATAAATCGGGGCGCTCTTCTACCCAGAATTTCTTTTTTGTCAAATCAATATAAAGTATTCTTTTTAAAGGATCTGTCTTTATCATTTCCTTTTAAACTCCATTACCTTGTATGGACAATTTTTTGCACATTCTCCACATTGAATGCATATAACTGGTTTATTTGTTAAACTATTCCATCCAATTGCATCAAGAACACAGGCTTTAATACAATATCCACAACCTGTGCATTTAGATTCATTTAAAAGGACTCCACCATTTTTTCTTACTAAAAGAGCATCTTCTGGACAGGCACGAGCACAGGGTGGGTCTTCGCAACCACGACATACCCAAACTGAAAAACCTCTTGATATTCCACCTTGAGACCTTACTTTTATACAGGAACTTTCAAGTCCAACTGCTTGATGAGCCCTTCCACAGGCAAAAATACAGATTAAACATCCAACACATTTTTCACTGTCTTTAACGTAAACAGGCATAATGAAATTATAACATGTTATAATTTCAAATCAAACATGGAAAGAGAAATTTTATTGTTTTTTCATAAAACTCTATCAAGTGCTTTTTTAGACACTTTGATGGTATTTTTTACACAAAGGGGGTATCTTTTATGGCTTCCTGTTTTTTTATGGATAATTTTTAAAAATTTAAAAACAAAAAATTACAGAGGAATTGTCTGTTTAACCTTTGCTATAATTTTAGGAGTTTTTCTTTCTGATTGGTTTTCCCTTGAAATAAAAAATATTGCTCAAAGAATTAGACCCTGTCATACAGAGTATTTCAGAGAAGTTGTAGGATGCACAAACTCATACAGCTTTCCTTCGAATCATGCTACAAATTCCATGGCAGTAGCAACTATTTTAATACTTTTTTGGAAAGGGATGGCTCTTTCAAGATTGATTCCAATTTATATTTTTTCAGTGGCTCTACTTATATGCTTTTCAAGAATTTATTTAGGTCTGCATTGGCCTAATGACGTGGTTGGTGGTGCTTTCTTAGGAATTATTATTGGTTTCACTGTTTTTAAAACAACTTTTTCGATTAAGAATATTAAAGGATTTTTCTACTTTTTTCTTGTAGTTATAAGTCTTTTTAGAATCTATTTTATTCTTCATGGACCAGTTGACCTAAGCCCCGATGAAGCCCATTACTGGGAATGGTCAAGAAGGCTTGATTTAAGCTACTACTCCAAAGGTCCAATGATTGCCTATTTAATCGCCCTTTCAACATGGATTTTTGGAGATAATCCCTTTGGAGTAAGAATTCTTGCGGTTGTATGCTCCTTTTTAAGTAGTATCTTCATCTATAAAATTGCAAAAAAACTTTTTGATGAAAAAACTGGTTATTTAAGTGGTATTTTCTTTCAATTAATTCCTCTTTTTTCAACCTTTGGAGTCCTATTTACAATTGATAGTCCCTTTATTTTATTCTGGCTTGTCTCAATGTATCTTTTTTTGCTTGCCTTAGAAAAGAGAAAAATTTACTGGGTGATTCTCGGGTTCACAATAGGATTTGGGCTTCTTACAAAATATACAATGGCTTTTTTTTATGTATGCATGCTTCTTTATTTGCTAAAAGAAAAAGATTATTTCAAAAATTCATACTTATATTTATGTCTTTTTATTTCTCTGGTTGTTTTTTCTCCTGTGATAATATGGAATTTTCAGCATAATTGGGTAACCCTTAAACATACTGCTGGTCAGGCACATCTCTATGAAGGATTCAAAATCTCTTTAAAATATTTTGCAGAGTTTATAGGAAGCCAACTTATTGTTGTAACTCCGTTGGTTTTTGTTCTTGGATTGTACTTAATTATTAAGGAAAAGATTCTTCGGCACTTTGTGCCTCAGAATGACATAAAGAGGGATAAGAATGGCAGAATAATAAATATAAGATGGTTTCTTATTTCCTTTTCAATGCCTGTTTTTGTATTTTTTTTCTTAAAAAGTCTTCAAGGTAAGGTTCAGGCAAACTGGGCAATGCCAACTTATATTGCTTTTGTAATAGCAATTGCCTATGCTTATGAAAGAAAAATTTTAAAAAAAATCACATATATAGCAATTATCGTTGCAACAATTTTTACTTTTATAAACTACTCCCTGCCTTATCTAAATCTTCCTTCAAAAATAGACCCTTCAGCAAGGCTCAAAGGATGGAATGAACTGGGATTAAAAGTATCAGAGATAAAAAAATCACTTGAAAAAGAGGGTAAAGTTATTATCTTTTCTGACAGATATCAGATTTCAAGTGAGCTTGCTTTTTATGTACAAGGAAAATCCCGCGTATATTGCATTCCTATCGGAAGAAGAATGAATCAGTACGATTTATGGGAATCAATAAATGATGAATTGAAAAATGAGGAGATTCTTCGGCACTTTGTGCCTCAGAATGACATAAAGAGAGAGCAAAATGACAAAAAAAGAGTAAATCAGAATGATAAAACCTTACTCGGAAGCACAGAAGAAAGAGTTAAAATGACAGACAAGCCAGTTCATGGTATTTATGTTGTTTACGGAATAAAAGAGAATCCTCAGATAGAAGTTCTTAATGCTTTTGAAAAATGTATTCCAGAGAGTTTTACAGTTTATATAAAAGAAGTTAAAATTAGAGATTATACGATTTTTAAATGCTATAATTTTAAAGGTATGAAATTACCAAGACCAGAAAGTTATTAAGGAGGAAGGATGGATTTATCAGTAGTAATTCCTCTTTACAATGAAGAAGAAAATATAAGAGAACTTCAGAAAAAACTTACAGAAACTTTAAGTAAATTACCAATTGATTACGAAATTATCTATGTTGATGACGGAAGTACTGACAATACATTGAAATATCTTGAAGAAATTCAGCGAAAAGATCCCCATGTTGTTGTTTTAAGTTTTCGTAGAAATTTCGGACAGACAGCAGCCTTTGCAGCAGGCTTTGATTTTGCCCGTGGAGATGTGGTAATTACTATGGATGGAGATTTGCAAAATGATCCTGAGGATATTCCAAAATTTCTTGAAGCAATAAAGGATGCTGACTTAGTAAGTGGCTGGAGGAAAAAAAGAAAAGATCCCTTTTTAAGTAGAAGACTTCCATCCATGATCGCAAATTGGCTTATTGGAAAAGTTACAGGAGTAAGAATTCATGATTATGGATGCTCCCTTAAGGCATATCGTAGAGAAGTTATTAAAAATCTAAAACTTTATGGAGAAATGCACAGGTTTATTCCAGCCCTTGCAAGCTGGTATGGAGTTAAAATAAAAGAGATTGAAGTAAAACATCATCCAAGATACAAAGGAAAATCGAAATACGGAATTGGAAGAACAATTAAAGTGCTTTTGGACCTTGTTACTGTTAAATTTCTACATAGCTTTTCAACAAAGCCTATTCAATTTTTTGGACCAATCGGAGTTTTATTTATGTTTTTTGGTACAGTTATTGTGGGATATCTTGTTTTTCTTAAAATCTTCAAGGGCATTTCAATTGGCGGAAGACCTCTTTTGCTTGGTGGATTTTTTTCTGTTTTGATAGGTCTTAATTTTATTGGAATGGGACTTCTTGGCGAAATGATCGTAAGGGTTTATCATGAAACCCAGAAAAAACCCATCTATATTTTAAAGAAAATTCTGGGACCAGGAGATTGAAAAAATATATTAATTTTTTTATTCGTTTTACTGTAACTGCCTTACTGGTTTTATATCTTTTTAAAAAAATAGAAATTACGCAGTTTTTAAATGTTTTTGTTTTAATCAATCCCTTTGTTTTTTTGTTTGCCTCTCTTTTATATATTCTTTCCTCATACATATCAACACTACGATGGAAAATTTTTCTTCAGGAGAAAGATTTAAAAATTTCAACACTCTTTTCCCTTTATTTAATTGGTTCATTTTTTAATAATATTTTGCCTGGAATAATTGGAGGAGATGTTGTAAAAATTTTAATGATTAAAGAAAAAACTGGAATTAAAAAAGCTATAGCTTCTGTTTTTATGGAAAGATATACAGGACTTTTTGCGTTGTTGTTAATCAGTCTTATATTCTTTATCTTATTTTATAATAAGATTCCAAAGCAGATTTTTTTATGGATTGTTCCAGTAAGTTTTTTTGGATTTTTTGTTGGCACGGTTTGTCTAATGCTAATTTCAAAAATTAAATTTTTTCAGGAATTTAAAGATTACATTTTTAGTTATACCAAAAAACAAATTCTGAAGGGATTTTTTTATTCATTAATTGTTCAATTTATTGTGATTATTTCAGTTTATGTTATTTTCTATGGATTTAAAATTTCCATATCTTTTTTTGAATTATGCGTATTTTTGCCAATTATAATATTAATTTCTATGCTACCAATATCAGTATCAGGCATTGGAGTTAGAGAATGGTGTTTTATTTTATTTTTTGGAAAATCCTTTGGTGAGCCTCAGGTTGTAGCAGTATCTTTATTATGGTTTCTTTCTCAGGCTTTTGCTTCTACTGTTGGAGGCATAGAGTATCTAAGATTTAAGAAGCCTTTGAATGTAAAGAAGAAATAAAAATCTTTTCAAATCCCTAAGATTATTAGGAAATGGATCGGTTTTTAACTTTTCTACAACCTCTGTTTGAGTGAGTTTGTCTTCAATATTTAAGTTATACTTTTTAACGATTTCTCCTGCAATGTAAAAAACATCTTCTCTTCTTTCTCTTAACGGAAGTATTCTGAAGAAAAAAGGATCAAGAAGTTTAACAAGTGAACTTGAAAATTCACCCATTGCTACTTTTATTCTTATATCTTCTTTACCTACAAGAATAAACTTTATATCAGGAAAATCAATGGGATTAATATCTCCTACCCTATAATATTTTCTATTTTTAATCGCTTTTTCAAATTTATCTTGAAAACTTTTTGGCATACTATCAAATTCTTTTATTACTAAGGTCCCTTCACGAGCGTTTTGTAAAACTCCTTTCTTTCCCTTTTTACCAAGATATCCTTCCTTTACTCCAAAAAATTCCTCTTCAAGAGTTTCCTCTTCTATATCACAAAAAATCATAACAAAGGGTTTTTCTCTTCGAGGATTATCATCGGCTGTATGAAGAGCTGCAGCAAGAAGTCTCTTGCCTACTGCTCCTTCTCCGTAAATAAAGATATTTCTGTCTTTTGAATTTTCTTCAAATAAATTTTTAAGCATATTAGAAAAAATAGGATTTTTTGTTTCAAACTTAAATTTTTTAAGCTTGTAAAACGTCTCTGTTGAAAATCGAACTTCTTCAAGTACATCAAAATCTTTTGCAATTAAAAGAAATCTATCCATAGCATTCTGTAAAATTTCCGTTGAATCGGACTCTTTTATACGAAAATATCTTTTTGAAAGTTCAAGGAACAATTCACGATTATCAACAACGGACGGAAACATTAAAGCCTGTGCACCATAGGCAGACAAATCTGACAGCAATGCTAAATCGTAAATACTCTGTAAGATTGTACCTCTCTGAGGCACATAAGTTTTTATATTTTTTTGTCCATCTTGAGGAAATATTTTATTAAGCATATTTACAACTTCTCTAAAGGGTTTAGAAAGAATATTTCTCCTGAGAGCCTCTATATTATTTGTTCCAAAAACAGATTGTTCAAGATAAACTCTGTCTTCAAGAGGAAGTTTTATCAAAAAATTAATGATTCTTCTGTATGCGGGGAATTCATTCATCATGAAAATTAAACCAAGACAAGGTAAAAGTCCTGCAAAAAAAGCTTCATCTCGATGAATATGGGAAAACTTTTCAGATATTAAAGAAGAAATTTCTGCACTTAAAATTCCATATACCCAGAAAAATAAATCTTCTTCTTCAAGAAAAAGGTCTCTCTCAAGAATGATTTGTTCAATTTTACTGAGACCTAAATAATTAACCATCTGTGAGAAATTTGTTATTTCTATTTTGCCAGAGGGTTTATTTACTTCATGAAATATAAGATATGCAATTATAGGGTCATACTTTATGAGATAGGAAATCTTTTCACCATCTTCCTTTAAAAGCTCTCTAAATCTCGAAATTGTATGTTTAAATACAGGAAAACTCATAATATCTATTATAATAAAATATAAAAAAAAAGCAACTATGAATAAAGAAAAAAATATGTATAAAGAAAAAGATTTTGAAATAATTGTTGTTGGAGCAGGACATGCAGGTTGCGAAGCAGCAGCTGCCTGTGCAAAAATGGGACTAAGCACCGCCCTTTTTACAATTTATCTTGACACAATTGCTCAGCTAAGCTGTAATCCTGCAATTGGAGGACTTGCAAAGGGTCATCTTGTAAGAGAAATTGATGCACTCGGTGGAATTATGGCTCGTGTTACTGATATGGCTGGAATACAGTTCAGAATGCTTAATCGTTCAAAGGGTCCTGCTGTATGGTCCCTTCGTGCTCAGGCTGACAGAATTCTTTACAATGTTTCAATGAGGAAACTTCTTGAGATGCAAGACAATCTTACAATAAAACAGGCAATGGTTGAAGAAATAGTTGTTGAAAATGGGAAAGTTAAAGGAATAATTACCTCTTTGGGTGTTTTCTATGAAGCAAAAGCTGTCATAATTACCCCAGGAACATTTCTTAATGGGTTAATTCACATCGGACTTAATTCCTTTGAGGCAGGAAGAGCAGGCGAATTTCCTTCAAAAAAGCTTTCTTACTGTCTTCAGAAACTTGGTTTAAAGATGGGAAGACTTAAAACAGGAACTCCACCAAGAATTGATGCAAAAACAATTGATTTTTCAAAAACTGAAGAACAGTGGGGTGATTTTCCCCCTCCTGCATTTTCATACTCAACAGAGGAGATTACAAATCCTCAGGTTCCCTGTTACATAACATATACAAATGAAAAAACTCACGAAATTATACTCAATAACCTTGATCGTTCGCCTCTTTATAGTGGAAAAATTAAAGGAATTGGTCCCCGTTACTGCCCTTCTATTGAGGACAAAGTTGTAAAATTCAGGGAAAAACCAAGGCATCAAGTATTTCTTGAACCAGAGGGATTAAGTAGAAAGGAATACTATGCTAATGGAATATCCACATCATTGCCTTATGATGTTCAGGTTGCCTTTGTAAGAACTATTCCAGGACTGGAAAATGCTGAAATAATGAGGCCTGGATATGCTATTGAATATGATTTTGTTTATCCTACTCAGATTAAACATACACTGGAGACCAAGGCAATTGAAGGGCTTTATCTTGCAGGACAGATAAACGGAACAAGTGGATATGAAGAAGCAGCTGCGCAGGGATTAATCGCAGGAATTAATGCAGCTCTAAAAATAAAAGGACAACCACCTCTTATTCTTGGCAGGGATGAAGCCTACATAGGAGTTTTGATTGATGATCTTGTAACAAAGGGAACTCAAGAACCTTACAGAATGTTTACATCCCGTGCAGAGTTTAGACTTCTTTTAAGACATGACAATGCTGATTTAAGGCTTAGAGATTATGGATATCGTGTTGGACTCGTTGACGAAAAGACCTATGAAAAATTCATAAAAAAAAGGGATGCTCTTGAAAGGGAGATCAAAAGATTAAAGACGACAATTATAAAACCTTCAGAGGAACTCAATGAAGCCTTAAAAGAAGCTGGAACAACACCTATTGAAGAAGCCATATTTCTTGATAAAATTCTTAAAAGACCTGAAATTAACTATGAATTTATTAAAAGATTTTCACCTTCAGAGGAATCTCTCACAAAAGAAATAGAAGAACTTGTTGAAATTCATATCAAATATGAAGGTTATATTCAGAAACAATTAGAGCAGGTTGAAAGAATGAGGCAGTTTGAAGAAAAAATTATTCCCCAAGATTTTGATTTTAATCTCCCAGGTCTTTCAAAAGAAGTGATACAAAAGCTTGATGAAATTAGACCAAGAACCATAGGTCAGGCAATGAGAATTCCTGGGGTTACTCCAGCAGCAATATCTATACTAATGGTAGCTATACAGAAAGGCAATGTAAGTAAGAAGTAAACAATGAGTGATTTAAAAGATTTTATGAAATTACATTTAAAGCTTTCTAATGAGGCAGTTTACGATAAATTTCTAATCTATCTTACTGAACTTAAAAAATGGAATAAAACTTACAATCTCACCTCAATTGAAGATGAAAAAGAAATAATAGTCAAGCATTTTTTAGACTCACTCCTGTATCTTTCTTTTATTCCTGAAAAATCATTAAACATCGCAGATATAGGAAGTGGTGCAGGTTTTCCTGGTGTACCTATAGCGATTGTAAGAGAAGATTTGAAAATTTTATTAATTGAACCTTCATGGAAAAAATGTGTTTTTTTGAAAAATATAAAAAGAAAACTCGAACTTCCTAATATTGAAGTTTATCAAATGAAAGCTGAAGAAGTTGAAAAAAAATTTGACATTGTTGTCTCAAGAGCTCTATGGAGTATGAAAGAATTCATCGAAAAGTGTAAGCATTTACTTAAAGAAAACGGATATTTTTTAATAAGTAAATCCTTGAAACTGCAAGAAGAACTCAAAGAGTTACCACAAAAATACAAAGTACAAATAAAAGAATTTGACCTTCCCTTGATAAATGGCAAAAGATATATTATTAGGATTGAAAAATGCGAATCTTAGGCATTGATACATCAACAAAATATGCAGGTGTAGCAGTATTAGATGATGACAATCTTATTGCCCAATCTATTATGCAGTTTAAAGCTTCTCATTCTGAAAAGCTTCTTCCAGAGATTGCTCATATTCTTGAAATTATGAAGATTCCACTTGAAACAATTGATTATTATGCCATAACTGTTGGTCCTGGTTCTTTTACTGGTCTTAGGGTTGGAATAAGCACACTAAAAGGTTTAGCTTATGTTACAGGTAAATACATTATTCCTGTTTCTTCCCTCGAAGTAATTGCACGAAGAATAGCATTGGTTGAAAAACCAATATGTCCTATATTAGATGCGAGAAAAAAGGAAGTATATACTGCTCTTTTTAAATGGAATGAAGGGAAATTAATAAGAATCAAAAAAGATTCTGTATTATCAATTGACAAACTTGCTGAATGGATAAAAGAACAAACCATATTTACTGGTGATGGTGTATCTATTTATAAAGAAAAAATCTCGGCTTTATTTGGAACAAAAGCTATATTTATTGATTCTATTTACGGAATTCCCTCTCCTGAAATTGTAGCTACAGTAGCACAGGAAAAATTAAAAGAGGGACTTTTTATTTCTGCAAAAGAACTTGAACCTATATATTTAAGAAAATCAGAAGCAGAGATAAAATTTGGATGAATTTAAAAATAAGGGAAGCTCAGGAATCTGACCTTTTTGAAATAATGTCAATAGCCCAAGATAGTTTTACAATCCCCTGGTCTTTAAAATCTTTCTTAGAGGAATTAAGCAATCCTCAGTCTATTTTAGCTGTAGCTGAAGTAAATGGTGAAATAACAGGATATATTGTAGCAAGATCAATTCTTGATGAAGCTGAAATCCTTTCAATTGCTGTAAAATCATCATTTCGTAAACAAGGTATTGCAGCTAATTTAGTATCTTATATCCTTGAAAAGTTAAAAAATATAGTAAAAACTTGTTATTTAGAAGTTAGAATATCAAATTTACCGGCTATAAATCTCTATAAAAAATTTGGTTTTAAAATTTGTAGTTTACGGAAAAATTATTATCTTTTACCACAAGAAGATGCTTTAATTATGAAGTTGGAATTATAGAGTCTTTTATTTTATGCTTTTTTTGAAAAAACCTCTTCAATATGACTTAGTAATCCATGCAAAAGCTTCAATTCCCAAAAAGTAAGCCCTGTTCTTCCAAAAAGATGTTTAAAATTATTTATTATTCTTCTTTCAAGTTCTGTGTCATCGGGAATGTATCCTGTTTTTTTTAAGATTACATGAAGTCTTTCGTATAGTTTCTCTAATTCATCTTGGGAAATATAAAACTGTCTTTCTATGTGATAATCCCTTTTTTCTTCTTGTCGCATAAGTTCGTAGGCTACTATTAAAACTGCTTGACTTAAATTTAAAGATGGCTGAAGTTCATCTGTAGGAATGGTTATTAAATATCCGCATTTTTCAACCTCTTCATTTAACAAACCTTTATCCTCTCTACCAAAAAGAATTGCAACTTTGTTTTCTTGTGCTATCTCATAGATTCTCCTTACACCATCTCTTACATCTAATATTGCCCCTCTTTTTGAACCCCTTCTTCGAGTAGTGCCCACCACAAGGGATTTATCCTTTAAGGCTTCCTCTAATTGTTGAAAAATTTGTGCTTTTTCTAAAACATCTTCACTTCTCCATGCTATCCATCTTGCTTCTTCAGTAATATTAGATGGATTAATAAGGCAAAGATTAGTGAATCCCATATTTTTTATTGCTCTTGCAGAAGAACCAATGTTTCCGCTTTCCTTTGGTTCAACGAGAACAAAAAAAACATTATTTTTCCAATTTCTCATTAAAAGGGCTCCTCTTCCTCTGAAGATGGAATTTCTTCAAGTTCATGTAAAGTTTTGTGAAGTTCCTCCTCTGCTGTTCTTAATTTATTTTTACAAAAACGAATTAGCTCTGTTGCTCTTTTTACCTTCTCAACAAGAATATCTACATCTACTTCCTGTGATTCTATATATTTTAGTATTTCTTCAATTTCTTTAATTGCCTTAGAATAACTTAGATTCTCCATCTGTATCCTCCTTTTTTTGCACTTCACTTAATATTTTGCCTTTGTAAAGTTTAATTTCCAATTTATCTCCAATAGTTACATCTTTTGAATCTTTTAAAACCTTTCCATTTAAATAGGTTATACTGTAACCTCTTTTGAGTGTATTTTCAGGGCTTAAAATTCTCAATTTATCATCATATCCTGAGAGTTTCATATTATTTAATAAAATAATACTCTTTGATTTATGGGATAAGGTATTGAAATTAGATTTTAACTCAGAATTTGCCCTTACAAAAAATTTAGACGTAGTTGAAATAATTTTGTTATAAGAAGAATTGATTTTGATAGCTTCTTTCTTAATGCAAAGATTTGTATTCTTTTGAAATAGATGTTTGGCAATAGAAATTTTGTCCCTCTCAGCATTAATCTTACTGAAAACCTTTGTTCCCAATTTATTTAATGAGAGTTTAATATGTGAATTTATCTCCTTTAAAAGACTTTCAACAGATTTTTTTAATTTTTCTTCATAATTTTTTGTTTTTGATTTTTCTTCCTTTAATATTATCTCTGCTTTGTGATAGATTGATTTAACTAAATTTTCAATTTCTCCCTCAAAAAATCTTGCTAAATCAAGAATAAATTTGGCAACCTCGGAGGGAGTTTTAAATTTCCGATGTGCAACATAATCTGCTACAGTTTCATCTCTTGTATGTCCTATCCCTGTTAAAACAGGTATTGGCATAAGAGCAATTGCCTTTGCAATCTCATATTCATTAAAACACTGTAAGTCAACAACTGCACCTCCACCTCTAATAATTACAACAGCATCAAATTTACTAAAAATTTCAGCACATTTCTTTAAAGCATTTACAATAGACGGTACTGCTAAATCACCCTGAACAAAAACATCAAAAAAATGTATGTGAAATTTATAACCTGAAGAATTCCCCTTGAGTATTTTAAGAAAATCCTCATATCCTGCAGCTGATTGACTCGATACAACAGCTATTCTCTGTATAATTTTTGGCATAGGAAGTAATTTGTTTTTGTCAATTAATCCCTCTTTTGTAAGTCTCTCAAGAATTTCTTTTTTTCTTAAAGCCATTTCTCCAAGAGTGTAGGAAGGATCAATCTGATTTATTTGAATTCTAAATCCATATCTTTCATGAAAAGTGGCTTTACCATAAAATAAAATTTTCATCCCTGCCTGAAGTTCTAATCCGGTTTTAATATGAAAGTTATAGACTGTCTCAATGTTACTTTCCCATACAACTGCCGATGATTGAGCGACAATTATGTCATCTTTCTTTTCAACCAACTCAATCCAGCATCGATTATTTCTGTCGATGTTTACTTTCGCTACTTCAGCAACAATCCATCTCCATTCAGCTTCAAACTGAATAAGTTCCTTTATTTCATAAAGATAATCAGAAAGAGAACTGTAAACTAAGTCTACATTAAACAATGCTTTCTGCCTCTTTGATAAGTTCTTTCATTTCCCTTACTGCTCTTTCTATACCAACTAAAACTGCACGAGATATAATGCTATGTCCTATATATAAAGCTCTTAATCCCTTGATTGAGGCAATTGGTTTTACGTTGTAATAGTTAAGTCCATGTCCAGCATTAGTTTTAAGCCCAAGACTTAATGAAAAAGAGACAGCATCTTTAATTCTAATAAGTTCTCTTTTTTGAGCTTCTCCTTTTGTCTCTGAATAATATCCTGTATGAATCTCAACCATATCTGCTCCGATTTCCTTTGAACATTCTATGTCACTTCTCGAGGGATTTATAAAAAGGCTTACTAAAATTCCAGCATCTTTAATTTTTTTTATTGCCTCTCTAAGATGATCCTTAATCTCAATTACATTTAAACCTCCCTCTGTAGTTAATTCTTCTCTTT
>Ga0272449_1001124_pt1 | contig 28674 bp, 21 predicted proteins | sample YNPCB0241_FD_198679 | JGI IMG/M metagenome (GOLD analysis project Ga0272449, IMG submission 198679) | Hot spring sediment microbial communities from Yellowstone National Park, WY, United States - YNP-CB-024-1 | ecosystem: Environmental > Aquatic > Thermal springs > Hot (42-90C) > Sediment... | reverse complement strand
GAGGCAGCCTATGTCAAAGTGGTTTTGTGTCGCTATACTTTCGGCTTTAGTGGTGCTTGTCCAGGCCAGCGAACAAGAGCAACCCACGTGCACCCTCACAGTACAGCCAGATCAGTCCATTCAGGCAGCTATTGACAGTGCCCCTGAAGGCGCAGTCATCTGCATGAGCGCGAACAACTTCCCGTATACGGAGCACCTGACGATCACAAAGAGCCTGACGCTGCGCGGTGCCGGAAGAGACAAGACGTTCCTGACAGGCAAGGAAATCGGCGATAAGCCAGTTATCCATATCAAGGGCGATAAACCAATCGAAGTCATCCTTGAGGACTTCACGGAGTCGTGGATGCCCGGGAGTGAATTTCTGCCTGGGCTCTATGGGGTCTACATTGAGGGTCAAGCCAAGGTCGCAATCCGCAATATGGAGATCCGCCGCAACAGTCATGGCATCGTCGTCACGGATACGGCCCAGCTTCAGCTTGACAACGTGGACATTCACTGGAACACGTGGAGAGGGCTGTTGGTGTTGAACTCCGCTGAGGTGACGATCAGAAATTCCTTGATTAGGGAGACTGGGTACGCTGACGGGGTCTTCGTGGGGCATTCTGCTCGCATGACGCTTGTGAATACTACGGTGAGCGATAACGATCGGGGACTGACTGTAGCCGGCTCCGCCCGCGTGACCATCTCTGAGAGTCGCTTTGTGAACAACAGCTGGTGCGGCTTAACAGTGGCGACGGCGGAGGCCCAAGTGCTCGGGCCTCCTCAAGAGTTCCAAGGTAACGGGGCTGATCTGTGCGGCTTTGCTCCTGCCTCGCTGCGGAAGCCTTTGGCCCCGCAGACTGAGAAGACTGAACTCACTGTTCCTGGTGACTATGCGAATCTTCAAGAAGCTATAGATGCGATTGCCCCTGGGGGCATGATCACGATAGCTCCGGGCACCTATGAAGTGGGATTGACGCTGTGGAAGCCTGTGACGCTCCGTGGGGCCGGGCCGGAGCAGACGCTCTTGAAAGCTCTGACTGGGCGCGGGCTTGTAGGCTCTATGATCGCTGGAATCTCTGGGATACAGCTAGAGAATCTAGCGATCACGACCGAAGGGCGAGGAAGCGCTCTGCTCATCGCTGGCCAGGGGCAGCTCAGCAATGTCAAGATTTTCGATAATGGCTTCGACGGGCTTGCGATATTTGGTCCTGCTATCTTCGAGATACAAAGCAGCGCCATCGTTGGCAATGGCACTTTCCCAGAGTGCTCAATGAATACAGTTCTTTGCAATGGCATTGTACTATCGGCTCAAGCTCAATTGAAGTTAACTGACTCAGTCATAAGAGAGAACTGGGATTGGGGGATCGCCGCTGCGCTCACGCAATGCGGTTTTCCCTACGACGCTTTCACAGGGACGGTGACCTTCGAGGGCACGAATATCATTGAGGGGAACAATCGCTGGGGCAACCAGAAGGGCATGGGCAATCCTGGGAGCCATCCTTGGAATAACCCGACTGTGCCCGATGGGCAGGTCTGCTTGCCCTAAATCTGGCTCTTACTTTACGATCTTAGGGATGTGCACGGGCCGGCCGTGCTTCATCGCATAGAGCGTCGCCACAAACGCCTTCTTGATCTTCTCAAGCTCTGCTAACGTCAGCGGCGCCTCACGAAGCTGCCCGTCTTCAATGCGCTCGCGGATCGCCTCCTCGACGAGCGTCTCGATCCGCGACCCGTTCTCGATAGACCGCGACGCCGCTTCGATCCCGTCAGCAAGCATCACGATCGCTGTCTCTTTCGTCTTGGGCAGCTCCGCATCATAGCGAAAGTCGTCTATGGAGCACTCGCTCTGGCCCTCCCGCAGAGCTTTTAGATAAAAATAGCGAATCACTGAAGTCCCGTGGTGCTGCGGGATGAATTGTAAAACGTCTTCTTTCAGCCCGTAGCGGCGCCCCAGCTCGATCCCGTCACGAATGTGCGCCGTAATGATCGTCTTGCTGAGGCTTGGAGCGAGCTTATCATGGGGGTTGAGCCCGTTCTGTTGGTTCTCTAAGAAGAACTCTGGGCGGACGATCTTGCCGATGTCGTGATAGTACCCGCCGACTTTCGCAAGGAGCGGATCAGCCCCGATAGCTTCAGCGGCCGCTTCGCTGAGGTCAGCTACCGTGAAGCTATGATGGTACGTGCCGGGGGCTTTCTCGCGGAGCAAATCTAATAACGGATGCGACGGGTTGAGCAGCTCCATCAGCCCCAGTGGGCTTGTCTTCTGGGTGATCTGCTCGGCGAGCGGCAGCAAGCCCATCATTAAGAGAGCCGTCAGCGGGCCGCTGGCCGCTGCCCACACGAGCGCATCGGGGCGGAAGCCCCCCCACATCAGCGTGCCGCTCCCGTAGACGAGCACATTGGCCAGCGCGATCTCCAGGCCGCCTATCGCTAAATCCGAGAGCTTGCTGAACCGAGCCACACAGAAGATCGCCACCAAACCCCCGGCAAAGGCGATCAGCCCCGCCAGCGGCGGCCCCAAAAGCTCCACCACAAAAGCCACAAGCAGATTCGTCGCCACCCCCATAGCCCGCCCCACAAAGAGCGCCACCAGCGCCGCGGCCAAGGGAGCCGGAGCAAGATAGGGCACCCACGGATGGACAAGCTGAGCCATGAGCGCGACAGAGAAGATCAAGCCCGCCGTGAACGCCATCAGCCGCAGGGACACCCCCAGGCGCTGAGCTACAACCCCAAAAGCCCCTTGCGCCAGCCCCAAGAGCACCCCTTGCGCGAGGATCTGCGTCCAGGGCAGAACGTGAATCTCTAGCGTGGGCGTCAGCCGGAACGCCCCCAAGGCCGTCAACGCTGCCCACAAGAGCGCGTGCACGGCTATGAGCTGAACAGTTTTCAGGTCGATGGCCTCAAACTCGACAGCGCGGACGGAGAACTCAGCACTATGCTTTGCCTTCGCTCTTCTCATACGCCTCGATGATCTTCTTCACAAGCGGGTGGCGCACGACATCGCGCTTGTCAAGATAGACAAACGCAATGCCCTCGATACCCTTCAAGATATTCTGCACATCCTTCAAGCCAGATTTGCCCTTCTGTAAGTCAATCTGGGTGATATCCCCGGTGATCACGGCCTTGGATTTGAACCCCAAGCGCGTGAGGAACATCTTCATCTGGGTCGCTGTCGTGTTTTGGGCTTCATCGAGGATGATGAACGAATTGTTGAGGGTGCGCCCGCGCATGAACGCCAGGGGCGCGATCTCGATCCGCCCGTTCTCCATCATGCGCTTCACTTCCTCGTAGGGGACCATGTCGAAGATCGCGTCATAGAGCGGCCGCAGATAGGGACTGACTTTGGCTTCGATGTCTCCGGGCAGAAAGCCCAGCTCCTCCCCGGCTTCGACGGCCGGACGCGTCAAGATCAAGCGATGGCATAACCCGCGCTTCAGATAGTCTATCGCGACGGCGACGGCCAGATACGTCTTGCCCGTCCCTGACGGCCCGATCCCAAAGACGATATCGTTCTCGCGGATCGCCTGGACGTACTTGGCCTGCCCGATGGTCTTGGGGCGGATCTGCTCCCCCCAGTGGGTCGTCTGAATGGGCTCAGAGAGCACCCCCTCTATGCTCTCCGATTCTTTGATCTGCTCCGAGAGATACCGCACTTCGTCGGGGGTGGGGACGTGGCCGCTGTGCACGATCTCCCTCAGCTTTTGGAAGAGACTCACGACGCGCTCAACTTCCTCTTGGGGGCCTTCGAGGCGCACCGTGCCCCCGCGATGCGCCAGGCGCACCTGGGGAAAGAGCTCCCGCATGACCGCAAGATTCCGATCGAATTGCCCCAAGATAGCCGTGGCTTCCTCTCCTAGTGGGATCTCTTGGTGAGTACTTCGCTCTACCACCGATTCTCCTCCGGAGAGTATCATACCCACTGCCCAGGCGCTTGTCAAAAGCCCCGAATATGCTAAACTAAGCTGTCATGTTGGTCGATCGGTATCTCATTCGAGAGATGCTCTTCCCGTTCGTGCTGGCTGTCGTGGGCTTTGTGCTCTTCATCGTGCTCAATCTGATCCCGCAGCTTTCGGACTTCATGCTCGATCGTAATATCCCCATCGCGACGATCTTTCAGATGCTAGGGTATCGGTTGCCAGAGCTCTTGGTCTACGGGCTGCCGGTGGGGGTGCTGTTTGCGATCTTCTGGGCATTGGGAAGATTGAGCCACGATCGGGAATTGATCGCCCTGCAAGCGGCAGGATTCTCCTTGCGCAGATTGATGCTCCCCGTGGTCCTGATGGGCCTGATCACGACTATAGCGGCATTTGCCGTGGGGGAGCTGTGGATGCCCTGGGCCAACCATCGCTATTATGATCTCTTGCGGGAGATCTTCTTCATGCGCTCGGTCCCCCAGATCCGCGAGTCCACGTTCATAAAGCTCAGCGAGACGGCTTATGCGTACATTGAGCGCTACGACCCCGCGACGAAAAAGCTTGTGAACGTGATGATCTTCGACAAGGGGGGCGGGGAGTACCTCGCGGAGCTTGAGGGGCGCTTCCCCAAGATCATCGTCGCTGCTGAGGGGGTCTGGGACGGCGACTATTGGCGCTTAACCGACGGCAAGCTCCACAAGCTCTCTCCTGATGGTCGCTTCGAGTACACGGTGACGTTTGAGAAGCTCTCTTTGCGGGCGGGGCCGTTCTTGCAGCGGCTCTTCGTGGAGCAGCGGACCCCGCATGAGATGAGCATTGCGGAGCTTTTTAGGCAGATCGAAGTGCTTCGCCGCAGCGGCTTGGGAGCAGAGAGCTTGATCGTGGAGGTGCACTCGAAGATCGCGGTGCCCTTCTCCGCGCTGATCTTCGCGCTCTTTGGAGCGCCGCTCAGCTTGATCTTTGCCCAAGGGGGAGCGCCGCGGGGGCGCGCAGCCGGCGTGATCATCAGCGTGCTTTTGGTCGGATGCTATCAGGGATTATTACTATGGCTCTCGACGTTGGGCAAGCGCGGGGTGCTGGACCCTGTGCTCGCCCCGTGGGCGCCCAATCTGCTCTTCTTGGTGATCGGGGTGGTGCTGTTGATCTGGCTCGATCGGCTCAGCCGGCTCGATCTGTTTGCACGGCTGCGGCGGCTCGTGCCGTTCGCGCTCATTATAGCGCTGGGAAGCGCAAACGGATGGGCGCAAGAGCTCCCGCCCCTCGCGCTCGATCTCCACGCCGATCGCTTGACTGTTACGCATGATTGGAGCGAGATCTCCGCCGAGGGCCATGTCGAGCTAAGCTATGAGAAGAGCCATCTGACGGCGCACAGAGTGCAAGCACGACGCTCCTCAGAGCAGTGGCAGATCGTTGCCGAGGGAGAGGTCGTCTTCGAAGAAGAGGGCCTGAAGGCCCAGGCGGAGCGCCTGGAGCTTCGTATTCGCCGGGATGGCGCCTCGTGGCAAACCGACGAAGCGCTCCTTGAGAGGGCTCAGATCACGTATGAGCAGGGGACCTTGACGGCAGCCGAGATCCAGATGAAGCCCTCCTGGGTCGCGCACGTTCGAGACTTCCTTGGGGAGACGCGCTTTGAGAGCGCCGCGAAAAAGCAAGAGATCTTGCGATTTGCGGGGAGCGCAGCGCGCGCGACCTTCTCCCCAGAAGGGCATCTGAAGCTCTTGGAGATCACTCGCGGCGAGGTGACGACGTGCTCGTGCGGCCCCATCTCGTGCTCGGATTATTCGCTCGCTGCCGGGACGGTGCGCCTGGAGCCCAACGAGTCCATCTGGGCCACAAATATCACCCTGAAGACGTACGGCGTCCCGGTCTTCTGGGCCCCCGTCTACTTTGCCTCGCTCAAAGAAGAGACGAAGAACCCCCTTCTGCCCGATTTTGGGCAGATCCCTGAGCGGGGCTGGTATCTGCGCTGGCGCTGGCCCTTCGTGATAGATAAAGACAACACCGGCACCGTGCTCATAGATTACTACACCAAGCTCCCTGAGGTGGGCATGGGGATCGAATATCGCTATAGATTCTTCTCTTCGCAGGGGCAGATCTCGGTCTATCGCCTGGTGGGGCGCGGGGAGTCGTGGGCCACAGATTGGACCCATCGAGCGACGCTGCCCTTCTCTATGACGCTGTCGGGGACGATCTCCTGGCGGACTGGGGTGCTCCAGCAGGAGATTCAACGGCTCTCCTCGCGGATCGCCCTCTCGGGAGGCGCTCATCTTGTGCGTTGGAATGTGCTGTGGAGCCGCGATCAGTATTTAGTTCTGCCGGAAGAGCGCGAAGAGACGGTGCTCTATCGCTTCTTGGAGAAAGCCCCAGAGTTTTCGCTCTCGCTGGTGCCGCTGCGCATCGGGTCGCTGCCCCTCTCGGTACTGGGGACGTTCAGTTGGGGACGGTATCGCGAGAAGAAGCTCGATCGAGAGAGCCTCGACGAGAGCGCTCGCTGGGACGCTTTGGTAGGGGTGCAATCGTTAGCGCTGGGAAACGAATTTATCACGGTGCAGGGGAGCGCAAGTTATCGGCTCTCATTCTATGAGCCAGCTCAGCACCGCCGAGACGTCTATGAGCTGACTGTAGGGATGAGCCTGCGCCCGCTCCCTGGGGTGAGCGCAGAAGCGACGTACTCATATAGAAGAGTCTTCGGGCAGAGCCCTTTGAGCTTCGATACGCTCACCCTTGCGCACACGTTGGCAGCGCGGGCGACCTGGGCCACTGTGCCCTTCAGGCCCGCCCTCTCCGTCCGTTACGACTTTATAAAGAGGGCTTTTGAGCCGTTGCAGATCTCCCTCAAAGAGACGCTCCTTGGGCTTGAGACGCGCTTCGATGTTGAGTACGACCTGAACGCATATCTTTTGCAGAGGGTGGGGCTGACAGTGAGCGCGAGCTTGCTGAATCTTCAGCTCTCTACGGGGTATAAGTTTGCGGAGCGCCAGTTTGAAGATACGATTCTGAAGATAAGCTGGGGCGCGCATCGCCTCGGGGCGAACTTCGATCTCAATCGTTTCGCGCTCAGGCGATTCAATCTGGAGACACAATGGCTTTGGAACGACTGGGAGCTGACGTTTGGGGGGGAGTACGATCTTGGGGCGCAGCGGTGGACGGCGCTGCAAGTCGGGATCATTAAAAAATTCTGCCGCGGATGCTGGCAGCTTGGGCTCTACAGCGATAGCCAACGCCTCTGGATCCAGGCCCAGATCAACGCTTTCCCCACGGCGCGGGTGCGATACTCGCCCACCGATAGACGATTGTCGTTCGGCTCGCCCTAGCTGCACGCGCCGCGCTTTTTGAGTATACTCAGTGGGGTGATCACTCGCCTATGGAAGTACGGACCATTTGTTTTGTGGGACACGCCAGCTCGGGCAAGACAGCGCTCGCGGAGGCGCTCCTCAAGCGGGCGGGCCATGAGGCCAAGTTCGATTTCACTCCCGAGGCCAAAAGCCGCGGACACTCGGTCGATCTTGGAGTGGGCAGCCTCGTCCAGGGGGAGAAGCTCCTTCAGATCCTCGATACGCCGGGCTTCAGCGAGTTCATCGAGGAATCTTATAAAGCCCTGTGGGCCTGCGAGACGGCCGTGCTCGTGATCAACGCGGAGAAGGGCGTCGAGGTCCACACCGAAAAGGCGTGGGAGCTCATCCGCAAGTTCAAAAAGCCCGCTCTCGTCCTGATCAACAAGCTCGACCTGCCCAACGCGAACTTCTCTCAAGCCGTCGAGTCCGTGCGCACGATGCTGCCTGGGCGATTTGCCTTCTTGCAGTTCCCCATCTATGAAGGGTCGAACTTGGTGGGCTATGTCGATCTCATTGAGAACAAAGCAATCTATGGGGACAAGCGCAAGGGCGAGATCCCAAGCACTCTCCAAGGGACTATCGCTGCCGAGCGCGAAAAGCTTCTCGAAGTGCTCGCCGAAGCCAACGACGAGCTGATGGTGCACTTTTTAGAAGGGCAGGAGATCCCCACGGAAGAGATCAAAGCGGCGCTCCAGGAGGCCTTGAAAGCGCGGCTCTTCAGCCCGATTCTTTGCACTTCAGTAGCTACTGGCGTCGGCGTAGACGCCCTGCTGGGGTTCCTCCAGACGGCCACCCCAGCGTTTGCTGCGGGACAGAATGGGGGCTTTCTCGCCCAAGCGTTCAATCTCTTCTCCGATCAGTATCTGGGGAGGCTCGCGTTCTTGAAGATCTTGCAGGGGCAGCTCTCCGAAGGGGATACGATCGTCAATGTCAATACGGGGGCGCAGGAGCGCGTCAAGGAGATCTTGCGGTTCCACGGGGATAAGACAGAAAAGATCCCCCAGGCCCATGCCGGGGAGATCATCGCGTTAGCGAAGCTGAGCGATTGCAAGCTGGGCGAGACGTTTAGCGCCTCTGCGGCGGCCCAGCCTCTCCCCTGGATAGACTTTCCCAAGCCCGTCTTTGCGCGCGCCGTCACCCCAGAAACCCAAGCCGACGACGAGAAGATGAGCAGTGCCCTCAAAGAGATCGCCAGCCTCAAAGCCACCCTCAGCTTCTATCGCGACAATGTGACCCACGAAGCGATCCTCGCTGGGCTGGGCGACACCCATCTCAACGTCTTTGTAGAGCGCTTGAAGAATCGCTACGGGGTCTCGGTGAAGCTCCATCGCCCCCATGTCCCCTATAAAGAGACGATCCTGAAGGTAGCTCATGGGCAATACAAACACAAGAAGCAGAGCGGCGGGCGCGGCCAATACGGCGAAGCCCATCTGCGGCTCGAGCCCATCCCTGGCAAGACCTATGAGTTCGTGGACGAGGTCAAAGGGGGCGTCATCCCCAAGGAGTTCATCCCTGCCGTCGAGAAAGGGGTTCTCGAAGCGATGCAGCAGGGGATCTTGGCCGGATACCCCATGACCGACATCCGCGTGGCGGTCTACTACGGGAGCTATCATGAGGTGGACTCGAACGAAATATCTTTCAAGATCGCTGGGGCGCATGCGTTTCGGCTGGCCGCGCAGGCGGCGCAGCCGGCCCTCATGGAGCCCATCTATAAAGTGACGATCTGGACGCCTTCAGACTTCACGGGGGACATCATCAGCAATCTCAACGGGAAGCGCGGACGGATCTTGGGGATGGGAATGGCAGAAGACGCCACAGATGGATACGTGAAGATCGACAAGATCGAGGCCGAAGTCCCCCTGGCGGAGATGCTCGACTATGCGCTGGAGCTCAAATCGCTCACCCAAGGGCGCGCCACGTTCCAGATGGAGTTCGTGCGCTACCAAGTGGTGACCAGCGAGAAGCTCGCGGAAGAGCTGCTCAAGCGCGAAGGGAAGACCCTGAGCAAGCCCACACCCGAAGCGAAGTGATGGTGAAGCTGACCCTTAAGACCCAAGCAAAACAAGAGCTGATTGACATTACCGAGCGAGTGCAGCGGGCGGTGCGCGAGCTGGGGATCAGCGAGGGCGCGTGCGTGCTCTTCGTGCCGCACACCACCGCCGCGATCACCATCAATGAGCACGCAGACCCATCCGTCAAAGAAGACATTCTCACGGCATTGGGGAAGCTAGTGCCCGCAGGGCCGTTCTATCAGCACGCCGAGGGGAACGCCCACGCCCATATTCGCGCGAGCTTACTGGGGCACTCGGTCACGGTGCCCATTGCTGAGGGCAAGCTGCTCTTGGGGACGTGGCAGGGGATCTTCTTCTGCGAGTTTGATGGGCCGCGCCAGCGCGAAGTGTGGATCACGCGCGCGTAGCACGGCCTCGCGGAAGGCCCGCCCGCGTTCTTCATAATTTCGGAACTGATCGAAGCTCGCGCAGGCCGGGGAGAGCAGGCACGTCGCCCCAGGGTAACGCAGCGCCCGCGCGACCGCCTCGGAGAAATCTTTGACAAACGAAAATTGCGTGATCTGGGCCGCTTGCAGGGCTTGGGCGATCTGAGGTGCGGCTTCGCCCATTAAGAGAATCTCGCGGATCGGCTTGGAGCGCAGCGCCGCAGCCAGCGGCGCAAAGTCGAGATGCTTATTGCGCCCGCCTAAGATCAGCACGAATGGCCCTTCAAAAGCGTCGAGCGCCGCGAGCGTGGCGTGGACGGTCGTCGCCTTGGAATCATCGTAGAACTTCACGCCGTTGATCTCTGCTATGAACTCCTGGCGATGGGGGAGGCGCACGCGGGAGCAGATCTCTTGAGAAGGAGGAGGCATATCCGGGACGAAGGCGCGCGCTGCCGCCCACGCCGCTGCAATATTTCTCTTGAGATGAGCGGGCGCCTTCAGAGAGCTCAGCTTGGGGAGCAGCTCATCGTAGTAGACGATGCGGGAGCGAGGGCGCTTGGGGAGGGGAAGATCTGTAGGAAGCACCAAGAGATCGCGCTCGGTTTGGTTCTCGAAGATCCGACACTTCACTGCAAGATACTCCGAGAAGCTCCCGTGGCGATCGAGATGGTTCGGCGCGATATTTAAAAAGACTGCAACAGCAGGCCGAAAGCTCTCGATGGACTCAAGCTGAAAGCTGCTCACTTCCAAGACGACGATGGTCTCCGGAGTAATCTCGTTAAGACGAGCGATGAGCGGTGTGCCGATGTTGCCCGCGCTGAGGGCTCTCAGTCCGCTTTGGGTGAGCAACTCTTCGATGAGTTTTGTCGTGGTGCTCTTGCCGTTGGTGCCCGTCACGGCGATGATCTTCTCGCTCGGACAGAGGCGATACGCCAGCTCCACCTCGCCCCAGACGGGAATACCCCGCTTGTGGGCGCTTTGGACGATGGGAGTTTTTATAGAGACTCCCGGCGAGAGGACGATGAGCTGAGCAGAAGCGAGGGCGCGCTCGGTATGGCCATGCTCTTCAAACGAGATGCCCAGCTGGGTGAGCTCTGCTTTGGCGTGAGGGTCGAGAGCCCCTTGCTCACTGACGAAGACGTCAGCTCCCAAGCCTCGCAAGAGGCGAGCAGCGGCGAGGCCGCTGCGCCCAGCCCCTAAAACCGTAACAGAGCGATACACAGCTCGATCCTAGCTGTGCCCACTCTCCCAGGGAAGGAAGAGGGTCAGGACTCTTCGAGACACTGGGCCAGACGGTTCTCTAACACTTGGTCATAGCTGAAGTTCTCAAGCCGGAGGAAGTGCTCCGCGACTTGGAGGAGCGCCGCCTGGGGGACAAGCCCCACGATCTCGCTCCCCACGATGGGCACCCCCCAGCGGTCGGCCTCGCACTTGATCAGCTCAAAGACTTGATAGAGCGGGGTCTTCTCGAAGTTCGTCAGATTCATGGAGACTTGGACGATGCCCCGGCCCTCCAGGGCAAACCCCAGCGCTTTGACATAGCGCAGGCCGCCATCAGACCCCCGGACCGCCTTGGCAATGCTCTTGGCAATCTCTAGATTATTTGTGCCCAAGTTGACGTTGAACGCGATCAGAGGGGGTCGGACACCCACCGCCGTGACCCCCGCCGTGGGATGAACGAGGCGTTCGCCAAAGTCGGGGGCCCAGTCGGGCTCTTGGATCTTCTTGAAGAAGTTCTCAAACTCCCCTTTGCGGATGTTGGCGAGGTCTTTGCGTTCTGGGCGGGTCGCCGCGTCCTCATAGAGATAGACGGGAACCTTGAAGCGCTCCCAGATCGCTTGGCCGACGCGCCGCGCTAGCTCAATGCACTCCTTCTTCGTCACCTTGCGCAAGGGCACAAAGGGGATGACATCTACGGCCCCCATGCGCGGATGCTCCCCTTTGTGCTTGGTCAGATCAATGAGTTCCACGGCTTTTGCGACTAAGTTTAAGACGGCCGCCTCCACGGCTTCCGGCTCCCCGACAAAAGTGATGACCGTGCGGTTATGATCGGCATCGGGATCGACGTCGAGGAGGAGAGCCCCTGGGGTCTGGCGCACGGCAGCCACGATGGCCTCGATCTTGGAATGATCGCGGCCCTCGCTGATGTTGGGCACACATTCTATGAGGCGCTTCATGGTCTCTCCTCCCCTTCGGTGACAGCGACAGAGAGGAGCGCTTCGGCGACGACGGTGCCCTCGACGGTGGCCTGGGCGCGGGCACGATAGAACCCAGCTTTGCTCCGTTCGAGCTCAACTTCATAGATGAGGGTATCACCGGGGAGGACGGGGCGGCGGAAGCGCGCCCGATCGATCCCGACTAAGTAGCCCCTCTTGCCAGGGTGCTCTTGGCTGACCAGCAGCCCCACCGTCTGGGCCAGGCCCTCTAAGATCAAGACCCCAGGCATGATGGGACGCCCAGGAAAGTGCCCCGCAAAGAACGGCTCATTGTGGGTGACGTTCTTGAGCGCTCGCACCCGCGTGCTGCCCCATTCCAACACCCGGTCAACGAGCAAGAACGGGTAGCGATGGGGCAAGATCCGCAGAATCTCCTCGGCGCCCATCTCACTGCCCTTGAGCATTGAGAATCTTCAGCACATCGTATGTAATATCTTCGAGCACTTTGGGATCGGCGTAGAGGACGACGTCCTTGCGCTGGGTCACCCAGTGATACCCACGCTCCTTAGCAACTTGCTCCACGGCTTTGATCATCTCCCCTTGGATCTGCGCGGTCAGCTCCAAGTCCAGGCGCTGGAGCTCTTGTTGGATGCGGGCTGCCTCTCGATTGAACTCCTCCTCGCTCATCAGCCCCTTCTTAAATTTATCTTGGAGGGCCTTGAGCTCGCTCTGCTTCTTCTCGGCTTCGGCGCGGAATTTCTCCACGGCCTCGCCAGTCTTCTTGTAGTCTTGGAAGACTTTTTCTGCGTTGATGTAAGCGATCCGCAGGCCCTTCCCGCTTTGGGCGAGCTGAGCTTTTAAGTCCTGGACTTCCTTTTCGAGCTGAGCGATCTTGGCGCGCAAGTCATCGAGATTTTGCGCACCCCCTTGGGACTGACATCCTCCCAACACCAGCGCCGCCGCCACAAGGCCGATCCCAAGCAGAATTCTGATTTGCATAGCGTTTCCTCCTTCGTAAGAGTTCTTAGAACATCGTGCCAAAGCCAAACTGGAAGACCGGTGCGATCTGCAGCCCTGTCTCGTAGAAGGGCCAGGCCAAGATGAATCGCACGTTTCCGACAAAGCCTGTCACCAGGCGCATCTCAAAGCCGAGCGACTGTCGCCATCCCACCTCCTCCGCCCACCCGGCGTCATAGTAGAAGACGCCCCAGATGTTCTCGGCGAGCTCCATGCGATATTCGAGATTGGCCAGCGCAAACTTGCTCGTCAACGACGTGCCCCAGCCGCGCACGGTCATCACTCCGCCAAACCCAAAGCGCTCTTGCGAGGGCAGGGTCAAGCCCATAGCCCCATAGAGCCTGACGGAGATCGTCTGGCGCTCAAGAGTCATCCAGTGATGGGTCCAGATCCCCTGGAGCTTGGTGAACTCCGTGCCCACGGCGAACTTGCCCGCTTGCTCCCCCATGAAGATCACTTCGCCCCCGGAGGTTGGGAAGAGCGGGTTATTTCTCGTGTCGTGGACCACATCCAGCCCCAGGGACATAATTAAACTCTTCTCGTTGATGGGCTCAGCCTTCCAGACGTTCTCGTAGCGGAAGCGCAGCGTCAGCGTGAGATGGGACAGCACGGGGTAGCTCACGGCGAAGGTCGCGCCCGCCTTGGTCATCTCGTGGGGTTTGGGATCAGTCTGTTGCGATGTGTTGTTGAAGAGCGAGACCTCGACGGAGTTGTACTCTCTGAAGTACGCGGTCGTCTTATAATTCACGGAGTAATTGAGGACGGCTTTGCCGACCAGCCCGCGATCGACTGACAGATCGAGATCTTGGGCTGTCCCCAAGATATTCTTCCATCCCAAGCTGAATTGCCCCACCAGCCCCACCTGAGGGTTGTAGCTCAAGCCTCCCTTGAGATTGCCAAGCCGATCTTCTTCGACGACGCTGACCAACAGTTCTACTTCCCCGGTGGACTCGTCGAGCACCTTGGGCTGGATGTTCACGCCGTCTTGCTTAAAATACCCCAACTGCAAGAGATTTCTGAAGCTGTCGCGCAAGGGGTTCTCGTTGACAAGATCCCCTTCCTTCAGGCGCAGCGCCTTGCGGATGACCATCTCCGAGGTGCACTGTCGCGGGAATTCCAACACCTTGGGGATGATCACGGACTTGGCGCCGGGCTTGCACGCGTTGGAGATCGTGACTTTGGTGATCTTCCCCTCGGTGATGCGCACGGTGAGCACGCCGTCTGCAAGAGACTCTTTGATGAAGTTGACTAATATATAGCCCTCGACGCGATAGAGGTCGTAGACGCGCTTGAGGGCCGTCAAGAGCGCAAAGTTATTGACTGGCCCCTGAGGGAGCTTCCCGATGAGAGCTTGCAGACGTTTCAGAGGGTAGACTGTCGCTCCGGTGAGCTGAATCGCGCGAATCTCCGTGGGCTCTTCCAAGAGACGGCGCTCCTTGAGATTCCAGACGATCTTGATGGTATTGGGCTTGCTCCCCTGCTCGATCCCTAGTGTCTTTTCATCGGCTTGCTGGAAGTAGACGGATCTGTTGAGGGCTTTGATCGCCTCTTGGATGGGGGCAATCTTGACGGGTTCACCCACGGGGAGCTGCAGCAAGGGCTTGATGAGCGACTCTGGGACCTCTTGCAGGCCGCGGATCTCCACGGCATCGAGCTTGCCCTCGACGATCTGAATCGTCAGCGTCTGTTTTTCGCGATTGAAGACGGGATCCACCCCGATGAACGTATACCCCTTCTTGAGATAGAACTGAGTAATAGTATTCTCGATGATCTTGTCGTCGAACCATTTCATATTGAGGGGCTTGTTCTCCTCGACTTTGGCCTCGCGCAGCGCCTCAATGAGCTCATCGCGCCGGGCGAGCTTCATCTTGTAGGGGAAGAGTCTAATCCCCCAGATGTCTATGAGATAGAACTGATAGCTCTCGTTCCCCGTGAACTCGATCTTCTTGACGACGGGGTTCTCCACGACGCGATAGATCACGCGGATCTGATTATTGGGGAGGACTCTGTAATCGGGCTCGACCTTCTCCAGGGTGCCCAGATTGCGCAGGGCCGCCGCGCCCTTCTCGACATCCTCCAGCGTGATGCGCGAGCCGATATTGAACGGCAGCGCGTCGTAGATCTCGCGCTTGGTCAGGGCTTTATTGCCCGTGATGACGACCTCACGGACAAAGTAAGTCGTTTGGGCCATCCCCAGAGCTATCCCCATCGTAACGAGCCCCACCCATACGGCGACGAAGACGGAAATCTTGCGATGCACTCTTACATACCTCCTTCGAGTATGTGCTCTTCTGAGCTGCGATATTGGATCGCTTCTGCGACGTGAGCGGCTTTGATCATCTCTGACTGTTCGAGATCGGCGATCGTGCGCGCGACTTTGAGCACGCGGTGATACGCCCGCGCGCTCAGATTGAGATGATCTATGGCTTGCTCGAGCAATCTCTGAGCGTTCTGCTCTAGCTGACAATAGAGTCGCACTTCCCGCACCCCCATCTGGGCGTTCGCGAAGATCTTCTCCCCGCGAAAGCGCTCGCTCTGGATTCGACGAGCTCTCTCTACGCGGGCCCGCACGACTGCCGAACTCTCGCCCGCGGGCTTGCCCATCAATTCTTCCTTCGTCAGTCGTGGCACCTCCACGAATATATCTATTCTATCAAGAAATGGCCCGGAAATCCGCCGCCGGTAGCGCTTCACCTCAAGAGGGCTGCAGCGGCAGGGCTTTTTGGGGTCGCCGCGATGCCCGCAGGGGCAGGGGTTCATGGCCGCCACAAGCATAAAATTTGCGGGGAACGTCAGGGCAGCGGCAGCCCGCGAGAGCGTGATCGTGCGCTCTTCGAGGGGCTGGCGCAGCGTCTCCAACACGTCGCGCTCAAACTCGGGCAGCTCATCTAAGAATAAAACGCCGTGATGAGCCAGGGAGATCTCCCCAGGGCGCGGCAGGCCGTGCCCCCCTCCGACCATCCCCGCGTACGAGACCGTATGATGCGGCGCCCGGAAGGGCCGCGCCGTGATCAAAGGGCGATCTGCCGGAAGCAACCCGAGAATACTGTAAATCTTTGTGACTTCGAGCGCTTCTTCAAACGTCAACGGCGGCAAGATCGTAGGAAGCCGCTTGGCGAGCATGCTCTTGCCCGACCCCGGCGGGCCGATCAAGAGAATATTATGCCCTCCCGCGGCCGCGACCTCGAGGGCGCGCTTGGCCTGCTCTTGCCCCTTGATCTCCGAAAGATCGCAATCGTAGAGCGGGCCATCGCTCATCCACAGCGCAGGGTCAGCAGTTATGGGCTGCACTTGCAGCTCCCCCGACAGCAGCGCGATCGCTTGCTGGAGGTTTTCTACGGCGTAGACCTCGAGTGATGAGACGAGCGCGGCCTCCTTGGCGTTTCCCGCGGGGACGACCATGCCCTTGAGGTTATTCTTTCGGGCCGCCAGGGCGATGGGCAGGACGCCCTTCACCGGGCGCACCTCCCCGTCGAGCGACAGCTCCCCTAAGATTAAGAACTCCCCCAGGCGCTCCCCAGAGATCTGCTCCGTAGCAGCCAAAATAGCCAAAGCCAGGGGCAGATCGAGCCCCACACCCTCCTTGGGGAGATCTGCCGGCGCCAAGTTCACGGTGATCCTCTTGGCGGGGAAGTCGAAGCCCGCGTTCTTGAGGGCGCTGCGGATGCGCTCGCGGCTCTCTTGGACCTCTTTTTGGGGCAGCCCCACGATGGCGAAGCTTGGCAGTCCAAGAGCGATATCGCACTGGACTTCGATGAGCTCGGCGTCAATGCCGACGACTGCCCCACTGATGGCCTTGGCGAACATGATCGTTTTGCTATGTATAGCACAAATGGGACGATTTTACAAACGCCGCAGGGCGAAGCCCATCACATCGTGGGGCTTGCGCCCGCTGGAGTGAGGGGCGGTCTTATTCGAATAGTACAAGCTCATGGTGAGCCCTTTGAGCCCCAGCTCGATCATGCGCAGCGTTGGGGTCCAGCGCGTCTGGCAGAGTTTGAGAAACGCGCGCAGCAGCGGGCTTGGCAAGAACGAGAGCGCCCTCAGCAGAGTCTTTACATCGTCGCGATCTTTGGGGTCCATGTAGCGGAGAAGATCGTCTACGAAGGCGATGCAGCCTGTCTGGGAGAACGAGGGGAATTGAGGATCTCCGGGGAGCATCAGATCGCCGATGCGCTCGAGGGCTGAAAGCTCCCTTGGCCCAAGAATCTTCGACATAGCGCTCATCAGCATTATATTCCCGCAAGTGCGGGTTGGTCAAGCTTGGGTAGCGTTGGGCGCAGGAGATCCAAGTGCTGATCTGTACGGGATTTTCGTATTGCCCTCTTGACTTTTCCTGTCGGTTGTGCCATATATAAGGCTATAAGGCGAGAATCCCTCAGCGCGGGCAATAGGAACAAGGGGCAACTGCAAAACTGGCTGCGCCTGAGCCGAGAGAGGGGAGCACCAATGGAATCTGATTCAAGAGATCGGGTGATCGTCCAGTGGAGCCAAAAGATTCTCGCACGGTTGGAAGAGATACTCCCTTCTAGGCCGACCGAAGCAGATTTCCGTCGTAAAATTGACCCGCTGCTGGAGGAGTTTTGCACAAAGGTCGGCGTCACTCCTCGGGCCCACGCCGAATATACCCTGGCCCCCGGCAGAGCCGATGCCGTCTTTAATCGCCTGGTGATCGAGTATGAGCGCCCCGGCGTGCTCAAGAAGAGTCCTGATGCTGCCACGCGCCATGCGATCCAGCAGGTCAAAGATTACCTTGAGGGCTTGGCGAAAAAAGAGCACCGCCAGGTAGAACGCCTAGCGGGCGTCGTCTTCGATGGACACTTTCTCATCTTTGTGCGCTTTGCCAGCGGCAAATGGGTCGTAGAAGACCCTGTCGAGGTTAATGAGCATTCCCTCGCGCGCTTCCTCACGTGGTTGGCGGGGCTCTCATCAGGCATCGCGCTCACCGCAGCAAACCTCAACCGCGACTTTTCCATTGAGCAACATCGCACGAAGGATATCTTGCGCGGACTGTTCCAAGCGCTCGGCCCTGCCCTCGATCGCCACGGGGGCCTCGTCCCCAAATTGTTCGAGCAGTGGCGGCTCTTCTTTAGCGAGGCGATAGACTATTCGGAGGCTTTTGGCGGACGCAAGCTGGAAGCACTGAAAAAGTGGGTACGCAAGGCCGACTTTGAGATCAAGAGCGCGTCGGAGGCAGAGCGCTTCTTCTTCGTCCTGCACACGTACTTTGCTCTGCTGCTCAAACTGCTCGCCTGGCTGGCGCTGTCGCGGCATCTTGGGGTCAAGTTGGGGGCTCCCTCTTTTGCCAGCTTGATCACTGCCGACGGCGAGACCCTGCGCCGCAGATTACAAGAGATGGAATCCGGCGGCATCTTCCGCGCCTATGGCATCCTCAACCTGCTCGAAGGCGACTTTTTCACTTGGTATCTGTACGCCTGGAACGACAAGATCGAGAGCGCCCTGCGCGAAATCCTCAAGCGATTGGACGAATACGATCCCACGACGCTGACCCTCCTGCCCGAAGAGACGCGCGACCTGTTCAAGAAGCTCTATCACTATCTTTTACCACGAGAAATTCGCCATAACTTAGGCGAGTATTACACCCCCGACTGGCTGGCGCAGCGATTGCTCGTTCAGGTGGACAACGAGTTCTTCGCCACCGACCCGCGCCGAGGCGAGCGCCGCTTGCGCGATAAACTCCTGCACACCCGTTTTCTCGATCCTGCCTGCGGTTCGGGGACTTTTCCGGTCCTCATCATCGCGCGGATGCTGGAATTGGGCCGGGCGTTCTTGGTGCCGGAAAGGGAGTTGCTGGACAGCATTTTACGCAACGTCGTCGGCTTTGATCTGAACCCGCTAGCGGTGCTCACGGCGCGGGTGAACTATCTTTTGGCAATCGCTGAGCTGTTAGAGTACCGACGCGGCGGCATCACCATCCCCATCTATCTGGCAGATTCAGTGCGGACGCCGACCTTGGGCGAGGAACTGTTCAACCAAAAAGCTTATAACTTCTTCACTGCTGTTGGCGGGTTTCAGGTCCCCGCCGCCCTGTGTGCGCCAGAGCGCTTCGACCTCTTGTGCGAGATCATTGAGGATAGCTTAGGAAGCGAGTTGGAAGCGGATAGTTTCATCCGACGGCTCGAACGCGAGCTGAGCCTCTCTCCGCCCCAATGGAACGAAAACGCCGTTTCCCTTGCACGTCAGCTTTACGAGGAGATGCTCAAACTGCACCGCGACGGGATGAACGGGCTTTGGGCGCGCCTGCTCAAAAACAACTTCGCACCGCTCACCGTCGGTCAGTTTGACTACATCGTCGGCAACCCGCCGTGGGTGAATTGGGAGCACCTGCCCGATGAGTATCGGCAGGCTATTAAGCCTATTTGGGAACAGTATGGACTCTTTCCCCACGGTGGGATGGACACGATCTTGGGCAAGGGGAAAAAGGACATCTCCATGCTAATGACCTTGACAGTTACGGATGGACTGCTTCGGGCAGGAGGGAAACTCGGCTTTGTCATCACCCAATCCGTTTTCAAAACTGCAGGCGCGGGCCAAGGATTCCGTCAGTTCCGCATCCCGCAACCTAACGACAAATTTGTGCCGTTGAAGGTTCTCCATGTTGACGACATGGTTGCGCTTCAGCCCTTTGAGGGCGCTTCCAACCGAACGGCGGTGATGGTTTTAGAGAAGGGCAAGCCGACGGCTTATCCCGTCCCCTACACCGTTTGGCGGAAGAAGAAAGGTGCGCGGTTCACCTACGACAGCACGCTGGAGGAAGTCACGAATGCTACTGTGCGATTGAACTTCGTCGCTGAGCCTGTCAACCCAAGCGACCCGACATCGCCTTGGCTCACTGCCCGCCCCAAAGCCATAAAAGCCGTCCGAAAGGTGCTGGGCAAGTCGGATTATAAGGCACACGAGGGTGTCAACACTGGCGGTGCCAACGCCGTCTATTGGGTTGACATCGTTTACAAGCGTCCCGATGGATTGGTTGTGGTTCGCAACATCACCGAAGGCGCAAAGGTGAAGGTGCAGGAGGTGACCGAACCGATCGAGCCTGACCTGCTTTACCCGCTCCTGCGTGGGCGGGATGTCCAGCGTTGGAACGCCCAACCGTCGGCATGGATTTTGATGGTGCAAGACCCAAAACAACGGCAAGGTTACGACGAAGGACGGCTACAGAAAAACTATCCCCGCACTTACGGCTACCTGAAGCGCTTTGAGGAGGTGTTGCGGGAGCGCGCTGCCTTCAAGCGCTACTTCACCCGCACGGACAAAAACGGTCGCATCGTGGAAACAGGACCGTTCTACTCCATGTTTGATGTCGGCACCTACACCTTCGCCCCTTGGAAGGTGGTGTGGCCAAACATTGCCTCCGCACTGAATGCGGCTGTTGTGGGCTTGGCTGAAGGCAAAGTCGTCGTCCCCCAGCATATCGTGACACTGGTTGCTTGTGAGACTGAAGATGAAGCCCATTACATCTGTGCGCTGATCAACTCTTCTTCGGCTAACTTTACTGCGAGAGCGTACTCACAAGAGGGCGGAAAAAGCTTCGGAGACCCGCACATCCTTGAGCACATCCGCATCCCCCGTTTTGACCGGAAAAATCCCGTGCACCTTCGTTTAGCGGAGTTGTCCGAGCAGGCACATGAGGCGGCGAAAGTCGGCGATGAAATGCGGTTACGGGAGATTGAGGCGGAGATTGACCGTTGGGCGGCGAAACTTTGGGGCTTGAGCGATGACGAGCTGCACGAAATCCAGCGCAGCTTTCGTGAGCTGGCAGGAGAAGAAGAGCCGCAAGCCGAGGAGCAACCATGAAAGCCCTGCAACACCTGCGTCACATGCTGAAGGAGATCGCTCAGGACGTGGAGACGCTCCCCGCCGTCGGCGGCGCCGTGGAAGACTTAGAACGTCCCGACTTCGAGGAGCGCGAAGATCAATCGCTCAACGAGGAAGAAAAGATCTTCGAGACGATTTTCGAGCGCGATCCCTCGGGCCCTCCGCGTCTGCATCGTCCTGTGCCACCGCTCAAGCGCACCGAGCACCATCTCTTTCGCTACTTCCTCGATGGCTCGTTCCGCTCGTACTTTCTGGGCACGGTGCTGGAAAACGAACGCGAATCGCCAGTGCACTATGCGCAAATCGGCGCATGCGTGCTGCGCCGCGAGGACGACGGCTCGGTGCGCCGTGAGGCTCTCCAGATACGAAACATCCTGCTCGCGGGTAAAGACCGCCTTTCCCAAGCCGTGTGGACGAGGCTGGAAACACTTGCCCAGCAGGCCGAGATAGACCTGGTGGACCTCACCGAGAGCGATATCGTGAGCGGCGTGCTGACGGATTTCGATCTACGAAATAAGGCGGCCGGCAAAGTGCGTTTCGCTATGCACAGGTTGGAAGCAGAGATCATCAAGGAGATCTTGCCACAACTCTCACAAGAGCGGTGGCTCGTGGTAGACGGCTCTCTGCTGTTTGAGCCGACCTTGGCGCAGCTAGGCAGCGGCGACCAAATCAAGCCTGTAGTCGGCGTAGCCAAGAACTTCCGCAAAGACCCGCAGTTCGTATTTGGTCGAGGGCCGCGCGCCGAGCGCCGCTCGATCTACAAACTGCTATCGGAGTTGCAAGCGGAACACCGCACCGCCGCATTCAGTGCGCGCGGCGGCAAGGTGGTATTCTGGTACGTCCGTCTGCGAGAGCAAACGTACCTAGACTACCCCCTGATGGGCGTGGTCAAGGCTGAACTGGCGAACCCCTCTCAGGAGCCGGTGCCTTCTGATCTGATTGACGAAATCTCGCGTGCCTTGGTAGGGGAGCGCAGTGTCACTCCACATGGACAAGATCGCCGCTGGCATGCGCATCTGTACCCCATCTTTCTCGCCGAGCGCGCCGTCAAAGAGAGCCTCTTCTCACGAGAGGCCGTGCAACAGTTTCTCAAATGGAGGTGAATCGCCATGTCCGCAGAGCGCCCAGTGATTGGACTTTCTTCGGCAACAGCCAATCAGCCAACCACATCCGATAGTTTCTGCTTCTGGCTTGCGCCAGGGGTCATCGTCAACCCCTTCGATATTGTGGAGGCAGAGCAAGTGGCTCCTCACGGGACGAGTCGCACGTTTGGCATCGTCACCACGCTGGAGCACAGCACCGATGCGCCGACGCATCTGTCCAACTTCATCTCGAACGATTTTGGGCAGGTGTCGGTTGAGCCGAACACGGTGCGCCAAGGCACGACCGTTGCGCACGCGGCTGTCCTCTCAAACGATCGAGACATCTACATGCCTGTGATGAATGACCGGCCGGTACGCTTTGCCGATGAGGCGGGCATTCACACGGCGTTGGGCGTTGACCAGGTGCCGGAGCGGTATCGCGTGCCGGCAGGGCTGATTGAAATGTCCAACGGAACCCGTGCCGTCGTCTATCTCGACAGTCGCTACATTCTCGGACCCGAGGGCGCGCACGTCAACATCACCGGCATCTCAGGGTTGGCCACGAAGACGTCCTATGCCATCTTTCTCATCCAGTCCATCTTGCAAAAGGCCCAAAACCGCGATCGCATCGGCGTCATCATTCTGAACGTCAAGCACGGCGACCTGCTCACGATTGACCAGCCCCCGCGCGCAGGGCTTCCTCCGGAGGAGCATGAGCTTTGGGAGGCGCTTGGTCTAACGCCCCAGCCGTTCAGCAACGTGCGCTATCTGTTGCCATACGGCAAGACGACGCCCACAGACGGCAAGCCGAACAGTTTCCGCGTACCGGAGCGCAACTGGTTCCTCTATGCCTACTCGCTGGCAGACACCTACGACAAACTGGATTTGCTCCTCTCCAACATCCCCGATCCGTGGGATACCGTCGGCTCCCTGATCGGCGAGATCACGCACGGGCTGTCCGATCCACGCACGGGGCAATGGGGGCCACGGGGCAAATGGACGAGCGTCACTGATTGGAACAGCCTGCTCAATGGCGAACCGCTGGTGAAGGACGGTCAAGCTCAGCGGGTGGGCGATGTGCAGGCAGCTTCAGTCGGAAGATTTCGCCGCCTCTTACGGCGCATCGTGCAGACCCGCCAGACGGGGATCTTCGTCTCCCAGCGCCCAAGGGATGCAAAGAATCTAAGCCAAGAAATTGCCAAGATCCGCGGCGGAGAGACGGTCGTCGTGGACATCGCTCGCCTGGCCGATGATGAACAAACACTCGTTTTCGGAGACATCTTGCGTACCATTTACGCCCTCTACGCCGAGGAAGGGAGCGAGAGCGAGGAGTTACCGGAGAAGGTTATCATCTTTGTGGACGAGTTGAATAAATACGCTCCGGCCAGAGAACGTCAATCTCCCATCATCGAGCAAGTTCTAGACATCGCTGAGCGTGGTCGGTCATTAGGAGTCGTGCTCTTGGGGGCGGAGCAGTTTATGAGCGCGGTGCACGAGCGGGTGGTGGGCAACTGCTCAACGACGGTCATTGGTCGCAGCGGATCAGCTGAACTCTCGTCACCTGCCTATCGCTTCCTCGATCCTGCGGTCAAAGCGAACGTTTCCCGCCTTCAGAAAGGAGAACTCGTGGTGAGCCATGCCACGTTCCGTCAGCCGGTAAAAATTCGCTTCCCGCGTCCGGCATATTTACAAGAAGGAGAATAGCAGATACAGTCTTCACCTCTGGGCAAGAGCTTGACTAGCTCGATGGCTGAGAGCCATGATCGTCAGCGCGGGGTTGATCCCCGGCGCCGCAGGGAAGATGCTCGAATCAGCTACGAAAATATTGGGGAAGCCGTGCAGCTGAAAGCGCTCGTTCACAACAGAATTCTTCGGGTCAGTGCCCATAGGACAGCCCCCCATCAGATGCAACCCCAGCCCCACGGACGAAATAATAATCTCTCTAGCCCCGACGGCGCGAAAGACCTCTTCTATGACCGACAGCCCCCGCTGACGTCGCTGGCGATCTTCGACACCGAGCTTTTTGTGTATACGAAGTCTCCCGGAACGATCGAGCACAAGCTCGCCGGGGGTCGTGTCGCGCACCGCGACCTCCATGCAACCCATAGAGCGATATCGCTTCATCAGAGCGTGATGACGCTGGCCAAAGCCGGGCAGAAGCAGCGCGACCCCGATGGGCGGAGCAAAGACGTTCTCGAGCTTGAACCCGCCTCGACGAAAGCGCGCGTCATCAGACTTAATCGCTTGGAACGCGCCCTTGTGGGCATCTATGGGTTCGTCAAAGAGCCCAAAGACCATCCATTGGGGATGACAGAAAAAGCCCTGCCCTAGCGCAGGCAGCTTCGCCTTGAACCCGGAGCGCAACAGCAGCGCTGTCGTGCCCAGGGCTCCCCCGGCTAAGATAACTTTTGGAGCGCTGACCTCGCGGCGCGTCTGCTCCCCTTGGGTCCCGATCACGGTGACGCTCTGGGGAGTTGCTCGGAGATACTCAACGTGAAATTCGGGCCAGATTTCTAAGCCCATCTCGCGCGCCCAGGCGATGAACGTGACGAGCGTGCTCTGCTTGGAGTCGCGATGGCAGCCCCCTAGACACGCCATGCAGTCGTTGCCCTCGTCTATCTTGCAGTCTCTCTGCCCACGACGCAGAGGCTTCCAGTGATAGCCGAGCTTCTCAAAGCCCTCTTTCATTAAGCGAGCGTTGCGATTGAAGTGACGTTCTGGAATCTCTTGGATGCTGAGCTTGGATTCGATCTCGTCGTAGTGTGGGGCCATCTGGGCGCTTGTGAAAAAGTCTATGTTCGAGGCGCTACGCCACAGATCCCACGCGAAGTCGTCGAAGCGATCCAAAAGACACTGATTGACGACGGAGCCGCCGCCCAGGCACTTGCCGCGCAGAAATGCCAAGGTGACGTCGGTGTTGAACTCCATCCCGCCGTTCCAGAAGAGCTGGGCGGAATAGTCCATCTCATTATTGGGGAACGTCTTGGCGCTGAAGGCCTTGCCCGCTTCTAGAAGTAAGCATTTGGCTCCGGCCTTGGTGAGATAATACGCGAGCACGCCCCCAGAGGTGCCAGAGCCGATGATGATAATATCTTTCATAGTGATGGGGCGACGACGCCCAAATGAGGCACGCGTTTGAATTCGTTCACGTTCAGCGTCAATAAATCAAGACCCCAATGCAAGGCTGTCCCGGCGATGAGCGCGTCTCGAGGGCCAATCTGCTGGTTTCTCTGAGCTAGGCGCCCATTGAGTTGAGCGGCTCGTTCTGCTTCGCTGCGCCCCACAGCAAGGAGCGTCGGTTGAAGGACTTGGGCAAGACGCGCAAAGTCAGAAGCTCGCCCAGCCCGGACAGCTCCATACTCAAGCTCATAGAGCGTGATAGCGCTGACGTAAATATTCTCATAGCTTTGCACAAGCTCCGCCAGGGAGAGCCTGCCACGCAGATGGGCGATCAACGCTGATGTGTCAATTAAGATCCCTCGAGCTGGTCGCGCCATCTCTCCCATCCCTCCTCCAGCTCTTTAAAAGCTTCGGCGATCTTTGGATCGTCCTTCCAAAGCCCATGCGTCTGATGGAGAGCCTGGAGTTGTCTCTCTCTGACTAGGGTCTTCAGCTCCTTCAGCGCCGCGAAGACTGCCTCCGAGAGGGACTTGGCTTGAGTGTGTTCGCAAGCCCATTCTAAGAGCTCTTGATGCTCAGGCTTGACATAGAGCGTAAGCCTCTCTTTTCCCTTCATAGCGATCGTATGATACTCCTACGCTCATACAGTGTCAAGAGAGATTCATAAGAAACACTTCCCCATGCCCCGATACGTTGGGGCCTTCGTCACGATCTGCTTGCCCCGAACGATGAGATACTCGTTGAAGTGCTCGGCGAGCTCGCCCGCTTTGGCGTGCCGAAAGAAGACGGGATCGCCTGGGCGCAGCGTCACGTCCTTGGGAACGCGCAGCGGGGTCTGCACCTCACCCGCGCCTTCTAAGGCCGTCAGCTTCAGCCCCGGAGGCAGATACGGCACAGGGAGACGATCCGCCCCCGCCGGCCCGGAGGCTATCAGCCCTCCCCCATGACAGGTCACAAAGCCCGGATCGGGGATTCTTACGATTTGCAACGCAAAGAAGATCGCGGGCTTCAGCTTCAAGTGCCCGTAATAGTCAAAGAGATGGCTGCACAAGAACCCTGAGCCCGCCGTCACTTCCGTCAGAGCTCTCTCAGCACTAGCGAACGCGACGCTGCCCGTGCCACCGCCGTTGAAGATTTCTACAGCAAAGCCGTGCTGGCGCAGAAGATCTAAGACCCTCTGGCGCATCTGTGCGACATAGGGTCGCGAGAGCTTTTTGATTAATTTGCGCGCGGGGTTGAGCAGGGGCGAGAAGGGGTTGCTCTCGCCCACCCCGGCGATCTGCGCCTCGTAGCCCATCAGTCCCAGAAATTTCAGATCGCGTCGCTGCGCGATCTTCTGAGCTAAGTGCACAACGGCTTCGGGGGAGCGCAGCGGGCTGCGCCGCGCCCCAAGATGTACCCGCCCGCCCAGCGGACGATACGACAGGTCAACTTCGATGACGACAGGGATCGGGCGCTCCGGCGTACCGCGCAGGGCTTCAAGATGCGCCTCGGAGTCCACGACGATCGCGACGCGACGGTTTGGGTCGTTGAGCTGCGCCAGCAGTTGACAGTCCGACGGCTGCACCGTCGGGTAGGCGACGATAATATCCGTGAAGCCGTGCTCGACTAGAAACGCCGCTTCGGCAACAGAATAGCTCAAGATGCCCTGGATCGCCCCCTGCCCCCTCTCCGTGATATATTTGAGCAGCCACAGACAGCGAATGGACTTTGACGCTAGGCGCAAGGTCTTGCCGTGCCGGCGCACGTCAGCCAAGAGCACTTCGATATTGTGGTCTACGGCGTCTAAGTCCACGAGCGCCACGGGCAGGCGCTCGTTACGGATGAGCTCTCTGTAGCGTTCGTATTGGTCGAGCATCTTTTGCTCACCCTCACCCCGTCCCCTCTCCTGACCTAACCCCCCAACCCCCTTCCCGAAGCGGGAAGGGGGACCAGGCTTCGCCTGGACCGGACACCGTGCCGCCGAAGGCGGCACGACGAACAGTCCAGACGAAGTCTGGCCCCTCCCCGTACCGGGGAGGGGTCGGGGGAGAGGTCAGGAGGGGTGAGGGGGCTAGTCAGCTTCCAAAGCACTGGGCGATGGCGCGCGCCCAATTGTGCCAGGCCGCAAAGCGCCCGCCCTTGGGCCGGCCCTGCTGCTTCCACGCCGTCACGCTCTTGCGGTACTCCTCGCACGCTTTGCTGATGCAGTCAGCGATGCTCACAGGGTTCCCTTCGGGATCGGCCTTCAGGCGGAACTTGGGCGGCCACACCACCACGCGCACCGGCTGGGCCTTGGGATCGAGCGGGTTCTTCGCGGTCGTCCCCCACAGGACCCACTTGGCCACCACGTACTCCGGATCGTAGATCGGCTCGTGGGGATAGGGATCGGTTCTGTCCCGGAACTTGATCCGCCCCACAGTCCCTACGTAGTCTGTCTTCTCTAGCTCGGCGACGAGCTTGTCTGGGTCAGTTCCCCCGGCGCGGTCAATCGCGCCCTTCAAGATAAAAAGCGCATCGTATGTCGTGAAAGCCGTAAAGAGCGGGCGCGACGGCGCAGAATCCCCAAAGCGCTCGACGTACGCCTGGTAGAACGGGCGTGTCTTGGGCGTGATGGGGGTCTCGCCAGTGGCCACGTCAACATAGACGTGCCCCATGACGCGCCCGCCCGTGTTCTTCCAATACTCGAACGACTGTCCCTCGGCGTTGATCCCGATGATCGGCATATCGAGCTTCATCTCGTAGGCTTGGCCGACGAGAGAGATCCCCGGATCGAACGCGAGGACCAACATCATAGCGTCGGCATCGGTGTCGCTCACTTGCTGGAGGATCGAAGCGAAGTCTGGGCTCTGCAAGGAGAAGCTCAATACCTTGACAAGCTGTATCCCCACTTGCGCGAGCCTCTGTTGGAGAATATTTGAGAGATTTTGTCCGAAGGCGCTGCTCTCCGCGACCAGCGCGACTTTTTGAATCCCCATCTCTTGGAGCATCAGCCCTTGAGCCATGGTCCCGATATCTTGACCCATGACGTTGTCGTTGATCATCAGTCTGAAATAGTATTTGTACTGATCGTACTTCTCTTTGACGAGCTTGTTGAATTCTGGGCTGCTGGAGCCCGTGTCAAGATAGGGCTTTCTCAGTCGCGCCATCGAGGGGAGCATCGCGGCGACAGTTTCGTCTATGAACCCCCCGACGATAGCGGCCGCGCCGAGCGCTGACAGTTCTTCAAATGCTGCTTTTGCGACGTCTCCGCGAAGCACTTCGTCATCTCGGATGAGCCCGTCCATCGTGAGCTTAGGTGGCGGTAGCTTCCCCTCGCTCACCAAACTATTAATTTCATCGAGGGCCAGCTGCGCCCCGCGCACCATTGCTCTCCCTACGTCCAGAAGATTGATGGGCCCGATCAGCCCGACTTTGATGGGTGCGGGCTGCCCCCACCCAAGCACTCTCCCTAGAGTCGCAACGCCTGCCCCAACACCGAGCGCCTTCAAGAAGGCGCGCCGATTCACCCGCACGCTCATCGCTGCACCTCCTCAGGGTTTAAAATTTCAACGCGCAATCGTCAGCCCGAAAGGCATCTTTATATAAACGCAGCTTTCCCCCAGAGAGCGCGACGACATCAAAGCGCACAGCTAAGTTGGTCGGATGCCGCGCAAGATAGTGCTGGGCCGTCAAGAGAATCTTATGCTGTTTTCTGTGATTGATCGTCTCTTCGGGAAGACCAAAAATCTCTTGGGAGCGCGAGCGCACCTCGATAAAGACTAAAACATCCCCGTCACGAGCGATGAGGTCTATCTCGCCGCCGCGCCAGCG
>Ga0272449_1001118_pt1 | contig 28781 bp, 28 predicted proteins | sample YNPCB0241_FD_198679 | JGI IMG/M metagenome (GOLD analysis project Ga0272449, IMG submission 198679) | Hot spring sediment microbial communities from Yellowstone National Park, WY, United States - YNP-CB-024-1 | ecosystem: Environmental > Aquatic > Thermal springs > Hot (42-90C) > Sediment... | reverse complement strand
CGACGCTTCGTCAAGCCAGGCGACCCGCTGGAAGACGGCTGGCGCGTAGTCAGCATCCAGCGCGGCGCAATCGCTCTCCAGAAAGGCAAACAGCGCATCACCATCCGCGTCGGCGAATCGACCGCCCCTAACGGAGGCAACACACCATGAGAACGCGAAACCCACTTGTGCTTTGGTTGCTTGGAGCATCGTTTGCGCTGCCCGCGTTGGCGACCGCGCAGGTCGTGCAGGCGGTTAGCGTCTCTCAGGAGCGGGGACAGACCCTAATCAGCATCACGGGCGAGCGCCTGCCGCGCCCCAATGTGAATGTGTGGCGCAGCCAGTTTCTGGTGATAGAGTTCAACGCGCGCTTTGGCGGGCGCGGGCGCGAGGTGAGCCAGAACACGCCGCACCTCATCAAACTCCGCTACGGCTGGTTCAGCAGCCGCCCACCCAAAGTGCGCGTAGTCGCCACCATGCGCGGCAGGCCGCCCTACACGCTGGAGCCGACCCCCACAGGCTGGCAGGTGCGTTTGGGCAAGGCGACCGAGGCGAGCGCGGAGGCGTCCGAACCTGCGGAATTCAAACCCGTAGACGCCGCGCCGAAGCCGACCGCCGTCGCCAGCGCGTCCCCGACGCCCCCACGCACCTACGCGCCCGAACCGAACGCCGCGCGCGAGGGAACGCCTGTCGCGTCGGCTGCTGAACCCGTGCGACCCGCCCCCCCAACGCGAATCCTCGTGTCGCTCGATTTCGTGAACGCTGAAATCGGCGATGTGCTAAAAGCGCTGGCGATTCAGTCAGGCGCGAACATCATCACCGCGCCCGATGTCAAGGGCACGGTCACCGTCAGCCTCACACGCCTCACCGTCGAGGAGTCGCTGAACCTGATTACGCGCCTCAGCGGCTACCGCTACGAGAAAATCGACAACACCTATGTGGTGGGCACAGAGGAGTCGCTGAAGGCGTTCCGCACGGCTGCTGAGCCATCTTCTACGCCGAAGCCGCGCACGGTAGAGGCGCTGACCTTCAAGGTCGCCAAGCCGACCGACATCGCGACCTACCTTAGCGCGCGCTTCCCTGAGTTGAAAATCACGCCGTCGGGCGAGAAGGACGCCACCTACCTGCTGATTGAGGGCGACGCTGAGACCGTCGAGCGCGCCCGCGAGGCGGCATACGCTTTCGAGCAGCAACTCACGGGCAGCGTAGAAATCGTCACGGAGGTCTACCGCGTCAAGTACGCCGACTCGCGCGATTTGGCGCGAATCGTGACGCAGCTTGTGCCTGGCGTCACGGTCTCGTTGGGTCCCGACGCGCTGCTGAGTCGCGGCGGCGCGGGGGGCAGCGGCGGCGCAGGCGGACAGCAAGGTGCGATGACGGGCGGCGAGGCGCCCAGCGCGACCGCGCAGCAGATGGGCGCGCCGATGCAAGGCGGCGACGGCGCATCCAGCGCACAAGCGGCGCAACCGCCCAACCTGCTGGTGCTGGTCGGCACCGCCCGCGAGGTGCTGCGCGCCCTCGAACTCCTGCGCAAGGTGGATGTCAAGCAGCCGCAAGTCATCATCGAGGCGAAGGTGCTGGATGTCTCCGAAGGCAGTCTCAAATCGCTGGGACTGAACTGGAACATCCTGCAATCGGGCAACATCAACACGCTCGATCGCACAGCGAACCGCTTGCCCCTGCCCGACAGCACTACGAACACCCCGAATCAGCAAGGCGTCGGCTTCAATCGCGACGGGCAACTGGGGCTGGACTTCACCATCGTTAAGAAGCCGATCGACTTCTCCGTGACGCTGAACGCGCTGGCGGAGGATCGTCGCAACCGCCTGCTGGCGAACCCGCGCGTGGCGACACTGGATGGGCGTCCTGCGACCATCTTCATCGGCGACGAGGTGAACTATGTCAAACTCATCCAGCAGACGCCGCAGGGCGCAAATGTGCAGACCGACTCGGTGCAGGCGGGCATCATTTTGCGCGTGCTGCCCCGCGTCCACGAGGATAACTCCATCACGCTGCACATTCAGCCCGAAGTGAGCGTGATTACGGGCTTCTTGGATGTGCCTGGCGGCGGACGACTGCCCCAACTGGCGCGCCGCAACACCGACACCACCATCCGCGTCAACAACGGCGAGACGGTCATCATCGGCGGGCTGATCCGCGAGGCGGACATCAAGACCATCCAGAAGGTGCCGTTGCTGGGCGACCTGCCGTTTCTGGGCTATCTGTTCCGACGCACCAGCACCTCGCGCGACAAGTCGGAAATCATGATTAGCCTCACCGTGCGCGTGATGGAGTGAGTGCCCGCAAGGGGGGCGCACTATGCGCCCCTCACGACTCGCTTTCGGGCTGCACCTGATACGCCAGCAGAACCGCTTCGGCGACTTCGGCAAGCGATTTGCCCGTCTGCTCGGCGGTCTGCTGCAGGCGGCGGAACGCCTCCTCTTCGGAAAGTCCGAGTTGCTGCATCAGCACGCGCTTGGCGCGTCCGATGCGCCGCCGCGCCTGCATCTCCTGCGCGAGGTTCAGGTTCTGCGCCTCCAGCGCACGCAGTTCACGATAGCGGCTGACCGCCACCTGTATCGCGGGCGCAAGATCCGCCTCGCGGAACGGCTTGACCAAGTAGCCCAGCACACCTGCGCGATCGGCGCCCATCACCATCTCTGGCTCGCTGTAGGCGGTCAGCACCAGCACAGGCGCGATGCGTTCCTTTGCCAGCCGCCGCGAGAGTTCGATCCCGTCCATTTCGGGCATCATGATGTCGGCGATTACGAGATCGGGCTGCAGCGTGCGCGCGAGTTGCAGCGCGTCTGCGCCGTTGTCCGCCTCCCCGACCACCTCGTGCCCCATCGCCTCCAGCATCGTGCGCAAGTCCAAGCGAATCACCGGCTCGTCGTCCACAATCAGCACGCGGTAGGCTTTCATCCGTCGCTTCCCTCCACGAAGACCTCCACATTGCGCGGGGCGAGGTACTCGCGTAGCCGTTCTGCCAGCCGAACGACCCCAGGCTGTTCGGTTTCGGCGTGCCCGCCCTCCAGCAGCACGACATCGCGCGCCCACGCTTCCCAAGTGTGGTGGTGGCGCACTTCGCCTGTGAGCAGGGCGTCGGCGTGCGCTCGCTGCGCGTCGGGCAGGTAGTCGCCGCCCGACCCGCCGACCACCGCCAGCGTGCGAATCACCTTGCTCGGTTTACCGTACAGGCGCACATGCGGGTTGCCCAGCCGCTCGGCGAGGTAGTCGCGCAGTTCGCTGCCGAGCATTGGCTTGGGCAGCGCGCCGACCCGTCCCAGCGCATGCTCGGCTTGAGTGTGCAGCGGGTAGACATCGTAGGCAACCTCCTCGTAGGGGTGCGCCTGCAGCATTGCGGCGACGACCGCCGACAGCCGCTCGGCGGGAACCAGCATCTCGATGCGCATCTCTTCCGCATGCTCGCGCTTGCCGACCTGCCCAAGGTATGGGTTCGCGCCCTCCATCGGCTCGTAAGTGCCCGTGCCCGCCGTGTAAAACGCGCAGCGGCGATACAGCCCGATGACGCCCGCACCCGCGTTCGCCATCGCGTCAATTACGGCGTCCACATGCTCGGTCGGGGTGAACACGGCGAGTTTGTAGTGCTTCTGCGCGGGTCCTTCGCCGAACGGGCGCACTTCGGTCAACCCAACCTGCTCCGCCAGCGTGTCGTTGATGCCGCCAGGGGCGACATCCCAGTTCGTGTGGACGGCAATCAGCGCGATTTTCGCCGCGCACAGCCCCTGCACTGCCATCCCGACAGGGTCGTCGAAGCGGATTTTGCTCAGTGGGCGGAAAATCAGCGGGTGGTGCGTCACCAGCAGTTGGCACTGGCGGTACTGCGCGTTCGCGACGGCGCGTGGGTCGGGGTCTAACGCCACCAAGACGCGCTCAACCTTCTGACTTGGCTCGCCGATTTGCAAGCCGATGGGGTCGTTTGGGAACGCCCACTCTGGGGGAGCGATTTCGTTCAGGTAGTTCAGGATTTCGCCGACCGTCGCCGCCATAGCGGGGTAATTGTACCTATTCGCTCCAGTTGGAGGGCGGGTCGTTGCGCAGTCCCAGCCAGCAGAGCCGCCCGATGAGCGCGCCCAGCGCGGCAGTCAGCGCGAGCGTCCAGCGCGGGTCTAACCCCAGCAGGCGCGGCGTGCGCTGGAGCATCTCCGCAGGCATAAACGGCACACTCAGCAGCGCGAACAGCCCCGTCACCATCGCAAACGCCGACATCGTGATGAGGAACACCCAGCCGACAGTGAGGCGGCTCAGCAACAAGACGCCCCCCAGCACCTGAATCGCCGCGAAAAAGCGCAGGCTCAGCGGCGCGAGCCCACCCTGCAGCGCCGTCCACCAGATGCTCGCGCCCACCACCAACCACAATAGCGCAATCAAACGAGTCGTCGGTTTCATTGCTTCGCACGGGTCAACGCGCCGTATTATACCGACTCAGGTATCCTACCTGCGGATGGCAGAGGTGTTGCTGACCGTGCAGATTGTGAACTGGAACGCGCGGGAACCGTTGCGGGCGGCGTTGCGTTCGATTCTGTCGCATCCCCCGCGCTTCCCTTACGAAATCGTCGTGCTGGACAACGCCTCCAGCGACGGCAGCGTGCAGATGCTCGAAAAAGAGTTCCCCGAAGTGCGCCTGCTGGTCAGCGAGCAGAACTTGGGCTTTTCACGGGGGCACAATCTGGCAGCGCGCGCCGCACGGGGCAAGTACCTGTTCATCCTGAACCCCGACACGGAGGTCATCCCGCCCGCGCTGGAGTTGCTGGTGGACTACGCCGAGCAACATCCCGAAGTCGCGATAATCGGTCCGAAGATTCTGAACCCCGACGGCAGCCTGCAATACTCCTGTCGGCGGTTCCCGAATCCGACCGCCGCGCTGTTCCGCAACACGCCGCTGGGCAAACTGTTCCCCAACAACCCCTACACACGCGACTACCTGATGACCGACTGGGATCATAACTCCATTCGCGAGGTGGACTGGGTGTCGGGTGCCGCGCTGTTTATTCGACGCGTCGTGTACGAGCAATTAGGCGGTTTCGATGAGCGATTTTTCATGTATTGCGAGGACACCGACCTGTGCTACCGCGCGTGGCAGGCAGGCTACACGGTGGTGTATTACCCCGAGCCGAAGATTATCCACGCGATTGGGCGCAGCACCGACCTTGTGGCGAACAAGATGATTATCACCTTCCACAAGAGCATGTACCTGTTCTACAAAAAGCACTACGCGCGGAAGACCTTCGTGCTGCTGCGCCCGCTGGTTCCTGTGGCGTTAGCGTTGCGGGCGTCGCTGTTTCTGCTAAAAAACTACTGGGATGCGTTGCGACGGTGGGCGAAGAGGCGGTAGGAAGCTCTTCGCGTCTCTGCAGCGCAATCTGAAACCACTGCGTGCTACGCAGCCTGCCTACGCCGCAGGGCTACGGCAGCACCCCCACCCGAGAAAACCAGCAGCACAAGCATCGAACTCGGTTCGGGGACCCAGTAGCCCCCGCCACCATTGCCATAGGAGCGCCACTGGTCAATCCGAAGGCGCACAAACAGCGCAGCGTGGTCGGAGGCGTTCTCGCTGTCGGTGATGTCGAAGCCTGCGGGCAGCCCGCCCATGGGGAACCTGCGCGTGTTGAATATCGTCGCCTCCAGCACATTGATACGATCGCGCCCCAGTTCGGTGGGGGAGACCATAATGTGGTCCAGCCGACGGCGCAGGTCGGAGTTGCGGCTGGAGACCTGATAGGTGCGCTTGCCGCCCAGCGCATCCACAGGCACAGTATCCTTCAGTCGTGCAGATTGCACGGTGCTAATCGGCGCGTAAATCCGCCCGTCGGAGAGCGTCCCGCCGATGGGGAAGGTAGAGCTTAGGTCGGGGTCTTCATTCTCGTTCAGGTCGCCGCCCAGCACATAGGCTGAACGGCGGTTGCGGATGCGCCACTCGCGGATGCGGTCGCGTGTGTTCTCGGCGTTGGTCTGCCGCGCGACGGCGTCGGCACTCGTGCCGCCCGCCTTGAAATGCGCCCCGAACACGCCCAGCCCGTTCGTGCCAGGCACATCAATCAGCCCCATCGTCAGCCCGCGATTGGGCGAGCCGATGCCCACATCGGTGATGTTGCGGAACGGATAGCGGCTAATCACCGCGTTGCTAATCCAGCCGTCCGAGAGGCGGTTGACATAAATATAGTAGTCCCGATTACGCTGCGGGTTTTCGCCGAAAAAGGTCAGGTTGTTGCGCACGAAGGTGTCCAGCGCGTTCTCCTGCGCGAGGGCGTTCCAGCTGGTGCGCGTGTTGCCGCCGACCTCCTGTAGAATCAGGATGTCGGGGCGCAGGTGGTTCATAATCTTGGCGACATACGGCTGCTGCGCGTCGTTGGGGCTATTCACGCCTACGGCGCGATAGATATTCCAGTTGAGAATGCGCACCTCCGTCGCGCCCGCAAGCGCAACGAGCAGTCCAAACAGCAGTGTAAGTCCCAGCGAGCGTTGTCCTTTCATAGGCATCCCAAAAAGTGTATCGCCCCGCTTGTTATAGTGGGGTTAACGCCCCTGCTATGCGCACCACGCAGCGTAGTATACCCCCGTTCCTGAAGTAGGCGACGCCTTGCAAACGCTTGTAGACAGGGTATACTGCTGGTGGGTGGTGATTGTATGGCGCAACAGGCACAGTATTCGAAGATGAGCGACTACCGCCCGAAACTGCCCTCGAACAACGCTTACGATTACTACATCACGGCGGCACGGCAACTCAAAAAAGCGAAAGTTTTTCGGAACAGCAGCCGCCAACCCCCCAAGAGCGGCGCTGGATCGAGGCGAATCAAGGCGCGTTCAACACGCTGCGCGGCGCACTCGGCAAGCCGTATCAGTTCCCCTTCGGACCTGTCACGTCCGAGTTCTACGCCGACGAGTACGCCTCACTGCGCAACTTGGCGCGATTGGTGAACGCACGCATTCGCTGGACGATTGCTACGCGCGACGGCATGGACGCCGTCCACGACTGGCGCATCGGCTTTCAGATGGCGCGCCACCTTCAGGGGGATACGACGCTGAACTACCTGGTAGGTGTGGCGGTGGAGGTAACGATTCACGCACCTATCCTGCGCTCGGTAGACTTCTTCTCCGCGCACGAGTGCCGCGAGATGGCGCAGACGCTGATTCGATCCGAGCGCAGCCGCGACCGATTCGCGATTGGGAGCAGCGCACGCGCCGTCGCCTGATGCTGATTCACCTGCGTCTGCGCGAGTACCGCCTGCGCGAGGGACGCTACCCCGATTCGCTGGAGCCGCTGAACTTGCAGGAGCTGGCGATAGACCCCTTCACTGGGCAGCCGTTTGTCTATCGGCTAACGGGCGAGCGGTATCAACTGGAGTCCAGCGTGTAAACACTCTCAACGCGAGCAGTCCCAGCCCCACGCCGAGCAGAATTGCCCACCCTGTGCGCTGGAGCGAGACGAGCAGCGGGCTGTGCAGGTGGCAGAAGGTGTTCACGACCGAGACCTGCCCAATCGTCGCCAGAAACATCGCAAGGGGCAGGAAGCGCATACGCCCTGTCAGCAGCAGCCACACGCCGACCACCAGCGCGGGATGCCCAATCAGGAACTCCTTCGTGCGAGGGCGCACCTGCATAACGCTCTCCAGCAGGGCGCGCAGGCGCAACTCCCAGTCGGGCACCGCGCCCGGCGCCTCGTTGCCCGTGCGGATGAGCATCAGCCCCACCGCGCCCAGCACCACAAGCGCAAGCAACGCCTGACCCAACAGCACAGGACGCGCCAGCCACTCGCGCCAGAAGTCCCACCGCCCGACGACCCACGCTGTATAAAATGCCAGCACGAGCAGGAGGGGCAGCGCGTGCGCCAACTTCACCCCTGCGAACTGGTCTGCCTTGATGAGGAACGGCGTCTCGGCGAGCAGCCCGACAATGTGTAGCGCGCCCATCAGGCTCCACGCGAAGGGCACAAGCATCAGCCGCGCCCCCTGCCAAGCGAAAGCGGCGAGCAGGGTGGATCCCCCCACTCCCGTACCCTCTCCCCCCTTTTCGAGGGGGGAGAGGGCTGGGGTGAGGGGGGATTCGGAGTCCACCCGCGCGAGCCACGCCATCGCCGCCATACCGACCGTTGGGAACAGCAGCGCGGCGGCGAGCGCAACCGCCTTGCGCCCCAGCGGATGCAAGCACAGCAACGCGAACGCAACGCCCAGCGCCAGCGGCGCGAACGCCCAGACGCCCGCGCGACGGAACAGCGTCAGCGCCCAGCCCGCCAGCACACCCACGCCCAGTCCTACCAGCGCGAACTGCCACGCTGGGGGCTGCAACGCGCCGAACGGACGCGCGCCCGACTCGCGGATGGCGTAGCCCGCGCGGTGCAGCCGTCGCTCCAACTGCTGCAGCATGTCGCGCAGGGTCGCTGTGTCCGCGCCCGCCGCGCGCAGGTACAGCACGCGGATGTTGCGCTCCTGCGCCGCGCGCTCCAGCCGTTCCACAATCTCGCCAGGCGACAGCAGCAGCGACTCGGCAAGTCCAACGCTATGCACGCGCACGGTGTGTTGGGGGATTGCCTGCGTCAGGTTGCCTGCGCCCGCCTGCTTCGCGAACTCAATCGCGCCGAAGCGCATCGCGTTCGCCTGGATGGTGTGCGCCGTCGCCTTGACGCCCGCGCGGTAGCCGAGCACTTGGTCGCCTGCGAAAATCAGCAGCGACGCGCCCTGCTCTCGCGCAAAGAGCAGGCTGCCTCGCAACGCGAGCGGGGTGATGCCCTGCGGGTTGATTAGCCGTGCCACAATCGGCTTGCCGCCAGCCCGTACCTGCGCGACCTGCACGGGGTCTAAGCCCAGCCCCAGTTGCGTGATCGCGAGCGGGTCGCCGACCACCCAGAACCGCGCACCCGATTCGGAGCGCACTTCCACAGCGGGCGTGTCTTGCGGCGGCTGCAGTTCCACCCGTGCCTTGAGCGCAAGCATGCGCTTCGCCTGTTGGAAGCGCGCGTCGCTGAGCAGGTAGGCCAGCGTCGGCGTGGGGAGAACCGCGCCCCAGTCGGCGAGCGTGCCTTCGGTAAGCGCGACGCTGAAGGGCGTGCTGAACCCGCGCAGCCACTCGGCAACGGTTTTTCCCTCTGCGCTCGCCCACTGCGCTACATCGGGGTAGTCCAGCACCACCTCCACCGCACGGTTCGCCTGCTCCACGCGCAGTCGCTGCAGCGCGACCGCGCCCGCCGACAACGACGAAACGATCAGCCCCAGCGCCAGCAGCCCGCCCGAAAGCCTCATCGCACGACGCGCCTGCCGTCATACGCGGGCGACACCCGACGCTGCTTGCGGATATAGTCGGCGACGACATCGAGCAATACCTTGCCCGTGTCCGCATACGATATGCCCAGCGGCTTCAGGGCGCGGTCAGCAAAATAGGAGTTCGTCGTGCCCTTGTAAACGCGGTCGTCCTCAATCGGCGCGCCGTTAATCGTCGCCTCCACCAATCGGCGGTTCTCCACGCGGTAGCGGATACCGCTCACAGTGGGACGCTGTTCGGCAAGCAGGCGTTTCAGGTCGCGCCCCGTGATTTCGAAGCGCACCACCGTGTTGCCGAAAGGCATCATTCGCGCCAGGTCAAAGTAGGTGATTGCCCCGCGCGCCGGCTCGATGCGGATGCCGGACATGTTCTGCAGGTCGAAGTCCACGCCGAAGGTCGCCCGCACGGCGTCGCCGACCAGGGAGTAGTGCGCGAGGTCGTCGCCGCGCTGCACGAAGTCGTCCGTCGCCTCGCCCACGACGCGCCCGTACTTGCCCGCGATGCGCTTCCAGTAGCGGTTCAGCACGCGCTGCGTCTCGGCGTGGTTGGGGATGTCGGCAGTGATGGGAATCAGTTGCCCCTTGTAGCCGACGAGTTCCAAGCGGTTCGTGTCGATATTGCGCCAGAAGAGCAAATCCAGCCTGCCCAGCTCGCCGCCCCACTGGTGCGCCTGCACAATCACTGTGCCGCCCAAGTTCACGGGAGCCTTCTGCTGCCACTCCACAAAGCGCGGCTCGGCAAGGCGTGTGTGCGAGTGCCCGCCGACAATCACATCGATGCCCGGCACTTCTCGCGCGAGCCGCTCGTCGTCGCCGTAGCCCAAGTGCGAGATGAGAATCACCACATCCGCCTGCTGGCGCAACTTTGGCACAAGTTCCCGCGCGACTTCGAAGGGGTTCAGCACCTCCACGCGCTCGCGCGCCCCACGATAGTTCTGCGTCTCGGCGACGATTAGCCCGAACAGCGCGACGCGCAGCTCGCCGACTTGCGCAATTACATACGGCGGCACGAGCGGCTCGCCCGAATCCCGATAGCGCAGGTTCGCGCACACGGTCTGGAAGCGACCCATCTGCACCAGGCGCAGCACCTCGTCCAGCGGGTTGCTGAACTCGTGGTTGCCCAGCGTGCCGAACTCATAGCCGCAGGCGTTCATGCACGCCACATCCGCTTCGCCGCGAAACTCCAGCGAGAACGGCGTGCCGTCCATGTAGTCGCCCGCGTCGATGACCAGCGCGGGGTAGGGCTGCAACTCGTCCCGTAACCGCTGAATCAGCGTCGCGCGACGCGCCACGCCGCCGATGTTCGTGCGGTGGGCAAGCTGCGCCACGGGCGAATCGGGCGCAACGCCTTCAGGGTAGCTAAACGGCAGTAGGTGTCCGTGCGTATCGTTCGTGTGGAGTATCGTCAAGCGGAACCATCGCCCGCTGGGGTCGGCGCTGTAGCCGAGTTGCAGCACAACGCCCAGCAAGCCAAAAGTGAGCCACAGTTTCCTCATCGTTATTTCTCCGACTTAGCGGCTTGCGCCGCTTTCATCGCTTCCTTCCGACGCTGCTTGAGCCGCTTCATGCGCCGATGGCGGCGCTGTCGCAATTCACGCTCACGCATTCGCATAGGCAACAACCTCCATTCCAAGACTGGCGACCGTACCGTCGCGAGGCTAATTCTACCCTGTCAGGTATAATCCCCGCGCTATGCTACGGACGGCGAGCCACCCTTGGCGAACGCGCGTGCGCCCGACGGCAACCTACGCGATTCAGGGCGCGCGGGTGGAACTGTATGTGCTGCCCCACACCAGTTTGCATCGCGTGGCGGCGGACGCGCTGGTTGTGGCGACCGACGCGACGCTGCGCATGACCAAAGGCTTCCGCAAGCAGCTGCGCGACTACGCAGGGTTCAACTTGGTGGAGCAGGAGGCAGTCTCGTGTGCGCCGTTGCCGCCGTTGGGGATTGCCATCACAGGCGCGGGACGCACAAAGTTCAAACACCTCCTGCACGCGAACCTGTACGATGCGCAGTTCACCACCGCGCCCGAACTGCAACTACAGGCGCTGACCAACGCGCTGCAGGTCGCCGCCGAGCGCGGGTGGCAGACCGTCGCGATTGCCGACTACACGCTCGACTTGCGCCGCGCGCTCGCCGAAGAGACCGCGTGGACAATCGCGCAGGCAATCGCGCAGCGCCCCGCTAGCCTTCAGGCGTTCAAACTGCTTTGCACGGACGCCGTGAACGGTTGGGCGTTTCAGCAGATACTGGGCTGGCTTGCGGCGCGCGGCTTCGAGCCGTACCCCGCGATGTATCGCATCCGCCACACGATGCTGCACGCGGTGCAGGGCAACTGGAAAAGCGTCCCTGCACATGGGCTGTGGCGCTTCACAGAGCCGAGCCTGAACCCTGCTGACCCTATCGTGGCGCGGGGCGGGCAAATTCTGCGTGAGAAAGTGGGCGCGCTCGCGCCGATTGCGCTGGGCGACGCAGCGATTAGCGCAGGGGGCGCGCTGGCGCAACCGTTCGTGCTGCACCTTGCCGCGTTGGAAGGCGGGCGCGTCGCTTCGCAAGACGCGCTGCAGTCCGCCGTGCGCGCCGCGCTCGCGCTGTCGCACACGCAGTGGCTGCGCACGGTGCTAATCCCTATGCCCAAACCGCTGCAGGGGCTGTCGGCAGACGAGTTCGCCGTCGGCGTCGCGGAGACGATCAGCGACTACCTGCACGAGACGCTTTCGCGCATTGAGCGGTGTATCCTGCTGGGCGCAAGCGAAGGCGAGTTCCGAGCGTGGCAGGGCGCAGTGAGTCGCCTGCGCGAGATGCTCAGCTTGCCCCCGCTGGAGGCGACCGTCTGACGCTTAGGCGTTGCTCCCGCTCTGGGGTATAATAGCACGCCGCGCGGAGGGGTGGCCGAGTGGCTGAAGGCGGCGGTCTTGAAAACCGCATCCCACCTCGTGTGGGACGGGGGTTCGAATCCCTCCCCCTCCGCCACACACTTGAAGGGGAGCCGCGTGTGAAACGCTGGTCGGTTCGGATTGCGCTCGCGCTCTTAGGCGGGCTTGGCTCGTATGTTGGGCTAAGCGTGCTGCTATTTGTGGCGGCGATGCATCGCGCGAGCCTCTCGCAGGAGGCGCACGCGCACCCGCCCTTGCCCGCGTTGCGCCCCGACGACCGCCTGCTGATTGTCGCGCCGCATCCCGACGACGAGGCGCTGGGCTGTGGGGGGCTGATTGCGACGGCGGCGGCGCAAGGGATCCCTGTGCGCGTGGTGTACCTGACTTCGGGCGATGCGTTCACGGTCGCCGCCGCGCTGACCGCGCGCGCCACGCCCACCCCCGACGAGTGCCTGCAGTTAGGGCAACTGCGCATGCAGGAGGCGCAGCGCGCGCTGGAGACGCTGGGACTGACCGCCAACGACGCCGTGTTTCTGGGCTACCCCGATCGCGGGCTGCTGCCGATGATCATACGCCCGAACCGCGTGCTGGAGGCAGGCGCGACACAGACGACGGCTGTGCCCTACGCCGAAGCGCAGTCGCCCAGTGCGCCGTATGTTGCGCCCGCGCTGATTGCCGACCTGCGCCGCGCGATTAGCGCGTTCCGACCCACGCGCGTGTTCACGACCCACCCGCTGGACGACCACGAAGACCACGCCGCCGCCGCGCTGCTGACCCGCGAGGCGATTGCGCAAGCCGTGCAAGCAGGCGAGATTGCCCCGCCCGCGCTCTACTACTATCTCGTCCACTATGGGGACTGGCCGCTCCCGCAGGGCATGCACCCGAACCGCCCGCTGACGCCGCCGCTGGGACTTCTGGGCGAGTCGTGGCAGGTGTTCTGGCTGGACGACGCCGCGCAGCAGCGCAAGCGCGACGCCATCCGCGCTCACGAGTCGCAATACGCGATTATGGCGCGCTTTTTGAGCAGTTTCATACGGCGCAGCGAGCTGTTTCTGCCTGCCTCGCCGCCGCGCCCGCGCTACACCCTGCCCACCGACGACAATCCCGCCATTCACCTCCAGCCGCGCGCCGACCTTGCGAGCGTGCAGCTACAGGTGGGGCGCGAAGGCGTGCGCGTGAGCCTCGAGACGCGCGAGCCGCTCCGCACGCCGTACCAGGTGGAACTGACCCTCATCAGCGTCGACGCGCAGGGCAACTGGAGCGACACACGCTGGCGGTATCCCAACCGACGGCTCGCGGCGCGACGGGCAGGCAACGCGCTGCACCTGTGGCTCCCGCACCGCCCGCTGGCGAACGCCGAACGCGCCTACCTGCTCGCGCGGGTCAAACTGTACGGGGCGGAGCTGGATCGGTCGGGCTGGCTGGCGATTCCGCTCCCTGCCGCAGGCGCGGAATCGGATGCCCCAGCTGGTGGGTCAGCGCTTCAATCCGCTCCATAATGAGCGCGCTGAAGGCGTCGCGCGCTTCGCGGTCGGTGCGCGCGCCGAACAGTTCCTGGTAGCGCACAGGCTCCCCGAAGGCGACCTTGACCTGCGCGCGGCGAGGCAGTTTCGCGCCTTTGCGCCATGCTTGCTCGCTGCCCACAATCGCCGTCGGCACCACAGGCGCGCCCGATTGACGCGCCAGCAGCGTCACGCCTGGCGTCGGGGGCAGCAGATGCTCGCCCGTACCGCGCGTGCCCTCGATAAAGATAATCACCGCGCGCCCGTCGTTCAGGAACCGCAGCGCAGTCTTGATTGCGCCCACATCCGCCGTGCCGCGCTCCACAGGGAACGCGCCCAGCCTTCGGATGAGCTTAGAGAACAGCCCGTAGCGGAACAGCTCCGCTTTGGCGATAAACCGCAACTCGCGCGGGCAGGCGCAGCCAATCAACGGCGGATCCAGCAGGCTCAGATGGTTCGGCGCGATAATCGCTGCGCCCTCCAGCGGCACATTCGATGCCCCATGCACCTCCAGCCGCCACACCAGCCGGGCAAAGCCCCGCACCAACAGCCAACCTGTGCGGTAGAGCCAGTCGTCCGAACGCACGCCTATCATTCAATCACGAACTCCGAACGCACTTCGGTCGGCAGGCGCAGCGTCGCCGACGCCGAACAGTATTTCTCGTCCGAGAGCTTGACCGCCTTCTCCACCGCCTTCGGGTCTAAGTTGTTGCCCTGCAGGTAGTGGGTGATCGTCACTTCCGTGAAGCGGCGGGGATGTTCGGGGTGTCGCTCGCCGTGAATCTCGATGCGGTAGGCGGTCAGCTCCTGCTTCATCTTGCGCAAAATCGCCACGACATCCATCGCCGTACACGCCGCAATCGCCAACAGCAGGTGTTCCATCGGCGTCGCGGCGACATCGTTCCCGCCTGAGTGCGGGTGCGCGTCGAACAGCACCTTGTGCCCCGTGATGTCGCACGCGCCCTCAAACAGCATATTGCCTTTCCACACCAGCTCGCCGTCCATGCCTATAAAGATACCCGTCAGGCAGTGTGCTTCAGCAGTGGGGATTATATTGCAGCGCCCTGAAATGTGGTATACTATTGGTTGGAGGGCGTCCCTCTCAGGGGATGTAGATGAGGATGCGATACATGACGCTCAGTCAAGCCGCGCAACGGCTCGGGATCGAGGAACAAGTGTTGCTCCAGTGGGCGCAGCAGGGGTTTTTGCCCGTGTATGTGTCCAAGCCCTCCTCACAAAAGCCGCGCCGAACCTACGAGAAGCAAGCCTTCACCTTCCTAACGACCCTAACGCCGACGCTCTACTTCGCCGTCGACGACATCGAGGAGACGGCGGAAGACCTTGCATGGAGCCGTCTCGGACGCAGGCACTGCTGGGACGAGGATGAGGACGCCTAATCAAGGTGATGTGTGGCTCATCGCCGACATCTTCAACCCTGAGAACAAGCATCGCCCAGCAGTAGTAATCAGTACTACAGAATACTTTCGTTGCCGAGGCGATGTGATCGTGCTGCCGATTAGCACCAAGATTGAACGCGCGAAATGCAAAACGGACTGCGTTTTGCATGACTGGCGCGAGGCAGGACTGCGCAAAGCCTCCTATGTGAAGTGCAACCCGATTACGCTTAAGCAAAACGAGCTGGTGGAGTATGTAGGACGCATTACGGACGCTGACCTTGCGGAGGTTCTGGAGTGTCTCCGCCAAGCGTTTAGGTTTTGACTACAGGTACAACACCCTGCCTCGATAGCGCTCCATGAGTTTCGCGTTGTGCGCGTCGCCGCCGTCAAGGTTGGCGGACATGAAGACGGGCGGGCTAATCCCGCGCTCCAGCAGGATGGCGCACGCTTCAGCGACGATGGCGTTCACCAGCGCCGCGCCCAGCACCGTCGAAACGGGCGCAACAGGTTGCGGGAAGCCCTCTAGGTGCACGATGGCGTCCCCGCGCGGCGCGCCGTTGTCAATCACCAAGTCGGCGACCTCGAACAGCCGATAGCCTGTGCTGGAGCGCGGCGACACCGACTGCGAGTAGTCCAGCGCGGTGAGCGCGATCACCTTCGCGCCCTGCTGCTTGGCATACAGCGCGACCTCCACAGGCGCGGCGTTGCGCCCCGACACCGAATGCACCAACACCACATCGCTGGAGCTAATCGGGATATGCTTCACCGCCGCCAGCGCGTAGCCGTCGATGCGCTCCAGCGCGGAAGTGAGCGGCAGTGGGCGCACATCGCAAGTCAAGCCAGGAATAAATATAGGGCTGACGGGAACCAGTCCGCCCGCGCGGTAGGTGAGTTCCTCCGTGATGATGCCCGCGTGCGACGCGCCGAACACATACAGCACGCCTTCGCTTGCCAGCGCGTCGGCAATCCAAGTCGCCGCCGTCTGCAGCGTCTCCTGCTGACGCGCGTAGGTCTCCTGTAGCAGGCGCAACGCTTGGGGGATGTAGTCGGTGCGCATCGGTCATGCTCCCCGCAGAGGCTGGTCTACCTCGAAGCGTCCGTCCGTGAGGACAGACGCCCATTCCTCGCTCTGCTCCCGAAAGTCCGCCAACTGCTCTACGGTCTCGATGATGGTCATCCAGCGCGGATTATACCTAACTTAGATCATCGTCCCTTCGGTGTAAGTGCCGTACACCTCTTTGAGCGCGTTGACCATCTCGCCGAGCGTCGCGTAGGCTTTGATGGCGTTCAGGATGGGAACCATCAGGTTCTCCTCGCGGCGCGCGGCGGCGACGAGGTCTTTGAGCGCTTGCGCCACTGCGCGATTGTCCCGCCGACGGCGCAGGTCTGCCAGTCGCTTGACCTGCTTCTCGTGCGCCTCGTGTTCGATTTTCAGGATGCGGAACGGGATTGGCTCTTCGGTCATCTGGTACTCGTTGACGCCGACCCAGATGAAGTCGCGCTCTTCCACGCGCTGCTGGAACCGATAGGCGGCGTCGGCGATTTCCTGCTGGAAGAAGCCGCTCTTGATGGCAGGGATGACGCCGCCTTCCTCGTCGATGCGGCGGAAGTAGTCGCGTGCGCCCGCCTCCATCTGGTCGGTCATCCATTCCACGAAGTACGCGCCTCCGAGCGGGTCAACGGTGTTGGTCACGCCCGATTCGTGCGCAATCACCTGCTGCGTGCGCAGCGACAGCAGCACCGCCTCTTCGGTTGGCAGCGCCCACGCCTCGTCGAACGAGTTCACATGGAGCGACTGCGTGCCGCCCAGCACCGCCGCCAACGCCTCAATCGTGGAGCGGATGAGGTTCACATACGGCTGCTGCATCGTGAGCGAGACGCCCGCCGTCTGCGTGTGGAAGCGCATCCACCACGAGCGCGGGTTCTTCGCGCCGAAGGTCTCGCGCATCTCGCGCGCCCAAATCCGCCGCGCCGCGCGGTACTTGCCAATCTCCTCGAAAAAGTCGATGTGCGCGTTGAAGAAGAACGAAAACTTCGGCGCGAAGTCGTCGATGTGCAGCCCGCGGTCTAAGCACCAGCGCACATACTCCAGCCCGTCCGCGAGGGTGAACGCTAACTCCTGCACGGCGGTCGCGCCCGCCTCGCGAATGTGATACCCGCTGACGCTGATCGGGTGCCACTTGGGGACATAGCGCGTCGCAAACTCAATCGTGTCCACGATGAGCTTCATATGCGGTTCAGGCGGGTAGACCCACTCCTTCTGCGCGATGAACTCTTTGAGGATGTCGTTCTGAATCGTGCCCGATAGTTGCTCCAGCGGGATGCCGCGCTTCTCGGCGACCGCGAGGTACATCCCCCAAATCATAATCGCGGGGGCGTTGATGGTCATCGAAGTCGTGATGCTGGCGAGGTCGATGCCGTCGAACAGAATCTCCATATCTTCCAGCGAGGCGACGCTCACACCGCACTTGCCGACCTCGCCTTCGGCTTCGGGGTCGTCAGGGTCAACGCCCATCAGCGTCGGCAAATCGAACGCCACCGACAGCCCCGTCTGCCCCTGCTCGATGAGGTACTTGTAGCGTTGGTTCGTCTCTTCGGGCGTTGCAAAGCCCGAAAACTGGCGCACCGTCCACAACTTCGTGCGGTAGCCCGTCTCGTACAGCCCGCGCGTGAACGGATACTCGCCCGGATTGCCCAAGTCGTGCGCGTAGTCCAAGTGCGCAATATCCTGTGGGGTGTAGAAACGCTTAATCTCGATACCCGACAGCGATTCGAACCGCGCCTTGCGCTCCGAAATAGTCCTCTGGCTCATCGTCGTGCCTCCGCCAGTATTATGGCACATCGGGGCGAATTCCCGAAACGGGCGGGAACTTTTCGACGCGCCGAATCGTAAACCTTAGCGGAAGGCACTCAAGAGACCTTCCAAAATAACACTCATATAGGAGGGATGAACGATGCGAGGACTGGTACGTAGAGAGCCTGAGAATGTTGTTGCACGCTGGAACCCGTTCCGCGAGATGGAACAGTTCCGCCGCGAGATGGACGACCTGTTCAGTCGGTTCTTCGATTGGCGACCGACCACGCTGGCGACGCCGACGGAGTTCGAGTTCACGCCTGCGCTCGATGTTTACGAGACGCCCGATGAGTTTGTAGTGTTCGTCACCGCGCCGGGCGTGTCGGAGAAGGATCTGAATGTGGAGCTGTCCAACGGCACGCTGACGGTGACGGGCGAGCGCAAGGCGTTGATTGAGGGCGAAAATGTGCAGGCGCACTATGTCAGTCGCATGGGCGGCTACGGCAAGTTTAGCGTTGCCTACACGCTGCCCGCCGCGATTGACGAGAACCGCGTGAAAGCCGTCTACCGCAACGGCGTGCTGGAGGTGCGCTTGCCCAAAGCCGAGTCGGCGAAGCCCAAGACCGTCAAGGTGGAGTTCGAGAAGTAAACGCGGGGCTTAGTGTCCCTTACCTTCTATGTCCCCCTCTCTCGTTCACAGGGGAGGGGGAATCTGTTTCTATGCGTGTGCGGTATACTTCGCGCGGTTGTTGCGGTTTCGGGGATGGCGAGCGATGGGGTTTAATCTCAGAAATGTCGGTCTTGGGGCGCTGCTGATCTCGATAACGGTTCTGGGAATTGTTTTGTATTTTCGACGCACGGCAACTACACTGCAAACTCACCGCGAACTCTCTGCAGTAGCGACCCGCGTTGCGAACGCCTTGCAGCAGGGCGACTTCGATAGCGTGGTGCTGATGACGGAGCCAGGCGCGCGAGCGACCTTGACGGAAGGCGAGTTGCGGCGTCGCTGGCGGGCGTTTATCGCGGTCATCGGCGCGCCACAGGGCTGGAAACTGGGGCAGCGACAAGTGATCGGGCATATAGCGACCGTGCAGGTTCACTTCTGGGGCGCGGCAAGCTCAGGCGCGATGGAACTCACACTTCGATCTAACGGCAGGGTGTGGCGAATCATAGAGGTGCGCTTCGAGCCGTGAAATCACCGCGCCGTCGGGTATACTATGCGCGGGATAACTCTATGGGAGCAACAGAGACCACGACACGGCTGGAACTGGACTATCTCGCGCGGGAGGTGCTGCGCGCGTTTATGCAGGGCGAGCCGATGCCCCTGCGCGCCAACGAGATTCGCGAGCGAGTAGCGCACTTAGGGCTATCGTCAGGCGAGCTGCGTGCCCTGCTGCTGAACGTGCCCGACAAGTTTTTCCAAGAGGAGCGCCGCTGGCAGCCGCTGTACCGCAAGGCGCACAAACAAACGCCTGTGCTGGCGTATGCGGAGCGCATCATTCGAGCAGTGGGCGCGCCCGTGCCCCGCACAGCGTTAGCCATCGAGCTGGGCGCACACTTGCGCCGCACCTTCGAGTATTTCGAGACCATCTTGCCACGCCTTGCCCGACACTCCGAGACGCTGTTTATTACGCGCGACGGCGAGGTCGGGCTGCGCGAGTGGCTGTTCATCCCCGACTGGATCGAACCCATCCCCTACGAGTGGGAACGCCCCGACGAGCGCGAACGCGCCGTCCACGACGCCCTGTTCTACAACGACCTCAAATGGGACGAAGTGGAGCGGTATGTGGAACTGGGCAAAGGCATGGACTGGACGCGCCCCGAGACCGCCGCCGCGTTCGTTGAGAAACTCGGCGAGCCTGTGCCTAACCGCGTGGTGGGCTTTCTGGGCTGGTACTTCACCTTAGACCCCGACCCGCGCTGGGTCTATCCCTACGACGGCGTCGCGCTGTTCGAGGCGATCCAGCATACGGGTGAATGGGTGTGGGGCAGCGACGGGCAGTGGTACCCCCGTGCGGTCGCCGAGCAGTGGCTGGGGCGCGCCAAAGCACAGGTGCAGGAGTGGCTGCGCGACATGCCCGCCGAAGAGACCCAGCCACTGGAACTGCGCGAGGACGAGGTGGAACACATCGTCGCGAACCTGCTCAAGACCGAAGGTATCGCTCGCGCCTCGAAACTTCTGGAGGAACTCTTCGAAGTCACGCCCAAGAGCCGCACCTTCCGCGAAGACCTCGATACGCTGGTGAACGCCCTCTGGAGCGACGGACGGCTGGTGTGGTTCGGCTTCGACCGATTCGGACGCGACGAGGATGTGCCCGAATATGTGCGCACCGTGCCGTCGGTATTCGAGTTCCCCGACCTGCCCGACATTCGCAACGCGGAGGGCGACCCCTACGATGTGCTGATTGACCCCGAAGGCTACCCGCGCTCGCTGCGCGACGAGGTGCTGGATGTGCGCGCCCAAGATGTGCTGGACGAGGAGACACCCGCCTACCCCGACCAAGTGCCTGACGCCGTGCGAATCGTGCTGCGCCAGCCGCACAAGGATTTGGGCACGATTCCGCTGTGCCAGATCCCGCTGGGCTTTCTGCCCGATGAGCCACCCCTGCAGCAGCTGACCTTCATCGATGAGCAGGGGCAGGCATACGAAGTGTGGCTGAACCACGAGACGCGCCTGATTTACGGGCTGTTCGACAAGTTCGCCGCGTTAGACCCGATTTCGGGCGCGATTTTCATGCTGGAGCGCACCGACCAGCCCGATACCTACCACCTGCGCTACACAGGCGAGGTAGACCCGCTGCTGGCGATTTCGCCGTCGCGCTATGAGCGGCTGCTGAACCTGCAGGCGCAGGCAGACGCGATGTCCACCTACCATCTGCTGATCGAGCTGATGCGCGACCACCCGCGCGGGGCGGACTTCCTGACCCTGCACAACGAGCTGAACATCATCCGTCGCACGCGCCGCGAGCAGACTGCCTCCGTGCTGAGCGCGTACCCGTGCTTCGAGCTGCACCGCGGCTCGCCCGTGTGGCACCTCAAAGAGGAAGACATCGGCAAGCCCATCACCAAAAAAGCGCGTTCCTATCTGCTGGGGTGAAGCGATGCACCGACAGATGAGCCTGTTGCGCGACCTGCAGGCGATCGACTCCTACATCGATCGCCTGCGTCAGGAGCTGAAACAGCTCGACTCGGGCGAGCGCATCCGCGCCAAGCTCGATCAAACGCGCCAGCGCATGGAAGACATCAAGCGGCGCTACGAACAAAGCTACGCCGCTGCCGCCGAGCAGGAACGACGCCTCCAAGAGTTCGACGCGCGTATCCGCCAAGCAGAAGCCGATCTCTACTCGGGACGCATCACCAACCCGCGTGAACTGCAACTGATGCAACAGGAAATCGAAAACGCCAAGCAGACCCGCGAGGAACTTGATGTCCAAATGCTGCGCATGTGGGAGATGCTGGAGACCATGAAGCAGGACATCGATGCGTCCGAGAAAGACCTGCAGCAAATCGAGCGGTTCTACGAGGCGCATGTAGAAGACTATCGCCAGCGCAAAGCCGCGCTGGAGTCGGAAATCGCCTTCAATGAGCAAGAGCGCGAGAAACTCGCTCAGCAGATTGACCCCGACGCGCGACAACGCTACCAGACGCTGCGCGAGCGATTGGGCGGGATCGCCGTCGCCGTCGTGGAGCAGAAGGCATGCTCCGTGTGCCACACGCTGCTGACCCCCTACACGCTCAAACGGCTCGAGACCGAAGACGCGCTGATTACCTGCGAGAGCTGCGGCAGGCTGTTGTACGACCCGAAGTTGCTGGAATAGTCGGATTTGGCGACTTTTTCGCGCGCATGTGGCAGGAATCGCCTGCGATGCGTGCGTATAAATAGACAGGAGGCGAGAGCGTGGACGAACCCATCAAGCGTTCTGACGCCATCGAGAAGGAATACACGCAGGCGGTGATCTACGGCATCGTGGGACTGGTGGCGCTGGCGCTGACCTTCCTGTTCTGGCGGTACGGCGGGATGTTCTACTCGTTTTCGTGGGGGTTCGGTCTGGTGTGGCTGGGCGCGTGGGGCTACGCCGCCTGGTCGTATTACAAGACCACGAAGGTTCCTGCGCACCCTGTGGAGTGCCCGTTTTGTCGCAAGGCGACGGTGCTGATTGCCCCGCCGCAGATGGACTTCACCTGCGAGCACTGCCAGAGGCGCGTGCCCATCGAGAACGGGCGCGTTCTGGAGGTGATTGCGGTCAAGTGCCCGCACTGTGGCTCGATGGAGCAGGTGTCGGTGAAAGCAGCGGCAGCGATCTGCGAGCAGTGCCAGCGCGAGTTCCCCGTCCGTGCCACAGGGCGCGTACCCGCAGGCATGCCGTTGCCCCAAGACGACCCGACCCCCTACGAACTCGTGCTACTGGGCGTAGACCGCCTCAAGGAGGAGCAGGCGATTCTGGCGCTGGAGCGGTTTCTGGACTTGAACCGCCCCGATGTCAAGAAGTTGCTGGAATCGGTTCCGATGGTGCTGCTGACGAACCTGCCGCGGCGCAAGGCGGAGAGCCATGTGCGCGAGTTGAGCGAGCAGGGCGTCAAGGTCGAAGCGCGGCGGATTGAAGACCCGAACCGCGTGCCGACGCCGTGGAACTAAGCATGCATTCCGACCAAGTGCTGTAGGAACCGGGCAGGCGTCATAATCGACGACGATTAGCGCGTCCTGCCTGCTTTCTTGAAAAACTCGCGCCACTCTCGAACAGGAATACCCAACAGAGGAGCGTCTAAGCATTTTTGGATGTAGGCGTCCATAATGCCTATTCGTGCAATCCGCCCAAAGTTCCGTCCTGGGTCATACGCAGGCGTATCTGCGATGCGCTCTCTGCCTTCGGGATACGGTTTCGCGCCCTCTGGTGAGCGAATAGAAGTGTCGTCTGCTGTCTGTCGTACCGCTTGCCACCAGTAGTTTCGGTATTCCGCCACATAGCGCGCCGACTCGGTGTACGGCTCGAGAACGATTGGCGCGCCAGCAACGGCGAAAGAAAGCGTCCACGGTACGATCACCAACAAATCAGCAGGCGCACACGCGCTCGGTGTCGCGGTAAAACGAAAACTCGGTTCCCCCTCTTTCGCCAGCAGATACCACGACTTGAGTTCAATCCCGAAGATGATTTGGTCTTGCCCCTCGTCAATCAATAGCACATCAGGGAATCGCTGGGGCTGGCGCACGAACTGAGCGTTGGGGAATGTGCGCTCGCCATCCCAAACCTCACGGAGGCTGTTGAGCGTGCGCACGACTTCCTCCTCGATGGCTGCACTCAACGCCGCACCAAAGGTATAGATTTCCGTTGCGTGGATACCGCCAATCTGAATTGTGCTACGGAAGTGTAGGGGCAACTCTGGCAGCGCTCGGTTTCGCACAGCCTCCCACACCTTTCGGTATCGCCAGTTGCTTGGGGGGCTAACGTGACGGGGCGGGCGCATCGTGCAGTCTCCGTACTGCCAGTTCGAAAAACTCGCGGTTCACCTCTGCGCTCACGCACCGACGCTTGAGTTGAAAGGCGGCAAGCGCGCCCGTACACAACCCGCCGAACGGCTCCCACACGAGATCGCCCACATCTGTGGAGGCTTCGATGATGAGGCGCATCAGGTCAATAGGCTTCTGGTTGGGATGGAGACTTTTTGTACCGACACGCACCCGTTCGCGTCCGTTGAGCGGCGGGACGCGCCACACATTCGTGATGCCGACCTTGCAGTAAAACTTGGGACGCATTCGCGCCCACTCTTCACGAGTTGCAGGGTGAACGCCATTCAGCGAGAAGTAGGGGCGTCCTTCAGGACGACCGTATGCATTAGCGTATTCTACCATCCGCTCGAACACCTCAGGCGGGGGAAAGTACCACAAGTGATCGCGCGTAAGGTATTTGCGTGTCGCGGCGTTTCGCACGCCGCATGCCTCGTTCGCCATCGTGAGCGGCAGCCCTGTTCGCTCCCATTCACTGCGCAACCACTCTTGGAGACTCATCGTATCGATGCGCACCTCGCGTACATACTGCACGCAGACTTCCGTTACCACAGGGAACTTGCGCACCACCTGCGTGTTCGAGTTGCCTGCGATATGTGCCAACCCCTTGTCCCAGATGTGGCAATTCACATAACGCCAGCCGTACTGTTGGAGTAGGGGATGCACCGTTGCCCAGCCGAGTTCAGTATTCCAGAACCACAAGGTCGTTTGCGGTGTGGCATACGCCGACCACGCGCGGATGTGGGGCTCGTACCACGCAGGCAACAAGTCGGCGGTAGGCGGATCGCCTGGAAACAGTCCCAGTCCATACGCGCCATCAGAGATGATTGCGACTGGCGCGCCCCACTGAGTGTAGAAACACATCGCGTCGCCGTGATAGATCGACACCCCGCCCCGATGGTACTCACTGCCCACCAGTAGCTCGTCCTCGCTCTCGAACAGCGCGCCTTCTTTCGGCGCCGTCTGCATGTGAACTCTCATTCGCTCGGTCTCCCACCAGCAATTGTACCACGCGACTGACCAGATACAAGGGCTGGGGGCGTTGCGCGTGTTAGAGTCTTCGTAAAGTGGCAGCGGTTGTACTACACCGTGCCCATTCGGGGCGTTTCGGGTCGGGCGTGAGGGTCGCCCCGCGCGGTTCAACGATGCGCCAGCGCGCCGCGCCACCAGGCAGGAACAGATAACCGTTCCCGAACGGTAGTTGCACCTGCAACCGCTCAGGCTCCGTGAGGCTTTCGCGCACGCCGCGCAAAAAGTCGTCAGGCGCCACCCCGCCCGCGCACAGCATCGCCCGCCCCAGCCGCGCACTGCCGTACACGCGATCCACATACAGCGCGAGCGCGAGGTACTCTTCGTAGCCCGCGCGCCGACGCGACCGCCACCGCAACAGGTTCAGCCCCTCACGCGCCATGCGCTCCACCAGTGGCTCGACCGAGCGGCGCAGATACGCCTCCAACGCGCTCAGCGACGCGCCCATCAGGAACTCGGAATCGCTGTTGTCAAGAACCCCCTCCGTAAGGTTCCCCCTGCTTCGCAAGGGGAACCGTCCGATGACCTGCTTACCCCGATGCATAGGAAAAGCAAGGTCGTGGTTCCCCTCACGCAGTGGGGGGAACCTTAAGGAGGGGGGAAAATTATGTCGCAAGTGATAGGTGAACCACCGCTCGCCCAAGTCGCCGTTCGCCCACGGCTCTGGCTCCTCGTAAGAGTTGATCGGCGGGATAATCCAGTGCCCGTACTCGTGGGTCAGTTCGCGCAGCCACTCTTGTGGGGGCACGCGCTCGCTGAGGTCGTACAGGTACATCAGGTTCTGCTGCTGTTCCGCGCCCGCCTTGCCCTCGGTCATCAGAAACACGCGCAGCAGGCGGTCATAGCGCAGGGCGTGGTCTAAGCCCAGGCGCGTGCGTGCGAGGTCGTAGCACGCCAGGAGCAGGCGGCAGGCGCGCTCAGCATAAGGATACAGCGTCTGTCGCTGCGCGTAAATCTCGAATAGTGTCGTCGGCGTCGGCTCCTCGATGACGCCCTGCACGCGATAACTGAACGCCGCTTTGTGCAGCGGGTCTTCCACAGGCGTAGGTAACGGCTGCGGCGAACCAACCACGCGGTAGCGCACAGTAAGAGTATACCGTTCCGCACTGCTTGCCGATAAGGTATCCTCTCTGCTGATGGAGGCACGCATGAGCAACGAAGCCGTGATTGTGGCAGCGGCGCGCACGCCCATCGGTAAGGCGCCCCGCGGCAGCCTGCGCCACACCCGACCGGACGACCTCGCGGCGATGGCGATTCAAGCCGTCCTTGCCCGATGCCCCGCTGTAGAGCCCCAAGAGATCGAGGATGTGATTTTCGGCTGTGCGACCCCCGAAGGCGAATCGGGCATGAATGTCGCCCGTGTCGCTGCCCTGCGCGCCGGGCTGCCCCAAAGCACCCCCGGCGTGACGGTAAACCGCTTTTGCGCTTCGGGGCTGGAAGCCGTCGCCATCGCCGCCGAGCGCATCCGCGCAGGCGACGCAGAGGTCATCCTTGCAGGGGGCGTGGAGAGCATGAGCCGTGTGCCGTTTCTGGACGTCCGCACGCACCCGAACCCGACGCTATTCCGCGACGCGCCCAACACCTACTTGAGCATGGGGCTGTCGGTGGAGCAACTCGCCCGCAAGTATGGCATCACGCGCGAGCAGGCGGACGCCTTCGCGCTGCAGAGCCACCAGAAAGCCGTCCGCGCCCAAGACGAGGGGCTGTTCGACGCCGAAATCGCCCCCGTGCAGACCGAAGTGCAGACGGTGGACGCCTGCGGACGCCCGCAACGCGAGGCGATTACCCTCACCCGTGACGAGGGACCCCGCCGCGACACGAGCATGGAGTCGCTGGCGAAACTCAAGCCTGCGTTCCGCGCCGACGGGATCATCACGGCTGGCAACGCCTCGCAGCGCAGCGACGGCGCGGCTGCCGTACTGGTGATGAGCGCACGCAAGGCGGACGCGCTGGGCGTCAAGCCCCTGCTGCGCTTCGTGGGCTACACAACCGCCGCGCTAACCCCTGAGGACTTCGGCGTCGCCCCCGCCTATGCCATCCCGAAACTGCTTCGGCGCACAGGGGTTGGCATCGATGCGATCGACCACATCGAGTTCAACGAGGCGTTCGCGGCGCAGGTGCTGGCGTCGAACTGCATCTTCGAGATGCCGATGGCGCGGGTGAACCCGCTGGGCGGCGCGATTGCGCTGGGGCATCCGCTGGGCTGCACGGGCGCGCGGCAGGTCGTCACGCTGGCGTATGCGCTGCAACGCACGGGCGGACGCTACGGTCTCGTCACGATGTGCGCCGCGCTGGGCATGGGCGCGGCAGGGCTTTTTGAGCGCGTATGAGTACGATGCGGGCAATGGTGCTGGAGGCGGTCGGGCAGCCGCTGGTGCTGCGGGAAGTGCCCATCCCGCAGCCCGAGGCGCACCAAGTGCTGATTCGGGTGCAAGCGTGCGCCGTGTGCCGTACCGACCTGCATATTGTGGACGGCGAGTTGCCGAACCCGAAGCTGCCGCTGATTCTGGGGCACGAGATTGTCGGCGAGGTGGTGCAACTCGGCGCGGAAGTCAGCACGCTGCAGGTGGGTCAGCGCGTGGGTGTGCCGTGGCTGGGCTGGACCTGCGGGGCGTGTCGGTACTGCGAGGCGGGTCGCGAGAACCTGTGCCCCTTCGCGAAGTTCACAGGCTACACACTGGACGGCGGTTATGCCGAGTACGCCGTCGCCGACGCCCGCTATGTGTTCCCCATCCCCGACGGCTACGACGCGGCGGGGGCTGCGCCGTTGCTGTGCGCGGGGCTGATTGGCTACCGTTCGTATCGGACGGCGCGGCGCGAGATGCTGGGCAATCGGCTGGGGCTGTACGGCTTCGGCGCGGCGGCGCACATCCTAATCCAGATTGCCATCCGCGACGGGATGCGCGTGTTCGCCTTCACGCGCCCTGGCGACCACGAGACTCAGGACTACGCGCGGGGGCTGGGTGCGTGGTGGGCAGGCGACTCCGAACAAATCCCGCCAGAGCCGCTGGACGGGGCGATTCTGTTCGCGCCTGCAGGCGAGTTGGTGCCTGCCGCGCTGCGCGCGGTGGACAAGGGCGGTGTCGTCGTGTGCGGCGGTATCCACATGAGCGACATCCCGTCGTTCCCGTATGCCATTTTGTGGGGCGAGCGGGTCGTGCGTTCGGTAGCGAACCTGACGCGCGAGGACGGCACGGCGTTCTTCGAGCGCATCCGCCCCTTCACCGTGCAGACGCACCCGACGCCGTTCCCGCTGGAGCAGGCGAACGAGGCGTTGCAGGCGTTGCGCACGGGCACGATTCACGGCGCGGCGGTGCTGGTTCCATGAAAGCGGAGGCGACAGCGGTATAGGCGCGTCCCTTGTGCGCTAAAACAGCGCGCCTTGCTGGGGATGTGGCGTCGGCTCGCCCCAGCGTTGCGCGATGCCCTGCGCCAGCAGTTGCTGATTGCCCGCTGCAGGCAGGTCGAGCGCGTAGACAGGGCGTCCCGCTCTGTGGGCGATTTTGGCGCACTCGAAAGTGCCACTGCGCACAGTCTTGCCGTTGCGCTGGCTCAGTTCCGCGCCTGCCTCGACGATAATTAGGAAGTCCGCCAGCCCCACCACGATTCGATTGCGCATCATCGCGAACTTGCCCGCCCATGGGGTGTTGGGGTGCAGTTCACTGAGCAGCAGCAGCCTGTCGTCGTTGAGCGCGTGCATGTAGGCGCGGGCGGCTTGCTGCGTGAGGCGGTGCAGCAGTCCCTGCGCCAGCACGCCGACCGTTTTGCCCCCGTACTGCAGGGTGGTCTGCGCGACGGTTTCGTCGACCCCGCGCGCGAAGCCCGTGACGGTGTGGTAGCCCTCCTGCACGAGTTCGGCGACGAGCCGTTGCGCCTCCTGCAGGGCATGCTCGGAGGCGTGGCGCGAGCCTGCCAGCGCGACCAGCGGCGGCTCGTGCAGGATGCCCACATCGCCCAGCGCGTACAGCACCAGCGGCGGGTTCAGCCCCTGCGCCTGACGCAGTGCGTCGGGATAGGCGTCGTCAGCAATCGTGAGCAGGCAACCCCCTTGCTCGCACAGCAGGTTCAGCGTCATCGCCTCACGCACCAGATGCGCCTGTAGCGCATCCCAGTCGGGCAACTCGCGTAGGAACTGCCCCACATCATCGGGGCGCTCCTGCCAGAACCGCTTGCGCGTCTCGGTGGAGGCGTAGTGCGCCAGCAGCATCCAGTAAACCCAGTCGTCGCGTGGCTCCAGTCTCATAGATCGCCTCGGTGGCGCGTGCGGGCGATACAGAACGCATAGAGTCGCCCCGCGTCCGCCTGCTTGAGGATTCTACCCGCTTCCTTAAGCGTCGCGCCCGAATCGTACACATCATCAACGACCAGCAGCGTCTTGCCCTGCACGGGCGCGGCGCACTCAAACGCGCCCTTGATGTTCTCCGC
>Ga0272449_1001115_pt1 | contig 28838 bp, 26 predicted proteins | sample YNPCB0241_FD_198679 | JGI IMG/M metagenome (GOLD analysis project Ga0272449, IMG submission 198679) | Hot spring sediment microbial communities from Yellowstone National Park, WY, United States - YNP-CB-024-1 | ecosystem: Environmental > Aquatic > Thermal springs > Hot (42-90C) > Sediment... | reverse complement strand
GCTTCTAACCATTTGAGTTCAGCCAAGAGCATCTGCCGACGCTCGCCTGCTAACATGCTTGAAGAAGGATTTATGGTCAGTTTAGGCGGTTCTGGAATTACTTGCCCATCAAGCATATATAAGATTCTTTCAGAAACATTAGCTATATCAGGGTCATGGGTGACTATAATAAAAGTTTGTCCTAGAGTCTCATTCAAGCCTTTCATGAGGCGTATTATTTTAAAGCCTGTTTCTCTATCCACGTTTCCGGTGGGCTCATCTGCAAGAATTATAGAAGGTTCGTTGGCTAGAGCGCGAGCTATGGCTACCCTTTGTTGTTCTCCTCCGCTCATTTGATTGGGTCTATGGTGCAATCTATGCTCAAGCCCAACTAAACGAAGAAGCTCTATGGCTCTCTCCTTTATTTCAGTATTAGAGTACTTTCCTGCAAATATCATTGGGATTTGAACATTTTCCAAAGCCGTCAACAAAGGCACTAAATTAAAGGATTGAAAGACAAAACCTATCTTCTCACGTCTGATACGGGCTAACTCCCCTTCACTCATATGAGTAATATCGATTCCATCTATAATGACTAGACCACTTGTTGGGCTGTCAAGCCCACCGATGATGTTAAGAAGGGTGGTCTTGCCACAGCCAGATGGGCCCATAATAGACATAAACTCCCCTCTTTTGATGTTTAGGTTTATACCTCGAAGAGCATCCACTTTTATATCATCACCAAGATCATAGGTCTTAACTACATTTCGAAGTTCGACCACATTACTCATATCTTAAAGCCTCCACAGGTCTTACATTTGCTGCTTTCCAAGATGGATAAAAGCCTGCAACAGTTCCAACAGCTAACGCGGCTATCAATCCTAACCCAAGGATTTGTGGAGAGATGAGTAAAGGGACTATTATGCTAAGCCCAAGAGTTTTTACAAACCATTGTATGAGATAAACACCACCAAGCCCGAATATACAACCAAAAACTCCACCTATGAGGCTGATAAGCAAAGCTTCTGAAAGAAAGATTATGAGAATGTGCCATCTCTCGCCTCCAACAGCCTTCAATATACCTATCTCTCTTCTCCTTTCATGAACAGACATCATGACCGTGTTCATAATTCCTAAAGCACCTACCATAAGACTTATCAAGGCTAAACCAAGGAGGACTCCATCTACAGTATTCATAATCTGGTTTATGTTACTCATTATCTCCTCCTGTCTCAATATTTTAGCATCAGGGAACATTTGCTTTAGAATAGCTTCAACCTGTTCTCCTTGGTTAGGATCGTTAAGCCTTATCAATATAGAAGAAACACGATCAGGAGTGTCAAAGAAATCTTGAGCAGCTTTGAGGGTTATAAAACAACCTATGCTTGCGAACTGTCCAAAACTTGCGATAGGGCGTATAATCCCAACTATTCTGAAGGTCTTCCCAACTCCTCCTATTTGAGTGCTAAAAGTTACTGTATCGTTGACCTTTACACCTAAATTTGAAGCTATCATGCTATCTAAGACCACTGCGTCAATGTCTCCTGACTTTAATCCTCTTCCATCCTCAAGAGTTACCTGATATACTTCGCTTGCCTGTACTGGATCGATGCCCACTACTGTGTATGGTTTACCACTTATGTAAACCATCGACATTATGATAGGTATGGATTTATTTACTCCTGGTACTTGGGACACAAAATATTGGACATGCTCAGGTATATCTATGCCATAAGTGCTACTGTTTATAATTATGCCTGCTCCTAGCATCTCGTTAAGCGTTGTTTCAACCTGAGACTTCATTCCAATACCTAAGGTCATCAGGGAAACAACTGCTGAGATGCCTATGATAATTCCTAGTATTGTAAGGGCTGATCTAAACTTCCTACGAGTGATGCTCCGCCTTGCCATAGTAAAAGCGAACCTGGCTGTCCTAAACACCTTCTCACACCCTTTTAATATGTTGCTCACTTATATATAGTAGACTTATATATGTTGCTCGCTTATATAAACAATTAAGGCGCGAGAAAAATGATTCCCGAATCAGAAGAGATAGCATCTCTTTGGAGAAGGCAGATGCAGAAAGGTTACCTAAAACTTGCAATTCTATTTGCACTAACGAGAGGACCATTGCATGGATACAAGATGATGAAGCTCATAAAAGAGTTAACATTAGGTATAATAACGCCTACAGCGGGAGGGCTTTACCCTACCCTTAAAGAGCTTGAAAAAGAAGGCATTATAAAAGGAATGTGGAGTATTGGGGAGAGGAAGAAAGTTTACAAAATAACGGATAAGGGCAAAGATGTATTCAAAAAAGCAGTGGAAAAACATTTTGAGTTAGTTTCATTTACTAGAAATTGGATTTCAAGAGAGTTAGCAGAATTAAAAATCATGGAAGAGGTAGATCAGCCTTTAGAGGTGATGCCAGCCATTAGAGTTTTACTCTTAAATGAAGAAGCATCGATTGAAGAAAGGATAGAGGCTTTAGAGAAGCTCAAGGTAGAATTCCAGCGTTTAGCGATTCTATTCAACAAGATGATAAACCACATAGATGATAGAATAAAAGAATTAAAGTCTAACGATTAATAATCATGATCAGGATAAGAATAATGGCTTAAAAATGGGAAAATATCTAAGCCTATCTTAACATCATCAAGAACGATCATCATTAACTGTATCAAGATTTTTCAATTAATTCCTTCATTCTCTTCATGTCTTCATAGATGATAGATTTTAAACTTGTGTTGTAAAGAGCTGCTGCGGGATGATAAGTGCAGAAGTAGATACAATTACCTCTTTTTATAGCTTTACCTCTTAACTTGCTAATACGCGCTTTCTTGAAAAAAGTTTGTAAGGCTATATTTCCCAATAAACATATTACTTTTGGCTTTATCGCATCTATCTGCCTTTTTAAGTAAGGTTTACAAGCCTTTCTTTCTTCTAAAGTTGGTATGCGATTATTAGGAGGCTTACACTTAACTACACTAGTTATGAACAAATCCTTTCTGTCAAGATTTGCAAATCTCAAAGCATCATCAAGAATCTTCCCAGCCCTACCTACAAAGGGCCTTCCTTGCTTATCCTCCTCTATTCCTGGAGCTTCTCCTATCAGCATCAATTTAGCCTTGCTTGAGCCTTCACCTGGGACAGCCTTCTTTCTACTCTTTTGTAAAGGGCAGAGCTTACACATTTTAACTTCTTCAGCTATCTTATTAAGAAAGGAATCTGGCATCATAATGCTTTTTTAATTAGTTGCATATGCTCTAAAGAAATAAAAGAATTACCTTACATCAAAAAGATTAACTTAATGAAGCAGATATATACTGTTTTGCTTCTGTTTTTGGGAATTTCCTGTAAGTTTTACTAAATTGCTTAATGGGAAGATTGTTAATTCCATCGTTCTAGAATGCAACCCAGGTCTGCTGACTTCACCATTTGAGAGTATCTCCATAGGTAGCCAGATTTTACTTTAGGTGTAGGTTGCTTCCAATGCTTTAAACGATCATCTATCTCCTCCTTTGATAACTTTACCTCTAAAATACGCTTGGGTATATCTATCTCTATAATGTCATCGTTCTTTAAAACTGCTATAGGCCCTCCTTCAAAAGCTTCAGGGGAAACATGCCCTATGCAAGGCCCCCTGGTGCCTCCAGAGAACCTGCCATCAGTTATCAATGCTACCGAATCGCTTAAACCCATACCTGTTATAGCTGAAGTAGGAGAGAGCATCTCCCTCATACCTGGCCCGCCTTTTGGTCCTTCGTAACGAATAACTATCACCTTGCCCTCTTCAATTTTTCCATTAAGAATTGCCTTTGTGCAACTCTCTTCAGAATCAAAAACGATCGCTGGTCCCTTAAAGTGTAAGTTTTCCTTTGATATTGCTGCAGTTTTTATTACTGCACCTTTAGGAGCAAGATTCCCCCTTAAGATGGCTATCCCTCCCTCTTTATGTATAGGTCTATCTATGGGTCGAATTACTTTATCGTCTAAGACTTCTACATTCTCTATATTCTCCCTAACGCTCTTCCCAGTGACAGTAATGGCATCAAGATGCAAGAAATCATGTAAATTCTTCATCACAGCAGGGATTCCACCAGCCCTATCAAGGTCTTCAAGCATGTAATGACCGCCAGGGTAAATATCACATATATGAGGAACTCTTTTGCTCATCTCATCAAAGATAGATAAATCTAAGTCTATCCCAGCTTCTTTAGCTATAGCTGTTAAATGTAGAACAGTATTTGTTGACCCTCCCAGGGCCATATCTATAGCGATAGCGTTATCGAAGGCATCTTTTGTCATTATTTTCGATGGTTTAAGATCTTCATAGATCATTTTAACGATCCTCTCTCCAGATTTCTTAGCGATTCTGATTTTTGATGAGCTTGTAGCGAGTGAAGTAGCACAATATGGTAAAGATAGACCCATGGCTTCAGTTATGCAGGCCATGGTATTGGCTGTGAATAGACCACTACAAGAACCGCAAGAAGGGCAGGCTACATCTTCCAAACCCTTAAGCTCGTTTTCACTCATTTTCCCAGTTTTTACATTACCAATAGCTTCAAAGACATCGATTAAACCGACCTTTTTACCTTTGTAAAAGCCTGCAAGCATAGGCCCTCCAGTGACGAAGATAGAAGGAATGTCAAGCCTAGCAGTAGCCATCAACATCCCTGGCGTTATCTTGTCACAATTCGTTATCATCACCATACCATCAAATCTATGGGCTTGAATCATAAGCTCTATAGAATCAGCTATCGCCTCTCTGGAAGGAAGGGAGTACTTCATACCCTCATGACCCATAGCTAACCCATCACAAATTGCAATGGTGTTGAACTCAAATGGTACGCCTCCTGCCATTTGAACGCCAGATTTGACAGCATCGGCTATCATGTTCAAGTGAACATGCCCTGGCACTATGGATGTGTAGCTATTGACTATTGCTACAAAGGGTTTTTTTAGATTTTCATCAGTAACCCCTAATGCTTTTAGGAGAGATCTGTGAGGCGCTCTCTCCATTCCATATTTTATAGCATCACTCCTCATTTTTCTTGGCATATCCATGATGAATTAATTAAAGAACTTATATAAATGTGGTTAAGTGCTAATGTTCTCCGTTTTCTTTATACGCTTCTTTTGGATAAAATACACTACTATTCCTACTAAGAACCATAAGCTCCCTAGCAACCTTCCTGCTTCATGAGTACTTACTACTATGATCCAGACAAAAAAGCAAGAGATAAATCCAAAAAATGGGAGTATGGGGATCAAATACTTCTTCTCTCCTCTTCTTACAGTGATGTTAAAAGGAACTTTCCATGCCCTCTCAGAATTATCTTTAAACCTCAGAGCTATTGTTGATAAATTGACATACATATATGAAACCAAGGCTCCAAAGTTGTATAGGGATGCAATTAATGATAAGAGGTCAATGCCTTCAAGACCAGTATTTATGAGTATAAGAAGACATGCTATGAGTGAAAAAAGTGTTATGGTTATGTATGGAGTATAATACTTGCTATGTATCTTTGCAAAGCTTCTTGGGAAGAGCCTTAACCTTCCCATGGAAAAAGCAACCCTTGAAACGCCTATTACTCCAGTATTTGTAGATACATAGCAAGCCGTAAAACCTACAAAAGCAATCCATATAGAGAATATTCCTCCTATGAAGGGAAGATTCTTAGCAAGGATGATAAGAGGGTTTTGGGAGTGTTCCCCTACAAGAGACGAAGGCAACAATGTTACTGACACTAATGAGACCAAGATAGTGAAGAGCACTATCGAGATTATAGTCCATTTTGTTGCTTTAGGTATTACTTTGGCTGGATTTTTTGTCTCCTCTGCAGCTTGAGAGATAGATTCTATACCTATGTAAGAGACCATAGCAAGAGAAGTTGCATATAAGAAGTTATTCCAGCTGGGATTATCGCCTATCTTACCCAGATCTAAAACCCATCTCTCTATCCCGCCGTTAATAACTATTGTTGGAAGACCGAATAACAAAAACAGGGAAATAGTAACCAAACTGATTGTTACGAGAATAATGTTAAAATTCGAAGACCATTTAATACCTATAATATTTAATATTATCAGTCCTAAGATCAATGTTATTGCTACCAAGCCATAATAGGGAGATTGAAGAAGTACACTTGTACCAAAAAAGGTCTGGACTACATAGCTAAGATAGCCCACAGATGCCAAAGAAAAGAGGGCTACACATATAGTATAGTCGAGCATAAGCCCCCAGCCTGCCAAGAACCCATGAAAATTTCCAAAAGCCTTCATCGAGAAGAATTGAGCCCCTCCAGCTACAGGATATTTAGATGCTAATTCAGCGTAGCATAAGCCAGTAATTATGTATGTTATTGATGCTAAAAGGAAGGCTAATGGAGCAGCACTACCAGCATAGAAGGCTATTAACCCTATCGCTATATATATATCAGCACCTATGTCTGCGTAGCCCATGCTAAAGGCAGAGTAGGTTCCTATTACCCTTTTTAGAGCAACTCTACTCTCATCTTTGCTCAAACTATCACCTTTTAAAAGGTAAATAATTAAATGATTAGCAACACTATTATAGATAGATTCAGCCTCCTTCTAATGGGCTCTAAAATTTAGCTATAAAGTGATTCTTTTTGCGGGGAAGACTACTAATGTAATGCACGGAGCTCTTCTAATGATAGCATACTCGTCTTTTGTCATCATGGGACCAAACCTACTAGGTTTATTACTTTCCATGATGATCATGTCTGTCCCAGTTTCTTTCGCATAGTTTGCTACATCAACACCTACATCCCTGACAGCCAAGAGCTTTGGGCTAAAGAGCCTACCTAAGGAGCCTATGGCAACAGCTATCTTTTGAGAAAAATTAGCCTCTACTTTATGAAAGAACCTTGTTGATTCTATAGCATCCATCGATGTTGTTAAAGGCATATTCACTACCCTTATAACTAACAACTCATAATCTGGTGTAGAGGCAGAACTTGTTAAAGCAGCAGCAACGATGAGAGGGGCTGGAGTAAATTTATCTTTTAAGATTGGGATCATTATCTTTTTTATCTGTCTTGGAATTCTCATGTCTGATCTTGGTGTTTCCACAAGTATTACATCACACTCTGCCTTTCTAGCAACCCGATCAGAGATTCTCCCAAAAAACTCTCGAAAAAAGCCTTCTTTGTATGCTGACATAACAATAGCCTGACAGCTGTATTCTTTTGTTGCAGAAGTTATCTCATCTGAAATTTTTGTGACATCTTTAGAGGAAACTAAATCTTTTGTTTCCTTAATTTCGTAATTTATATTAAAGCGTGATGCAAAATCTTTGATGCTTTTTAAAGATTCCTCCCTTATAGATTTATCACTCACCTCAGTTTTTACATGAAAGACAATGATCTTTGAGCCTGAATATTCAGCCAGATAAAAGGCTACATTAATAGAGTTCCACTCATGATGATCATAAGCAAGGGGGAGAAGAATAGGCAAGTTGCCCCAGCTCCATTCGATCTTGTCATTCGATCTTTTAGGCTTATTTATTCTCATCATTAAAACTTGATTAAATCAAACTCCATATATGCTTTCCTTCTTTTGCAATAAAAATTTATAATAAAAGAATCAAATTACCAAAGAGTGATGGAATCCTTCATCAAATATCCAAAGGATCTTCCTTATCAAAGGACGGAAGAAGTAGTCTCTTGTGATCTTTGTAAAAGAAATATTAGAAGACTTGATGGGATCCATATAGGTGCAGGCTTATATTTATGTGGAGAATGCTACGACGAATGGAGATAGCATAGGATAAATTCAATGGAAAACTATCATGCTATTTTGTACTAAAACTTCAAGAGTTGAAACTTTTGCTTTATTTTAAGTTAATTGTCCCGTATATCTACGCCTAGGCAGACTCACCAATATGTTTATTAATTGCAATCTACTCTCTACTATAAGACGATCTATGGAGGACGTTGAAGGTAACTATAAACACCAAGAAAGTACTCACCTAGTGCTTTTGTTAAAAGTGGTTCTTTTGTCCTCCGTTGTCTTGCAATGAGCTTACCTCGCTTTTTGCTTGTAAGTCTCTCTCAAGGGGGATTTGATCATGGTTAAAATGTCTGGGTCTCATGCCCTCATCGAAGCTTTACACAAAGAGAAGGTAGATGTTATATTCGGCTTACCAGGAGGGGCTATAATGCCAGTTTACGATGTGCTTCTTGATTCAAAGATAAGGCACATCCTTGTCAGGCATGAGCAATCAGCAGCCCATATGGCAGATGGTTATGCTAGAGCTAGTGGCAAAGTAGGAGTTTGCATGGCAACTTCAGGTCCTGGTGCTACTAACTTGGTGACAGGAATTGCGAATGCTTACATGGACTCTTCCCCAATAATTGCCATAACAGGTCAAGTCCCAAGAGCTATGATAGGCAAGGATGCCTTTCAAGAGACAGATATAATAGGAATAACAACTCCTATAACCAAGTACAATTTTCAACCAAGACATGCTTCTGAAATCCCTAAAACTGTGAAGATGGCTTTTCAAATAGCTTTAATGGGAAGGCCTGGTCCTGTGGTGATAGACCTTCCAAAAGACGTACAGATGGAGGTTGCAGATATGGTTTTCCCAGAGAAGGTTGAGATTAGAGGCTATAAACCCAATATATCGCCCCATCCACTCCAAGTTGAAAAGGCTGCGGAGCTACTCTCTAAGGCTGAGAGGCCCTTTATATTGGCAGGAGGGGGGGTCATTATCTCCAATGCCTCCCAATACTTACAAGCTTTATCTGAACTTCTATTAGCTCCTGTTGCAACAACTTTCATGGGCAAAGGTTGCTTCCCTGAAAATCACCCACTATCTCTTGGAGTCATAGGCATGCACGGCACGCTTGAAGCGAACAAATCGATTCTAGAAGCTGATGTCTTATTAGCAGTAGGGACAAGGTTCTCTGATAGATCGACTGGCAAGATAGACGAGTTCTGTCCTGATGCAAAGATAATCCAGATCGATATAGACCCTTCAGAGATAGGGAAGAATAAAGCGATAGATGTACCCATAGTGGGTGATGCAAATAAGACTCTTTTTGAGTTATATAATTCATTATCAAAGCGCCTAGAGAAAAGAGAGAGTAGCCTTTGGTCAAAAAGGATTCAGCAAATAAAAGAGGAGTTTAAAGACAAAATAAAGGTCGATCAAGAGAAGGATTTAGTTCCTCAAAAAGTCTTAAAGGAGTTAAGAGAAATTTTGCCAGTCGATACCATAGTTACTACAGAAGTAGGCCAGAATCAGATGTGGGCTTCGCTATACTTTAAAGTCTATAAGCCCAGAACCTTCATAAGCTCAGGAGGCCTGGGAACTATGGGCTTTGGCTTCCCAGCAGCCATTGGAGTTAAAGTTGCTAGGCCTGATGTTCCGGTCGTTGATATAGCTGGTGATGGTAGCTTCACGATGACCGCAAACTCTCTTGCTACATCTGTAGCTGAGAACATACCTGTTACAGTAGTTATCCTAAATAATTCTATGTTGGGCATGGTGGCTCAATGGCAGAGATTATTTTATAACAGGAGGTATTCAGCGGTCGAATTAGGGGAGTATCCCAATTTTGTAAAACTGGCTGAAGCCTTTGGGGCTCAAGGCATCCGTGTCGGTTCCATTGATGAGTTCAAAAAAGCCGTTAAACAAGCATTAATAAGTGATGTAACAACAGTCATAGATGTTCCTATACCCCCTGAGGAGAATGTCTTTCCCATGATCCCGGCTGGAAAAGGACTTAGAGAGATAATCTATTAAAAAGTGATAGCTATGGAAGAGAAACAGGGAAAAAATTACATTATATCGACAATAGTTGAGAACAAGCCAGGGGTTCTTCATAGAGCATCAAATATGTTTAGAAAAAGAGGGTTCAATATTGATAGCATCTCAGTTGGGCCTACTGAGCACAAAGATCTAGCTCGAATGACTATAACTATAAATGGAGATGAAACTACTGTTGAGCAGTTGATCAAGCAGTTAAGTAAACTTGTGGATGTAATTAAAGTAAGCGTGCTAAACCCACAGAACTCTGTAATAAGGGAACTAGCTCTCATTAAGCTTCATGTAGCAGATGCAAAGGCTAGGTCTGATATAATAAATTATGCCAATATATTTAGGGGGAGGATTGTAGATGTTGCACCAGCATCCATGACAGTAGAAATCACTGGTACTCCTGATAAGATAGATGCATTTTTAAGCCTGGCATCCACTTTCGGCATAAAGGAAATAGCCAGGACTGGTATAACAGCATTGGTTAGAGGGTGAGAAAATGGCTAAGATATACTATGATGCTGATGCAGATTTAGGCATCCTAAAAGGAAAGAAGATTGCTGTAATAGGCTATGGCAGCCAAGGGAGAGCCCAAGCCTTGAATATGAGAGACTCAGGTCTCGATGTGTTGTTAGGATTAAGACCTGATGGAGCTTCTTGGAGCAGAGCAAAAGCAGATGGTTTCCAACCATACACGATAGCTGAAGCAGCAGAAAAGGGAGACATAATTCACATGTTAATTCCTGATCTTGAGCAACCTGCTGTGTATAAATCCCAGATTGCTAAATATATGAAAAAGGGAAAGGTTATAGGGTTCTCTCATGGATTTAACATTCACTTCAAGCAAATAATCCCTCCCCCTTATGTTGATGTCATAATGGTAGCACCTAAAGGTCCTGGAAAAAATCTTAGAGACGTTTATGTGAGTGGTTCCGGCATCCCAGCTTTAATAGCCGTTGCCCAAGATTATTCAGGTAAAGGTAAGGACATTGCTCTAGCAATGAGCAAAGCCATAGGTTGCACAAGAGCAGGTGTTTTAGAAACAACATTCAAGGAGGAGACTGAGACTGATTTATTTGGTGAGCAGGCAGTCTTGGTAGGCGGGCTTATGGCTCTAATAAAGAACGGATTTGAAGTTCTTGTTGAAGAAGGTTATCAGCCAGAGTTAGCATACTTCGAAGTTTGTAATGAGATGAAGTTGATTATGGATTTGGTCTATCATAGCGGATTCATAGGGATGCTGGAGATAGTGTCTGATACCGCAAAGTATGGAGGGCTTACAGTAGGTCCGAAGGTCATTGATAAACATGTTAAAGAGAATATGAAGAAGATTTTGAAAGATATTCAAAATGGCAATTTTGCTGAAGAGTGGACTGGCAAACCTGAAGAAAGTAGAAGAAAGTTAAATTCTTTGATGAAGGAGATTTCTGAGCATAAAATAGAAGAAGTTGGAGTACTCATAAGAAAGATGGCAGGGATAGAAAAATGAGTTCTGAAGATTACATAAAGATATTCGATACAACTCTAAGGGATGGAGAGCAGACTCCTGGGGTGTCACTTACACCAGAAGAGAAACTAGAGATAGCCCGTCAGCTCGATAAACTCGGCGTAGATACGATAGAGGCTGGCTTTCCCATAGCTTCTAAAGGAGAGATGGAAGCAATAAAGCTCATTGTCAAAGAAGGGTTAAACGCAGAAATATGTGGATTAGCAAGAGTGAATAAGAGTGATATAGATGCTGCTTTAGATTGTGGAGTTGGGTGCATTCATGTTTTCATAGCTACATCAGACATTCACCTAAATTACAAACTTAAATTAACTCGTGAACAAGCCCTACAAAAAGCCATTGAAGGGGTAGAGTATGCTAAGAATCATGGTGTTCAAGTTGAATTCTCAGCAGAAGATGCAACAAGGTCTGATCTAGATTATCTTAAGAAAGTATACAAGGCTGTTGAGGAAGCTGGTGCAGATAGAATAGACATACCAGATACAGTTGGCATCATGACTCCAACAAGAATCTACCAGCTTGTTAGCGAAATTAAAAAAACAGTAAAATTACCCATAAGCCTACATTGTCACGATGATTTTGGAATGGCGGTAGCCAATACTTTGGCAGGGATAGAAGCTGGTGCAGTAAGGGCTCATGTAACTGTTAATGGCTTAGGAGAAAGAGCCGGCAATGCGTCATTAGAGGAAGTTGTTATGGCTTTACATTCATTATATAAAAAGAAGACAAGAATAAACACCCGATTGCTATATGAGACTTCTAAGCTCGTCTCAGAATTGACCGGAATAATGGTTCAGCCGAATAAAGCCATAGTGGGCGATAACGCTTTCGCTCACGAATCTGGCATACACACTCATGGTGTATTATCTATGCCCTTGACTTATGAGCCTATAGAACCAGAGATAGTAGGGAGAAAAAGATGGATTCAGGCTGGTAAGCATGCAGGGACTCATGGCATATTAGCAGAATTAAGGGAGATGGGTTGGCAACCAAACGAAGATCAACTTAAGGAGATAGTAGAAAAGGTAAAGGAATTGGGCGATAAGGGGAAGATTGTTACTGATACCGATTTATCTGCAATAGCAAGATCTGTAATGAGAAAAACTTCAGAGGAGGAAAAGATCATCAACCTGGTCGATCTTGCAGTCATGACAGGAGTTAGAGTAGTCCCTACAGCATCTGTGAAGCTAATTCTAGATGGAAAAGAGTACGTAGCAGCCGAAACTGGAGTAGGACCTGTGGACTCAGCGGTTAAAGCCATTCAAAAGGTCACAGACAGCTTGGCGAATATTAGGCTGAAAGAATATAGATTGGAGGCCATCACAGGAGGTTCGGATGCTCTTGCTGAAGTAATAATAAAAGTTGAGGATAAAAATGGGAACGTTGCATCTGCAAGGGCAACAGGGGAAGATATAGTGATAACAAGTGTAGAAGCTATGATAGATGGCATAAATAAAATACTGATAAAGAGGAAGCAGGCTCAAAGCCTTGCTAAATAGATCGTAAGTAAAGTTTACTAAAGTCAGTAACGCTATTTTTTATTAAATAAACAATAGTGATTCAGACCATGGCAAATATTATTGAGAAGATATTGAGCAGAGCAGCAGGTAAAAAGGAAGTAATCCCAGGAGAAATAATCGAGGCGAATATAGACTGTGCGATGGTTAATGAAATAACAGGCCATCTTACAATAAAATACTTTTATGAATTAGGGGCAAAAGAAGTTTGGAATAGAGATAGAATAGTCATGGTTCTTGATCATACAATTCCTGCTGCAAGTATAGAGGCTGCTGAGTTACACAAGATAATGAGAGAATTTGCAAGGGAGCAGAAGATAAAATATTTTTACGATGTTGGCAGAGGAGGAATATCCCATCAAATAATGATAGAAAAGGGTCATGTAAAGCCAGGAGACGTTGTTGTAGGGGCCGATTCCCACACATGTACTTATGGTGCCATAGGAGCATTTTCTACAGGTATAGGCTCCACAGAGATGACTGCAGTGTTCATGACCGGAAGATTATGGTTCAAAGTTCCAAAGGTTATGGAAATAAAAGTAAACGGTAATTTTAGAAAATTTGTTACACCTAAGGATTTATTCTTGAAAATTGCAAAGATTCTAGGGGTTAGTGGTGCAAATTATAGAGGACTTGAGTTCAAAGGACCTACTATAGAGAATATGAGCATAGCAGGTAGGATGACTATTTGTAATATGGCTATAGAAGTAGGTGCAAAAGCGGGCATAGTTGGAGTGGATGGGAAGACTTTAGATTATTTGAAAGATAGAATCAATGAACCATTTTTCATTGCAAAGAGTGATCAAGATGCCGAATATGAGCGATCCTTAGAGTTGTATGTCGATGATCTACCTCCTTTAGTATCTTGTCCTGACGCTGTTGATAATGTAAAGCCTGTTTCAGAAGTGGAGGGAGTAGAGTTGGACCAGGTCTTTATAGGCTCTTGCACAAATGGAAGAATGGAGGATTTGCGCTTAGCTGCTGAGATACTGAAGGGAAATAAAGTTAATGAGAGAACTAGGCTCTTAATAATCCCTGCATCACAAGAAGTATTCTTAGACGCTCTTCGTGAAGGACTTATTGAGACATTTCTTCTTTCTGGAGCGATTGTTGCTAATCCTACTTGTGGCGCTTGTTATGGAGCGCATCTTGGAGTTCTCGCGTCTGGAGAAGTTTGCTTAAGCACCACGAATAGGAACTTCATAGGGAGAATGGGTAGTACAAAGTCGAAGGTTTATCTAGCATCTCCTGCCACCGCTGCAGCCTCGGCTATAAAAGGAAGAATTACAGATCCAACTACTTTTAGGAGTGATTAAATTGAAGTTAATAGGCAAAGCCGTAAAGTATGGTGATGATATTAATACTGATTATATCATACCAGGCAAATATATGGTTTTAACAGATCCAGTAGAATTGGCAAAGCATGCCATGGAAGGTATAGATCCATCTTTTATAGAAAAGAGTAAAGATTCTATAATAGTTGCAGGGAAGAACTTTGGCTGTGGCTCAAGCAGAGAACAAGCGCCAATATCATTAAAGTATTCTGGCACAAAAGCCATAGTAGCAAAATCCTTTGCGAGAATATTCTACAGAAACGCTATCAATATAGGCCTTCCAGTTCTTGAGTGTGAGGGTTTATGGGATATCGTTAAAGACGGCGATCAATTGATGCTAGATTTAGAAAGTGGCGAAATTAAGAATTTGACTAATAATAAATCTACACAAGCTCAACCTTTACCGGATTTCATTCTTGAATTAATAGAAATAGGTGGATTATTGAATAAGTTGAGGAGAATGAAGGTTTAATTTTTCTGTAGTCTGTCAGTGGCCTAATCTCTGACTATCCTTAATAAAAATGACAAATTTTATCCTTTGATATTGTCAAGTTAATGTATTTTCTCGTGTTGAATTTTGAAGATTTAACTTGACAAACCCTTCTTATGATTTATAGGCGTAGCACCTTAAGGTAATATAGACCTCCATTATTTGGCGTAAAGAATAAAAAGGCAGAAGGTCTGTGCGGAAATTATGATAGCACCTCCTTACTTAGTCTCATATTCGATCACAAAGAAATGCAATCTGAAATGTAAGCATTGCTATAGTGATGCTACGGATACGCAAGCACAGGATGAGCTTTCTACAATTGAAACGAAGAAGCTCTTAGATGACTTAGCAAAATGGGGCATAAGGCTTTTAATTTTTGATGGTGGTGAGCCCCTTTGTAGAAATGACTTCTTTGAAATCGTTAAGTACGCCTCAGAGAAAGGTATAAGAATTGTGGTGGGAAGTAATGGAACTCTTATTGATATTGAAATGGCTAATAGAATGAAGAATGCAGGCATTCAAATGGTGCAGATCTCTATCGATGGCGCGAAGCCAGAAACTCATGATTCATTCCGAGGTGAAAAAGGAGCGTTCTATAGAGCTATGCAAGGAGTTAAGGCTTGTAGGGAGGTAAATTTACCTTTTCAGTTTGGCATGGTCATTAGAAAGCAATCCCTTCCTGAAATTCCAGATATGCTAAAGTTGGCGGTTGAAAGTGGAGCGGATGCTATAGAGTTCTTTGATCTTGTACAAGTTCCAAGAGTTAAAAAGAATTGCCCTGAAGAAATTTTGAGTAAAAGTGAAAGGAAGAATGTCATGGAATGGTTGGCTGAAGCCCAAATAGATTGCCCAATAGTAATGAGAGTGCCTGGCTGTCCTATGTATCCTTTAATCCTTAAGGAGAAAGGCATTCAACCAAAACATTTCCCAATTCATGTACTACAAAGAATTCCATACTATAATCGAGGATGTGCTGCAGGAATGCCTAGCGGTTACATTACCATACTCCCTAATGGAGACGTGATTCCTTGTATGCTTCTTCAAGTCAAACTTGGCAATATAAGAGAAAAGAGCATCATCAGGATTTGGGAAGACTCACCATTGTTAGCTAAACTTAGATCAAGGGAACTTTTGGAAGGTGAATGTGGCAAATGTATCCATAGAGATATTTGTGCTGGATGCCGAGGAAGGGCTTACGAAGAAACAGGTGACATTATGGCATCTGACCCTGGATGTTGGATTGCTTAGCTTTAAGTTGCCATTTCCCTGATAGCCTATTTATTACGTTAAATTTTGTAACTCTTTCACTTTCTTAGCTATAGCATCCCCAACTTCGCTTGTCTTAGAGTTGCCACCGAAATCATAAGTCCTAACTTTTCCCTCTTTTAAGATTTCTTCTACAGCTTTCTCAACTTTTATCGCTGATTTTTCAAGCCCCAAATCCTCTAGTAATAAGCAACCTGCCAAGATCGTTGCAATCGGGTTTACCTTATTCAATCCCTTGTATTTAGGTGCAGAACCATGAATTGGCTCGAACATGGAAGTGCCTTTTGGATTTATATTCCCACCAGGAGCAAAGCCTAAGCCTCCTTGAATCATAGCACCTAAGTCTGTAAGAATGTCTCCAAACAGATTTGGCGTTACCACAACTTCATACCATTCAGGATTCTTCACAAACCACATGGCAGTCGCATCCACAAAGTCAAATTCATATTTTATATTAGGATAATTCTTAGCAACTTCTTCGAAGGTTCTTCTCCAAAGGCTGTAAACATGAGTTAAAACATTTGCTTTATCAACTCCTGTAACTTTATTTTTATTATGCTTCTTTGCGAATTCAAAGGCGTATTCTATAACTCTTCTTGCACCTTGCTTACTTATAACTCCTAATTGATAAGCAATCTCATCAGTATCAGATTCTATATCCAAACCAAAGCGAATATGATAAAGCTCTCTAACTAGGTCTAATTCATGTTTAGTCTTACCTTTCTTTACGTTGCCACCAAGGCCTATGTAAAAGTCCTCTGTATTCTCTCTTATAACAAAAAATTGAATATCACCAGGCTTCTTATCCTTTAATGGTGTTGGTACTCCCTCATAAAGCTTGACAGGTCTAAGGTTGATGTATTCATCAAGGTAAAAACGGAGCTTTAGTAATATGCCAAGTTCAAGAATGCCTGGTTCTACTCTAGGATCGCCTAGGGCACCCAGATAGATTGCCTTATATTTTTTCAACTCTTTAAGAGTGCCTTCACTAATTAGCTCTCCTGTAGCAAGATAATGATCTGCACCATGGGGATAATCAATCCATTCTATATCAAAGCCATCTACTTCTGCAACAGCTTCTAGGACTTTTTTACCCTCTGCTATAACTTCAGGGCCAATACCATCTCCGGCTATAACAGGAATTTTGTATGTGACCATGGATTTTTCCTTACTCTCCACCTAAAATGGCTAAATAAATATATTATTAATTTTAGCTCATTTTAAAGGTACCCAAACTTTCGGAGTTAATGGGACATTTTTATATAAGTTTAAAGTCTATTATATCATGATTCATTCAAATCATAAATTAAGCCAGGTGTAGAAAACAAAATGTTCAATAAAGATACTTTAAGAAAAAGGGTTAAAAATTTTCAAGAATCGATGAGAAAGGCTGGAATAGAAGCCTCTAATATTAGAACTTTATCCTCTTTTACGTATTTTGCTGGCATAAAGTGGCTAAGGCCGTCTTTAATGATACCTACTGAAGGGGAGCCTACAGCATTCATAATTGAGCAAGAAGCAGAAGAATTCCTCAGCAAGACTTGGATCAAAGACGTTATCACTTATAGAAGGGTTGAGGAGTTGATGAGAGGCATTATTGGATGGATAAGAGACCACGGATACAAAGTAGTTGGCTTTGATTATAGTGTTGAGAGAGACTCTTATGTCGCCTTCTTTGAACTCTTTAAGACTCTAAATCCTAACATAGAGGTGCGCAACGTTCACGGCATGATAATGGATCTTAGAATGATAAAAGATTACGATGAAATCGAAGCGATAAGGAAGGCTTCGGAGATAGCTGAGAAAGGTTTAGAAAAGGCCTTGAACTCTATCTCAATAGGCAACAGCGAACTTAGCATCGCTGCTGAAGCTATATACTTCATGATGAAGACGGGTTCAGAATCTCCTCATGTATATGTGAATGCTGGTCCAAAACCAAGGGCTCATGCAGAGCCTAGAAACGATGTCAAGGTTAAAAACAATTCTGCAGTCTCAGTAGTGGTCTCTGCAGACTACATGGGCTATAATAGCAACATAACCAGAACGGTATTTATCGGTAAAGTATCTGAAGAAGCTAAAAAGACTCATGAGGCCTTACTCACTGCATATAATGAAGCGAAAGACGTCGTTAGGCCTGGGGTAAAGTTTATCGATGTAGAAAATAGAATAAAGAAAATATTTGAGAAATATGATTATGAGAAGTATTATCTGACTGGTTTCGCCCATGGTGTTGGTCTTATGGTGGAAGAAGATCCGATAACAACAATTTTATCTGTTCAAAGGCAGTACAAAGTTTTTGAAAATATGGTCCTTGCTTTTATACATGCCCCTTTAATGATCCCTGGTATAGGCTCTATAAAGTTGGAGGATACTTTTTTAGTAAAATCAGATGGAGTTGAGCCTCTCACAAAGTATAAGTGTGAATCTTTTAGCCTGTAAATTAGAATAAATCTTTAAAACCCATCATATTCAACAAAGTTAGAGATATTGCAGCATATCCTTTACAGCCTTGAAGGCAAGCAACTGGATGGTTATAAAATCCATATGGAAGTTAAGAAAAGGCATTATTTTGAGCAGAGTTATTTTGAGCTCTATCTTATAAGAAATGGAAAAAAGTTCAAGCCCCCTGCTTTTGTTGGTGTATACAGTTCTGGTAGAAGTTCTTTAGGGATAAAGGGTTGGATAGATGGAGATTACTATGAGATTATATCTTCTGATGAGGTGACCGTTAATCTAGCAGAGTTGGGTCTTGATGTAAAGCTTTTCAAAGCTTTAGGCAATTTGATTCCAAAAGGGGGTAGCATGATGGTAGCCTACAGCATGATCGGGGGTGAAAGCAACGCCCATAAGGATACAGTTAGAGCGTTAAGTTTTGGAGTACCCCCAATATTAACTCCCATAGGCTATTTACTTTTTCATGCTGGATGCTGGGCATATTTTAGAGATTGGTACTATTCAGAAGGTGGTAATGAAGGACCAAAAAAGCTTCAGGGCTTTAAACCTGTTAATTGGAATGATGCTAAGATAAGAGCAAAAGAAATGATAGGAATGCTTGAAGAATTTATCAAAGGGAAGGCTACCAATAATGGCTTAGAGAAAAGGGCAAAAGAGATCATAAGTTTGTTATTATCATATACTCATTTTAATGCCCCAATCTTATTATAGCTATATATTAATAGCTATAATATTATCTACTTGGGATGAGAGTTAGTTTTAGCGAGTTTCTTTTAGCATATTAAGATCTCCTTCGTGCACTTATAATTTGTAAAGACTCCATTCGCTAGTCCTGCCATTTACTTATTTATTTTGGATAATCTTAAACATCTTTATCGATTTTTGGAATAAAGACATTTATTGGTTCTGGGAAATTCTATAACCTTCCAGCTTAAATGAGTTAAATATCCAAGAGTTAAGGCAAGAAATAATCCATCTAAGAAATAAAAACAAAACTAGGCAATAATTTACTAAATTTAGACCAAATATTAAATTTATGTCATGGGTTTAATACTTATTATAGCTGTACCATCCTGCATAATATCAATTTTATACTTGCATTTAGTGAAGATGCTTGCTATATATAGATTTGTGCTTAGATGCTGAGTAACCTTTGAAACTTTAAACTTTGACTCACTTTTTGCGAAAGGCAGGAAGGTTACGAGCATATCCCCTATGTGCCTATCTATAGGCGCATTGGAAAGATATTCCTCAGAGAAGAGCTTAGCTGCTTCTTTTCCAACCTCTTCCGCGAGTTTACCTTTTTCACCTATAGCATCTCCACCTATGAATGGACCTTGTTCATCTACAGAATAAATTAGAATTGATGATCCTGGGCTTATGGAATCTTCAACATTTATTTCAAAATTTTTTAAATTTATCCCTTGATTTGAGAGGTAATCTTTGGCAGCTTTTAACTGCCTCTCAGCAACACTTTTTGGCAATTTAGAGCATACACTTATGATTGATGGTAAAGGATTCTCTGATGAGATTATATTTAAGGGTTTTAACTCCTTTACTGGTTTTATCCTTACTTTTACTATTCCTCCTCCTAAAGGATAGTAGCCTCTCCTCTTTACTTCGAGCTCAGCGTCTATACCTAATAATCTATAAGCAGGCAAAACCACTTTAGTAAAATAATTCATGGTGGGGCTCCATTTTACATCTGTTCCACCTATTATCTCAAGCTCTGCTTCAACTCCACTAAGGCTGACAGATGGTATGACTGCTTGAAGTAATAAAGTAATACTACCTGCAGTACCAACATCTAACCTTAAAAAGGCTGAGCGCATTCTGCCAGGAGTAAAAACTATTTTATCAGAACCTATACTTAAGTTATCCACACTAGCATTACATAAAGAAGCTACAGCCTTTATCGCTCCTATATGCTGAGGCCTTAACCCAGGATTGTCTCTTTTGGCTCTTATTTTCACTATTTCTACAGGTATTCCCATTATTGCAGATAAAGCAACGCTAGTCCTTAGAATTTGACCTCCTCCTTCTCCATAGCTACCATCTATGATTATCTTTTCATTTAAGGGCAAGATTATCACTTCCTAATTGTTTATGGAAATCTCTTAGGCATTATTATTAACCCCTCTTCAGGATTGCCTAGGGCTAAATAATCGCCTTCAATATACATCTTTCCAACTAAAGCAGATGTTATTGCATCCAATTCATCATGACTTACCATTTTTGATATTCCTTTTACACCTATCTTCATCAAACCTTTCCTTAATTCATCTATTCCTTTTTGCTTCCGTGGTATTTTGAGCACGTCTTGAGCACCTCCCGGATAAACTTCAATAATCTTGAAACCTTTTTCCTCAATAATCTTTTTGAGTTTCATACCTCTTTCAGTCAACTTTCTCATAGGCCCTAATGTCACTGGGAAGAATTTTATCTTCATCTTCAAAAGCTCTCTATCACATTGCCTTAAATGACCTCTATTCCTGCATGAGCATGTATCTTTTAGGCAACATCTACCAAAAGGAAGGCTTAATGGCGCATCTATTGCAATTATATCCGGTTTTATTTTAATGATATAATAAATTATATCATCATCACTTCTCAAAGTCAAGACTTTAGCCTTTAAATTCTCATCAAGAATACAAATACCGCTATTTCTAGTTTCAACCCCTGCAAGGTCGATTCCAAGAAATATCATGATATCGAAATAATACTATAAAAATGAGTTAATTAGTCTTATTGCTATGTAATGTGGGGTTATCGTTTTTTAATAAATCTATGATTCTATTAACGCCGTCTATCTGTTTTATGAATTTTTCTACACTCTTCGGGACTAATTCTTCCCAGCTCTCACCTGACAAAATCCTCCTTCTTATCTCTGTAGCAGATAATTTTTCTCTATTATAGAATGGTATAGATTCTACTTTAAAGCCTGCTTCTATGAAAAGTCTTCGGGTTAAAGGCTCATTTGAGAAGATTACATCGAATTTTGGAGAATAAGATATCACATGGGAAACCCATGTAGAGTGCGTTTCAACATCTGGAACTGGTATTATAAGATAACGGGAGGGGTTTATTCCTTCTTCATCAAGAGCTAATTTTATCATATTAATTCTCTCTCCGGTGGTAAAAGGATTGTCTTTTGTGTGACTATACTGTGAACTTCCTACCACAATTACTAATTCCTCAACTTTATCCAGCAAACTCTTTATTACTTTTAGATGCCCTTTATGGAAGGGTTGAAATCTTCCTATGAATAGACCTCTCTTGATCATTCTCCCCCTTTTACATCTTATATATGCTGGGAATATAATTCTTTAGATGATCAAAACTTAAATAAACATGATTAATTATTTCGTTCAAGTTCAAGGATGGTAAAAAGGAATGGAAACAAGGCAACTGATAATGTTACCGGGTCCTACTAATGTCCCTACAAGAGTTATGAGGGCTATGCTAAGACCCATGATAAATCATAGAGGTCCTGAGTTCAAAGAGCTTTACGCAAAAATTTTGGAGAATGTAAAATACGTCTTTCAAACAAAGGGCGATGTAGTAATCCTAACAGCTTCTGGTACTGGAGGGGTAGAGTGCGCAATAAGTAATATAGTACAAGGTGCAAATAAGATACTAGTACCCGTTTATGGTTTCTTTGGAGAAAGGTTAAGAGATAATATATTAGCGATGGGTGGGAAGCCTGTAGAGATTCATATTGAATGGGGAAAAGCGGTTACCATGGATATGATTGAAGATGCTGTAAAGAAAGATAAAGATATAAAAGCCATAGCATTAGTCTACAACGAGACCTCAACAGGAACAAAAACAAATTGCTTAAAAGAGATTGGCGAATTTTGTGACAAGCATGATTTATTATTAGTAGTAGATGCTATATCAGTTCTTGGTGGGGACGATTTACCCGTTGATGATTGGCATATTGATATTTGTATTGCTGGTAGCCAAAAATGCCTTATGTGTCCTCCAGGGCTGTCATTATTATCAATCAGTGAGAAGGCTTGGTCTATAATAGAAAAATCAACAAATACTTTTTACTTTAACTTAAAAGCCTACAGAAAGTATGAAAAGGAAGGGCAGACACCTTATACGCCAGCCATACCACTATACTATGCTCTTGACGAGGCATTGAAGATGATAAAAGAAGAAGGGCTTAAGAATTTTATTCATAGGCATAAAATATGTGCTAAAGCCATCTATAAAGCTATAGAGAGCATGGGGCTAATACCCTTTGCTGAAGAGAAATCGAGGTCAAATACTGTAATAGCAATAAACTACCCTCCTAAAGTGAATGATTCTGCTTTCAGAGAGCTATTAAGAAATAAGTATAATGTAGTAATAGCTGGAGGACAAGGAAAGCTTAAAGGTAGTATATTTAGGATAGGATCGATGGGTATGGTAACACAGGCCGAGATATTACAAGTTATAAGTGCTATAAACATGGCATTAAGTGATCTTGGCTTTGAATTAAAGTTTGGTGAGGGCATAGCAGCTGCAAGAGAAGTCTTTAAAAAAGAGGCAGAATTAGTTAATAAAGATTCTATTTAAATGGTCGGTTTTACACTTTTAGATTCTTTCTGTTAAGCCACATATCTTACACTTTCTAATTGTTATAGTATCTCCGTATCGTGGAATAGCCTCTTCTATCCAAATGTGGGGAGGGCAGATAAATTCTATATCTTCTCGAATACAGCTAGTTATAAGCCCGAGTCGACGTAATATGCTTACCTGAGCGTTCACCGTATTTATTTTATAACCTGTTATCTTAGCCAACGAGTCTGTATCAATCTCTCCTTTAAGCTTTATTGCTTCTAATATTCTCTCAGTTGTTCTAGACCATTTATTTTCATGCTCCTTCTGTTGCTTTGTAGGATCTCTGATAAAATAGACCTTCACAGTCTGAAATTGTTAAGGTCTATTTTATTACCTTTTCGAATGATTCTAGAGACGATGTTACGATAAAGTTTGAGTATCTTCAATTCTTAATGATGTCAAGATAAAATATATGTCTTAAAAATGAAAAATATATCTCAAGCTTATCTTGACATCATCTAGTCCAGGTTTCTTAAATTTGAAAAATTTGACTTATCTGTATTTTTGTGAAGTTATTAATCTCCCATCAAACAAGATTTAACAGGATTTAGAGCAAAAAGCATTTTTATTCTTCTCTTTTCTAGACTTTTGAGGTCATAAGCATGCCATTAGAAGCAGGCACGTTAGTATATGTTAACTATATAGCTAAAGTAAAGGATACAAATGAAGTAATAGAAGTAACTATCGAGGATGAAGCTAAAAAGCTTGGGGTGTACGACCCTTCCAGAAAGTATGAACCAAGGTTAATTGCCATAGGAGAGGGATGGGTCCTTAAGGGCTTGGACGAAGCTTTATCATCGGCAAATGTTGGAGATAAAATTAGTGTAGAGATACCTCCTGAGAAAGGCTTTGGTCAAAGAGATCCTAGCAAAGTGAAGATGATACCTTTAAGGAAGTTTGGAGAAAAGGCTTCAGAGGTTCGTGTAGGTGATGAAGTTGAAGTTGAGAACAAGATAGGCATAGTAAGGTTCGTTGGATCGGGCAGGGCTCAAATTGATTTTAACCACAGATTAGCTGGAAAGACGCTAATATATGAAGTAGATATTATAAAAAAAGTCGAGACAGATAAAGACAAGATAATTGCGTTGATAAAACGTAGAATTCCTGTTGAAGAAGATAAGATAGAGCTTACTATGGAAGATGATAGCGTTAAAATTAAGTTACCGAGTGATCTTTACCTTTTAGAAGGACTTCAGATAATAAAAAGAGCGATTTCAAATGACATATTCAAGTTCATCAAGAATGTAAATAGAGTCTATTTCATAGAGTTATATGAAGGTAAGAAGCCTAAAGTACCAGAGCAAGAAAAAGTAACTAAGGAAGAGGGAAAAGGTTAATTAAATTGCTAGATAACGTTGACAGATTTCGCAAGATTCTTGGCTGATTCACGGTCTAGTTTCAGCTTATGGAGGATGGTGTATCTTTCAGGTCTGATCTTAGGAGCTAATAGAATCGCATCTACTATTAACTCTGGATCAATTCCAAGTTCATAGGCATTTATTATTGCATGAACTTTCTTTAATGAGTCAGAGATCTTTTCCCATTCTAAACCATGAAGCTTTGCCATCATTATGGTGCCTATGCCACATTTCTCACCATGAAGACCGATATTTGGAGCGAGTATGTCTAAAGCATGGCTGAATAAGTGTTCAGAACCACTGCAAGGTCGGCTGCTTCCTGCTATGCAAGCTGCAACGCCCGCACTAATCAAAGCTTCAATAACATCCCTCACACTATCTTTACTTCCTTCATTTATTTTTTCAGATTCTTCTATGATCAGGTTAGCACTTAAGCGGGCTAAGCTTGCTGCATAATTTCCAAAGTATTCACCCTTCTCATCTCTGGCAAGCTCCCAATCCTTAACGGCCGTTATCTTCGCCACAAGATCCCCACAACCACTTGCAAGAAGTCTTCTTGGTGCATTTGCTATAATTGTTATATCAGCAAGAACGCCAACAGGAGGTTTTGCAACTAAAGAATAAGGTTTATTCATCCCTTTTATAGAAGCGAAAGGGCTGGATATGCCATCGTGTGAAGCACTTGTAGGAATGCTGATGAAAGGCAGATTCGCATAATACGCGCTAAGTTTTGCAACATCTATAGATTTCCCCCCACCCATACCTATGAGTATTCTTGATCGTTGCTTCTTTGCTACATCTAAAACTTGTTTTACACAGTCCATTGTAGCAGAATCTATAGTATACCAAAGATAGGATAAACCAAAGGATGATAGAGATTTATCTACAATATTTTCGATTAAATTTTTTACGTTAACCCCAGATATTATTAGAACTTCATGCCCGAAGCCTAGATCCTTTATGAAACTACCTAATTCTTTTATCACATCATAGCCGACCAGAATCTTTCTTGGCAACTCCATTAGGTGACGGTCCAAGTACCTCAAGGCTATAGGAAAAACTTATTTAAAGGGATTCCTTCATTATTTATGAAATTAGCGTTTTGGTCAAATAAAAGGTGAATTATATTGAATTCTAAATCTGCCAGATCACTAGTATATCAAGGAACTACAACTGTTGGGTTAGTTTGTACTGATGGTTTGGTATTCGCTACCGACACAAGAGTTACAATGCCAGGAGGCTTTATAGCACATAGGAAAGGAAAGAAGGTATATAAAATTGATGATCATTTAGGAATGACCATATCTGGAGTTGTCGCTGACGCTCAAAATGTAGTAGATATTCTAAAATATTACGCTGGAATATATAAGTTGGAGAAGAAGACCCCTATACCAGTCAAATCTGCTGCAAGATTAGCATCTAATGTTTTCTTCTCATCTAGGTTATTTCCTTACATAGCTGATGTCTTGGTAGGAGGTTACGATGATACAGGTGCAAGCATCTTTAACGTCGATCTTTTCGGTTCTCTCAACAAAGAAAATTATGTTTCTACAGGAAGTGGTTCCCCTATAGCCTATGGTATACTGGAAAGCGAGTATAAAGATGACTTAACTTTAGAGAAAGGAATACTCATAGCTGTTAAGGCTGTAACTTCAGCTATGAAAAGAGACGCCATGAGTGGAGATAGCTTTGATGTTGTGATAATTAATAAAGAAGGTTACAAAGAACTTTCTGAAGAAGAAAAGAAGAAACTTCTTACTAAGATTTTTGGTTAAAGTTATGCCTCAAAAGCAGAATATGAATTCATCCCTTGAGGTAATGGGTACTATTTTGCAGAGCATCCCTGCCGAGGCAGAAGTAACTAGGATAGAGTATGAAGGACCAAGAATAGCCCTTTATACTAAAAGACCAGAATTCTTACTATCTAACAATTATATAATTTCAGACTTAGTTAATGTAGTAAAAAAACGCGTCATAGTAAGGACTGAAAAATCGATTCGTAAGCCTGAGAGCGAAGCAAAAGAGATTATTATGAACTACCTTCCTAAAGAGGCTGAAGTTAACAATATTTTCTTTGATGATGCCTTAGGAGATTTGATAATTGAGGCAAAGAAACCTCAATTATTGACTCCAGAAAGAGGGTTTAATTTGGTCGAATTAACTTATAAGACAGGCTGGAAGGTTAAAGTAAAAAGAGCACCACCTATTACTTCAACTAGTATTCAGAGCATATATCATGCCATAAAGACTGCGCCAGAAGCTCGTGAAAAGTTTTACAAGGAAACGGGAGAAAGGATCTTTAGATCTAGATTAAGCGCAGATGTCGAGGTAAGTATTTTAACATTAGGTGCCTTTGGAGAAGTAGGCAGATCGTCTCTTCTCGTTCAAACAAAGGAAAGTAAGGTACTTCTCGATTGTGGCATAAACCCTGGTGCCAAGAATCCTTGGGACGCTTATCCACGTTTCGATTGGGCTGATATAGATTTGGAGGATATAGATTGTGTTATAATAAGCCATGCCCACCTAGATCACCATGGTTTTCTTCCCGTGCTTTACAAATATGGTTATGACGGACCTGTATTCTGCTCAGAGCCTACTTTACCTTTGATGACTTTGCTACAGACTGATTATGTAAAGGTTTCATCTATGGAAGGAGCGAAAGCTTTGTATGATTTTAGGGATGTTCGTGAAGTGATCAGACATTGTATACCCCTAGCTTATGGATTAGTCACAGACATATCACCTGACATGAAGCTTGTTCTTAACAATGCTGGTCATATATTAGGTTCTTCTATGGTACATTTGCACATAGGCGAAGGAGACCACAACATACTTTATACTGGAGACTTTAAGTTTGGTAAAACCAGGTTATTGGAAAGCGCTGTTACAAACTACCCAAGAGTTGAAACATTGATAACAGAGAGCACGTATGGCGCTAAAGAAGATATAATGCCGCCTAGAGAAGAAGTTGAGCTAAGTTTCATTAATACTATTAATGAGACATTGTCAAAAGGTGGGAAGGTTTTGATACCTGTACCCGCTGTAGGAAGGGCTCAAGAGGTAATATTGGTGTTAGATGAATATATGAGACAAGGTAAGCTCATTGAGGCACCTATATTTATTGAAGGGATGATCTCAGAGGCTACAGCGATACATATGGCCTATCCAGAGTATTTGTCTCATGAACTTAGAACAAAAATAATTTCTGGCGACACTAATCCTTTCTTCACAGAATACTTTACGAATATAGAACATCCTAACAATAGGATAGAAGCGTTACAGGAGGGGCCTGCGATAATAATGGCGACATCTGGCATGTTAGAGGGAGGGCCTGTGCTTGAATATTTTGAGGAAATTGCGCCTTTAGAGAAGAATAAGATAGTCTTTGTTTCTTATCAAATCCCTGGAACTTTAGGAAGAAGGATACTGGACGGTGCAAAACAGGTAAGTATAATGGAAAACAACGGTAAGATCAAGATAGTAGACATCAAATGCCAAGTTGAAAGAATTGAGGGTTTTAGTGGCCATAGTGATTACAACCAAATCATAAAATTCGTGAGCAAGCTTAGACCAAAACTACAAAGAGTCATAGCTGGCCATGGTGAAAAGAAGAAGACAGAAAACGTAACGAACGCCATCTCAAGGATCTTTAAGATACCAACTCTTCAGCCATCTGTTCAAGAAGCCATAAAACTTTACTAGATTTATTGCTATAAACCTCTCCATATTTTTACGCCAGGAGGGGTTATTACTATCCTTTCTTCTCCCAATCTTGCTATATCTCCTCCAACAGAGACAGAAAACTCATAGAGCTCCTCAACAGCTTTCTTAAGCTCTTCTACATCCTTTTGAGCGAGGGGGGTTATTCTTAATATGACTATCATTTTTCTGTTTATATCTTCTTTTATATTGGGTAATTCTTCTAGAGATTTTAGTGAAAGAGCCTTTAGGTAAATAATCTCCTCTTTAGCCTTTTCTCCTATTGTACTTTGGGACAAGTCAATTATCCTTTTTACAATGTATTATTTATTAGTTTAGATAATTAATTTCGATGTGCTTAAGATAAGCCATTGAAGAGTACCCAGTTGTTAGATGGCTATGAATGATTTTAGGAGTTTTGCTATCGAATATAGGGTTGAGCGGTAGGGGAAGTCGTTGTAGAATGTTTTGAGCTCTGCCTTGAGTATGTTGAACCACCTCTTGGTGTAGTTCCTCATACTGAAGGACTCATCTTGAAGGCATCATACCCATACTCAAACCTTATCTTAACAACTTTATTAATTTGATAATTAATCAACTTTGAATTTGTTTGTAGACTTGCCAGAATTTATCACCTATATAATGAAGGTTTTTTACTACAACTCCTTTTTTCATCTTTTCCATATCTGATTCGTCTATGAGGGCTATTCCAATGGCTATGAACTTCTTATAATTGCTCTCCTTAACGCTTATTATATCTCCCTTTTTGAAGGTTTCCCATTTAACGACGCCAGGGCGCATTATATCTGATCCGTTGCAAATATGAG
>Ga0272449_1001112_pt1 | contig 28878 bp, 31 predicted proteins | sample YNPCB0241_FD_198679 | JGI IMG/M metagenome (GOLD analysis project Ga0272449, IMG submission 198679) | Hot spring sediment microbial communities from Yellowstone National Park, WY, United States - YNP-CB-024-1 | ecosystem: Environmental > Aquatic > Thermal springs > Hot (42-90C) > Sediment... | reverse complement strand
GATCCAGCAGGGGGGTGTCCTGCTGGACGGGGTGAAGGTGACCAGTGTGGAGACGGTCGTTGGGCCGGAGAAGGAGGCCATTTTGCGGGTGGGGAACCGGGGCTTCCTGCGGCTGGTGCCGGTCCGAGAATAGGAAAAGTGCCAGGCACTCCCCGAAGTGCCTGGCACTTGCGATTTCCAGTCACTGACGGAAGTCGGCCCTTTCCTTCAGCACCCGGGGCCGGGTCTGAACTTGTTTTAGATTCTGCCAATTTGCAACAACCTCAATACGGCCCACTCGCTGGAGAAACGCTCTTTTCCGTCATGTGGTTTGCCAGAATTTTTGGGTGGCTTCTTGATCGTATGTGTGCGGGACATTCACGGGGTTAGCGGGGTGGAACTGTTACCGCAAAAAAACGCCCGGGGACTGCCTGTCCCGGGCGTTTTTCTGTTTTTCTCTGTGGTGATTCCGCTTTGTTTTTGCCGACTTGAACGGCACGAGACCTTTTAGAGTCTCTTCCCTACCAATGGGCTGAAACGGGCATCACCACAGAGTCCAATTGATTAACTTGCGCATATTATACCATGCTTGTCAAGGTTGTCAAGAGGTCAGAACGTTCATTCTTCGGGCCTGCTAACAGCCGGTGTGAGCCGCGCCCGCCCCCGCTGGCAAGACAGGCCTGAATCACCGACACCACCGCAGGCAAGACTACCCTGAAGAAAGCGCAAGGGTGGGCGTCGGCTCCACACGATGTTAGGCGCAATCTTAATTCAGCGATTGTTACTTGCCGCCTCGTTCTTCAAAGACAATAGTTGCGCTGCCGTCTTCTACCACGAAGTTGCGGTTCAAGTTCTGGGGTGAGACAGACGAAGACCAGACCGGTGTGGTGAACCGCCAAGTCTCCGAATCAGTACCGATGGCGTAATCGTTCCGTGCAGATACCCACCACTCATAAGTGGTATTAGTGCTCAACCAACTAATTGTGGTCTGCGTGTCATTCACCCACTGATAATTGTATCCCTCCTGGCCAACCTGACGCCAACGCACTAGGTACTCTACTGCGCCAGACACAGATGACCATCGCAGAGTTACCGTTGTGGCTGGAACTGTGCTCCCATTAATGGGAGCAACTAAAGCAGGGGCGGGTAAGATAGTTCCTCTTGAGCCTGTGGTGAAAGACCACACTTCTGAATATGGGCCTTGGGCGTCACCACACATCAACCAGGCTCGCCAGTAGTAAGTAGTAGCGGGGTCCAGGTTTCTTGGAAAGCGGAATTCTATCACGCCAGAGGTACCACTAAACCACAAAGACCAGACACTTTGTGTGAAACCAGGGTCCTTTGCTACTTGCAAACGCAACATGGTTGCACTCGGGTTATTGCCATTATCCCACCTGAACAGGGGGGCAATGGTGTTCAAACTGCTTCCATTGGCAGGGCTAAGAAGTGTGGGAATTGTTGAGCAGAAGCCCCCGTAGTTCCTGAGCACTAGTGGTAGATAATTGGTGGCGACCGGAGTGAAAGTTATTTCGGAAGTGTAACCTAATGCCGAGTTTTGAGAGGCCCGTGAGAGGTCAGCCGCAAACCCGTTAGATACCACATCTGGCATCATTGCCTGGCTTGGGCCCTTCATTTCCGCCCCCTGAACGGCCACAGTCAATGTGAGAATGAGAAGAAGGGCTGAGGTAATAATGAGGGCGAACACTGAGAACATTCTGGCTTTCATCGCTTCGCTCCTTTCTTTCCTTTCAGCTGTCAAGGAATTGCGCCTAACGATCTGCGCTTGAGCCGCAGGCCGACCGAAGGGAGGCCTGTCGGCTTAAAGCGCAGGTTAGGGCGCATCCTGCACCCTTTATATTATTCTTCGCGACGAACGTTCAAATGCCCCGAATCCCGACTGAGGGATCGAAACACGAATCGGGCGACACTCCCTCCGCGTTGCCCGCCCCGAAGGTTCAAACGCTCCGAATCCCGACTGAGGGATTGAACCCCCAGCGCTTGACCCCCAGCGCCCACGTCAGCGCCGGGGGGCTATCCGGATCTTTTGCTTTTTGCTCTGTGGTGATTCCGTTGCTGCCAGAGAGTCTCTACACTCAGGCTGAATCGGGCATCACCACAGAGTCCGATTGATTAACTTGCGCACATTATACCACGCTTGTCAAGGCTTGTCAAGAGGTATCAAGGAAGGTTTGTCCGCAACCCGTTACCGCACAAAAGTCCAGGACTGCTCGTCCGGGGTATTTGCTTTTACTCTGCGGCGATTCTGCTCTTTGCTGACCTGAACGGCAGGAGACAGTCCGGTCTCCGTTCTGCAACTCATGGTCATTTATTTCGCCACCCGAAACGAAACAAACGACTGGTTGTTTCCTGCTTCATCGCCCTCTCTTTTCGCAATTAATTGCCCACATACTATCATTGCGAGATTTTAATCTGGGTATGGTTCAGTTATACCACAGGGCGCACTATAATTAAGCGGATTGAAACCCTGTGCCTTCTTGGGATTCTACACCACCAAGTCGCAATGGGAGCCCTAAAGACGATCTGCAATGCCTATCGGGTTGAACCATTTGCTTTGGCCAGAATGTCCAGTAGTGTGTATGTCTGAGACCCGACAGCCTCGGCTACACGGACGAACTCGTCCTGGGGAATACCGAAGCCGGGCTCCAGATGAATGGGTTCTATGACGGAGCCATCCATTCCCGTCCGGAAAAGATATACGCCCACCTCATTGTAGTCCAGCCGATCCATGTTCGGGTCAAATTCTGGAATCTCATACCCTTTCTGGAGCGCCTCTCCCAGGAGCAGATGGTTGCTGATTTGGTGGAGGATGATGTCACTATGAGTGGTACAAAGCACATAGACGCCCATTCGGACCAGCCGGACTATCAGGGTGGCAATTCGCCGCTGGTCCTCTAGATGGAGACGCGCCTCCGGTTCCTCTATGACAAGCAGGTCTCCGCGCGAGGGACGCCCTCTTCGCAACAAGAGGTCCAAGGGTGCCAGTTCCACCAGGCTGGATGGTGTGGCTGTTAGGGGGATTTTTACCACGTCTTGACAAAAAACAGATGGAGACCCTCGCGGGGTTCCCATTCTATGTGTCCATGCAGGATGTTCTCCTCCAGAAAAGAACGCACAAGATTTCTCTCTCTTACATCCTCTTCTTGCGACGAGAAAAGCCGAAAAGGCTCCCCTTCTTCTACCAGTGTTAACAAGAAGTCCCCCGACACCCCGAAATACGGCGTCGTCTCAATGGCCTGGAGTCTGTATTGCCGGTGAGCCATGTGGGCGGCCATTCCAATCAACACACTCAATCCCTGCAACAACCCGGCACGCGCGGAGGGAAGAAAATAGGCATCTCCCAGGGGGGCAAGGGATCTGAAAAGTGTTGGGTAAATGTCTGACCAGGTCAGGCGCGACTGGTTGTCCCAAAGACGCGAGGATGAGTGAACCCCCAGAAGAATCTGGTCAAACCCTCCCCATTTCCACTGCCATCCCCGAGACTGATGCCACTCTCCATTGAGGAAGACCGATGGTCTAGAACGCCGCTGAAAACCAATTTGGAAAGAGTCTCTTCCCTTATAGGCCAGTGGGGAGGCTGATTCCTGACCAAAATAACCAGGAAGTAAATTTTCTATCTGCTCCCCAACCCTTGAGGGTATTCCAGATAACCACTTCTGCCAGAAATTCCGATCCTGGCAGGTCGGCTCGTCCTGGATAGTGATGCTCTCGGGGGACTTCGCAGTGGCCCACATCTCCTGTCTTCCCGGGCTCACTGCTTCAGCCACTGCCCGTGTGAACAGGTAGATCAGAGTAGCCATATAGGTCTTCCCGCTGCCATTGGGGCCGATGAAAATTGTCAGCGGGGCCAGGGATACTTCTCCATAGCGAATCGGGCCGAAATTTTTAGCGGTATACTGAATTTGAGGGGAACCCAGATCTTCCATTGCTCTCTCCTATCGCCAACAGATCAGGCTTGTGCAAACATGGCCTGCTTTCTTTATTGTGCTCTCATGCAGTCTCGGGTTTGGACAAACCGGAAACTGACGGCTACCATGAATGCGGCACTCATGTTTCCTCCCGACGCAGGTCTTCTATACGGAACAACTCGCCCGGGGTGAACAGGCGATCGCGGATGACCCTCTGCTGGTGGGTGGCTATCGGTCCCACCTGGATGATGCCATTCTCCATCTCCACCACACGAAACGACTCCGGAGGGAACTTGTCCAGCAAGTCCGGGCTATGCGTGGTAATCAGAACCTGGGTCTGCCGACTGGCCAGGCCCAGCGCGCCCCGCAACACCATCAGCGCGCTGGGGTGGATGTTCAGTTCGGGCTCCTCAATCCCTACCAGAGTGAGGGGAGGCTCCTGAAACAGGGCGGTGAAGAGGGCCAGAAGGCGGGCGGTTCCATCGGCCTCTTGAGCCAAGTCAAAGGCGGCCCTCTGCTTCCCACGCCTGTGGAAGACCTGGACGGCCAGGTAACCACCCACCCGGATGACACCGATGTCCTCCACATCAGGCACGGCCGCCTGAAGGTAGCGCCGGATACGGTTATAGGCCCGAGGGTGTTCTTCTCGCAGCATCTGGAGGGTGCTGGCAATGTTCCCGCCATTATCTTCCAGCGGATACGGGTTGGTCTGTGGGGCTGGCGCCCGGAAGGTGTTTGGATAGAGAGTATAAAACCCCATGCCGCGCAAGGTATTCCAGAGGGCAGAGAACGCCAGGTCACCCAAGGAAGCCGCACGGGGCAGGAAAAGTTCCGTTAGTGGCACACCGGCGATTCCCTGCTGGATTTCACCCGGTGGCATCGCCACTCCTTGAGTGGGCAAGTTCAGGAACCCCTGATAGGGCGACGGCATTCTTTCCCATTGTCCGTCAACAATTCGGTAAGAGTGAACTTTTCCCTGGTAATCCACCCAACAGGATTCGGTCTTGATCCGGAACTCCCCCCGGAGCTCGCCTCCCAGCGTGAACGCATACTCTGCCTGCCAGCCCTCTCCTTTCACGTGCAGTTCTATGGACACGTCAACCGGACGGCCCTTGGGAGACCAGCGGCGCAGGGCACTCATACCGCCGCGTTGACCGACGGCTATCTCCATACGATCAGTCACCACGTCGCGGACAAACCGCAGGGCATCCAGCAGGTTGCTTTTGCCCGCGCCGTTGAGGCCGACAAATACGGTCAGCGGCCCCAAGGTCAGATCCACATCGGCCAGACCGCGGTAGTTCTTGACCCGCAGCCGAGTAATCTGGCCCAAAGAACGCACCTCACGATTTGCGCTCATATCGCCTCCCGATCGTTTGAACAGTTAACTTCTCTGCAAAAAGGGTTCTTTATCGCAGAAACCGCAGAGTACGCAGACTCGGGTTTAGACAAACCGGAAACTGTCAGCGCGACTACCTTTGTATGGGGATTAACACGGCGCTCATGCGCCATATATAGGCAATTCACCGTGAGCCAAAATCAATTTTGGCCTGCATGAGGTTCGTTTGTCTAAACCCAAGCAAATTATAACACACCCCGCTAATCTGGACTTTAGACCAGCCTGCCGACATGGATTTTTATAGAATTTGCAGAGCTTTATATATAGCGCTCATCACGAATTCGGGCTCAGGCCCCCTACCAGACTGGGTTTTTTTTGTAGAATTTGCAGAGCTTTATATATAGCATTTGTCTTTGCCATTCTTGGCTTTGTCTAAAGCCCAAGCAGAGAGCAAGGTGGGGATGGCTTTTGATGTTGAGATTGTCTTTTTCTCCCTACGGACAGTTCCCGGCCTTGGGGTTGAATAACAACGCTGAGGGGTTTTGATGGGTGTCAGACAGCACGCTGCTGCATACACAAAGTCGCACCTCTGTCCGACAAGATATCAGCGACCCGGCAGATAAGCAGTTGTGTGGCAATTTCCCTTCCAGGGAAGGGTGAGTATAATTAATACCAGACGGTAGAGAGAAAGGCGCGAAAGGCGCGAGAGTCATGAAGGCGGCAAAAAGACGGGAGATCCAGAATTTGTACCACATCTCTCCAATTGAGAACCTCCAAAGCATTTTGCGCGAGGGCATCCTTTCCCACGCCGAAGTTCAGCGGCGAGGGATTCCATTTACTCCAATTTGCAACGCCGTCATCGTGGAGACTCGCCAGCAGAGAATGGCCCCTGACGGAAAGAGCCTGTGGCACTTTGCCAACCTATACTTTCAACCGCGAAATGCAATGCTCTATCGGGTGGTCAAAGAGAGAAAAGAGAAAGGCGTCATCGTTCTGGCCCTCAAACCTCAGGTCCTGGAAATCGCCTCTTTTATCTCCGTTGGCAACGCAGACAGTCCATTATCTGTCATCTTGCCCAAAGACGAGGGGCTGAGAACCCTGCAGGAAAAGGAAATATGGGAGCGCCTTCAGCGGGAGTGGTGGGCCCAGGAGGACGGTTCCAAGCGGCTCATGATGTCCGAATGCCTGATCCCGGAGCGAGTCCCTCCGGAGTACATTCAGACCATCTACGTGGCGGATCGGGGAGATGCGGAGAAAGTGCGGGAGATTCTCGGGCCGATGGCGGAACGCATCCCGGTGGTTCCGGAGCCTCCGATGTTCTTCCGCCCGCGACAGCAGTGGAAAGTGACCGATACCCTGTTCCTGGTGGATGGAGATATGTTCTTCTCTCACATGCAAACGTTGACCGTGGCCGTGAACACGGTCGGGGTAATGGGCAAAGGGATGGCGTTCCGCACGAAGTGCCAGTTTCCTGATGTGTACGTCAAATACCAGGAAGTGTGCCGGCGGAAAATCCTAGTGATGGGAAGACCGCACCTCTACAAGCGGGAAGCCTCTCTGGAACAGGAACTGGCCGAGGGGCCGCTGCCGGAAGCCAATGAAACCTGTTGGTTCCTGCTTTTCCCCACCAAACGGCACTGGCGGGAACGGTCAGACATCAACGGCATAGAAGAAGGCCTTCGTTGGGTTCGGGAGCACTACAAAACCGAGGGAATCCACTCCCTGGCAGTGCCAGCCCTGGGGTGTGGATTGGGGGGCCTGGATTGGTGCGATGTAGGGCCCCTGGTGTGCCGCTATTTGGCTGACATGGAAATTCCGGTTGCCATTTACTTTCCCCGGGAGAAGAAGGAGCCCCCTGAGTGTCTGATGCCTGAGTTTCTGTTGGGACGGAAAGACGAGTGCTGACAGATTACTGCCGAACGACTGCTTCTGCACGACAAACTGGCATGCCTCTGCTCACCACGCTGGCGGTCTGGGCTGGGGCGTATAATACATGAAGACAACCGTTTGCCTGAACGCAACAGGAAAATTGTAAAACTCAACCACGTAAAGTCCTATGGCCCAAAATTACGATAACGATATCCTGGCCCCCCAGAAAGTTCCGGGCGCAAGACTTGCCAGTGTGACAGTGGTGGGGAAAGACCCCACCAGGCTCACCACGTACCTGAGTGCCATTATCGCCAGGAAGGGGGGGGTAAGAGTTGCACAAATAGCAACAAGGGCAATTTCTGCTGTGACGATACTTTTCCATGATTGCCCGCGCAGTTTTTTGGAGGCTGCCAGGCGGGGAACCCCATGCGGGACATATGTTGTTTATTGTATTCCCGAAGAGTGTCAGTTTGGTTTCTGTCAAGTGTTGTCTCCGCGTCGCGAGAAGAAGCCGAGAAAGGTTAAAGAACCAGCAACAAAACGGAACCAGAATGGTAGCCACGCGCCCTAGTGGGACCAAGGGCGGTTAGCTCAATTGGTCAGAGCGCCTCTCTTACAAGGAGGAGGTCACAGGTTCAAGTCCTGTACCGCCCATTACTTAAGGTTTTTGCCCGGCGGGAAGCGCGGTTGAAGAATAGGAAAGCACATCACGGTTCCCTTCATCTTATCGGATATCGTCAAGGAAAACACATCATGGTTGGGTTTCGCCATCTTAAACCCAGTGTAAGTCCAGGAGATTGATATGCCTATCACCGACGACAGTCTTAAAATGGCCCAGGAAGCAATAGGACAAATGAGGAGAATGATTAACCGGTACGCAAAGACCATGTCAGTTTTTTCTGGACAACCGGTTGAAGATGTGCGCGAAGAGTTGGAATCAAGCCTGCTGTTACGAGTTGCAGAGGGGTATGACCCGAGTCGCGGAGCCTCATGGAAAACATACGTTGTGCTTTGCCTGAGAGCGGAGGCTACCAAGGCAAGGCGCCAAGCCATGCGGGAACGGCGTCTGGTAGACTGGCCGGAGGATGATGAGAGTGCGGGTTTTCTGTGTGAATATAATGATCCTGATGATTATGATCTTGATAGTTGGCTGGAAAACTTGCCAGAGGATACGATAACTGCACTCATTGATGGATTTGAGCGAGAGCGAAACTCTCTTACCACCCTGGCAATGGCGAAGCGGCTTGCTTTCACAATCCTCGGGCTTGGACAAACCGAAAATTGGTAAGGCGACTGCCCATATATGGGATCAGCACGGCACTCAGGCCTCACATTGAGCCATATGCTGAAAACTGAGAGCGGTTTTGGCCTATATGGGCCAATTTATCTAAACACAAGGCAATCATCTGTCAGCGGAGGTGAAACATGCAGGTTTACATACTTCAACAAGAACCAAGGTCTCTTGTAGTGTCGTTTGTTTCCGGACAAGGAATTTTTTATCTTCCCCCTGGCTCGGAACTTCCCGAAATACCGCAAAAAAAGAAGATAGAAGCGCCCCTCTTCATGGCCAATGAGGTGAGGGAGAATTTTCCAGGATTGGTCCAGATGGCAGAGGAATATGCGGCGGTGGCTGTTGCTGCCAAGAAGGCAGAAAAAGAATTCGCCGATGTCCGGTCGTACTTATTGAGAAAGGCAGTTGCAATTGTTACCTTTTCCGGCATGGCCAGGAAGAAAGAGGGGTGGGAATCTGTCACTGCCGCGGACTTCATCAACAAGGGCGTCAAAAGGATAAGGGTATACGCCGGACAGGAGGAGGCACTGATTGTCTCTGCGGTAAAAGGTAGAGAATTGCCAGAATCGGCGCGGGCCGGGGGGAAACGGGTAATGTTTATTGCCGCAAAGCCGGTTAAGGCCAGAACCGTTGTTAGGACGTCTTCTTCAGAGTGGGGGTTGATGGTCCGGGACACGGCGGGCAAACGAAAGGCACAGGAGATAGAATACTATGTTCGTTGCCCACAATCATTTGCAGAAAGATATATAAATGCACACACAAATTTTAACCAGTTAGACGAAAGAAGAGAATCGTTGGGGAGGGCGATTGCAGGCGCTTATGGAGACCAGGGGAATTTGGCTGTAGAAATAGAGTCCCCCCACGGATGGCTTGTCTTGTACAATATGCCTGCCACGGTGTCGTCTGCACACGCCACGTCCCCTTATTTCAGGGTGACCATAGCAAGACGTTACGGTAGCAATGCAGGCAATGCAGACAATGCTGGCAATGCTGCTGTTGCCGAAGAGGGGGAATAGTGTACGGTTTGCCGGCCGTTTTGCAGTGAGTGGTTCTTGAATTTGTGTTCCCGGCGGAGGAGGGAGGCTTGATGAAACTCGAAATCGCCTGTCTTGGTCAGGTTGACAGGGCGGAGATCAGGTGGGGTGACCTGACGGTGATGATTGGCCCACAGGCCAGCGGGAAAAGCCTCATAGCCCAGACCTGGAAACTGGTTTTGGATGCGCCTTTTATCCAGTCTCTTCTACATCAGTATGGATACACTTGGGAAACCCCGGGGGATTTCTTGTGGTTGTATTTTGGCAGCGGATACGAGAGAATTGGGCAAGACAACACGCGAATCGCAAAAGACGGAAAAGAGGTTGAGTTGCAAGAGCTCGCGAATGCCCGCAGACAAGGAAAGCCATACGAGCGGGTTTTCTATATCCCTGCTCAGCGTGTGCTCTCATTGGCGGGCGGGTATGGATGGCCCTTGCCGTTTAAGAGATTTGAGCCGGGCACCCCTTTTGTTTTGGCTCAATACAGCGAGGAGAACCGGAAATTCTTGGATGAGTGTTTTCCGGATGATGACGATGTAATCTTTCCCTCAATCCGCTACTTGCCAGATGATCTGCGGGATAGACTTTTCCAGAGTGTTTACCGTGGAGTAACCCTAATAGCAGAACGCAACTTGCGGGAACGGCTAGTCTTGGAGGTTCAGGACACAGGCGCCCGCTTACCCTTTGCGTCCTGGTCTGCGGGACAGCAAGGGTTCACCCCATTGCTGTTAGGCCTATATCAGTTGTTGCCTACAGAATTGGGGATAAAAAGAGGGGCGTACGAGTGGGTTGTAATAGAAGAGCCGGAAACGGGACTGCATCCCAATTCTATTGAGGCGGTCCTTCTGGCAATTGCTCACCTGCTCAAAAGAGGATATCGGGTGATTCTGACCACCAGTTCGGAAACGATCGTGGAGTGTTTATGGTTGGTTCAGAGATTGCGAAGGGCCAGGCCAGACCAGTCGTCAAAAGCCCTGGCGATGTACTTGTATTCGCCGTCTTGGGCGAATCGGCTGCCAACCGTTAGTTTGGAACAGTTGGAGTTGTCTCAATCATTTGTGCAAAAAGATGTTAGAGTTTATTTCAGCCGCCCTCTCTCGGATGGCAAGGTTGTTGTTGCAGATATTAGTTCTTTGGACGCGTGGGACGAAAATCCGGATGTGGCTGGGTGGGGCGGGCTGACCACATCAACCGAGATGGCTTGTCATCTCTTGCCCCAAGCCTTGTCAGGTAATCTTTAGCCGTCCCCCAAAAAGACGGTATTAACCAACACACATAGGTCGCGCCCTCCACAAACGTTCGTCTTGCCTTTGTTCCCTGTGTTGGTGCCTGGCAGGCCGCCAGCGAGAGGTGTCTTTTGGCCTGTGCATTGCTCTCTGCGAAGAGACCTCCCAGATATGGCGCGGTGTGGCCCCTGTCTTGGGACGGCAAAAAGGCGGGACACAAAGACTGGATGCTATAATGTAGAAGGCGGTACTTCCCGACACAGCGGGAAAACGTGTTCGGAAGATCAATTGCGTAAGCTCTACACATTGCTGTCTTCCGGCTTAATTAAACCAAGTTGAGAAAGGAGTAAAAATGAACAACACACAGGCGTTTCTAACCATAGGAGAAATCCGGATTGGGATACCCAGGGCGGAGCCTATTGTTAGCTTCGGCAGTCTTGAGCGGTTATTGAAAAGCCCGGAACTAAGGCTCCGAGATGCCATCAAGGAGACACCGTACCTCCCGTTGCAGATCACATACAAGAGCGGCGAGGAAGAGAAAAATCAGTTCATTTTGATCGACCCTAGCATGGCACAATTGCGGGCAAAAAGCCGGCCTGTGGATAAGCATGCGAATCTCCAACAACGTAGTGCTTGATACCATAATGGCTTGTTCGAGGTCGGTAGTAAAGCCGGAGTCTATTGAGGAAGCCGCGAAAAGCAGCGTAGGCAGTCTTCCCAGTTACTGGATGGGTAAGATGGCCGAGGCGGCGCGTTCTTTTACTTTGCTTGCTGGGCCATTGGTATCCGTGGCTTCCGGAGTGCCCTTGCTTTCTCCGTTGGTAGGGGCTGTGGGGACGGAGGCGCGAAAACACATAAACAGGAGGCTTCCTTCCGCCACTACAACATCAGCCAGTGAAATCACCGAGCCTTTGATTAGAGCGATAACTGCTGGCATGGCTTCTCTTGCGCAGGCGTCCAATTTTGTCGGCTTTGCTATTAAGCCGGAGTACAACGCGCTGGTCATTTTCGGTATTCCGCTTGATCCACCAATCAAGATTTCTGTACCCGAAGATGCCGAGTGTTTATACATCTCCGGCTCGATAATGGACAGCGCGCTGCCTACATGCAAGGCACTCTCGGGTTTGGTCCCGCAGTTTTATGAGCGGTATGGCACAAAAGAGAAGTCTCCATTCTGGGTTGTGGTGCACAGACCCGAAACGGGAGATGTGGTTGTATATGAGGAAGGGAAAGGACATAACCAGACGTTCCCTCACCGCGTGAATGGCATTACAATATATTACCTGACAGACCTCAGTAACATGTTGTCGCATCTGACAGGGAAGGGGCTTGATTTGGCTGATACCAAGCCGCAGGAATAGTAACTGCCTGTCTGGTCGTCTGACACCTTTGAGCAAAGAAGACCGAGATCGCCGGGGAGCAAAAGCATCCGTGATCAGCCACAATGAATTGTGAAGGCAAGAGGGAGGGTATTATGTTGTGTGCTTATGCTACTCGCAATCCCGAATATATAATGGCGCTCACGCCTGAAGACTGGGAGGCATTTGCTAAAGCCTGCCTTCGGTTGCATAGAGACGAGTTATTCGAGTTTTCTCTTAGTGTCGTGGACTATGAATCGCTGGTCTTGCGTGTGACCGGCATTAGTCTATGGGGTAGTACTTCTCCGCAGGAGGTGCGGGAGATGGCTGAAGCACTCAACAAATACCCCCCCCAAGAGCTAGTGAAACTCTGCGGCAGGGGTTACACAGAAGAAGAGATGGAGAGCCTGCAGCGTTTCTTCAATATCTGTGTCCAGCGTGGGTTGGGACTGGTCACTCGGCTTGAGTTTGCGTAGTGATACAGGACTGGAGTGCACCCACTGTCTCTTCTTTTTGCGAGAGAGTGTCCCCGTGGCGCTGATGGGGCTGACGGTACAATGCGATCTACTTCCGCGCGGGGCGGAGGCATTCGCCTGATACAGAGCATCCGTGGTTCTTTTTTGGACCGCTCCGCGAGAGGGCGTTACCCAATTGAGACAATGAATCTCAATATCCCTCGTTCCGCGCCTCGCCACGAACGGGTTTTAGACAAACCCTTCAAGAACAGCAGGAGTATTTATGAGGTGTTCGGGGCGTGTCTTGTCGGCCAGCCTCACGATAGCAGCAAGAGAGTAATTGCAAAGCAGGAGGTCTATTATGGCACTGGATATTTGTGCCGCCCGCAATCCCGAGGGCGAGTTAACAGATGAAGATGTGCAAGCATTTCGTGATGCCAAAATTAAACTGTGGCCTGGCGCGTTCGGCGACGGTGTAACCTCTTTCGGCGGCGGTGAGTATGATACTCTGGTCACGATTGTGACTGGTTCCAGCCTATACAAGAAATGGATTCCTCCGGAGACGGTGAGGAAGATGGCTAACCTGCTCAACAGATACTCTGCCGATCAATTGGTAGACATCTGGAACGAGGCTGCAGGAGAGGATTTGTCTTTGGAGGAAGACGAGCTCGCTAGCCTTCAGCGTTTCTTCGACATCTGTGCCGAGCGCGGTCTGGGACTGGTTGGTTTTTGGTGATACCCTGTCCGGCTAACAACACCTTGAGGGCAGGCCAACGGGTGGTCTTTTGCAAAGATGCATAGACGGTGACCAGCCCGTCTTCACCAAATTCATGCCTCCACTTGGTTAAAGGGCGCTGGGGCAGAAGAGCCCGCGATCAACTACAATAAATTGTGAAATAGGAGGAGGCCGCTATGGGTCTGGATACCTATGCTTCTCGCAGTCCTGAAAGAGTTAGGCTCACATATGAAGACTTGGTGGCGTTTAAGGAAGCCGACATTAGACTGTGCGTGGGTCTATTCAGCGGTGTACCGGGTTCTTTTCGTGGCAAGGTGTATAACCCGATAGTCGAGGAAGTAACTGGCGTTAGTCTATATCGGGGATGGATTCCTCCAGAGACAGTAAAAGCAATGGCTGAAGCACTCAACGGATACGAGCCCCAAAAGTTGAAGAAACTCGCGGCCAGTAAGTACGAAATGGATTACAGAATAGAGGAGATCGTTGACCTGCAGCGTTTCTTTAAAATCTGCGCCGAGCGCGGGCTGGGACTGATTGGTGAATGGTAACACCCTGTCCGGCTAACAACATCTTGAGGGCGGGTCAGCAAGCGGTCTCTCGTAAAGATGCCCTGCCAATGGCTGGCCCATCTTCATCAAATTCATGCCCCCCACTTGGCTAAAGAGCACCGGAGGGGAGCGGGGCGCTTGTGATCAACCACAACAAGTTGCAAAAACAGGAGGGCATTGTGATTACATTTATAGGTGTAAAAGGATACAGGTGCCTGAAGCATGTTTGTCAGCCGCTGGGGGGATTCCATGTTCTTGTCGGCCCGAACGCTAGCGGAAAGAGCGTTTTTTTAGACACGCTGGCTTTTCTGAGAGATGTTTTGCAAGAAGGACCAGAGGCGGCGATAACGAAACGCGGTCAATCCTTGCGGGAACTGGTCTGGCGACAAAGTGCGGATGCCTTTGAGCTAGCGGTAGAAATTGCCATACCGAAAGCACTACAGACGCGGTTGCCGGAGCCTTATCCTTTCTGCCGATATGAAGTGCGAGTAGGATCGGGTCCTGATGGGAAACCGCAACTGTTGACGGAAAACTTCTGGCTCCTCCGTGTTTCCCCCACCCCCGCCACGTGTCAGAACGGGCCGTGCCAATCCGTGGTCCACGAACACCTGCCAACTGACGGGCGTCAGGTAATCCGTTTTCGGGGAGATGGGCTGGCATACTTTTACCCAGAGACCACAAGCCAGCATTTCTCTATGGTACTCCCCTTGCAGGTGGCCTCTTTAACGGCCCTTTCAGACGCAGAGCAGTTCCCGGTGGCTGCGTGGGCCCGAGCGGTTTTGGCCCGGGGTGTTAGGTTGATTAAGCTCGGCGGTTTTGCAATACGACACTATTGTCCCCCGGACGCCCCTCGGGTTCTCCAATCAGATGGCTCAAATCTTGCGGCAGTTGTGCGCTATCTTAGAGAACAAGACCCAAATGAGTTCCAGCAATGGCTTCAACATATCCAATGGCTTCTCCCTGGACTGCAAGATGTTGATGTGCAAGTAAGAGGAGAGGATCAGTATCTTTACCTGGTTGCCCGGGCTGGTGGTGCGACATCTTCACAATTGCTTTCGGATGGCGTTCTTCGGATGATGGCCCTGACCATCTTGCCATATCTCCCGATGGAGAGCCTGGTAGAAGAGGGGGCTTTCCAGGAAAAAATCCCCCCAATTTATTTAATCGAGGAGCCAGAGAACGGTATATACCCCACACACATAGAGGGCGTATTTCAGTCTCTTTCCTCGGTCTATGATGGTCAGGTTCTTATTACAACCCACTCTCCTCTCTTGGTAGGTCTGGCAAAACCGGAGCAAATTCTTTGCTTTGTCCAGACCGAGGAGGGGACACGAATACTGCCGGGAGATCGGCACCCTCGTCTGCGAAACTGGCGAGGAGTGCCTAACCTGGGCGAGCTTTACGCTGCGGGGGTTCTGGGATAAGCGCTTTTACCCGATGACTGAGACCAATCCTCTCCTGCAATGGCTGATTGCCGGCCTGCAGCAATGCGGCAGCGGGTTGGATTAAGGCAGGGAATCAACTATCTTTTGAGAAAGAGATGTCTCATGAACCAGCCTCAATCCTCTAATCAACTAGAGCAAGTTCTCTCCAATCTTTTCGATATGGCTAAAGGGGACTTCAGTCTGGTCGTAGCCCTATGGCACTGGCTGAGTCGCTATGAAAACGTTATGAAGGTTCCTCGGCTCGTTGTTGATATACCCGATGACCGGGCGTTGTCTAAAGCGTTTCTGATAGAAATTGTCCGCGCTGCGACCAAAGACCCCACACTGTTGGAGAGACTAACCCGTTTGCTGGAGCAGGCTTCTGATGGAAAGTGAGGCCCGCGGCACAGGCCACGGGGAACGGAGTTGCAATCGCTGTTCTTCTCTGCGATAGCTGATTGCCTGCCTGCGGCAATACAGCAGCGGATTGAATTAAGGCAGGAAATCTAAATCTGTCTTTTGAGAAAGAGGTATCTCATGGGCCAGTCTCAAGCCTCTAATCCACTCGAACAAGTTTTCGCCGAACAATTTGCCAAAAGAGCCAGAACGGACCTCAGTGTGGCACTCGCCATATTGAACGAACTGTCTCGGTATGAGAACGTTATGGGGGCTCTTGAGCGCTATCTTGAGACGCCTGACAGCGATGCATTGCTTGAAGCGTTTGGGGCAGAAGTCGCCCGCGCCATGGAAGAAGACCCTGCGCTGTTGTGGAGATTGGTCCGCGCGATAATGCCGACTGCTGACGAAAAGTAAGGCTCGCGCCGTAGGCTACGGAAAACAGCAACGTAATCGCTGTTCTTTCTGCACCGGAAGCCCCGACCTTTAAGACTATGAGGAAGGGCGTGGCACCCCATCCCTCCCGACGGGACCGGTTGGTCGGTGGCTACAGGGCTGAAGCCAAGGGGCTCTATGCTGACGTGGGGATGAACGGCTTCGACGGGGAATGTGGGTCACGGACGGCGAGTCGGGGGCGCTCTGACCCCGTGAACAACAGAGCAAAGCAAGAGTGCCAACGCATATGCTAATGTTCCTGCTGCTGCGTAAGCGGTAGAGGGGAACAGGGCCACCACAATGTGTGGCCCCGTCCGCCTCACCCCCCTCACCGGCGGGTTGAGGGTCGGGCGTGACAAAGTCGGTGTGCGGCGGCTCGACGCCGATACGGTCGCTTAAGCATCATCGGCTATGTCCAGCACCGCGCGGTCGGCCGTGACGGGCTGGATGAGAACCCAAGAGCCGACTACGCTCGTAGATGTTCTTGTCTCAGTTCTCCGGACGCGGGTTCGACTCCCGCCATCTCCACCTTGCCGCGGGCCTGGCCAAAAAAGAGGGCCGGTGCCCCCCCCGAAAGGGTGGGCCAGGCGGTGGGTTCGACTCCCACGCGGCATGCATTACAGGGCTTTAAACGATGTTTTGACAGATGGTGACTGTCCCGATAACAGAAGGAGGAGGAAATGGCCGATACACAAGTCTTTACTGCGCGGTTTTGGCGTCTTTTCTTGGACCTTTCTTTTTTGGGGTGTCGGGCGGAACGGGGAAATAAATGGGTGTTGATTTCCTTTTCTCCTCCCTTGTTGATCTGGTCGAAAATACTAAATTGGGTGAGCAGCAGTGTGTTTCTGAATGGTGTGTTCCATGTCGAGATGTTCAGTAATGCTGCTTGCATTATCACCGCTGCCAACAAAAACAAACGAGTTCCAGGGTATATCGCGGGCCTGGTAACAGGCAAGGTGGTAGAGGCCAAGAGCCTGGCAACAGACGATGTGGTAGAAGTCAAGTATCTGGTGACCGGTGGGGCATCCGGGGGCAAATACAGCCTTGTTTTTGCTCCTCCTGGCTCAATAATTCGGACGGGCAAGGAGTGGGAATACATTGTTACCCATGACGGTTTCCAGATTGCCGTGACTTAAAAAACGCGACAAGTTCGAGGCAGAGGTTGCCCGCGCCTGTGAGAAAGACCCTGAAATGTTGGCGAGAATAGCCAAGAAAGTGGAGGACTATTTTGCAGCAGAGGATGAGGGGCGCGGCGCGGACAAGTAGACACCGGTGGGGAAGCCGTGGCGAACTTGCCGCCAGTACACCTAGAGGGACAAGTGGTAGTCGGATGGCGGCTTAAAACTGCATGAGGAAATCCCCAGGTTTTAATCCTGGAGGGAGCCGGTGCGATGCCTGACCATGCGGGATTTTGAATGAAGGAAGGCGAGGGCTGGAACGCCCTCTATGTGCCAGCCGGGAAATGAGTTCATCTTAAAGAGAAATGAATCTGTCTCTTGAATGATGCATTTTATTTAAGAGTGACGCATTTGCTCGCAATCACATCATTTCTGGTAGGCAGGGCACGCCCACAAGTGTTTCGCGGGCGCACGAATAGTGCCATCAAATAAAAACCCGCCGGAATACCGCATTGATCCTTGAAGGGCCAGAGGTTTATATGTTCCCCCCTGACACAAGGCGCACCACCCCGAGTTCCACAAACCGGGACGCATGGAGGCTTCTGGACTACTCCGCTGCTGTCGCGGAAGGTGCCACATGGGACGATTTGGACCTCCTGGAGATTGAGCGCTTCCGGCGGTTTGTGCGGGAAAGCGGGGGGCGGGGAGACGAAACCCTTTTGAAACTTTCTGATGAGGAACTGGCAAAGGCCCTGGGCGCCGTGGATGCCAACCATGCTGTCACCCGCATTCGCGTGTTGGGCCTGTTGCTTTTTGGCCGAGAGGCATCTTTGCGCCGTTTTCTCCCCGCCCACGAAGTCGCCTTTCAGGTGATTCGGGGGGGCCGGGTGAAAGTCAACGAGTTTTTCCGCTATCCCCTGTTGCGCGTGATGGAAGAGGTGCTCCTGCGCTTTCACGCCCGCTACTGCGAAGAGGAGATTATGATGGGACTGATACGGGTGGGCGTGCCCGAATACTCCGAACATGTATTCCGCGAAGCCGTTGCCAACGCCCTGATTCATCGCGACTACACCCGCCTGGGCGCTGTTCACATCCAGTGGTATGACGACCGCATTGAAATCTCTAACCCCGGTGGTTTCCCAGAAGGAGTACACCCAGGCAACATCCTGGTGACCCCACCCCGCCCCCGCAACCCCCTCTTGGCAGATGCCTTCAAACGAGCAGGCGTGGTGGAACGCGTCAGGCGGGGTATTGACATTCTGTTCACCGAACAACTCCGCAACGGGCACCCCGCCCCCTCCTACGAACGAAGTACACCGACAGACGTTGTCCTGGTGATCCCTGGCGGGCGGGCCAACCTGGCTTTTGTCCGGCTGGAGATAGAAGAGAGTCGTGCTGGACACCCACTGGGGATGGACGAACTGCTTCTTCTCAACACTCTCTGGCAAGAGCAGAGCCTGACAGTGGCGCAGGCATCCCGCCTTCTGCAAAAGCCCGAACCCGATGCCCGTGCCACTCTAGGGCGGCTGGTAGAATTTGGCCTGGTGGAGACCCGAGGCGAACGCAAGGGGCGTACCTATCATCTCTCGGCAGCCACCTATCACCGACTGAAGGCTTTCCACCCATGTGTGCTAACGATAACCTGAACTGCCGCGCCAAGAGCAAGCGGCACTCCAGTATGCAAAATGCGGGAACATTGCCTGGGCCGAAGCCACAGAGCCGTGCCGTCTTTCTTCCTACTCCTCTCAAGCCTGCTGGCTCTCGTAGCGCCTGGTGAAAAGCGGTAAACTGGCCTAGCACGGGCGAAAAATCCTGGCACGAGCGGCGGGTGTAAAATAACACGCGTCGTTACCACATAACGACACGCGCGTATATTTGCGACAACGGGCAATTGGGCATGATTAGAGCAAGGCCGGGGAGGGGATGAGTGCAACTGAGTCACGATACTGTCCCTGGCCGGTTGATCTTCTGCCGCAGCGAACGCGTTATCAAACCATCTTGACCGGTTATCAAACTGTCTCTGCAAATTTGTTTCAAAATGAGAGTGCGCGATAACATCGCGTGTCGCGTGCATTATGAATCGCCCGTAGCATATCGGCGACCAGTAATAAGCGATTAGCGATCAGCGATTGGCGATTGGCAATGAGCAACCAGAGTTCAGTGTTCGGCAATGAGCAATCGGCGGTGAAAATAGACGGTTCTATTGGCGAGGGTGGAGGGCAGGTCCTGCGATCAGCCCTGACTCTCTCCTCTCTTACAGGCCGGCCAGTGGAAATCTTCAACATCCGTGCTATGCGGCCCAACCCCGGCCTGCAGCCTCAGCACCTGATGGCGGTGCAGGCGGCGGCCGCTATCTGCCAGGCCCGTGTGGAGGGGGCCAAGCTGGGAAGTTGGACGCTTCGCTTTTGGCCTCAGAGTCCGCCGACTTCGGGGGCGTATACCTTTGACGTGGCGGAGATTGCCGAACGCGGAAGTGCAGGCTCTGTAGGCTTGGTCTTCCAGACCGTCTTCCTGCCGCTGGCACTGGCCTCGGGTGACAGTCAACTGACCTTGCGCGGGGGTACCCATGTCCCCTGGGCGCCATCGGTGGACTACCTGAAGGAGGTATTCCTGCCCACCGTGGCTCAGATGGGGCTGAGGGCAGAGATGAGCCTGGTGTCCTGTGGCCTCTACCCGGCGGGCGGCGGGGAGGTGCGGGTACGGATTCGGGGAAACCCGGGAACACCGGCCCCCATTGCGCTGACCGACCGGGGGGACGTCCGACGGGTCTGGGGGCAGGGTGTTGTCTCCAACTTACCGGCCCACATCCCCCAGCGAATGGTGGATCAGGCACACAAACTACTGACCCGTGCCGGACTCAAGGCTAATCTGCAGCCACTGGTCATGTGTGGGGCCGGACCGGGAGCGGGCATCTTCCTGTTCGTCCAGTATGAACACGCCCGGGCGGGCTTCACTGCCTACGGGCGCAAGGGCCTGCCCGCCGACCAGGTCGCCCAGATGGCCTGCCAGGACCTGCTGGCCCATCACGAGACGGGGGCTCCGGTGGACCCCCATCTGGCGGACCAACTTCTGCTCCCGATGGCGCTGGCGGCCGGGACTTCCCGCCTGTTCACATCTGCCGTCACCCGTCACCTGCTGACCAACATTGCGGTTGTTCAGGCCTTCCTTCCCGTCCAGATCGCTGTGGACGGCGAAGAGGGGAAGCCTGGCACTGTGACGGTCATCCCGGCGTCCTGAGATCCGCAGCCTGCACCTATGTGCACATGCGGCACTGCGACCCGTAATCTTGCGACTGTGACTTGCGACATGATAGAACTGGTTTTCTTAGGCACATCGGCATCTGCGCCGTCCATCCATCGGGGCCTCCCATCCCAGATGGTGCTCTATCAGAGCCATCGGTTTCTGATAGATTGTGGCGAGGGCACACAGAGGCAGATTCTCCGAAGCGGCCTGGGGCTCAAACAACTGAATCGTATCCTACTAACCCATGGCCACCTAGACCACATCCTGGGTCTGGGTGGACTGATTTCTACTCTTGCTTATTGGGAGACCACAGGGTGTCTGGAGATTTACGGTGGACGGGCCACACTGGAACGGGTACGGGAACTTATCTTTGGTGTTGTCCTGCAAGGAGCGCCCTCGCCAATAAAGTTAATCTTTGTTGATGTGGCCCCGGGGAAAATCCTGGAGGTTGACGGACTGGAAGTTTTTGCTTTCCCAGTCCAGCATCGGGGGGCAGGGAACTTCGGCTATCTATTTCGAGAAAAGCCTTACCGTCCGTTCTTGCCAGAGAAGGCAAAGGCTCTGGGGGTGACCACCGAGTCAGAATGTCAGCGGCTGGTCGCTGGAGAATCTGTTACCTTACCCGATGGCCGGGTGCTTCACCCCGACCAGGTTCTGGGGCCGCCGTGCTCGGGGGCCTGCCTGGCTCTCGTTGGTGATGCTGCTCACACCGATGGCCTAGCGGAGTTTGTCCGTGGGGCAAGCCTGCTGGTTGTTGAGGCCACATATCTGGAGGCAGAAGCAGAGATGGCGCGAGAGTTCGGGCATCTGACAGCCCGACAGGCCGCCCTCCTTGCACAAGACGCGAACGTCGATCAACTGGTGCTAACTCATATTTCCTGCCGTTACCAGGGCCGGGAGATTCTGAAAGAAGCGCAGGCCGTTTTCCCAAAGACCGTCGTTGCCCGCGACTTTGACCGTTTCCAGATAGTCCAGCGGCCAAAGATGCCTTAACGGTCGCAAAGCGAGGCAAGGAGTTCTGGATTGAATACACCTCCTGTACAATCACACAATCACAAATCGCGGCGGGTTTGGTATCCGCCGATTTGCCAGTCCCCCACCCAAACCGCTACAGCCACAGAGGACAGTTTTCGTCCCATGAGAACAGGGTGATTTCGCCAACAGTTTTTCTGCCGCTTCTGCTCACAAGTCTTACGGTTGTTCCCATTTGCCGTAGTGAAAATGGCATGTCGGAGAAGACCAACAGTCTTTCTGCACTGATATTCAGCCCATCGCGCAAGACGCTGGCGGTTAATGCATCAGCACGACAGTACAACCGTGCCCCTTTTTGATAAGCCACAGCCAGCACGTCGTCCCGAGACAAAGCAAGATGATTCACTCCCTGTAAGCCCCCATTCAGGGCATATAGAATCTCTCCGTCAGCCGCTCTGCGCACATATATTGTTCCTCTATCGTCCCCATGCAGGACAAAACCGCTGTCATTGGAGAACGCAACAGCGGTTATGTTTGCATCCGTGCTCATGCGCTCGGTTAAAAGGAGTTCAAAGTTATTGGCGTTCCACAACTGGATGCTGTGACACCCTCCAGTTACCAGGGTACGACCATCACTTGAAAACGCCAGGCTGATTGCTTTTCCCTGCCGAGGTTCCAGTACCTGCAGGGGAATAGCGCTCTCGTGATGTTTCATGTCCCACACCCATACCGCACCATCATACCCGCCAGAGACCAGAATATCACCGTTGGGAGAAAAAGCCACACTGCTGATTGGGGCCTTATGCTTTTCAAGTGTTTTCAGGACGCGCCCACTGTTCACATCTAACAATACAACGGCGTTGTCTGACCCGATTGCCAGAGTCCTTCCGTCTGAAGAAAAGGCCACGCAGGTTGTTTTGTTGTCCAAAATGCGTACAGGGCGGTTTGTGCCTCCCTCAACCTGCCACAGGTATGCCCCCTCTTTAGACGTTGATACAATCCACCGTTCGTCTGGGGAGAACGACACCTTATCTAAAGGACAATTTTCAGCAACAAGTTCTTCCAACCGGTTGCTTTTGTACACATCCCACACTATTATCCGGCAGCCAGAACTGAATGCGACGGCACTCCCGTCTGGAGAAAACGAGATCCCCTCGCATGGAGAACCCGAAATAATACGTCTGGATATCCTTTTTAATAACATCGCTTGCCTCCGCTTAACTCTTGTTGCTATTTTCCTACACACTGAATTATATCACAGAGAGACAATAACGACCACAACCCCATAAAAATTCAGCCCCCTATCTCCAGGTCTGAAAAGCGTGGCCTGCGGTGATTGTTTCTCGGCCAGATACAAGAAACCAGGTATCTCTTTCCCCAAAGCCTGTTCGCGCAAGTATTTCTAAAAAGGCTATAATAATTAGGGATGGTTCAATTCGGGCTGAACAAAGTCAGGAACGGCAAAGACAGATGCTTATATATAAAGCTCTGTAATTTCTACAAAAATCTGCCCGGCAGGTTTGGCTCAGAGTCCAGATAGAAAAACCTGGAAGGGGCCGTTATAATTACAAACAAAAAACGCGGCAAACGGGATGGAGTTATGAGAGACACAATAAACACCTCGGGGTTTCTCAGCAGGGCAACAGAAGAAATACTTGTAGCACAGATTGAGCGACAAAAGAGAGCAAGGCAAGAAATTTCTCGCGTGCGAGACCCTCTGCGGAAAGCAATATTAAGAGCACAAATTGCTCAAGGGGAAAGGGCGCGCTCCATGCTAATAACAATGCTGTCTCGCATGGCGGCAAGAATCGCAAGGAAATTTGAGGGTATATACGGCGCGCCATTCGAAGACTTGTATCAATCCGCAATGGAAGAAGTGACACGCTCACTGAGAAACTATGATCCATACAGGGGGGCAAGGGTAACCAGTTTCTTGTGGCAGCCTGTTCACAGAGCCGCAGCACGAGAACTTTGTAGTAGCGGGCAGGGGCTAAGACGTTCTATCCGCCATATCGAAGGAAGAAGGAAAAGAAACAACTTTCTGGGGCGAGAAGGCGGCGAGAATGACCAAGGCCTCACAGAAGCAAAAGAAACTGTTCCTTCTGACTCTGTCGCGGTAGACACAATAGTGTACTTAGGAGAGGAAGAAGGACTGGAGCACCTGATTTACACAGAACCAGAGACAGACAGGTGGGAGTTACACGACTTCATGCTACAAGCAATGTCTTGCTTGCCTGTTCGTGAACGGCTAGTGATTGGCTGGCTGTATGGCTTGGGAAATGAATGTCTCTCTGTATCAGAGGTTGCGGAAAGAATATGCGTTTCCCCTGGGGAAGTGAGAAGAATAAAACAACGCGCTCTGGACATATTAAAGAAGGTTATCACTGACGAAAAAAGCGGGTGGATTGAGTAACCCCCTTCTACCCTTAGGAAGGAGTTGATTATTATGGCAAAAACCGATTCTTTTTCTTATCTAAGGATTATTTCCGACGCAAGCGAGAACGAGATTAGGGAACTGGCCAACCTGGCTATTTCCGGTTCCCTCCTAATTCTTGGCCCTCCAGGTGTCGGGAAAACCGCAATGACGTATGATATCGCGCAAGAAATTGCTCGCTCTCTGGGAGCAAAAGAAACAGTGCTTGTTCTGATTCGTTGTCCCCAGATCTCGTTTGCTGATTTGTACGTGCCAGTACCCGAGAAGAAAGGCGAAGCGTGGATTACGCAGCATGCTCTCAGCGAAGAGATAGCGGATGCCTTCGAGAAGGCGAAAAAAGGTGCGGCTGGTGCCATTGTGCTTGACGATATTAATCTTGCGCAGCCCGAGATTCAGCCAGCCGTGAACGCCATGACGGATGCTGGAACAAGATCTATAGCAGGCCGTGTCATTCCTCGGAACATAAGGGTTATTGCGACGGGTAACCCAGAGGTCTTTGGGGGAGGGGCGCTGGCCGTTTACCTGATGGACAGAATGGCGACAGTTTATTACGAGCCGGACGCGATAAGTTGGGCCAAGAGATTTAAGGACTACTGGGGAAAAGCTGGCAGGCTTTCTGATGATGTCCTCTATCCAAACGAGGACGACTGGAGACCATGGCGAGAAGTGGTTGCAGAATTCATTGCGGCCCACCCTGATATGCTTTACAGTAAAGAACCCAGCACAGCAGACAAGGTGAGTTGTTCTCCTCGGAAATGGGACAACCTGTCGCGCGCTCTCGCGCGGGGAAAGGTGCCGCGAAAGGCAGAAACATACGATGTAATAAGAGATACCGCTTTGGCATATGTTCCCTATCCTAAGGCCGAGGCGTTTGCAAATTTTGCGGTTTATGGAGGTCTACCCAGCCCAGAAAGTGTGCTGAACAACATTGATGAATTTGTGAAAGACGTGACGCAGGGGAAGTACGCATCCGTGTTTCCTGTTATTGCGCAAGGCGTTGCTAGATATGTGCGCAACCATCTCGCGGACCCCCCCGGGGTTGACCAGAAGTGCATAGCTCTTGGAGAATCCCTCCGCAAGCAGGGGGCACAGAGGCATTTAGTAGTCTACGCAAGCGCTGTTCTGGACGAACTAAGAAATATTGTTGGGTCAAGCAATAGAGCGGTTGGGACAAGCGGTAAAGAAAAAGCAGAAGAAATTATCAAAAGACTGACTGGCATGTTGGGGGAAGGCGGAAAGGTCGAGCGTATAAACTGACGAAACACTCGCAGGAGGTATCCAGCCATGGCGTTTACATATGAGTGCCCCCCAAACACCCAAAAGATGCTAATGCTTGTCAGTAGTCTTTCTCCTCTTCGCTCTCCGATCCCCGCTTTCTCGTTTGTTCGTATAAGGGCAGAGACCGGAGAATTTATGGTCTTTGAGTCTACGTCCGGAGCGACAGAAACGATTTGCTGTGTGACGGCTGACCATGACGGAAGCGGGGAAATTGCGGTTCCTGCTGGAGTTCTCAACGATCTCTTGTCATCTCTGCCAAGAGACACTTCTGTTGTGTTAAGTCAGAGAGACACCCGCCTGAGAATAGAGTGGCCTGACGGAGAATGCGAAATTGGCGGGATAAGCACAAAAACTCTTCCTCCCTTGTCTCCGGCCGAAAAGAAAAATGCGTGGTCGGTTGACAGGGCGGAGGAATGGCAACAGGCTATTAACAACGTGCTTTTTGTGGCCTCCGCAAATCCCGGGAACTTGAGAATGTTGTTGATGCAAAGACGCGGAGACAATCTAGAGATGATCGCCACAGACGGTTTTCGCATGGCAATTAAAATGCAAAAAGTCTACATAAACGACCCCGCCATTGACGGCATTGCGATTCCATACAATGCCGCGCTTGAGTGGGCCAAAATTTGTGGTAGGCTTTCTGATCTCCCCGCCCGCATCGCAGTTTCCCGTCGAGTCACCCTGTTTGTCGGGGACGGCAACCAGGTTGAGGTGGCATCTTCGGCCGAGCCGTCTCATTCCAGCATTCCTTCATATGAACCCATGATTCCATCTAAACCGCAAGCAATTATAGAAATCCCCTCTGATATATTAGCAAATGCATGCAGGGCGGCCCGGGCAATCACACAACAAGCAATGGTTACCCTAAGCATAGAGCACGGCGGTGTTAATATAAAATCCCGGGGGGGAGAGGGGGAATACGAAGACCTCCTGCCTGCAAGTGTGCAGGGAAAGGGCATGGAAGTTCGTTTCGATGCAGGTTTACTTGCAGAAGGACTGGAGAAAATAGGCGGTAAGGCTATAATTTGGCTGCGAGATTCTACCTCTCCCTGTCTGATACAATCAGAGGGGGAGGATTTTCGCTACCTTTTGATGCCCATGGTTGCCAGGGGCGGTTAAGAGACAAAAATTAAGGAAGCAAGAACATCACTGTGTAAAGGAAGACGGGTCTCTCACCCTCATGCCTGAAGTCAGGATTCTCTGAGGTCTAATTTTCCCGATGGCAAAAAGCAGTGAGGTTGCTGTCAGGTTCCCACAATCCGATATTGGCGTGTTTATGCCAACGTCGCCACCATTACTGCGCGTCCCGGCCACCTCCCGGCAGGTACGCAAGTTCCTGTTTCAGTCGTCCATTGAGGGCGCTCCCGTAAACCAATGCTTGCTGCAACAGGGAGGGGATTTCTCGACCATAATGTTCTACCGGGAACAAAGGCACGTAGGCAGACTGTTGGTTTCGCGCGAGGTATTAACCGGCAACAGCCTTCATGGATCCTTGGTCGTTGTTGCTCGCGAGCAGGCAAGTGGGGGGTTGGGCACGAGCCTCTGTACTTGCGTTTTTCCGATCGGGTTGCGCGAGCCCAACAAAGCCCAAGCCAGAAAGTATGTTTCTTTAGCTGTGGGAGGCTTGGTGGCCCAGGCCGCGATAGAATCATTGCTGGGGGTGCTTGTTCTGGTTCTGAGTGGGGGCACCACGGTTTTTGCATTTCCGGCAATTCCCCCTATAGCAGCCGCTACGGCATTTCTTTCCGCGGTCCCTGCCCCAATCAAAGCAGGAGTTGTTGCAATCGGGATCAGCATGACATCTAAATTAGTCTCGTCTGGAGTAGACCTGGCATCTAGATTGGCCGTGTCCAAAATCGAGAAGCAAAAAGAACTTTACCGCCAACATTTCGTTGCGTGGAGGGGGGAAAAACGCTTGCCCAGAAATGCGGTTGGGGTTTTTGTTCCCGGTGAGTCGCGCGGTATAACCGTGCGCGGGGTCGTGTTAAGCGAAGAGATGAATCACCCTCTTGATGGGTATGGGTTTATAAATATTTCTACTGTTTCAGGCGCGGGGGTTTGTTTGTCCGTAGATATTTTGGGAAGCGAGGAGATACTTAAAGAGTTCAGTGAAACCACTGGGGCTGAGATAAAATATTTCCGGTTCCAAGATGTGCTGGAAATAAGCGACGGCGAGGCCGAACTGACCGACCTCTCCCCATTTAGCCCCCCAGATGTTGTGTTCATTGATGTTAAAGAGAACTGGCAACAGGCCAAGTCCTCGTCATCGTCTGGCGCTCTGGTGTCTGTGCAGACCACTTAGAAAAAAGAAGAGCCGGGAAATCCCCGGCTCTTCCCACAGGAGGAGAAAGATGAACCTTCCCCCCGGCCCCTATGACTGATTATACCACAGGCCTTAAAAAATGCAAGCCTGCCAGGTAGTGGTGATTGTCCACTTGTTGGCAAAGCCCGGGTATGACTAAAGACAATTGTTTTTTTGAGAGAAGGAGAGAAGCAACTGCCCTTTTGTTTGCCCCCGATAAAGCCAGACATGTTCCTGGCCCCCTAGTTCATCCTCTCACTCAGGATATAAAGCATCATCTTGGCCCGATCTATCGCGGACTGGCACCGAGCAGAGCACGTATGCCGAGGGGCCCCGGGGGCTACAGGTGAGGCGGATGGTTTTGGACTACGTGCTCTCCTGTGGCTGTATAACCCGCCAAGAGACGATGGGGGTGTGCCGAGTTGACGTCTGTGCCAACGTATACCGGAAAGCGCTTCGCTCACAGAACAGACACGAATAGCCAAATGGCCAATTGGCAAGATACCGTCCGCAATGGCATCCTTGCCACGGGCGAGTTAGGTCCTACCGGCAGGGTTCATTTGTCTACACGAGAAACGAAAGGAGGAGCAAAATGCCCAGAAAATCACCTTTAGGCAAAATCACCATAGACAAGGAAGGACCTGTTTCGCTCACAAGAATCTTCGAGTTTACAACATCAAGAATTGATAATTTGGCCGCAATAGTTCCCACTTACAAAAGTTGTGTCATCTGGAGAGAGGAAAGAGATGCAGAAAAACCATGGAGGGTGCAGTTGTTTTACGAGGAGTTGTGGTCAGAGGGCAAAAGGATCAGCGGTATACGCCCTAAAATCAAGATGCCCCCAAGAATCAAAGCGCAGGCGGTACCAGCAATCCGATACAACATGACACTCCCTCTTGTCAAAAAGAACTGGCGCAGACAGGCAACTGGTGTCCTTCAGTACATTCAGGAACATCCACGTCTTATGCCTCTTGGGGGGAAGGTTGTGATCATTCCCCCGACTGACCAGGCAAAAGGAACAATAGAGATCGGAGAACAAATGAGGGTCATAAAAGCAGGAAGAGAAGAACAAGAGGGATTTGAGGATCTGTGATGGCCATGCAAAACCCTGTGGATATAGAAAAGCACGGAGAAATTATACAAGCCGCTCCATTGCCGGATGGGGTTGTCGTCGTGATTCGGGATGTTTCTTCCCTTGCGGGTGGGACAGGTTGTCAGTATCAGGAAGTGGTGACAATCAGATCTGGACAAACAGAAAAATACTCTCTCCCCCCAGGCATCGGGTGTGTTTCCTTGCTGTCTACCCAAGACAAAATTTATGCGATGTGCCGGCCGGGCGCTGGGAAGGACGGTGGTCGCACGCTGGTGATTTCTGGCGGTTTAGCAAAGTGGTACGATGCTTTCGGCGCTTTGGGGATATACGAGAAAGAGAATTCAGTAAGGTATCGTGTGCCACAAAGCAATAAGGAGTATGTTTTGTTCCCTTCTCCGCTGGTTCATCTTCGCAAGAGAGGGGAG
>Ga0272449_1001110_pt1 | contig 28898 bp, 30 predicted proteins | sample YNPCB0241_FD_198679 | JGI IMG/M metagenome (GOLD analysis project Ga0272449, IMG submission 198679) | Hot spring sediment microbial communities from Yellowstone National Park, WY, United States - YNP-CB-024-1 | ecosystem: Environmental > Aquatic > Thermal springs > Hot (42-90C) > Sediment... | reverse complement strand
GTTTGTAGCGTACCTATAAGGGATTGAAACTATTTTCTTGCTTTCTACGATTTCTTTATCCAAAAAAGTTTGTAGCGTACCTATAAGGGATTTAAACGAGATAGCTAACTTATATAAAGAAGTAATAGAGATAAAAGTAAAGGGGGAATAAATATGGTATACATCTTCTTATCGGTAGCATTTGCTTTAGCATTTGCGAGTTATGTTAAAGTCGTGGAGCTGGAAAAAAGAATAAAAGAGATCGAGAGAAAAATAAAATGGTGGTTTTGAAGGGAGGCGGGAAGAGTTTGTAGCGTACCTATAAGGAATTGAAACTCTTGTAAAGGGAATATTTTAAATATAATTAAATATATAGTAAAAAAGGGAGGGGGAAGAATGGTTAAAGGGTTTTGGGAAGAGTTCAAGGAAGCATTTAAGCTTGGTCTCTTGGGAGAGTACTATAAGGCAAAAGCATGGAAAAATATTGCAGAGATGACCGAGAGAATTGAAAATAGGAGAAAAAGGAAAGAAAAAGATGAAATGAAAATTGATGATTGGTTTGAAGATGAAGAGAAAAAAGAGAAAGAAAAATAGCAATGATAATTAAAATTAAAAAATAAAAACCCACATTTAATACACCTCCTATATTGCATCTAAAAATAGTTATAAGTTATTATAAAAAATAAGACATAAAGGCTCGGAGGTGTACTATATGGATAAACCTTTAGTAGGAATTATTATGGGAAGTGATAGTGATCTTCCTGTAGTCAAAGAATCCGCTGAAATTTTAGAAAAATTTGGAGTACCTTTTGAAATAACTGTACTTTCTGCCCATAGAACCCCTGAAAGAGCCTTCCAATATGCAAAGGAAGCAGAGAAAAGAGGTATAGAAGTAATAATAGCTGCTGCAGGAGGTGCAGCTCATCTACCCGGAGTCATTGCCGCCTTAACTCCTCTACCTGTAATTGGTATTCCTATAAAGACCTCATCTTTGAATGGTTTGGATTCCCTTTTATCTATAGTACAGATGCCTTCTGGGATTCCTGTAGCTACCGTTGCCATAAATGGAGCAAAAAATGCAGGACTTTTAGCAATTGAAATATTAGGAGTGAAATATCCAGAATTAAGAGAAAAAATGAAAGAATACAAAGAGAAGATGAAAGAAGAAGTAGAAAATAAAGCAAAAGAATTAGAAAGTTTAGGATATAAAAAGTACTTAGAGAAGAATAATTAAATATGCTAAATACAATAAAAGATTTATTTAGAAATCATAAACCTAATCTGGGTGCTTTGGAGATATTAAAATATGTTGGACCAGGATTTCTTGTAACAGTAGGCTTTATTGATCCTGGAAACTGGGCTTCCAATATGTCTGCAGGCTCCCAATTTGGATACGCTTTACTCTGGATGGTAACCCTATCCACTATTATGCTCATATTTCTACAACACAATTCAGCCCACCTTGGAATTGTTACTGGTCTATGTCTTTCTGAGTCGGTAGCTAAGTATTTTTCTAAAAAAACAAGTTACTTCATACTTATTACAGCAATGCTTGCCTCTATATCTACCGCTCTTGCAGAAATCTTAGGAGCAGCCATAGGTCTCAATATGCTTTTTAATCTCCCCATCAATATAGGTGCAATCCTTACAACCCTCCTTGTAATATATATGTTGATATCAAATAATTATAGAAAACTTGAGAAATTTATTATAGGATTTGTATCTCTTATAGGTCTTTCTTTCTTATTTGAATTGTCATTAGTAAAAATTAATTGGAAAAGTGCAGTAATAGGCTGGACAGTACCTTCCTTTCCTCCTAATTCTATTCCTATAATAATGAGTGTTATGGGAGCTGTAGTCATGCCCCATAACCTATTTTTACATTCAGAAATAATTCAAAGTAGGCAATGGAATTTAGAAGAAGAAAATATAATAAAAAGGCAATTAAAATATGAATACCTTGACACCATATTAGCTATGATTGTAGGATGGGCTATAAATAGTTCTATGATTCTTATTGCAGCAGAAACCTTCTATAAAAATAACACTATAATTACAGAACTTCCACAAGCCTACATTACCTTAAAACCCCTCCTGGGAAGTTTAGCCTCTACTATTTTTGCAGTAGCCTTATTATTTTCCGGTTTTTCATCCTCTATAACAGCAGCTATGGCAGGAGGAAGTATATGGGCAGGAATATCCCATGAGCCTTTTGATCTAAAAGATAATCATACTCGTATAGGAATATCTATAACCCTCATAGGTGCATTGCTTGTACTATTCTTCATATCTGACCCATTTCAAGGACTTATATGGAGCCAAATAATGCTGAGTATACAACTCCCCTTCACTATTTTTTCCCTTATAAAATTGACCTCATCAAGAAATGTGATGGGTAAATTTGCAAATTCTAAATTTGATAATACAATACTCATTTTAATTGGAATAATAGTTACAATTTTAAACCTTATTTTACTTCTTAGCTTTATTGGCATTAATTTATTTTAGTAAGTAATGGCAAAAAAAGATTTAAAATTAACCATAGAACTTATTCCAGAAAGCGCCTGGGGAGAAAATCTTAGAAAGTATCTACCAAAAGAAATATGGGAAAAAATAAGAAAAGAGGTATTTAGGAAGGCAAATTACAAATGTAGTATATGTGGTAAAAGAGGAAAACTTCACTGCCATGAAGTATGGGAATATGATGACCAGAATCACATCTTGAAATTAAAGGGATTTATGGTTCTCTGCGAAAATTGTCATCTGATAAAACATTGGGGAATGGCCACTATACTTGCAAGTGAAGGTAAAATAAAACTGGAAGATCTTATAAAGCATTTTATGGAAGTAAATAATTGTGATAGATTAACCTTTGAAGAACATAAAAAAGACGCTATTCAAAAATTCAACGAAAGATCAAGATACGAATGGCTAATTGATATAAGTATATTGAAAGCTAAAGGGGAGAGTTATTAATTAAATATCTCATTTATTAATTTTATATGCTCTATTGCAGATTTTTCCCATGAAAAATTATTAACCCTTTCATATCCTTTTCTTTTCATTTCCTCTTTTAAATTATTATCTTTTAAAACTTTCATAATTCCCTTTGCCATATCTTCCACATCATAAGGATCTACATAATATACAGCATCTCCACATATCTCCATTAAAGGTGTTATCTTTGAAACTATAGAAGGACAGCCACAAGCCATAGCTTCAAGAGGTGGAAGCCCAAATCCTTCATATAAAGAGGGAAAAACAAAAATATCTGCAAGATTATATAAAAGAGGAAGATCCTCGTTACTCACATATCCATTAAAAATTACTCTATCCTTTAGATATCTATTGTTTAATATCTTAAAAATTTCTTTATCTCCCTTTATAAAACCCTCCTTTTTCCCCGTAATCACTAAAAATATATTCTTTTCCTCTCCTATAATCCTTTCAAAGGCTCTTAATAACCCTTTTAGATTCTTATGAGGTTTTACATTTCCAACAAAAAATAGAAATTTATCAGGCAGATTATATTTATTTTTTATTTTAATCTTTTCCTCTTCGGAATATAATTTAAATCTTTTTGTATCTACGCCATTATATATTACCTTTATCTTATCTTCTTTTACTTTCGTATACTTTAATATCTCGGATTTTGAGAATTGAGATACTGTAATTATCAAATCTGAAAACCTTACTGCAGAGTTTATAAGAAGTTTTGCATAACTTCTTTCAAAAAGATTATATAAATCCTTAAAAGCTAAATGAAAAACATCATGTATAGTAACGATTCTTTTTTTTGCTCCTACAGGAAATATAGGTACATTAAAATGAGGAGACCAAAAAACATCAACATCTTTTACTTTTAAAATATACTCTACTTGCTCCAAGGGAAAATATATAGAAGATTTCATAGGAATTACATTTACCTCACTAATATCAATATACTTACTTATTTTCTTTTTATCTCCTAAAAGATATAAAATCATATGTTCCTTCAAAAAAGGAATTAAATTTTGAAGATACGTACCTATACCTGAAGAATCAATCATTCTCGCATCAATAAGAAGTTTAAGCATCTCTATAATCTTTCTCTAATATAGCTCTAATAATCAATCTCATTCTATCTATTTGTCTTCTTCTAATTCTATTCAAAATAATGCCAACAAAACTTAAATAAACTAAGGGTAAAAATAATGGATAAAATCTCTTGGTAAAAAGAATTCTATTTCTAATACCATAAAAATCAGATAATCTACTCTTTTTAAGCCCCTTTGAATCTGAGCCAATGCTCCCTCCCTCTTTATGATACACCTTACTCTTCCAACAATATATTAATTCATATCCCTTTCTTTTCGCCCTTTCTGACCAATCCAAATCTTCAAAATACAAAAAATATCTTTCATCCATTAAACCTACGTCTTCCAAAAACTCCTTAGTAACAAACATACTTGCACCTATAACATAATCAATCTTAATTCCATCCCTGTCATATTGCCCTCTATCTTCTTCAAAACCACCTATATGTTTCGTTAATGCAAAGTATTTATTATATTTTCCACCTATTCCTTGAAGTATGTTAGGATTATAGTAATAAAGAAGTTTAGACCCAACAATCCCTACTTTCTTTCCTTTATTCTTATATTCTTCAGCACATTCTACCAGATATTTTAATGCATCTTTATCTACAATAAGATCATTATTTAATATCCATATATAAGAAAAATCATTTTTACTCAAAGCATATTTAATACCTTTATTTACACCACTTGCATATCCCATATTCTTCTCAACTTGAATATATACTAAAGGATAAAGAAATGACTCTAATTTAAACTCTTTAATTTCATCATTAGCTACATATTCTTCAATCAATCTATTATTTTTACTTTTCATCCAATCTCTTATTGAAGTTTCTAAATCTGACTGGGGATTATTATTAACAATAATTAATTGAAAATTTGGATAAGAAATATATAAAAAATTTTCAAGAAGCTTTAAAGTATCTTCAATACCAAAATAATGAATAATATCCACATAAACTTTATCATTATATTCCATAACTTATCAAACCTTTCCACTTTTTAATAAAATCCTCTAAAACTATTTCCTTTTTAAATCTTTTACCTAACTCCTTAGCTTTCAAAGATAAGATGATCTTTTCATCCTTAGGTAAGTTGAAATATTCTATTATTTTTTCTGCTACCTTTTTTGAATCCAAAGGTAAAACAAAGTCTTCCCTTAATTCCCTTATTATTTCCTTTGTACCTGTATATTCTGAAATTATACATGGAATTCCACCAAGCAGAGCTTCCAGATTACCGACAGGGAAAGTATCTCCTCTTCCTAAATGTACATAAAGAGATGATTTTTGAATGTATTCGTAAATATCAGAAAAACCAACAAAATTTATCCCTTCATAACTGAATCTATATATAATTTCTTTATCCCAATTTCCTAAAATGAAAAGCTGAGAATCCTCAAATTCTTTTTTTACAATTTTAAAAGCTCCCACCAAAAGATCTAAGCCTTTATAGAAGTAATCTGGTCCATTACCTATGAATAATATATTATGATTAAATTCATTTTTTACAGGTATTTTTACAAGGTATTTATATCTTTCTTCATCAATAAAGGGATAAGCAACTATATATTTAGCCTTAGGATATATCTCCTTTAAAATATCTTTTTCCATGTTACCTATACAAATGAACAAATCTACCTTAGATATTGCTAACAGATGCAAAAATCTTTCTAAAAAATGCATTCTTTTTATTTTTATATAAAATAATTTAGGATCTGCTGAAATATTAATTATAGTCTTATTAAATCTCTTAATAGGAAGAAGTTTAAATAATGATGGTATTAAAAAAGTTCCTTCACATAATAAAATATCATCTGACGATGAATTAAAAGTATAATTTAAATATGAAAAGATTCTTTTAAGAGTGCTATTTTTATTACTTAATATATCTAAATCTACAGCACCCACAATATCAGCCAAACCTTTATGGGATGGGTGAGGAGTGTAATATAAAAAATAAATATTCATGTATTTACTCATAATTCTTTAAATAGAGAAAAGGAATTAATTCCATATGCTTTATTATTTCTCTCTCCCCAACTTTTCTCTTACTCTGTACTACTACTCTTTGCTTTATAGTATCTCTAAACTCTCTTATATTCCAAATTAATGCATTTATATAAGATCTTAAATATCCAGAATTAAAAGAGAAAGCTGTCTTGAATGAAACAGTAAGAAATTTTATTAATATACTTAAAGGTAAAAACATAATAATATTAATTAATGAATAATTTTTAATTAAAACTCTAAGTTTATTTCTATAGTCCAAATAAAACGTATTTAGATTAAACTTTTTAATAGTCTGCGATCCTTTATGATAACATATTGCATCTAAACAAACTTTAATATCATATCCTAATAACCGTGCTTGCCAGGATAAATCTGCATCTTCAAAATATGCATATAATTTTTCATCAAATAATTTTCCATCTTTATTAATCTCTAATATCAACTCCTTGCTTATCAGAAGACATGCACCACTTAAATAAAAAAGTTTACTCCTTTTTAAATTTTTTATAGGTCTTGTATTACCTACAATATCACAAGAAAAGCCTAAATTATCTATTGAAAGATCATAGTAATTATAAATTTGTGGTTGAATTAAACCCACATTCATTCCTGCTATCTTTACCAAATTTGCCAAAAGATTCTTATCTACTACCACATCATTACTAATTATTAATACATAGTCTGGATCTAACTTTTTAATCGCAAATTGAATACCTATATTATTTCCTTTATCAAAACCGTAATTCTCTTTAGTTTTTATTAAAATTAATCTTTTGTTATAGGTATTTAGAGCAACATTTTTCTCCAAATTATTTATATCTATATCTTCTTCAGAATATTCTAAGAGTTTAATAGGTTTATCATCAGTATTGTAATTAAAATAATTTGAATTAACTCTTATTTTACCCTCACAATATTCTTTTATTCTCTCCACAGAATCATCAAAAGACCCATTATCTACTAATATAACATCATAATTAGTATAATTTAACTGGAAAAGAGATTCTAAGCATTCAATAGCATCTTTCCAACCATTCCAATTAAGCAAAACAATAGAAATCTTAGGTTGCTCTTGAATATTGTTTTCTTTATTTTTAAAAATCATGTTTTTCTATATGTTTTTCTATTAAGAAATTCCTTAAATTTCTCTATCATATATTCTATATGTTCTCTGCTTATTCCTGGCCAAACTCCTATCCAGAATGAATCCTGCATAATTTTATCTGTATTTTTTAATTCTCCTACTACCCTGTATTTAATTTCGTTATATACAAAGGCTGGCTGCCTCAAAATATTTCCAGCAAAAAGTAATCTTGTTCCTATACCACTTCCTTCTAAAAACTCCAATAATTCCTTCCTCTTAAATGGAGCATCATCTTTTATGGTTAGTATAAAACCAAACCAACTTGGTTCTGCATGATCAAGCCATTGAGGTAATATAAAATATTCATCTAAATTTTCTCTTTTAAATCCTTCATATAACATCTTAAAATTTTCTTTTCTTTTTTCAATAAAATAAGGAAGCTTCTTTAATTGGGATAATCCTAATGCTGCTTGAAAATCTGTTGCTTTTAAATTATAACCCAAATGGGAATATATATATTTATGATCATACCCAAAAGGAAGATCCCCAAGTTTCCAGCTAAATCTTTTTCCACATGTATTATCCTTTCCAGGTGGACACCAACAATCTCTACCCCAATCTCTATAGGACAATATTATTCTGTATAAATTAGGATCATCTGTTAAAACCGCCCCACCTTCTCCCATAGTCATATGATGGGCAGGATAAAAACTTATTGTCGCTATATCTCCAAATGTTCCAGTATACTTCCCTCTATATTTTGATCCTAAAGAATCACAATTATCCTCTATAACCCATAAATCGTATTTATCTGCTATTTCTTTCACCTTATCCAAGTCAAAAGGATTACCTAAGGTATGAGCTAAGAAAATAGCCCTTGTCTTCTCTGAAATAGCCATTTCTAATTGTTCAATGTTTATGTTATATGTTCCTAAATCCACATCTAAAAATACAGGTATAAGATTATTTTGTATAATTGGAGCTATAGTAGTTGGAAAACCTGCTGCAACTGTAATAACTTCATCTCCAGGCTTTAATCTCCTATCTCCCAATTTATAAGAAATAAGAGCAGATATGGCTATTAAATTAGCAGAGGATCCTGAATTTATTAAAGCACAATATTTTCTTCCTAAAAAATTTGAAAATTCTTTCTCAAATTTCTCGGCAAATCTTCCTGCTGTTAACCACATATCTAAGGAAGCATCAATAAGATTGTCCAAATCATCTTCATCTAGTATTTTACCTGATGGTGGAATTGCTTTTAATATCTTATTTTTGTGAAAATTAAAAAAATATATATTGGCTGAATATTTTACAAATTCTCGCAAAATTCTATCAAGGCATTCTTTTTTGACCCTTCCTATTTTTCTACATGAATTTTGAGGTACACTATAAAGTTTATCTAACTTCACAAAAAAATCTCCTAGAAAATTACTCTCTTCTATTTCCTCTCGCCTTATACATATACCCCCAATACTTTCTTCAATAGATATTAAAGCACCCAAAATATTATCCTCTTTGTTATCTATAACAAATAAATAACTTTCTTTATTATTTGTTCCTTCAAATGGAAGATTACAAAAACAAATATCTCCAGCTTTCAAACTACACTTTCCTCCTTTATTAACCTTTTTCTTGTCTCTTTCTTAAATAGTCTTGTATTTCCATAAGAGAATAAGCATACATATCCTTAGCATATCCATCATAATATCTTTTATACCACTTTACTGTTCTTTTTAATGCTTCATTTATGTCATACACAGGATACCAATTCAACAAAAAGTGAGCCTTACTACAATCAAGTTTTAAAAGAGTAGCCTCATGAAAATCATCTTCCTTTTCTAAAATCTCATATCTACCTTCACCCCAATATTCTATTACTTTTTTTGTAACCTCCTCTACTGTTAAAATATCTGTATCAGAAGGCCCCAAATTCCATGCACCACTAAATTTTTCTCTGTTTTCTAACATTTTAACCCCCAAAAGAAGATATCCAGCAAGAGGCTCTAAAACATACTGCCATGGCCTTATTGCCTTTGGTTTCCTTATCTTTACAATTTCTCCTTTTGATAATGCCCTTATGCAGTCTGGAATTAGTCTATCTTCTTGCCAATCTCCTCCACCTATAACATTACCTGCTCTAACAGAAGATAAAGCGATTCCTAAATTATCCATAAAACTTCTCTTATAAGCTGATACAATTAGTTCAACGCATCCTTTACTTGAACTATAAGGATCATACCCACCCATAGGATCAATTTCTCTATATCCATAAAACCACTCTTTATTTTCATAACATTTATCACTTGTTACAATTATAACTACTTTAACCTCACTAATCTCCCTTACCGATTCCAATAGATTTACTGTTCCCATAATATTAACCTCATAAGTATAGCGAGGAGCAATATAGGAAAATCTTACTAAAGGTTGTGCAGCCAAGTGAAAGACTATTTCTGGTTTATATTTTTTAAATACTTTTTTAAGTTTTTCTTCATCTCTTATGTCACCTATAATATGATTTATTCTTTCTTTCAAATTTAAAATTTCAAATAATGATGGATTAGTAGGAGGCTCTAAAGAATAACCTATCACTTCAGCCCCTAATTCACTTAGCCATAATGAAAGCCAAGATCCTTTAAACCCAGTATGTCCTGTTATTAATACTTTTTTACCCCTATAGTTCTGGAAAATATTAGCCATGTTTCAAAGACCAATCATAAGGTATTTTATCTGTAAAAGGATCTAACCTTATTATCTCTTCTGGATCATGCGGTATAGAGGCACAATTTGCTACTATAGCAGTTTTATTACCTATTCCTTTGAAACCATTCCATATCATAGGAGGTATTTTTACTAATAAATAATTTTCTTCTCCCATAAATATCTCCATCAAATTACCTCTTGTTGGTGAGTCTTCTCTATCATCATATAATACAAGTTTTATCATTCCTTGAATCACTGTATAATTCAATATCATCTTCTTATGAAGATGCCAACCTTTTATAACCCCAGGATATACTAAAGAAAAGTATATCTCTCCAAAATTTTCAAAAATAGGATCGTCAGATCTTAACATGTGATATATTACTCCTCTTTCATCTGGAATCTTAGTTAACTGTTTTATATATACTCCTTGGATGTAATTACCTTTTACTCCTTTAATTTTTAAAAGGTCCTTATCTCCAAAATCCATCTTTTCACCTTCCCATACTATAATATTCAAAAGTTTCTTCTAATCCTTTTTCCAAATCGTATTTAGGTATCCACTTCAAAAAATTTATAGCATTCGATATATCTGCTTTACTATAAAAAACCTCATTATTGGAATAAGGTATTTTTCCCCAATTAACCTTTATCTTTTTTCCAGAAATTTTCTCCAAAAGATATATCAATTCACGTAAAGAATGTGTAGTTCCTGTTCCTATATCAAATCTTTGATATATACTTTTCATATTAATAATATAATCCATCGCTTTTATATATGCATCAACAATATCTTTAACATAAATAAAATCTAAGGATTGAAAACCCTCTGTCATATCTATCTCCTCATTATTAATTATCTTTTTTATTAAATAAGGTATCAACTTATTAGGATTATCTCTATAACCATAAGGAGAAAAGATTCTCAAAGTAATAGCTTTAATATCATAATTAAAAGCATAAAATTTTAGAATTTCTTCAAAAGCCAGCTTAGTGGAAGCATATAAATTAAAAGGATATGTTGCATCCTGAAAATCATAATTATATGAATAGACTTTCTCAAAAAATGTACCAGTATTTATAAAATATCTAACCCCTACCAAGGCCATACTTTCTAATATTTTAGTTGGAAATTCTATATTTGATTCTAACATAAAAGGTAAATCAACATAATTGTGATATTTCTTATAGTATGTTGCCAAGTGAATTACTACATCAGGTTTTATGGCTTTCACGATCTCCATTATATCTTCATTATCTACATCAAAAGCCTTTATCTTATCTATATATTCCTTTATTCTCCATATATCTGATGTACTTCTTTTTAATATAAATACTTCATGTAGATTGTTTTTTATTAAATTTTCCACTAAATGAGAACCTATAAAACCTGTGGCTCCTGTAATTAAAACTTTCATTCAGCCCACACCTTCCATGGAGGATTACCACTATTCCAAAGCTCCTCCAATTCCCTTTTATCTCTTAATGTATCCATCGGCTTCCAGAATCCATAATGCTTGAATGCTACAAGTTGTCCATCTCTTGCTAATTTTACTAAAGATTCTCTCTCCCAAATAGTATCATCGCCATCTATATAATCAAAAATTTCAGGTTCTAAAACAAAAAATCCGCCATTTATCCAAGCTTTATCTCCTTTTGGTTTTTCTTCAAAACTTATCACAAGATTTTCATCATTAATATCTAAGGCTCCAAATCTACCCGAAGGTTGTACAGCAGTTACAGTAGCATATTTACCATGCTTTCTGTGAAAATCCAAAAGATCTCTTAAATTAATATCTCCAACTCCATCACCATATGTAGCCATAAATGTTTCATTTCCTATATACTTTTGTACTCTCTTTATTCTTCCTCCTGTCTGTGTATTTAATCCTGTATCAACAAGAGTTACTCTCCAAGGTTCACAATAGTTATTATGTACTTGTATGGTATTTTCTTTTAGAGAAATAGTAATATCACTATTGTGGATAAAGTAATTTGCAAAATATTCCTTAATCATATACCCCTTATATCCTAGACAGATTATAAAATCATTAAATCCATAAGTAGAATATATTTTCATAATATGCCAAAGTATAGGTTTACCACCTATTTCAACCATGGGCTTTGGTCTTAAATCTGTTTCCTCACTTAATCTTGTCCCAAATCCCCCCGCTAAAATAACTACTTTCATCTTAAACTTTTGCCTCCCCCAATTCTTTCCTTAATTTCTCCAAAAGTTCCTCCTCATCTTCATATCTTATTATAACAGCATCCTTTATTCCTTCCAAAAGGGCTGAAAGTTTTACATCCTTTTTTGCCAAAAGTATTATTCTTTTCCCCTCCATATAAGCAAGCATTATCTCCATTCCTACCCCATGACTTGGTTTGGAAACTTCCGCCAAAATTATATCCGAGGACTTAACTCCCATAGTATCTCTGACAAATACTTCTTTAGGAGATATATCTATATCCATTCCTGAAAGAACCCAAGGAGAAGAAAGTTCAAAGCCAAGCTCCAATATTAAATCTGCTAATCTTTTTGTAAGATCTTGATTATAGTAATTTATGATAGGTACAGCAAGATATATCTTTTTCATATTTACACCTTCCAGCTTATTAAATCTAATAAAATTCCTTCAGGTCCATAAAAATATTCACAAGTTTTATCCATATCCTCCACCAAAAAGGCAATATGTTCTACTCCTTTCTTTTTCCTTTCTTCCCATCTTTTATTTTCCATATAAATTGGAGGATCATCTGGTACTATTAATTCCAGCATAGAATTACCCATATTTAAAAATATAATTCTTGCCTTTTCACCTTCATCATAGAAATCCATCTTTACATCAAAACCTAATATATCACGGTACATATCTCATCTTCTAGGATAATGTTATCATTTTATCAATAATATTATCAAGCTTTTCTATCTTACAAAAATAAAAGGGAAGGCAACTTTATTTATAAGTACATAATGGAATAGGTGTAATTATTTTTTAAAAATTTAGTCAACTATATTGACTAAATAAAAGGGGTAATGATATAATTTCATAAAGTCAACTATGTTGACTAATTTATAGGGAGGTGTTTTAAATGTCTATCTCAAAATCCAAATTTAGGACCCTTCTACTCATAATCGCTGTTTTACTACTATTTAGTACCTTTATGAGTTTTGCTCAAAGCACAGTTAAATTAAGAGTAGTTACATACTTCACAGGAGAGGACCCCTTCTCCCCTGCATGGAAAGATGCAATGGCTCTTTTCAAACAGAAGTATCCCAATGTAGAAATTATTGATGAGGCAGTACCCACTGCAAACGATGCTATAAGAACAAAGGTAAAAACTGATTTTGCCACAGATAATGAGCCTGATGTTATGTTCTTCTTCACAGGAGCTGACGCTATACCCTTATTAAAGACAGGAAAAATTTATGCTTGGGACGAAGAAATAGAAAAGGACAAAAAATGGAGTGATAATTTCAATAAGGCTTCATTAAAATTCACAACCTACAAGGGGGATATTAAAGAATATGATGGCAAAATCTATGCATTACCAACTATAGGTTTCTATGAAGGACTCTTTGTTAATAAAGATCTTTTTGAGAAATATAATCTTGCCCTTCCTACAGATTGGAACAAATTTACAAAGGCTATTAGCATTTTGAAATCTAGAAATATTATTCCAATTGCTGGATCAATTCTTGAATCCTACTACTTAATTGAAACCTTCATACTTTCTGCAGGGGGTCCAGAGGGTCACGATACTCCATTCCATCCATCTTGGGAGACAGGATTAAACTACATTAAGCAGGTATATAAATTGGGAGCATTTCCTAAGGATGCACTTACGATAAAAGATGACCAAGCTCGAGAACTCTTCTACACCAAGAAGGCTGGTATGATGGTTAATGGATCTTGGTGTGTAGGAGGATTAAAAGATAAAGAAAATACTGTTATTATGCCTCTTCCTGTAGTTCCTGGTGGAAAAGCTCATCCAACTGACATAATTGGTGGTTTTGGATCTGGTTGGTATGTTAGTAAAAAGGCAAATGCAGAAAAGAAAGGGCTTCCTGTTGAATTTGTAAAATTTATGACCTCTCCAGAGATTGTAGCCAAATTTGTATCCATAGCAGGAGTGCCTGCTGTAAAAGTAAATCTTACTGGTCTTTCACCTGCTGCAAAAAGTGGATTTGATATGATGGCAAAAGCAAGAGCTATCTGTATGCCAATTGATGCTCAAATTGTACCAGAAGCCTTCACAAAGATAAGATTAGGTCTCTCCTATGTTGTTACAGAGGAAAGATCAGCAAAGGATCTATTAAAAGAAGCAAAGGAAATTCATGAAAGAGCTCAAAAGTAATACTTACTCCCCCTTTATATAAACTTTTGGGGGAGGGGGACACAAAGCCCTCTCCCCCTTGATTTTTGTTTATAAGGAGGTATCCATATGCAGGAAAAATATACAAAAAAATATAAATTGTGGTTTCTTATACCAAGTTTAATCATCATAGGCATATTCATATACTATGCTCTTTTTGCTACCTTTTATTACAGCTTATTTAATTGGCGAGATTTTTCTAAATATAAATCTTTTATAGGAATAGAAAATTATAAATATCTTTTTAAAGATATATCCTTTATAAAGGCAATTAAAAATACCTTCATATTACTTCTTTTTGCGGTTGTCTTTCAGATAGGAATAGCCCTTGTCTTAGCCCTTATTGTAGATACCTTAAGAAGAGGTTATAAATTTTTTAGAACCATCTATCTTTTTCCAGTAATAATTTCAGGAAGTGCAATAGGACTTTTATTCTATCTTATGTATAGTTACGATTATGGACTTTTAAACTCATTACTTTCCCTCTTAGGTAAAGAAAAGGTCTTATGGATTACACCCAAAACTGCCTTATGGGCAGTACTTGTACCCGTCATATGGCAATATGTAGGCTTCTACTTTGTTATCATTTTAGCTGCTCTATATCAGATTCCTCAAAGTATTCATGATGCAGCAAAAATAGACGGCTTCAGTGAGTTTAAAAAAGCCTTCTATATTTCTATTCCCCTTATTTGGGATGTCTTAGCTGTATGCATTTCCTTAGTAATTATAGGTACATTTAAGGTATTTGATGTGGTCTATGTGATAACAGGAGGAGGTCCTATGGATGCAAGTCAAGTTTTAGGTACCTACCTTTACACCGTAGCCTTTACAGGACAAAATCAAGGATATGCAAGTGCTATAGGTACCGTCATTATATTCCTTGGTATAATCCTTTCTCTTATAGCTCAGATAATAACTAAAAGGGAAAGAATTATATATCAGGCATAAGGAGGAATAAAAATGAGAAGTATATATTCTCTTTTGAAATATACATTATTAATCCTATGGGGATTAACCACATTATTCCCCATATATTGGGTAATGATAAACTCCTTTAAACCTACAAGTGAGATATTGTTAAATCCATTATCTTTTCCTAAGAATTTTCATATAGAAAATTATCTTCAACTTTCAAACTATGGAAATATAAATTTCTTAAATGGATTTAAAAATAGTGCCATTATCTCCTTAAGCACTACTTTATTGGTACTATTTTTAGGAAGTCTTGCATCCTACGCCCTTGCAAGATTTAACTTTAAAAGAGCAAACTTAATAAATTCCTTTCTCGTAGGAGCCCAATTAGTACCAGCCTTCTCTATAGTAATTCCCGCTCTAATTGTTTTCAAAACTATACATCTTACTGGAAGTTATCTTTCCTTAATACTTCTTCAAACTGCCTGTTTTCTCCCCTTCTCCATCCTTACCATTACCAGTTTTATGAAGTCTATACCAGTAGAATTGGAAGAGGCAGCATATATAGATGGAGCATCTGTACTTCAAACTTTTCTAAAAATCATATTACCCACCTCTATACCTGCCCTTGTCACAGCTGGAATATTTGTATTTCTCTGGTCCTATAATGATCTTTTTATGTCCCTTATTCTCCTCCCCTTACGAGAGAAACAACCCATCTGTGTATTACTTTCCCTTGTATCCAGTGCCTATGGAACCAATTATGGAGCCATGATGTCCGCCCTTTTTGTTACTATTATTCCAGTAATTGTTATCTATATTTTTCTCCAAGAATACATCGTAAGAGGACTTATGTCAGGAGCTGGAATAAGATAAAAGATTTGATATACTAAGATATATCTTTCTTATTTGGGGAGGCATAGAATGGTAAAATATGAGTTTCCCAAAAATTTTTACTGGGGTACTGCTACTGCATCTCACCAAATAGAAGGGGGAAACATTTATAACGATTGGTGGGAGTTTGAAAGTCAAGGAAAAGTCAAGGATGGACAGATATCAGGATCCGCTTGTGATAGTTGGAATAGATATGAAGAGGATTTTGACCTAATACAAAAGTTAAATAATAATGCCTATAGATTCTCCATAGAATGGAGCAGAATAGAGCCTGAAGAAGGAAAATTTAATGAAGAAGCCTTAAATAGATACAAAGATATGATCATCTCTCTAAGAAAAAGAAATATAGAGCCCTTTGTTACGCTTCACCATTTTACCAATCCTCTATGGATAGCTAAAAAAGGAGGTTGGCTAAATCCAAAAACTACTGAATATTATTTAAGATATGTGGAAAAAGTGGTAAAGGAATTTAAAGATCTTGTGAAATATTACATGACCATAAACGAGCCCAATGCCTATGCCTTTATGGCCTATCTTTATGGAGAATTTCCTCCCCAAGAAAAGAGCTTAAAAAAGATGCTAAAAGTACTAAATAATATGGTAAAAGCTCATGCTAAAGCCTATAAATTGATCCATGATATAAGAAAAGATGCAGAAGTAAGTATTGCCTACAATGTACTCCTTATTGAGCCTTTAAATCCCAAATCCTTTATAGATAGGAAAATTGCAAATTTTGCTGACAGAATATATAATCGGGTTTTCATAGAAACCCTTATTACTGGTAAATTCTCCTCACCCCTCTTAAAAGAAGATATCCCATATGCAAAAGATACCTTGGACTATTTAGGAATAAATTATTACACCAGAATTTTAATGGGAATTAATACCTTTTTTAACCCTTTATTAAGTGCATATACCAATAATGAGAGATCGGATTTTGGATGGGAGATATATCCGGAAGGTTTTTATAAGGTAGTTAAGAGATTTTGGGAGCTTACAAAGAAACCCATTTATATTACCGAAAATGGTATCTCCGATGCTAAAGATGACAGAAGACCAAAATATCTAATATCCCATTTAATAGCATTACACAAAGCAATAAAAGAAGGGGTAGATGTAAGAGGATATTTTCATTGGAGTCTTATGGATAATTTTGAATGGGCGGAAGGATTTAAACAAAGATTTGGCCTTTTTGAGACAAACTTTGATACAAAAGAAAGAATCTGGAGAGAAAGTGCAAAATTATACTCTGAAATAGCTAAAAATAATGGGATTACAGAGGAGATGGAATCTCTTTATCATTAATATCATATCTCCAAAAATCTTTCCAAAAGTCTGGAACCTTAGCTTTAAATTCCATATTCTCCTTCTTTACCGGATGGGGAAGGGTCAATTTATAACAGTGAAGAAATATTTTATCTTTAAAGATTTTCCCTCCCCCATATTTTTCATCTCCCAAGATAGGATGACCTATTTTTGAAAGCTGTACTCTTAATTGATGCTTTCTTCCTGTATGAGGTACAAGCTTTACTAAGGATATATTTTTATCCTCATCTATCACCTCATAAAATGTTACCGCCTCTTTACCCAAGGAACCTTCTGATACAATCTTTGCTTTCCTTTCAGGTTCATTCCAATGAATATAATCTTTTAAAATTCCTCTTTTTTCTCTAAATATCCCCTTTACTAAAGCTAAATATATCTTCTCTACTTTCCTTTCTCTAAAAGCCTCTGAAAGCCTTCCAGCTGATTTGCTATTCCTGGCAAAAACTATTACTCCAGATACAGGCCTGTCTAACCTATGTACTATAGCTAAAAAAACATTACCAGTCTTTTGATATTTAACTTTGAGATATTCTTTTGCCTCTTGTAAAAGAGTTTTCTTTCCTGTAATATCCCCTTGTACAAGGATACCTGCAGGTTTATTTAAAACAAGTAAATGGTTATCTTCAAACAATATATCAAGATTTAAAAAGTCTGCCACCTTAAAACCTCAGAGAGCTCCTTTTTCTTTGGCCTTTGGGGTATCTCTGCAGGATAACCCACTGCAAGCATAACCATAAGTTCTAAATTATCAGGACAATTAACAAGCTTCTTAACATCCTCAGAATGAGCCTTCTTATATGAATTTATCCAACAAGTACCCAATCCATAAGCTTGGGCAGCAATGATGATATTTTCTGTAGCAGCACATGCATCCTCTAATGCTGTCTCTGCATCCTTTTCACAAAAAATTAAAATTCCAGCCCCTGCCTCCCTCAAAAATCTACCCCATGGTGTCACATCTGCTAATTTCTCTTTAAGAGCTTTATCCGTTACTACTAAAAAAATCCATGGCTGTCTGTTATATCCAGAAGGTGCTAATCTACCACAATCTACAAGATCCTCTAAAATTTCCTTGGGCACTTCCTTATCTAAATATTTTCTCACACTTACCCTTGATTTAATAACTTTAATAGTCTCAAGCATAATAAAATCCCTCCCAATTTTCTTTTCTTCCTTATTGTATCATATGGTAAAATAAAACATGAGCTTGAAGCTCACTTTCTTTGATGGGGTAAATTGTATAGGGGGAAACAAAATACTCTTAGAAGAGAATGACTATGCTCTTATCTTGGATTTTGGTATTAATTTTAATGAAGAAAATAAATACTTTGATGAATTCTTAAGACCAAGAAGTTATTTTGGAATTCATGATCTTTACAATCTAAATCTTATACCCCCTTTAGGTGGAATATATAGGGAAGATTTAATAATCCCAGAAAATTTGGAAAATTTTAAAAATCATCCATGGTATCGTGAAATAAATCCTATAGCCACCCTTCTATCCCATGCCCATTTAGATCATGTAGGATATCTTTCCTATCTTCATGAGGATATACCTATTATTACATCCCTAATATCATCCCTTATTATGAAAAGCTTAGAAGATACAAGTAGAATGATATCTGATCTATGCTTAGTAAGGAGGAAAGCCCAGGAAAACGGAGTATTAAAAACAGAAAGAAACAAATTTATAAAGAGACCATATATCACCTTTGGTAATGGATCCATATCTAAAATAGAAGAATTTTGGAATAAACTTGAAAGAAAGGATAAAAAAAATATTGATATAGTAGATAAACCAATCAACATAATAGATTATGAAACTTACAAGATAGGTCCTTTTGAGATTATCGCCTTTCCTGTAGACCACTCTATACCGGGGGCAGTAAGCTTTGCCATAAAGACAAAAATAGGCTGGGTTGTATATACAGGAGATCTGAGATTACATGGAAGAAAAAAAGATCATTCAGAAAATTTTATTGAAAAATTAAAGGAAATGTCTATAAAAGTCCTAATATGTGAGGGTACCCATCCTAAAGTAGATCACCTATACACTGAAGAAGATGTTAAAGAAAATATCTATAATATTGTTAAAAATTTAAAAGGATATATAATTGCTGACTTTGGAGCAAGAAATATTGATCGATTAATGAGTTTTTTAGAAATAGCAAAGGAGGTAGGAAGAAGGCTTGTATTAACCTTAAAGGATATATATCTCTTAGAAGCTCTATCCTTAGTTGGATATCCTGATCCTAAGGAAGATGAGTACATAACCTTTTACAAAAAACCCAAAGGCTCCTATGAAACGTGGGAAGAAAATCTTTTAGATAGATATGATATACAAGGAAAAGGTATCTCTGCAAAAGAAATAAGAAATAGTCCCGATGATTTTATCCTTTGTATGTCTTACTACGACTTTCATATTCTACTTGATATATTACCTAATGGTGGCACCTATATATTTTCATCCAGTGAAGCCTTTAATGAAGAGATGAAAATAGACCAAAAAAAGATAGAAAATTGGTTAAATTACTTCCATATAGAGATAAGGGGAAATTTAGTAGAAAAAAGAGAAGAATCTCCTTTTCATGCCAGTGGACATATTCATGGAGATGGAATAATAAAACTAATTGATTATGCAAGACCAGAATACCTAATACCTGTCCACACAGAAAGAGAGAAAAATATAGACTTTTTTGATCAATTTAAGGATTTTTGTAAAGTAATTTACCCAAAAAAAGGAGAGACAATAATAATCAAATGAATGAAAAGGATAAAGTCAAAATTATTCCTAAAAATTTTTACAAAAAATTGTTAGATCATATACTTGTAAGTGTAAATCCTATATAAGAACTACCGATGCAGTAGGAAGATATAGGAGAGAAGAATTTATTGGGGTATATTCTGATGTAGAAGAAAAAAACATAATGCTCACCATATCTAAATGAGGTTCTTTGTCAAGAGTTGGGGTGGGTATTCAGAATACCCACCCTTTTAGTTTTATCAACCATTATGAGGCTTTTGCACCTGACTTATATGCAGTTCTACTTCCTTTTCGTTTTCAATTATTTGATTATGATTAAGCACTTATTCTGTATGCCTCCTTCTATTACTAAAATATAAACTCAAGGCATAAGGGAAAGTTTAAATTGCATCTTCGCCCTGTTCGCCAGTTCTTATTTTCACTGCATTTTCTACGTTATAAATGAATATCTTTCCGTCGCCTATCTTTCCAGAACGTGCTACTTTAACAATGGTATCAACAATTCTATCCACTTCTGAGTCCTTTACCACAAGCTCTATCTTGACCTTCGGCAAAAGATTTATATTAATCTCCACACCCCTGTAGTATTCAGTTTTTCCTTTTTGAAGACCACAGCCCATAACCTGCGACACTGTCATGCCTTTAATCCCAAGTTGATTTAATGCATCTTTTACCTCTTCAAGCTTTTCAGGTCTAATAATACACTCAATCTTTTTCATAACCTTCACCCTTTCCAAATAAAATTTATCTTAATCCCCAAAACTTATTTTACTTCCTGAGCCTTTATTACAAAGTCACCATATGCTGTTGCACCATGCTCTGTAACATCCAGACCTTCTATCTCTTCCTCTTCAGAGACTCTCAAACCAACTGTGAATTTGATTATTGTAAATAGAATAGAGACTGTTAAGACAGTCCATATAAATGTTGAAGCAACTCCAGCAAGCTGGACTAAAAATTGCTTTATCCCTCCTCCGTATAATAGTCCTCCTTCTTTTGAAAAAAGTCCAACCATCAATGTCCCAAAAGAACCACATACTCCATGTACTGATATTGCACCGACAGGATCATCGATCTTTAGTTTTTTATCAATGAATTCAACAGATACAACAACCAAAATTCCTGCAAGCCCGCCTATTATTGCCGAACCCCATGGGTTAACAGACGCACAGCCTGCTGTAATTGCAACAAGACCAGCCAAAGCACCGTTTAGTGTCATACTAACGTCTGGTTTTTTGTACTTTAGCCATGTATATATCATTGCTAAATTTGCACCCATTGCACCTGCCAAGTTAGTATTGACAGCAATATCACCAATCTTCTCATTCATACCAGATAAGGTTGAACCCGGGTTGAATCCAAACCAACCAAACCATAATATAAATGTACCCAGCGCTGCTAAAGTTATGCTGTGTCCTGGTATTGCATTGACCTTGCTGTCTTTTGTATACTTACCAATTCTTGGCCCAAGCATTGCTGCGCCAATTAGTGCTGCCCAGCCACCTACTGAGTGAACAACAGTAGAACCTGCAAAGTCGATAAATCCAAGTTTGCTCAGCCAACCGCCACCCCATACCCAGTGACCTACAACAGGATAGATGATAAGTGAAATCACAGCACTGTAAATGCAATACGCAACAAACTTTGTTCTTTCAGCCATAGCACCTGAGACAATTGTTGCAGTTGTTGCAGCAAACACTGTTTGGAACATCAAAAAGGATGTAAGTGGAATAGAAAGGCCCAAGTGTTTAAATGAATCATTCAGAAAAAACCCTGACGTACCGATAAACCCACCTACATCTTTTCCAAACATGAACGCAAATCCAAAGAGCCAGAATATCACAGAGCCTATTGCAAAGTCCATTAGGTTTTTCATAACAATGTTGCTTGCATTCTTTGATCTTGTAAAACCTGCTTCGACCATTGCAAATCCTGCTTGCATGAAAAAGACCAAAAATGCTGTAATAAGAACCCATACATTATCAACAGCAGTTGCCACTTTATCGGGTGTAACCTCATCTGCTTTTGCCATTGATGTAATAAACAGCAAAGTTGCAATTGTTCCTACCAGGATTAAAAAGACCTTATAATTTTTAATGAGTCTATTCATCTTTAAAAACCCTCCTTAAACCTAATTTTTTAATGATACAACCTTGGAGATTTAATATAAAAGAATTCTAATTCAGGGCCAACATAGTAAGTAAATCCCATATCTTTTGCTTTCTTTAGCATCTTTTTAAGTACATTTTGGGGATCTCCATCAAAGGTTTTTCATTTGGTTCAACTATTGTCGCAAACATTCTTGCTACTTTTATATCCTTTTGTCTCAAGGCTTTCTCCAATTCATGGGCTGTTATAGTGAAACTTTTGAGGTATCCTAATACATCTGTAAACTAAATCTCCACAAAATAAATATCATTGTCCTTAATATACTTTAAAACCTCTTCTTTAGTTTTTGGAAAGCTGTTTGACATTTTTTTCCCTCCTTTAAGATTAGTTTATTAAAGTTCATTTTTAACATTTATTAGAAATAATCTCATATCTCACCCCTTCCTGGTAATTTTTAATGTAAGTATTATATATCTTACTATTTTATTTGTCAAAATCTAATTTTTAAAAAGGCATACGGTAGTTAATTACCGTTATATTTAAAAAATTAAATAGTTTTCTCTACTCTTTCCCCTGTTCCTTATTCTAATAAGTTTTTTATTAGGGTATTCAGAATACCCACCCCAATATTTATTACAGAGCCGAAAATTATAGAAGGGGCAGATAATTTGATGTATCAGGTTAAAAAAGAGAGCAAAAATAGAGTTATTATTGAATTAATAATAATATTTTGGGGGTAAAATCTATTAAGAAGGAAAGCGAATTTTTTGACAAAAAATTTGGGATTGTGTTAAAATTTTGAAGGTTATGGAAAGGAAAGTATCGCTACTTGGATTTTTGCTTGCTTTTTCTGAAAACTTGGATAATCAGGTACCTGAAAAAAGGAGACATTCCTCGCGGGTAGCTAACCTATCATTCTTTATAGCAGATAAATTAGGACTATCCGAGAAGGAGAAATACGATCTAATAATATCTTCCCTTTTACATGATGCTGGAAATGGTAACAATAACTTTAAAAACTCTTCCAAAGAGATAGATGAGCACGCCTTAAAAGGAAGCCTTTTTATATCTGATATACCCTTCTTAGAAAACATTTCCAAAATTATAAAATATCACCATATAGCTTGGGATTTTGGAAAAGGAAACGTATATAAGGAAGATCCTGTACCTATAGAAAGCCAAATCCTATTTCTTGCTGAGTTTATAGATCATACATTAAATAAACAAAGATATATATTAAAGGAAAGAAATAAAATTATCAAAAGGGTAAAGGAAGAAGGAGAAAAATTATTTAACAAGGATGTAATGGAGGCCTTTCTATCCCTATCTAACAAGGAATCTTTTTGGTTTGAGGTAAATTATGATACTCCATCTCCTGAAGATTTCTCTTGTGATTTAAAATTGGATATAGATGGATTATTATTACTTTCGAAGGCTATAGCAAGGATCGTAGATTATAGAAGTAAGATACAAGTTAGGCATTCAAGAAATGTAACCAATGTTGCCTCTTATTTATCAGAGAAATTAGGATATGATCCCGAAATGATTAAGAAAATAAAAATAGCAGGATATCTACATGACATAGGAAAGGTATCATTACCATCTTCCATACTTCTAAAGCAGGAAAAATTATCCAAAAAAGATACCGATTATATTAAAGTGCATCCCTTTAAAACTTATCTTACTCTTAAGAAGGGTCTTCCATATGAAGACATTATAATATGGGCTTCATATCATCATGAAAAGTTAAATGGAAAAGGTTATCCCTTTAAAGTATTAGGTGAGAATATTCCAATTCCTGCCCGAATCATTACTATATCTGACATTTACTCAGCCCTTTTAGAGAATAGACCATATAGACCAGGTCTTTCTGAGAATAAAGTTCTAAGTTATATGAAAAGATTGGCTACTGAAAATTATATAGATAAGGATATTTTATCCATAATATTAGAAAATAGGGAGGAAGTTTCATCTGTTATCAAACTATAACTTTTTTAATACTTGATATATCCCACATTTAAGGTACAGGGATTCTGGATAGGAAAAAAGGATAGGGTGATCTTTTGCCTGATATCTAAACTCTACAAGCCGTAATATCCTATTTGCATCATAGCTCGCAGATTCAATTACTTTTTGGAATATTTCTGGAGTAACATGCTGAGAACATGAACAAGTAATAAGAAAACCACCATCCCTTATTATTTTCATAGCCCTAAGATTTATCTCTTTATATCCTCTCAATGCATTATCAAGATTCTTCTGAGATTTTGCAAAGGCGGGAGGATCAAGAATCACTACATCAAAACTTCTACCCTCTTTATGAAAATTTTTCAAAAGATCAAAAGCATTTTCCTCAATAAATTCAATTCTATCCCAAAATCCATTTAATTTGGCATTTTCCTTAGCTATCTCAAGAGCTGTATTAGAAGAATCTACCGCTAAAACTCTTTTTGCTCCATATTTCAAAGCATGAAGAGAAAAAGAGCCTGTATAACAAAATACATCAAGTACCTCAGCATCATCCACTAAACCCTTTAAAGCCCTTCTATTTTCTCTTTGATCCAAAAAATATCCTGTCTTCTGACCATTTTCCACATCTACTAATATTTTCACCTCATTCTCATTGATTATTACCACAGGCTCAAAATCTCCTTTTATAGGTCCCTTTATCTGGGGAAGACCTTCTATCTCTCTTACAGGCACATCATTTCTTTCATATATTCCCCTTGGTTCAAAGATTTCATCTAATACTTCAACTATTAAATCCTTAAATTTATCAATTCCAAGGGTTAATGTTTGTATAACAAGAATATCCTCAAATTTATCCACAATAAGGCCCGGAAGAAAATCAGATTCAGCAAAAACCACTCTACAAGATGAGGTTTCAACAAGTTTTTTTCTGTATTCCCATGCCCTAATAATTCTCTTTCTAAAAAAATCTTTATCTATTTCTTCTTCTTTTCTTGTGAGTATTCTTACCCTTATCTTTGAGTTAGGATTTATATATCCTCTACCAATAAAGCTATTACTATTATCATAAATATCTACTATATCACCAGGATTTATCTCGCCTAAAATTTTAGAAATCTCATTGTCATAAATCCAAGGATTACCTCTTACTATCTTTGTATGAACACCCTTTTTAAGAATAACTTTTTTAATCTCTTTCATGGAGATACCGAATTCTTTGCTCCTGGTGTACCATAAACATAATAAAGCTTTCCATCATAGCCAAGAACAGTGTAACATATCTTTGTAGATGAGGCAAAATTAGAGGGATCATATAAAAGTCCTAAAAGTCCTATATTTTTTAATTCCAAGGAATAATACCTCTGGGTATTACCCTCAAAAACAGGCTGACCTCCCATAGAGGAATTATAATAAACCTTACATACCGGCGTTACTACCTCATTACTTGCAGCAACTCTGCGCTCCTGTAATGTTATAGTAAAAGAATCGTTAGGAAGCTGACCATAAGAAGGTCCCAAACCCTGCTGGCTTGTTACCGCATAATTTATTCCCGATAATCCATAATAATCTAATATATTTCCAGGAGCAGTGCCACTTATTAATATATAACTTCCAGGGGATAGAATCCAAGTTCCACTTTTAAGAGTTTGAATAGGATTATTAGTATCATTTATATTATAATTATTAAACCAATTACTAAATCCAATAGATATTGTTGAATAAGTAGGATTATGGATCTCAATATATTCCATCATCCTCTCATCTGAAACATTCCATCTTAGTATAGTACATGGGGAAGGATAATACATAATCTCAGTTATGACCAGCTTGGGCATAAGACAATAAGAGATATAAAAAATATTGCCTTGAATAGCCATGAAATTTAAATTAGAAGAGTTAGTCCAATTAGATGCATCTTGAGAAGGCGAAGAGAGAGACTTTCTCACCATAGAATACCATGTTCTTACCTGCCCAGAAGTACTTCCAGGCTGTCCCCCCCAAGAAGGGGAAAAAGTTACTTGATCTACAATTCTTCCAAAGCTATCTGTTATTACCACAGTATCTCCATTACTATTCAAAGCTATTCCATTACTTCCTAAGCCATAACTATTTGTTTTTATATAAAGGGCATAATCTGGCAATGGAAAATTATAAGAATTTATAAGATTGGAACTTACAGTACCTATAACAGCAGATTTTCCAGGATAAAGAGTCCAAGTATTGGTAACTGATGAGGAAAATAAATTTCCATTAATTTTCCAACCTCTAAGATCCACAGGATTATTTGTATTATTATAAATCACTACAAATTGAAGATCTGCAGTACCTATGTTATTCCCCAATTTATCCTTTGTAGGAGGAACATACATTATTTCCGTAATAACAATTCCTCCTAAACTTGGGGGTATATCTGCCCTTAATCCCACGTTGCTTGAATACTTCGTTCCATTTGTCATAGTTAAAGTGAAGATAATAAACCTTATTTCACGAAGATTAGAAGTATAAGTACTGTCAAGCCTTGTACCTGTAAAAGTTATATTCTCAATAGGACCTGCAAGGATTTGTCCATCAAGGGCAAAATATTTTTTACCATCCGCTCCTACTAATATAGAGTATGTATGAGTCACGCCTGTACTGAGATTTATGGTAAGAGTATTTGTACTTAAATATAAGACTTCTCTTCCCTGCCTTATATCCCTGGCAAGTCTATCCAGAATTATCTGAGCATTAGAAAATATTTCATTTTCCTCTGCTTTACCAAAGAAGAGATCTATACTTGTGGTAAATAAATTGGCAAGGAATAGGACAATAAGTCCTAAGATAAAAACCGCTATTATTAATTCTATGAAGGTCAATCCCTTATTCTTCATATAAATATTATATATCAAAAATTTTATAAATTAAAGTAATAAATATTTACTTTTTTAGTAGGAGATGATAAAATAATAAAAAATAAAATTTAAAAGGAGGTATGAAGCAGTGGGAAAAGTTACATTTAAGGCTGAAGGAAAATGGCTTGGTAACCTCAAAGTAGAGGCAAAAATTAGAGACAAATTCACCATTAACATGGATGAGCCACCTTCCCTTGGAGGAGAGGATACCGCTCCCAATCCAGTGGAAGTAGTATTAGCAGCCCTTATTGGATGCTTAGGAATCGTAATACCAGTAGTAGCTAAAGAGAAAAATATTCCTCTTCAGAATGTAGAGATTCATACAGAAGGTGACCTTGATCCAAGAGGATTTATGGGAGATCCCAATGTAAGAGCGGGATATGATGAGGTAAGAGTAAAGGTTAAGATTGAAGCTCCCGTAGATAGGACAAAAATTGAAGAGCTTATGAAAGAAGTAGAAAGAAGATGTCCAGTATCGGATATCATTAAGAATCCTGTAAACTTAAAGATATCCTTAGAATAATTTAAGCATTAACAAGAACTTTATAAAGTTCCCTTCTATGGGTATAAATGATAATACTAAAATTGGCTAAATAGAAATATAAAATATAAATATCCCCTGTAAAAACTTTATAAATTACAAAAGGAATCAAACACAAAAAACCATAAAATACCTTGAGAGCATCCTCTTCGGGGGATGCTCCATGCCATTTTGCCAGATTAAATATAAACATGGAAAGACCCAAAAAGAGTGGTCCTTGTAGACCAGTTACTACTGTCCAAGCCCCAAAAGAAACTGAAATAGCCTTTCCTCCTTTTCCTCCAAGAAAGGGAGAAAAAACATGACCCAATATTCCTGCCAAAGCAGATGTGGTAATTACAAACCTATCTTTTAGATCCCTATATTTTATAAACCAAAAGAGAGGAAATATCCCTTTAAGATAATCAAGAAGTACTCCTAATATTCCAATTTTCCAATTGGTAGAGATCCATAGATTATATGCTCCAGGATTACCATCCCTTACCTTTGTTAAATCTATATTAAGAAGCTTAGCTATAAAATAAGAATACATCATGGATCCAGAAAGAAACTGAAGAAAAATTATCATTAAACTATCCCACATTAATTTTTCTCCCCTTCCATGAAACAGATTTTAAAAAGGAGCCTTTCACTGTGGAATAGATAAGTACAAAGAGGAAAAAAAGAAAATGTAAAGGATAAAGTAAGGAATCTAAAATGTTATAATCTCCAAGTTTTCTTGTAAATATATAGAGCTGAAAAACAAAAAGTAGATAAAAAATATTAAAAATACCATCATAAAAAGAGCTTCCTAAAATTCCATAAAACCAAGCTAAAAGATACAAAAACTTTTTAAGACTTAAAGAAGATATAGCTTGAGAAGTATTCTTTGTAAATCCCTCCAATAAATCCCAAAAACCTCCAGGATACATCCTAAATCTTACATACTCTCCTCCAAGAAGATTTGTAACATTTATTCCCTTTTTCATACAAAGATTCCCAAAATAAAAATCCTCCACTACCTTATCCCTTATCTCCAAATGTCCCCCAACTCTCTCATAATCTTTTCTGGATATGAGCATTACTGGTCCATAGGCACCTTCTTTTCCCAAGGAAGACATGGTAATAACCGCCCCAAGATTAAATATAAAATTCAAATGCTCATAAAATTTTTCAAATCTTTGATAAGGCCAACAAGATACTAATCCTTTATATCTCTCATAGCTTTCTAAAAGCACTTCTATAAAATCTTCCCTTGGCTCTACATCAGCATC
>Ga0272449_1001108_pt1 | contig 28963 bp, 28 predicted proteins | sample YNPCB0241_FD_198679 | JGI IMG/M metagenome (GOLD analysis project Ga0272449, IMG submission 198679) | Hot spring sediment microbial communities from Yellowstone National Park, WY, United States - YNP-CB-024-1 | ecosystem: Environmental > Aquatic > Thermal springs > Hot (42-90C) > Sediment... | reverse complement strand
CACTCTAACAAGGATTGAGAGCTTCATACTTTAGGCTAGCGCACTAGACGAGCCCTCTGTCTACTTCCGCTACTAAGACTCAAAAAGGAAGAGGTCATACAGCGACATAATAGGTGGTGAGGAGTTGGGCTCATCAAGCAAGCTTTTGACGCTCTCCACGGCTGAAGCCGGGAGATTCTCGGTTTGTTAGCCTCATGGCTTCATCCTACCGAGTTCTGGGCTGTGTCAAGATTAGAGCACTAGGCTCTACCAGCCCCTGCTATGGGCATGTAGCTCATAGCCCGCTTTGCTGGAGTCTCCCCTCCCTTCTCGGCCCGGGGGCTTCATCCGTTCACCCCGAAAACCCTCCCATGACATGAGGAGGGAAGGGATGAAAGTTAACGCTAGACCAGAACGGGTAGGTGTTATTTAACCCCTTATCTGGACACTGTTGTTTTGGTCGTGGATAAGGATAAATATGCTAGCGGGCGTATGTTGTGTTGGATGAGTCTCCGCCTCACGTCCCAGTTCTTGGCTAAGTACCCATTCACGAGAGCTGCTAGGGAGTATGTTGCGTCTTGGGGCGTGAGGGTGGAGGAGCTGGCCGAGGCTCGGCATAGGAGGGACGTGGAGAGGGCGCTCTTCAGGGTTAGGGAGGCGCTCGAGAGGGGTGAGGCGGCAGAGATAGGGCTCCACGACGACCCAGAGGTCGACGTCATAAGCTTCCCGATCGCGCTGATGATTGTCTCTGCAGTCGGTGACGGCTGGCTCTCTAGGCGCTGGGCACTGGCCGAGGCCGTGAGGTGCGAGTCCTTCCTCTCAGATGAGGATCCCTCGATAGTCGCTGAGCTCCTCCGGGAGCTGGGCATAAGGGTCGAGATGACTGACCAGCGCGAGAAGGAGTACTCTGGGTTCTGCGACTTCAAGGTAGGGATAGCAGACTACCTCGCCCACGCTTCTAGGATCGACGCACTAGAGTGGAAGCTGGTCAACAGGGTGGTGAAGGGTGGCTGGGTATACCTGCCGAAGAGGGACCTCGCCAGGCTCGCGAGAGAGGCAATAATAAAGAGAATACTGGAGAGGCTAGGCGAGGCTAAGCTCCCAGCAACGCCGGAGTTCCTCAAGACGTACGTCGAGGAGATCAGGGCCAGGCTGGCCTCCCGGAGGGGCTACGAGGAGGTTGCCGCCGCGGGGTCTGAGGAGAACTGGCCACCGTGCATGAAGGCCCTTAAGGCAGCGCTCTTGGGCGGCCAGAACGTAGGCCACTTCGGAAACTTCGCCTTCGCCTCCTTCCTCTTCAACATCGGCTACAGCGTCGATGCAGTCGTCTCGATGTATGCTCAGAGAAGCGACTTCGACGAGAGGCTCGCGAGGTATCAGGCAGAACACATAGCGGGCATGAAGGGCAGCAGGACGAAGTACACGACGCCCTCATGCGCGACGATGAGGACGCATGGACTATGCATCGAGGAGGGTAGGCTCTGCCCCGGGATAAAGAACCCGCTCCAGTACTTCAAGCGAGCAATCAGGAAGACAGCGAGAAGCAGCCGCGCTGAGGAGAAGTCAAGCGAGGCAGAAAGAGAAGAGATAAAGAAGGAGTAGTAGAGGCGTCCCGACTATGAGGCCATATTCTTCGGCTTGGGCCTTATGACGGTTTTCCCACGCATGTACGGGTGGAGCGCCTCCGGTATCTCGACTGAGCCGTCACGCCTCTGGTAGTTCTCGATTATCGCGACAATTGTCCTCTCGGTCGCGATGGCGGTGCTGTTAAGCGTGTGGACATGTCTCGTCTCCTCTACGTGCGGCGCCTCCCTATACCTGATGTTCAGCCTCCTCGCCTGGTAGTCGGTACAGTTGCTGCATGATACGACCTCCCTGTACCTCTCCTGCGCCGGCATCCAGACCTCCAAGTCGTACTTCTTGGCCGCTATCGGGCCGAGCTCGCCGATGCAGATGTTTACGACCCTGTAGGGTAGGCCGAGTCCTCGGTAGAGCTCCTCCGCGTTTCTGATCAGCAGCTCGTGCTCGCTCCATGACTGCTCGGGCTTGCAGAAGACAAACTGCTCAACCTTTTCGAACTGGTGGACCCTGAAGATTCCCTTCGTGTCCTTGCCGTGCGCTCCTGCCTCCTTCCTGAAGCATGGACTCACGCCCGCATACCTAAGCGGCAAGACTCTACCGTCGAGGATCTCGCCTGCGTGGAGTCCAGCTATCGGGTGCTCCGCGGTCCCGATCAAGTATAGGTCCTCACCCTCGACCTTGTATATCATCGACTCGAAGTCCTCCAGAGCTATCACTCCATCCATGATCTCCCTCCTGAGCATGTATGGAGGCTGAACAAGCCTGAACCCCCTCGCCGAGAGGAAGTCAAGCGCATAGTTGATCAACGCGTAGTTCAGCTCGACGATCTCGTCGAAGATGTAGTAGAACCTCGCGCCAGCAACCTTCCCCGCGGCCTCGACGTCGAGCATGCCCAGCCCCACCAGTATATCAACGTGGTCCCTCATCCAGTCCTCCTTCACTGTCTGTCCCCAGGTCCTGACGACGACGTTGTCGTCCTCGGTCTCGCCGTCTGGGACGGAGTCGTCTGGAAGGTTTGGGAGTCTGAAGAGTGTGGAGTGGAGCTCGGACTCGACCTGCTCGAGCCTGGCCTCTAGGCGCTCAATCTCTTGGCTGACCTCCGCCACGCTCCTCATCATCTCTGATGCATCCTTGCCCATCTTCTTCGCCCTGCCAATCTCCTCTGCGAGCTCGTTCCTCCTATGCCTGAGCAGTTGGATGCGAGTTATGAGGCCTCTTCTCTCCTCATCCATCGCTAAGCACCTATCGACGACTGATGGATCTATTCCCCTTCTCCTAAGCCCACGTCTGAATACCTCAGGGTTCTGACGCATCTGCTTGATGTCGAGCATTACCTAACCATTCACCTAATCTTGATGTATTGGTACGCCTCCGTCTGGCTCGTGAAGGCGTACTTGACGGTTCTAAACTCCTTCCTGAACTCTGCGACGTCCCTCGCCACCTTCTCCGGCTCCTCCCTCTTCACCACTACTCTCGCGATGAACTCCGCGATCCTGTCCATCTCGTCTTTACCCATGCCAAGCCTCGTTACCTCCTGCGTCCCTAGCCTGATCCCGCTTGGGTTCCTGTAATCAGTCTTGAGCTTGTAGTCCTTCGGTATGAGGTTCCTGTTCAGCACTATCCCCGCATTCTCTAGCCTGACCTCCGCCTCCCTGCCGCCCATGTACCTGCTGACGTCAACTAGGATGATGTGCGACTCCGTGAATCCCAAGTCAGAGTAGAGGGCGTCTAGGCCCCTCTCAGCCATGGCCTCCGCCAGCCTCTTAGCATTCCTCACCACCTGCGGCGCATACTCGTGATAAAATGCGAGCGCCTCGGCCAGCGCAATCGTCACACCCGCAACGGCGTGTAGGTGATGGTTGCTAAGCAGTCCAGGGAAGAGGGCGCTCTTAAACCTCTCAGCATATTTGTTCCAGCTGACGATCATCCCGTGCTGCGGTCCGGCCAGTGTCTTATGCGTGCTCATCGTCACCGCGTCTGCTCCCTCCCTCAGTGGGTCCTGAAATACTCCGCCAGCGATTAGGCCTGCGACGTGGGCGGCGTCGTAGACTACCTTTGCGTCGTACTCCGCCGCTAGGTCGGCGATCTCCCTGACTGGGTGCGGAAAGAGGAAGACGCTTGCGCCCAGCATGAAGAGCTTGGGCTTCTTCCCCTCCTCCTTAATCAGGCTCTCAATCCTCTTCCTCGTGCCGTCGACGTCTATGTTGAACCTCTCCACGTCGAATTCGTATCTCTCTACCTGCAGCCCCCTGACCACGCCGGCCGTGCCTCCCCAAGACTTCTTGCCGTGGCTGATGTGGCCGCCGAAGGGTATTGGGAGGGCGTACATCACGTCTCCGGGCTCGGCGAAGGCCGTGTAGGCCGCCAGGTTGGCGACCACTCCGGATATCGGCCTAATGTCGGCGTACTCCGCGTTGTATACTTTCTTCGCGAGCTCTATGCCTAGACTCTCAACCATGTCTATCCAGCGGCAGCCCGCGTAGAGCCTCTCGCCCGGATAACCCTCGGCATACCTGTTGCCGAAATCGCTTATCAGCGCCTCCCTCACGGCTGGTGAGGGCACGTTCTCACTCGCGACTAGTGGAATGCTCCTCGAGAAGAATTCGTGATGCTCCTCGAGCCACTTCAAGACCTTCCAGAACGCCTCTTCTCCCTCCTTTCTCCTCTGGTCTATCTCCCCAAAAGCATCGACCAACCTAACTCCCCTCGATAATACTAACAAATGGCTGGCATTTATCCATACCCCGTTGATAAGGAGCGGAAGGTATTTTATGGGTCGGCGACAATTATAGATGGTTAGGATTGGTCAAGCTTGGACTGATTGGAAAGACAAACACCGGGAAGACGACGTTCTTCAACGCGGCTACGCTCCAGTCAGCCGAGGTCTCGACGTATCCATTCACGACGAAGCAGCCCAACTTCGGCGTGACCAACGCCATAACTCCCTGCGTGCACGTTGAGCTGGGCGTCAAGTGTAATCCACGCAACTCTACATGCATCGACGGCTGGAGACACATACCCATAGAGCTTATCGATCTTCCCGGGCTGATCAAGGGCGCGTGGGCGGGGAAGGGGCTAGGCAACCAGTTCCTATCCGTGGCCGCGCAGTCAGACGCCCTGCTACACGTAGTTGATGCGTCTGGAAGCGTGGACGAAGAGGGTAGACTCACAGATCCGGGTACTGGCAACCCAGTCGCGGATGTCTACGACATCGAGGAGGAGCTCGTAATGTGGTTGATGAAGATAATAGAGAGAAACCAGGACAGGATCGTCAAGGCACTCAGGTCTGGGAAGCCGCTGTCAGAGGCGATTGCAGAGCCGCTCTTAGGACTGAGAATAACGGTGAGCCACGTCGAGAGGGCGCTGAAGGAGACGGGGCTGGAGAAGAAAGACTTTGAGAACTGGAGCATGATCGATGATAGGAACTTTGCTCAGACGCTGCGAGAGATATCTAAGCCGACCATAATCATAGCCAACAAGATGGACATCGACACTGCTCACAAGTTCTACACAGAGCTCGTCGAGAAGTTTTCGGACAAGATAGTCGTGCCCTGCAGCGCAGAGGCCGAGCTAATCCTGAGGAGGGCAGAGCAGAAAGGGCTCATCAAATACATTCCGGGAGAGGAGTCCTTCCAGATAATAGATAGGAGCAGCCTCACTCAGCAGCAGCTCTGGGCCCTCGAGATGGTCAACGAGCGAATCCTCTCAAAATACATGCGGACAGGCGTCCAGTTCGCCGTCAACGTCGCCGTATTCAAGCTTCTTAGGATGAACGTCGTCTACCCGGTCTACGACATAAAGACATTCACCGACAGCAAGGGAAACACCCTGCCCGACGCCATCCTGCTGCCCGCCGACTCCACTGTCCGAGACCTAGCTGAGAGGATCCACAAAGATCTCGCGAAGGGGCTGCTATATGCCATCGATGCGAGGACAGGGCTGAGGCTTCCAGCAGACTACAAGCCGAAAGACCGCGACATCCTCAGGATATACTCTGCTATGTCTCACGGATGATCATAGAGTAGAAATTCGTGAGATGTATCTATGAGCAGCGAAATATTCAGGGTGGCGTATAAGTGGGCCCTCAAGAACGCGTATGACCACTCGGGAAAAGCCATCGAGGGCGCAGTTATCTCTAAGGTCATCGCGGAGCTGCCGTGGGCAAAGACAGACATACCGAGGCTAAGGTCAGAGGTGGCGAGGGCGGTAGAGCTGGTAAACTCGATGAGCCTCGAGAAGATCGAGCACGCGTTGACCGAGATCGAGCCCAGCCTACTGTCGAGGAGGAGGGGAGAGGAGGAGAAACGCGGCCTCCCACCGCTGCCCGGAGCCGTGAAGGGAGCGGTCGTCACTAGGCTTCCACCGGAGCCGAGCGGCTACATGCATGTAGGACACGCGCTCAGCGGTCTGATCAACTATCTCTACAAGGAGATCTATGAGGGGAAACTCTGGCTCAGGTTCGAGGACACGGATCCAAGAAAGGCCCGGGCCGAGTACTACGAATCATTCAGGGACGGATACAGATGGCTCGGAATCAAGTGGGACTATGAGAAGAACAACAGCGACGACATACCAGTAATGTATGAATATGCCGAGAAGCTGATAAGCCTTGGAAAGGCATACGCATGCCTATGCAGCCAAGAAGTGATGAGGAGGAAGAGGGCGCTGGGAGAGCCATGCGAGCACAGGTCGATGGACCCTGCCTGGAGCCTAGAGCAGTGGGACAAAATGCTACAGGGACAATACAGAGAGGGAGAGATATCCATCAGGCTGTTGGGAGAAATCTCGTCTGCAAATACTGCGCTCCGCGACCCAGTGCTTCTACGAATAGTGAATCACTCACACCCGATCTGCGGGGACAAATACATCGTCTGGCCGACGTATGACTTCGCGGTAAGCATCGAGGACGCGCTCTGCGGCGTCACGCACGTATTGAGGACGTCCGAGTTCAGGTTTAGGGACGAGCTTCAAGACCTGATCAGGAGCTATCTCGGACTGCCTAACCCGCTGTATGTCGAGTACTCGAGGTTTGAGTTTGAGGGCACGCCGGTCGCTAAGAGGGAGATAAGAGAGCTAATAGCCCGCGGAGTCGTGAAGGGCTGGGATGATCCCAGACTCGCCACCGTCATGGCCGTCAGGAGGAGGGGAATCGTGCCAGAGGCCTTCAGAGAATTCGTCATGAGATACACAGCACTCACGACCACCAAGAAGGAATACTCATGGGACCTTCTCTACGCCATAAACAGGAGAATAATTGACCCAGTATCGCCTAGGCTCTTCTTCGTCCCAGAGCCAGTCAGACTCATCCTCAAGGGCCTCGAGGAGAAGATAGTGGAGGCGCCATTGCATCCGACGACCGAGATGGGTAGAAGAAAACTAAGGGCGGCCAGTCAGCTCTACATCTCGCGTAGAGACGCGGACCCACTAAAGGCTGGAGACCGGCTGAGGCTCAAGTATCTAGCGAACATAACCGTCGTCGAGAAGGGCATGGACTACGTCTTGGCAGAGGCAGAGACTGGCGAGCCGGAGCCTGGCCTAGAGATCATCCAGTGGGTCCCCGCAGACTCTCACCAGATAAAAGTAATCATTCCGGGCCGGCTCTTCAAGAACGACGAATATGAGCCGAACAGCCTAGAGGTCGTTGAAGGGCTCGTCGAGCCCCACGAGCTCAGCATTGAGGTAGGCATGAGGGTCCAGTTCGAGAGGTTCGGATACTGCATAAAGGACAAAGAACCCAACACATACATCTATACTCATCGCTGAATATGGATAAGGTTCTTCGGAACGAATTGTCTATGCCCTCTTGGACAGACGAGCAGCACCTTGTCTCCGAACTCAAGATAATCGGCAGCCACACAATCCTCTCTGCAGACAACACATCTAAACTTAACCCCAGCCAAGCCCAAGAACGAATCTGGATTGGTATTATTTATTCTTGACGTATCAGTCATTTTTTATTAAATTCTAGGAAATATTTTATATTGGGTTGAATGATATTTTACCATCTTTGAACTCGAGGTCAAACTCTTCGTTGACCTCGAACCTTACTCCGAGTCTCTCGTACTCTTCCTCGCTGAGAATCAGCGTGATCTTCGGATACATCGCGTCTCTGAGAGGCGGGACGAGTCCAAGCCCCTGAAGCTGTATGAAGACTCCCTGAATCAGTCTCTGAGCCATTAGTGCCTCCTCTGCGCCTGGGCCTATGAAGGTCCCCTCACGTCTCCTAACCTCGACGAGCTCTATTAGCTTTCCAGGCCTTCCAGTCTCAGGATCGTTGTACGCCGTCACACGATAAACTCTAACTCTTACGCCGCACATTACTTAATACCTGTCCTACGTGCTATATAAATTGAGAGAATTAGCGGGTCTATTCTTCCTCCTCTGCGGCTTCCTCGAGCTCCTCTAAGTACCTAGCATACTCGTCAGCATCCATGAGGAAGTTTAGCTCAGACTCGTCGCTGATCTCGAGCTTCACCAGCCATCCATCCTCGTATGGCGACTCGTTGATGATCTCAGGGCTATCGATCAGCTTTGTGTTTACCTCGATTACTTTTCCTGACAAGGGCGCGTAGACGTCTGCACTAGCCTTCACAGATTCGACTGAGGCGAGGGTCTGTTTTCTCTGGACCTTAGTGTTAACGTTCGGTAGCTCGACATAGATTATCTCCCTCAGCTTCTTCTGGGCATAGTCGGTTATCCCGACCGTCGCTATCTTCTTCTCGACCTTAACCCACTCATGATCGTTAGTATAGTAATAGTCTTCAGGTATGTGGTACTTGTCCCTCAAAATAACCCCCAAAAAACCACGCTTAGTCATCTATATTAATCTAACTTTTCTTGAATGGCTTAAGACTAAGATCAGCAGCTGGCTGATTATTTTTTTATTGGCGTAGCTAGAAAAGCGGTTCTGGGTGCTTGAAGGAGCCGTAGGCGATCTCAAAGGCGTATGCGATGCTGAGAACCATCGAGTCCATCCCCCTCCTAGCTGCCAGCTGGCAGCTGACTGGTAGGCCGTCGAGAGTGAAGCCTATGGGTAGCGATATTGAGGGCGAGCCAGTGAGGTTGAAGAGATGCGTAAGAGAGATTAGTTGTCGATGAATTGTCAGCCGCTCCCGGAGCGGGAGACGTTCTAGATCAGCAATTCTGGGGGTATGGATTGGGACCGTGGGCATGAGTATGGCGTCCAGCCTCGTGAGTAGCGAGTCCATCTTTGCGGAGAGCTTCTCCCTTTCCTTCTGAGCAACGATGTAGTCGACGGCCGAGTAGTTCATTCCTTCCCTCAGCCCCTCCAAGACGTCGTCGCTGTATAGGTGCGGCGTATTCTCCAGCCATCTTCGATGAATTGCTGACGCTTCGCTTCTCCTGATAATTGTCCATGGCCTCAAGATGTCGCCTAGCCACTTAGCCTCGACTGCGCTGACATCAATATCGAGCGAGGAGAGCCTATCGACGAAGACCTTAACATGCGTGAGTATCTCCTTATCCACGGAGTTCTCGAAGAACCCCCAAGGCACGCCGATCCTTGTACCCCTTGGGAGAGGCCTCAAAGGAATAGACGAAGTCTCCCTCGAGATGATTGAGAAAAGTGCAGCGACATCCCAGACGCTCCTACCAAGTATGCCGACATGGTCTAGGCTCCAAGCTAGTGGAAACACTCCGGACATGTTTATGGCTCCGTAGGTCGGCTTGAACCCAACAACTCCACAGATAGATGCGGGAATCCTAACCGACCCACCAGTATCTGTCCCAAGAGCTACTGCGGCCAGCCCCGCTGACACGGCGGCCGCTGATCCGCTGCTAGACCCGCCCGCAATGTACTCCTTATTCCATGGGTTGCGGGTCGGCCCGAAGTGCGGGTTCATGCCCGTGGGTCCTGAGGCGAACTCATGGAGGTTTGTCTTTCCAATCACTATTAGTCCGGCCTGTCTACACTCAAAGACGCAGTCAGCATCTCTCTTCGCGTTTTCCTGCCCTAAGATTCTTGAGCCAGCTGTGAGTGGGTAGCCCGCCACTGAGATTATGTCCTTAACCGCGAGTGGTGCGCCATGCATTATCGATCTAGGACCGTATCTCTTCAGGACGGCGTCCGCCTCCCTTGCTTGCCTAACCGTCTCTTCTGGCTTGACGGAGATGTAGACGTTTAGCGCCTGGTTAATCTTTGATACTTTCTCGAGGAATTTCTGAGCAACTTCTTCGCATCTAGTCTCTCCTGAAATGATTGCTGTGCACAGCTCGCGGGCCGTATTTATGCTCGGCATACCGCTTACCTACCCCCTACTGGTAAATAGGTGTTTTTTAGCCATACTAACCTTTATTCCGTACCGAATACATGAATATCTCGGGCGGAGTCTAGGAGAGTGATGATGCTTGAGCGAGGAGGAAGACATCAGCCTAAAAATCCTGAGGCTTAAGAAGCTCAGGAGAATGATGGCAGAGGCCTCTAAGCAGTCAGTATCGGAGGCCCCCAAGCCTCAGGAGGAGCCAGCCTCCAGCAAGCTGCTGAGGCACTTGAATTATAGGGGTGACGAGGTGCTGGAAGCGGCGAAGACTCTTAACCCAGAGCTCGTAGAGCGGGTGGCCGAGGTGCTCCTAAGAGCGATCGATGAGGGGAGGGTAAGGCCGCCAATCAGTGGCGGCGAGCTCCTACAGCTATTCAGGAGTCTGGGACTGGACGTCAAGATCAGCACACGAGTAGCGGTATACAAGAAGGGCGAGACCAGGGACCTCAAGGACTTCCTCGAGGAGTCTTGGAGACAGATGTAGCTCAACTAGCTAACTCGCCACTCACGTCCCGACTAGGCATGTCTTGGCTATTATGAGCGTAGACACCTAGCCGCAGATCGAGGGTCCAGTGACTCCCAAGTAGTACTCCCTCCCAAGCCTCGTGCCCGTCACTGGGTTTAACAGGTTCTCGACTGGAGCGTAGGAGTCGTGCAGAAGCGGCACGTCCATGACTGGCAACTCGCTGCTTGGCATGAGTCCGAAGAACCTGTTGAGGCCAAGCATGGATGAGACGTTGTCCCTCACTGCCCACACGACTAGATCTTCCTTGGATGGAAGCTCCATGTCTGTCGCGATCAATATTATGTTTTGAACTTGGCTGCCGCTGCCTGCATAGACTGGAACAACGGCTACCTCGCTGAAGACTGAACGAATAGTCTTGTACTCGGCCCTCAGGATGTCTGATGTCGGCCCCTCTAGGGACGCGATGATGTTGAGAATGACTACGCCTCCCTTCTTGAGGTGAGACTTGACGAGCGTGTAGAACTCAATCGTCATTAGGTGGAATGGAATGTAGTTCTTCGAGTATGCGTCTATGATTATTATGTCGTACTCCTCGCTTGTCCTCGCCAAGTATCTCCTGCCATCCTCCACGTAGATGTTCAGCCTCGGATCGTCCCTGAGCTCAAAATATTTCTTGGCGACCTCAACCACGGCTGGGTCTATCTCGACGACGTCTACCATCATTAATTCATAACTCTTGAGGAAGAACTTGGGGCCTGAGAATCCTCCTCCACCGATGAAGAGTGTCCTAGATGCGTTTGGCACGAGCAGCGGACCAGCGGCGAACAGCTTAGTGTAGTCGAAGACCAATGCATATGGGTCTGAGAGCGACATGCCGCTGTGGAGTAAGCCGTTCAAGTATAGATATCTCACACCGCCCCTGTCTATGACGACTATGTTGTTGTAGAGCGACTCTCCCCTGTACTTTACGTCGCCCAGCATTGAGGAGGAACAAGTGAGGTAGAACGTGACTCCCTGCGGATAGAAGAATATGACTATGAGTACCAGCGCGACGAGCATCTTTCTAGGCCTTATCAGCGGTGCTACAGCTATGAGGAGGGAGGCTCCGGAGAGGTAAAAAATCATGTTGACGTCGAGCAGGGGTATGAGGACGAAGGTCGTGAGGAAGGTCCCAGCAATGCTTCCGAGCGTCGAGTATGCATAGAGATTCCCAGAGACCTTGCCGATGGATGAGAGCTCGCTTGCCCTCAGCTTCAGCGCGACCGGCGTCACTCCACCCAGCAGAAATGTAGATGGGCCGAGAACCATCAGCGAGGACAGCACGACGCCCAATCTCTCGTCTATCAGCATGGGGTCAAGCTCCCTCAGAACTATTGCTGAGAGCGTGGGCGTCACCAATATGTAGATTGAGGCAGAGATTATCAGCAGTTTAAGCAGCGTTCTAGGACTTGTCCTGTCTGCCAATGCTCCAGAGACCGCGTATCCGAGTGATAGGCTCGTCAGGACGACGCCTATCAGTCCGCCCCAAGTCATCACTGAGCTTCCATAGATCGGCGTTATCACCCTACTACCAGTCAGTTCCAGAACCATGACTACCGCGCCGGCGACGACCACGTTCAGAAGTAGAAGCGAGGACCTCAGCCTATTTCCCTCGATAACTCCAGGCCTTGTCCTCACGTTATATACATTTATTCAAAGATGCGCAATATTCATCCGTATTGGGAAGGGTGGAGGTTGCAGTAGTGGGTGGAGGAGCGGCTGGGCTAATCGCCTCGCGGGAGGCCGCTAGGCTCGGACTGGAGGTAGAGGTCTTCGAGGAGCATGAGACTATCGGTAGGCCGGAGAGCTGCGCGGGACTATACAGCGTCAAGGGGCTAAGAATGCTGGGCCTAGGCCTGAGGGAGGAGTACTTGGAGAACACCGTGAAGGGTGCTGTTATCCACTCTCCTGGTGGTAGGTCGATAGAGATTAGGACGCACGACCCGGTTGCCGCGGTAGTCAGGAGGGAGGAGCTTGACAGGTATCTGGCCGAGGAGGCGATAACGAGCGGAGCCAAGATCAACATACGTAGCAGGGTCTCAAATGTCCAGAGGGCGAGCGGAGAAGTTAGGATGACTGTCGGGGGCGGAGAGTTCGTCTCTGCCTCCGTCTTGATAGATGCGGAGGGACACGTAGGAGCGATTGCTAGAATGCTCTACCCATCATACGCCACGGATGGATGGATACCGATAATGCAGATGCTCGTATCTGGGCATGGGCATGAATGCGACGTGGTCCACGTCTGGCTCAAGCCATACCTCAGAGACTTCTTCGGATACCTCGTTCCGATCGACGAGAAGCTTGGGAGGCTTGGCGTCGCTTCCTACAAAGACACTTCGGCAAAGGCCATGAAGTTCCTAAGCGAGGTCGCACCGAAGGCTAGGATAATCGGCTACAGCACCTCCTGCATTTATGAGGGCCTGCCCACTGAGGAGGGGCTTGATGGAAACGCGCTGCTAGTCGGCGACGTCGCTGGGCAGGTAAAGTCTACAACAGGGGGAGGTGTGATAATTGGCGGAATCTGCGCGATCCACGCTGCTCGTCACGCATACAAGCTGCTAAGGGAGGGCAGGGACGGGACATATAGGAAAAACACTAGGCCAATATATCGAGAGCTGAGAAACATTTACAAGGCGAAGAACTGGATTAAGAGTCTCTCAGACAATGAGATAGACGAGCTCTTCAGACACATATCTGAGACAGGCTTCGAGAAGGAGATCTCACGCATAGGAGACATGGACTTCCAGGCATCAAGCATCATGAGAGGAATACTCAGCCTCAGCGGGGTCAGGATGGCTCTTCGACTGATAAGATCTGGGCTTATAAGGCTTTAGCGCTCCTCGACCGGAACGTATCTCTTTCCTTTCTCGCCGGTGTATAAGTGGAGTGGCCTTATGAGTTTGTTGTCGGTCCAGTACTCTAAGACATGCGCGACGATGCCTGCAACCCTACTCATGGCGTACATCAATGTATAGTACTCCTTCGGTATGCCTAGGGCCATGTATATTATCGGAGACCAGTAATCGACGTTTGGGTATATTCCCCTCGGTGCGAGGTGCCTTATCCCCACCTCTTCTAGCTTAGCCGCAACCTCGTAAAGCCTCCTAATCTCTCCTCCCCTAGTCACGGCGAGTCTATGAGCCAGCTCTTTGAGTATTCTCGCCCTAGGGTCGTACGTCCTATACACCCTGTGTCCAAAGCCCATGATTCTGCGCTTCTCGGCCATTGCCCTGCTGAACCACTCCTCAACCCTGTCAGGAGACCCAATCTCTAACAGCTGGTTGTAGGCGGCCTCCGAGGCACCGACATGAAGCGGCCCCCTAAGTGCCAGCAATCCGCTAACGAGCGAGGAGTAGAGGTCAGCCATCGTGGAGGCGGTCACAAGCGCTGCAAACGTGCTTGCCGGCAGTCCGTGCTCGGCCTGAAGCATCATCAGCTTGTCAAGCAGCATCACGTCCTCCTCGTCTGGCTCCTCTTCTCGGATCATGTACAGAAAGTTGGCCGCGTGGCCTAGGGCTGGATTTGGCTCGACGAATCTAAGTCCCATCCCCTTACGAATAATCGCAGCCAGCCCAGAGGCCATCAAAGACACAAGCCTAACTGCCCTCGTAAGGTGATTGTTGTCCATGTACTTCGAGTCGATGTCGTAGCTGATCAATAAGAGCGACGAAAGCAGCCCAAGTGGCTCCTTACTTCCGTCGAACTTATCGATAAACTCCAACTGCTCACTCCAGAGAGCGCGATGCCTGATCAACTCGCTCTTAAACTCCGCCAGCTCACTCTTCGTCGGTAGCCTGCGATTGAAGAGGAGGAAGACCACCTCCTCGTAGCAGCTCTTCTCTGCCAGCTCTTCGACGTCGTAGCCGACGTAGTAGAGTTTGCTGTTCTCGCCATCGATCAGGCAGAGCTCGCTCTCAGCAACGTAGACGCCCTCGAGTCCCTTGAACACCCTAATCTCGGTCATTAGTGATTAAGCAACAATCTACGGCTAATAATTACCCTTTTCCCACCCATCTAAAAAAAGTAGCATAAACTTTTACAATGTATAATAAATAAACCGAACAAATGTGACAATTTCTAAGTTTAGAAACAGCTTATAGTCCCAACAAATCCGCAACAATTATCCCAGAATTAAGCCAATTTTTGTTCAATACTTCTGTTAAGTAGCAAGATGCAAGAATTTAAAATTGATATTCGTAACTTCGTTACGATAATCGTAACCACTCATGGCCCATTCGATAATTAAGAAATAACATCTCTTATTACAGTGTATTTAGGAGTCTTCTTAGCTCCTCTCTGCTCGAGACCGGCGGGTAGCAACTCTGTTTCGCACAGACATAGACCGCAGGCGAACCAGCTAAAAGTGTTTTTCCCTTAACCAGTGGTATAACGGTTGAGTGTTCGGATCCGTCTGGACTTTGAGCCAAGACCCGTTTAGGGAGTGGTGTTTGGTAGACTTCTTCTATTAGGTGTTTAGCTCTTTCTGGCTCCCCTATAATAATAATTTCAACAGGTTGCGTATTTCTGTAATCTAGCGCTGAGATGAGTGTTGTGTGTTCCTCGGGCATCTCCTCTACGTTTCCCCACACTGCTTTAAGCGCTTTATCCGCTGTTAAAGAGAACTTTTCGTTTTGTGTCACTGCTGCTAACCGAAACAGTGCATAGGTCATCATTCCATATGGTGAAGGCGTGGCGCCGTCTTGGAGGTCTTTGAGCCTTAAAATGATGTTCTCCTCTTGTGAATTGTAGAAGCCCCCTTCTTCCTTATCTTCGAAGAAATCGATAGCTTTCTCCGCTAAACTACAACTCCACTCCAACCACTCTATATCGAAGTCTGATTCGTATAGATCGATTAAGGCGTTGGTTAGGTAGGCATAATCTTCGAGCAGTCCTTTGACGTTAGCCTCGCCATCGCACCAACTATGATATAGTAGATCGCTCTTCACCATTTCCCGCTTTATGAAGGATGCGCAACGCTTAGCCGCATCGAAGTATTTCTCGTCGTTAAAGGCTTGGTAAGCTGCTGAAAGGGCTGAGATCACGAGGGCGTTCCAAGAGGTTAAGATCTTTGTATCCACGCTGGGTTTTACACGCTTCTCACGCTCTTTTAGTAACATCCTTCGAGCCTCTGAGAGTTCTTTTTCGACCTGCTGCTCATCCAAACCCAGCTCAGAAGCGACCTGCCTAATCTCCTTCGCTACATACAGGATATTCCTACCTTCAAAGTTGCCCTCTTCAGTTACACCATAAAATAGATTGAAGACCTTTGAGCCAACCGATCTATCTATCTCATCCTTAGTCCAAGTATAGTAGTAGCCCTCTCTGCCCTCACTCTCAGCATCCTGTGCTGAGTAGAAGCCTCCAAAAGGCGAAGCCATCTCGGTCAGAATCCAATCTAGAGTCTGTACCGCAACACGCCTGTAAAACGGGTCTTTAGTGATCCGCCAAGCATCTATATAGATCAATGCGAGTAGAGCGTTATCATAGAGCATCTTTTCAAAATGTGGCACAAGCCAAAATCGATCTGTAGAATATCTGTGAAAGCCTCCACCTAGCTGGTCGAAGATCCCTCCCTTTGCCATAGAAGTTAACGTCCTTGTCAGTATGGTGAGTGCTGACTTACTCTTGTTCTTTAAATAATATCTTGCGACGAATAAGAGGATTGGGCCGTTTGGGAACTTTGGGGATTCACCGAAGCCCCCATAGATAGGATCAAAGACACTGCTAAGTTTAAGCATGGCTTCTTGCATAATCTGCTGGTCTGGCTCCTGCTCTACGGGCTTAGACTGCTCTTTAAGGTAGGTTAATACTTCAGAAGAAGCCTCCTCTATCTTATCCCTATTCTTCTCCCAATATTCCGCTATACTTAGAAGGAGTCGCTTAAAGCTTGGTAGACCGAACCTATCTTCAGGAGGAAAGTATGTGCCTCCGTAGAAGGGTTTTAGGGAAGGCGTCAAGAAAACGATTAAAGGCCAACCTCCAACACCACTAATGGCTAAAACAGCTTTCATGTAGAGTTGATCAATATCAGGCCTCTCCTCTCGGTCGACCTTTATAGGTACATAACATCTGTTTATGATCGCTGCAGTCTCTTCATCCATAAAGCTCTCTCGATTCATAACGTGACACCAGTGGCAGGCTGAATAGCCTATGCTGAGAAGGATCGGCTTATCCTCAGCACGGGCCTTAGCTATCGCTTCATTACACCAAGGATACCAATCAACTGGGTTGGATGCGTGCTGCCTTAAGTAAGGACTCTTTTCCCTAGATAGTCTATTCAACCTAATCAAAATAAGAGCGTATTCTTTTTGATTAAGGTTATCAGGTTACTAATAATTATGGGGCTTCTATGCATTATGATGAATAATAAAAAATTGGAAAATTGAGGATTTCAGTTTACTCTTGTTTACTGTTTTTCTGGTTCTTTGTAGACAAACCACCAGTCATATCCTTTGTATTGTTTTAGTCTCTCTTCTGCTGTCTTCTCATCTGCCGCTGGAGGAACTATAACCTTATCACCTATGAGTTCGTTATTTGGCCAGTTGGCTGGAAGAGCTGCTTTGGCTTTATCTGCTAATTGGAGTCCTCTTACCGCTCTTAGTATTTCATCTATGTTTCTTCCCAGCTCTGGCGGGTAATAGAATATTGCTCTAACTATTCCTTCTGGGTCTATTATGAAGAGAGATCTAACAGTGTTTGTCCCTTTCTTTGGATGTATCATTCCGAGCATAGTTGCAATTTTACCTCTGTCGTCTGCTATTACAGGGAAATCTATGCTTACATTGAGGTTCTCTTTAATCCATTTAATCCACTGTATGTGGCTGAAGACCTGATCTATGCTGAGGCCTATAAGTTCACAGTTCAGTTTCTTGAATTCTTCATATCTTTTCTGAAAAGCATAGAACTCAGTTGTACATACGGGCGTAAAGTCTGCTGGGTGGGAGAACAGCACGACCCATTTTCCTTTATAGTCATCTGGAAAGTTGATGACGCCTTTTGACGTCCTGGCTTTAAAGCTGGGCATTTTATCGCCTATTAGCGGTAGTTTTCCTACTTCGACTTGTTCCATTTCCTGTGTACTCATGTTCTCGAATACTTAATAATAGGTGCGATAATTTATATATTATGGTTCGATTTACGGACTTGGAATTAATCAAAGCGTTAAGAGAAGACTCAAGTAGATCACATGCAGAGTTGGCTAGAATATTTGGCGTAACTGAGGCAGCTATTAGAAAAAGAATTAGGAAGCTGCAATCTGAGGGGGTCATCAAGACGTTTACTTTAGAGGTTGATGTTAGGAAGCTTGGATTCGATGTTCATGCACTTATTGGCTTGGATGCCTCTCCAGAGAAGCTTATCAAAGTGTTGGAGGACTTAAAATGTATGGATGAAGTTATAAGTCTTTACATGTCATCTGGAGATCATATGGTTCTTATTGAATGCTGGTTTAAGGACACGGAGGAATTATCATCATTCGTAAAAAAGCTAAACAATATAGATGGCGTAGTAAAAATATGCCCAGCGATCCTCCTAGAAAAAATCAAGTGAATTCTAAGAAGTAAAATTAATTGGTCTTGTTTCGAAATTCTCCTCAACCGAGTCCACGATACAGAATGGCAAACGAGGTTTGATGCCTTTGCGAATCATCGATGCTTAATATCATTCCTTTTCCTTGAAAGCCTCCTATATGATTTGTATATTCCTAAAGTCATTGTTTATTATAGCAGTATATAATGTAATGTGAAGAGTAGTCTCTAAATTTTCTTCTCAGTTCCTCATAAATTGACCCATGTAGCCTCTTCCTCGATGTTATGTTTAGGCTTACAGCCTTCTTTAAACATTCTCCAACGTTATCATAGGTGAAGAAGAGTTCTTCCAGTATTTGCCCTGCTCCATGCTGGGCTCAAGCTTGAATTTGCAGACCCAACTCACCAATGAGCTGTATGACACCTTCAACGCCTCCACATATCTATGGCTTCTCTCCAACAAAACTCGATATCAAGGCTATCAAGTCCTCAACAAGCTCCCTTATCCCAACAGCATGAATATTAAGTTACTTAGACTTCCTTTTTAACAAGGCTTTGGACCATTAGTGGGACTATTTTACTTGCTCTAAGAACCTCTACGAAGAGTGGTTTATTATCCTCATCGAAATGTACTATTAAGTCGCCTACTTCCCTTGCGTGGGAGAGTTTCCCTCCCTCAGCGACTATTATCACGAGAACATCAGCCTCTTCATCGTACTTAATTTTATACACCATAACGTTTCCGCCTCACTGGATAGAAAGTTATAACCAGCGGATAATCCTTTCTCTCTTCATAAACAACTCTTAAAGCATATTTTGAATTAATGGCTTTGATAGCAAAATACTGGGTGCCCTTTTTGGTCTATACGCTCAGGGTCTCGAATCGTCTCAACGACTTCCTCCTCATTTATTTCAAAGCCATAATGCTTTAGAGCATCAAACTTTTCATGAGCATGCTTAGTGAATCTGGCTCGCGACCTCGATTACCTTTCATCTGAGTTTCCCTCATATTTTTGTTTTGCTTAGTTTAACTATCCGGCAATGATGAAGAATCAAACCTATTTAACGCAATTTATGTAATGCAGCATGTACGTTTTCTAATGCTGCTGATTTTAGTATTTTTGATGCGATTCTCGTATTTCATTTATGGCTGTTAGAATGTAAGTAGCGAGCCTAGCTCTGTCCTGTCTGGTCTGCATCAGGGTATTCGTGGCGATGCATCTTGGTACGTATTTTGAGGCTTCTCCAGCCATGCTTGCGTCGACCTCGTCTATGATGAAGAGGTCTAGTATGTCTGAGTAGAGACGAGCTACTGATGCCGCGCTAGGCTCTATTCCCAGGTCTCTCATCAGCCTGTCTGCAGGGCCCTTTACTGCCCGTCCGCCTATTATTGGCGTCACTCCAACCCTGACAGCCTTGGTCTTGCGCAGCGCCTGCCTCACTCCGCGGAGTGCTAGGATTGGGCCTATGCTCAGTATGGGGTTGCTGGGAGCGATAACCACGGCCCTTGAATCCATGATCGATGGGATTACCTCCCTGCAGGGCTCAGCCTCCTCGGCTCCCTCGTAGATAACTGACTTAACCCTCACCTCTCCCCTCTTCTCGACGAAGTACTCCTGGAACGATAAGCGCTCGCTCTCAGTCACTACCACTGTCCTCACCCTGTCGTCCGTCATCGGCATGATTCTGTGCCTTATGCCGAGCCTCTTGGCTATCGTGTCGGTCACCTCTGAGAGCCTCATTCCCCTCCTCAGCATTAGGGTCCGGTAGATATGCGTGGCGAAATCCATGTCGCCTATCTTGAACCAAGTCTCCAGCCCGTACCTCTCAAGCATCTCTAAGCATCTATACGTGTCTCCCTCTATTCCCCACCCCTTCTCCCTGTCAGCGATGCCCGCCAACGTGTAGACAATCGTGTCTATGTCTGGCGATACGTGGAGCCCGAAAAATTCCTCGTCATCAGCCGTGTTTACGATGACTCTGAGCTCCTCATCACCAATCGTCTCGGCCAGCCCATCCACCAGTTTTGCTCCGCCGACGCCGCCTGCGAGCACCGTTATCAAGGGTGCTCGCCCCACCTATCTATGAAGACGACCTCGCTGAGTGTCTTCCTCCTCATCGGTCTAATTCCTCCCGGTAGGCCAACCTCGATGAGTGCCTGCGGTTCTACGTCGCTCGGAATGTTTAGAACCCTCCTAACGCTTTCGGGCGCAAACAGTGGCCCGCATCTCCAGCAGGCGCCATAGCCCAGTGCGTGGAGAGCTAGCAGTAGGTTCTGGCATGCGGCGGCGACAGATTGCACCGCCATCACGTACTCGCATCTTGATCTCTTCTCGTCTGGGTAGTGATCCATCTCGCTCATCGTGAGGCATGCAACTATCACTGCAGAGGCCCTAAGCGTCCTAGAAGCAGACTCCCTGATAATCACCTCCACTTTTCGCTCGTCTAATCCATCAGAAAGTAGGTCCCTTTTCCACTCTTCAGCCATCGCCTCAAGCAGTCTACGAATAGTGTCCTTATTCCTGAGCAGTATAAATCTCCATGGCTGCGCGTTATGGGCGCTCGGTGCCGAGACCGCTGCTTCAAGGGCAGTCATCAGGTCCTCGAGTGGCACATCACCTGGCTCAAGGAGCTTTGAGCTCCTCCTCGATTTTATGAACTCTAAGTATCGGAGTCCCGACTCTCTGTTCTTCATAGACATTCTAGAGGTCTCCCGGGATTATAACTTAAAATTGTGAGAAAGAACTGGATAAACTTGGAGAAGGGGATGTCCGAGAAGAAGGGGCTGTGGAGGCTGTATAGCGTCGTGGAAGGTAAGCTTGTTAGGAAGGCTACGTTCTGCCCGGTCTGCGGCGTCGGCTACATAATGGCTGAGCATGAAGACAGGTACACGTGCGGACGATGCGGATACACTAGCTTCAAGAAGAAGCAGCACCCAAAATAGAGAGGGCGTTTTGCTTAGCCTTCTCGTCAACGTCCACCAGCACCACGCCCATTCTTGGCTGACCGTATATGACTAAGCTCCCAATCGGTGCTTCTATAATGGCGACCAGCGCGAGCAGGTCTTCCTCGCCCCTAACCCTCACGACTACTGGTTCATTCATATTGACCGCGTCTCTGATCGCGGCATATGCATCCTCGCTTATCGTTCCAGGCTCGTTCTCACAGCGCAGCTCTACTGCGCCCCGCATCGTGAATGGTTCAACGCTCTGCCTCTCAATCCTGTCGTCGACGACGTAGACATCAACCCTAACGCCCAGGGCTGAGAGCTCACGTGAGACTCTGTCGCCGACCGCGATGATCTTTCCCGAAACTTTTCTTAATTCATCTATTAGGATGCTCGATGTTTCGCCTGGTGTGCCATGGATGAGTCTTCCAAGCGGCTTCCTCACCCTCTCCTTAAGTTCCTCGTTGAATACTGCTATTCTCCTCATTCTACCTTCAACGCGTATCTGCCTGGCTTTGTTATTCCCAAGAGCTTTGCTACCTCGGAGTGCTCAGGACTAACAACCACAATCAATCCTGAGAAATGGGGGGTGAGGTTTGTAGAGCCGCAGTTATCGCACTTGTTGCCAGTGACTATTCTTTTACACTCTCTGCAGGCCTTCTCTCTCGGCATTCCTCACTCACCTATGAGTGCTTTGGCCTCTCTGCGGGCTTGGGAGAAATCTGCTGCTGTATCCATTCTAGTTTTCCTAGGTAGGGTTGTCTAGTCGTGAGGCCGACCTTGCCGCCACTGATGGAGACCGCCACGATCCTAGCCCTAACTCTGTCGTTGATGGCGAGCTTCCAGCCAGTCTTACTCCCGACAAGCTCGGAGTGCTTCTTGTCAAATGATAGGTAGTCGTCCATTATCTGGGAGACGTGCAGAAGCGCGTCTAGTGGTCCGACCCTTACGAAGACTCCGAACTCGGTGATCTCGACGACCTCTCCCTCGACGACCTCCTGAAGCAATGGTAGATACGTGAGGAGTTTGCATCTTGCCCGATGATAGATCGAGGGGTCTCTAGGTAGTAGCACTCCTACTTCCTCGACTTCTACGTCTACGACCGCTATGACGTAGCCGAGCTCCTCGTCCAGGACCCCCTCATACACGGATGACAACTTCCTCATCGCCAACTCTCCCAGGGGTTCCTCAAATTCCCTAGGCTCAACACCCACAATCTCCTCGACCTCAAATATGAAAAACATTCCTAAGACACTGAATAGTAGCATTAATCTGCGAAGTAATAAACATGTAATTAATGGGCATGACTGGAGAGACGGTGGGGTAAGAATAATAGTCAGCTCCTCCTCTGAGTTATGCAGCGAGAATCATGAAGGACTCGGTCGTCTACGTCGACAATCTATGCAAGAGCTATGATGGTAGACCGGCAGTGTCTGGGCTCTGCCTAGAGGTGTCTGCAGGCGAGATTCATGGACTGATAGGGCTGAACGGCGCTGGGAAGACCACGACGATAAAATGCATCGTGGGGCTTCTCAGGCCTGACTCCGGCGTGGTCAGGGTCTTGGGCAGAGAGGTCTCCACTGATTCTTCCTACAAGTCCTTCGTGGGCTATCTCCCCGAGAATCCATCCCTGCCCGAGTATCTGACCGTGAAGGAGTTCCTCCTATTCATGGCTAAGATTAAGGGACTCAACAGCCGCAGGGCAGCGTCGGAGACAGAGGATAAGTTAGCCCTCTTCGACCTGACAGAGTTTTCCGACCAGTTGATCTTTGGGCTTTCGAGGGGAATGAAGCAGAGGCTAGCGATAGCGGCCGCAGTAATAAACGATCCAGCCGTCTTAATCCTCGACGAGCCATTCTCAGGTCTCGACCCAGAGGCGCAGAGAGTAACTAAGCAGATCATGAGGGAAATAGCAGCGAGGGGTGGCGCGGTCCTCATAAGCACTCACATCCTCGACGCGGCGGAGAGGTTCTGCAACAGGGCAACAATTATACATAAGGGCAGGTCCGTGGCTAGGGGCACTATAGATGATTTGAAGAGGTTTGCAGGCCTGAGCACGGAGGCGCCGCTGGAGGACGCCTTCATAAGGATCGTTACCGGTTGATGAGTATGGTTCTGCTAACGCTGCTGAGGACAAAGTTTGTGCAGTATCTTGGAAGGGTGAGGCGCTCGAAGCTGAGCCTCTTCTCCCTACTCGCTATATATCTCTCTTGGATGGGAATTATTTCGTTCTCCTCCTTATTCCTGAGGCTGAGCGGCGGCATACTGGGTGTGCCAGTCAACGAATATGTCGAGACATTGATTGTGCTTACTGTTTCCTCCATCTTGGCTATCGGTGCATTCCTCGGCTCTAAGGGCGGGATAACAGCGCTGGGATATGAATTAGACTATGTCCTCACGTCTCGCGTCGCTCCGGCGACGTTCCTCATTTCGGACCTAGTTTTCCAGTTAGTCTTGCTAAACATATTCATCGTTCCGTCATCTCTTATTATCATCATTACCATTAGTTACCCAGGGCAGCTGGTCAATCCTGTAGTGTTGCTTGCTGTGTATGAATTATCGATAGTCATGTCTTCCATGACTGCGCATCTGCTCGGAGTTGCTAGGCACTGGCTGGGAGAGATGAGGGCTAAGGCTATTGGATGGAGCATCACGCTTCTGATGGCTCTGCCCATGATTGTCCGAATAATCGGCGTTCAGCCGATGTTTCTGAAGACGATTCACCCATCATACCTATTGGGACTACTAGTGGATGGCAGGGCAGATCCACAAGCAATATTCCTACTCACGCTCTACCTAGCCTTTCTGGTCGCGGCCTACGTGAAGGCCGCAAAAACGAATTTCTACGCATCAGTCACGCCTGTCCTTCTCTCGGCCTTGATGGAGCCTCCCAAGAAGCTTCCCAGATACCTCAGGCTGCCAATACTGAGCGATGCCCTGTTCAGCATCAGGCCGGGAGACCGCCCATCAATAATGATGTTTAAGCTCCACCTTACTAGGATCGTCAGGGATGGAAGCCTATGGACAGCCATCCTGATACTGATGATATTCACAGCGGCGAACATGGCGCTCCCCCGGCTTCTGAGGATTGAGAGCTTTCCGGAGGTGGCCCAGCTCACGTTGGTGGCGCTCTACACGCCTCTCTTCCCAGCTCTCCTATCCATCAATTGGTGCGTCTCTGAGCGGCAAAACCTCTGGATCGTCGATACTACTGCTAGTGGTAGGAAGAACTATCTCTCAGGACTATTCTACGCGTACTTCATGGTTACTGTCGTTTTTTCTTCCTGTCTCTATGGATTCGTATCCATAGGTGCGAGGGAGGTGCCGTTCCTAGAGATTGATATTGCCCTCCTGCTGGCCATGTCTATCTTCAGCGTGTTGTTCTCGATATTCACCTCTTTTAGGCTTAGGAGGGCTCCCACGCCATTCTCCATCAGCTCCCTGCTCTATGTCTTGATACCGATGCTGGGCTCCATTCTGCTGTCCCTCCCAATACTTGTGGTCAGGCTCTTCGAGCCCCTTGCGAGCGACCCAACGCCGCAGCTATTGGCCAACATCTCCATATTCATAGCCATAGTCTCCATTGTTTTTTACAGGGTCCTAATGCGTAGCCTGTCGAGAGGGCTACCTGATACGATGGGGGTATAGCTTCTCCAATAATGCGGTCGTTATGGAAATGAATTTATCCTACTTAGCAGTAATAAAACATAGTGATTCATCTGCATGTTTAAGCAGAAGGCTAAGGTTCAGGAGGTTAGGAGGCAGTGGCAGGGCATAGAGGTATATCCAGTCAAGCCTGATTTCGAGATTCTTGACCGATACGTGATAAGGGAGAAGTTCGCAGAGGTCATAGTTGCTTCTCCACCTGGGAGGGTGGTGGAGCCGATATACTACTGCGTCGAGGCTCCGCTGACTCCTCAGGAGGTGAACGCGCTCGAGAAGGTTAAGGACATCTTGACGAAGGAGCTGGACTTCCCGAAGATAGGCGAGGAGGAAGAGGTAAAGAAGGTTGTGATCGAGACTACGAGGAAGATTCTGAACAAGTATAGGCGTGCCCTAGGACTCGGCACGCTTACCGAGGAGGTCTACGAGAAGTTCATTTACTACATCGAGAGGGACATGATGGGCTTCGGCCCCCTGAACATCATAATGGAGGACTACAGGGTCGAGGACGTCTCCTGCGACGGCCTAGGAATACCGATATACGTGTGGCACAGAGACTACGAGTCGATGCCTACAAACGTCGTCTTCACCGACAGGGAGGCGCTCGACGACTTCATAATACACCTCGCCCACAAGGCGGGCAAGCACATCTCTTCCGCCTTCCCCATAGTCGACGCTATGATCTATGGCAAGCACAGGCTGGCCGCGACTTTTAGGGAGGAGATCTCTCCCAGGGGTAGCACATTCACGATTAGGAAGTTCAGAGAGAGGCCCTTCAGCATCACTGAGCTCCTTATGGCGAATGTTCTTAACAGCGAGATGGCCGCCTACTTCTGGCTTCTCCTCGAGCACAAGGCCAGCGTAATGATTCTTGGAGCGACTGGCAGCGGCAAGACGACTCTGCTTAACGCGCTGACCACGTTCATTAGGCCTAGGATGAAGATCGTGACGTGCGAGGAGACAGCAGAGATAAACATTCCGAGGGAGAACTGGGTTAGGTTCGTCACTAGGGAGAGCTATGGGCTAGGCGCTACCGAGAGGGGACAGGTGACTCTCTTCGACTTGGTCAGGACGAGCCTCAGGTATAGGCCTGACTACCTGATCGTCGGCGAGGTCAGGGGCGAGGAGACATTCGTCCTCTTCCAGGCAATCGCGACTGGTCACGGAGGCATCTCGACCGTCCACGCCGAGAACATAGACTCCGCCATCAAGAGATTCATGAGTCCGCCTATGAACATTCCGGAGACTCATATCTCGCTGCTTGACGCTATGGCGTTGATTGAGAGGGTTCAGCTCAGGGGTAAGCCCCAGGCATTCGGCAGGAGGGTTAGATACATTTGGGAGATTGAGGATGCGCATCACTATAGGACGATAGCTGAGTGGGACCCAGTGACTGACTCTTTCAGGGTGAACTTCACGAACAGTCTCCAGATCGAGAATATTTCGCTGCAGAGTGGGCGGTCGAGGGAGGAGTTGATGCTTGAACTTTGGAGGAGGAAAGAGATACTTGAATGGATGAAGCAGAACAAGATCACGGACAACGCAGAGGTCGCGAGGATAATTCTCTCGTACTACGCTGACCCGGAGAAGTTCATAAAGGAGGCTGGAATAATCGTCAGGAAGCCAGCAATAGTCCAAGTAATTAGGTCCGACGCGTCCGTTGTCGAGTCTTCGAACAAGGAGGTAGCGCCGCAGGACCTTAAGCCCATCGAGGACTTCATCGTTAATTCCATCCTCAAGAGGACCGGGCCCATTCCATACTGGCAGATCTTCGTCAAGGCGCCCTTCTCTAGGGACCTGATCATTAGAGCGATGAGGAGGCTGAAGGACGATAAGAGGATAGACATAGTCGGCGGAATAGTGGAGCTTACGGAATAAAAATAGATCTTATTTTTTATGTGGGAGTGGCTGGTAGCTGGAATGCTCCTACTGCGAAGGTTCCTGAGAGCCATATCGCGACGAATGAGATGATCGACATTATTACTGCGTGTTTGAATCCTCCTGCGACGACTGCGCTTGAGACCTTGCCTGCGACTATGCCGCTGATTATTGCGATGATTATTACTGGCGGTAGGAAGAAGTGGATGAACTCGGCGGTCGATATGCTTAGCCTTGCGAGCTGTAGTAGTCCCTTCATGAATGATACGAGTATGACGACGACAACTATCAGCATTATGGCTGTCAGGTACGGTATGACCATAAGCGGCTTAAGCGTCGCCCTCTTTTGCCTCTCAATCTCTTCTAGGTCCTCGAAGAATGATGCTAGTACCTCGAATGTTTCGGGCGCTCCTCCACCCACGTCGATGGCGTCGATCAGTATGAATGTTCCTGCCTTCTCTAGCCATCCGTAGGTCCTCTTGGCGAAGTCTTCGTATATCTTTCTCAGCGGCATCCCCCAGCCTATCTGTCTCGCCATTACTTTGAGGTGTTTGCTAAAGGCTCCGTATGGGTTTTTTGAGAGATCGATGATGCATCTCTCCGGGCTTAGTCCTGTCTTTCTGGCCTCTGTTAAGTCTCTGAGGAAGAGCGTCATTCCATGCATGACTGATATGTTTTCTGACCCGTACATCTGGTAGGCTACTGCTCCGGGAGTGAACATGATTATGAAGAAGAGGAGGAGGGCTATTGATGACTCGTAGCCCATCTCTAGGCCGATTGCATTTCTTATGGCTTCGATGAGTGAGGACGTGAAGTCGAAAGGGCTTATGTATCTAAGGTCTGTTATGAAGAATGGAAATACGAAGAAGACTGCGAACGCGAAGGCTGCTGGGAGTGTGTATAGGAATACGCGCATTGGTCTTGGGTCTGTTGTTGGGTATTTTGGCTGGCTGATGTCTGCGAGGTAGATGAAGAGTATCGACATCATTGGGAGGAATAGGTATGCGATCATTGCGAATTGCTCTGAGGGCATGATGAGGAACTCTGAGGGTAGGGCTCTCGAGATTATGTAAATGGTGAAGATGACGAGTGAGAGCATCATTGTTATTGCGGCGTATCCCTCCATCAGCATTCCCATTCTCTCACCCACTATCCTCATCTTTCCCATCCTAGAGGTGAAGATCTGCTCTGTCTTCCTGATGAGGTAGTGGACTACGTCTCCCCCGCTTCTCAGCGTTGATGCGTATCCCATGAGGAGGTCTTTGTATTCTTTTGATGGTAGTCCCTTGGCCATTTTTTCGATGGCTGAGACTGGGTCCATTCCTCCGACCCTTACGTTTAGCTCTGCTAGCCTTGCGGCCTTGGCTATGTTTGGCATGAGTTTGCTGTTTGCGAGTCGTGTGAGGCTCTTGTATGGCGGTATTCCTCCCGTGGCCATTACTGCTAGGTAGCTGGCGGCGTACGGTACCTCGCTCTCGAATAGGGATGCGGCTGAGGTTGCTGAGAGATATGGCCAAGCTAGGCCTATGAGGAGCGTCAGGGCGGGGATTGAGCCCAGCACCGCGGCCGCTATCCAGCTGCTGGTCAGTATGTAGAGGACTACTGCGGTGGGTACGCATACGATGGCTGAGATTACGGTTACCGCGGCGACCATGGAGGTGAATACTTCTGGGTATATTCTTTTTCCGGCGCTTTCAAGCCTCATGGGTATTCCTGGCGCTATCTTTAGTAGGTATGCTCCTAGGGTTCGGAAGTTTGCGTATGAGAAGCTGTAGAAAGACTCGGCTACGCCCATTCCTTGTATTTAGTGTGGGTGCTGTGTATTTAAGCATAGCTAGTCGCTCAGGACTGGCCAGTATTCTCGAATTTTCTCTAGACTCTGCACCTGATGATGAAAATAATAATTTATATTAATGAGTGTGCATAGGTTTTGACATGCGGATGGACCGGAGAAGATCTGGAATAAGCCCAGTCGTCGCAACCGTTATACTAGTGGCAGTCGCGATCGTCATAGCGATAGCCGTAGCGTTCTGGGCCTCAGGACTAGTAGGCGTATTCACGAGGTTCGAAAAAATAGAGATACAGTCAGCATACTGGGACGGCACAAAAGTGGTAGTGATAGCCAAGAACTCTGGATCAAGCCCAGCAGTAGTAGACATGATAATAGTCAACGGAATACCCTGCCAAACCGGCGTCAACCAGCAATTATCAGTAGGGGGAGTTGCCACATTTACTGTAACAACTGGAGCAAGCTGTGTCCAGACAGGAGGCATAACCAACGAGATAGCCCTGCATACTACAAGCGGCAAGACATACCCAGTAGCAGTACTAGTACCATAAATAAGCACAATTTTTATTATTTTTCTCCTTTCAATTATCTCCGTCAATGAGTGGTATCTCTGGTTGGGTGAGACGCATAATTAACTCTAGTATAGCGGGAATAGTTGTCCTCACATTTCTCGTTAGGGCTGCTTTGATGGGATGTTTAACTCGAAATATGCTTCAATTATCTGTCTACGACGTGGGCATCTATATTGATTTTGGGAAAAAGCTAATCGAGTCACTCTCAAGAGGCGACATAGAGTCGGCGGCAGGCGTCAACGTC
>Ga0272449_1001104_pt1 | contig 29065 bp, 28 predicted proteins | sample YNPCB0241_FD_198679 | JGI IMG/M metagenome (GOLD analysis project Ga0272449, IMG submission 198679) | Hot spring sediment microbial communities from Yellowstone National Park, WY, United States - YNP-CB-024-1 | ecosystem: Environmental > Aquatic > Thermal springs > Hot (42-90C) > Sediment... | reverse complement strand
CATTCCTAATAAAACGAACAGTTCTTAAACCTTGCCCCTTTTGCATTCTCATAACAAGTTTTGTTAAACATTATTTGAAACTTGAGTATCGTTTGCTTTATTTCCCGCCTTAACTCTGCCACTATGAGATGATTGCTTGCTATTTTTGGCCTTTGATCCTTAAGGCGATAATGCCTCCATAAACTTTTGTAAGATAAAAGGAACAGTATGGTCGCTGTTTTATTATTTTGTATTTTCGATGAAACAATCCCATTTCGAGTAGATCAATTTTGAGGAACGCCGAAATCTTGACAGAAGGCAAGTCCAATCCATATAATTATTCTATGGTTGAACTTTTCCCTCCAGAGCATTTAGAGAAAAGGCTTAAAGAAGCAAAGGAATTCAAAGAAAAAGGCGACATTCAGCAATCCTGCGAAAAACTTTACTCAGTCGTCGAAAGTCTTGTTAAAATACTCGCTGAAAAGGAAAATGTAGAAGCTTACCGAGAAGCCCTATTAGGTGGAGGATGGAATACTCGTCTTTTAGGAAAAGCAGCTGCAGAGTTAGATGAGAAATATAGCAAAGATAAAAATTTTGAGAATTTAATTTGGCTTATTTGGAAGTCAGCTCTTTCCTTACATAGAGAAGGTTTTCATGATAACTGTATTTCAATAGAAGATTTTGAAAAGAGTTACAAATTTATCCTGAAAAATCTTCCTAAAATTGCCCTCAAAGCAGGCATCAAGTTAAAAGTTGAACCATGAAAAAGCAAGTAGATAATATGCTGGAATCTATTATCATTCTTAACGAAAAATACAATGTTCCTTATGATGTTTTAGCCTATTGCTTTGGAGTCTCCAGGATAACCATTTACCGCTTAAAAAAGAAAGCTCGGCAAGATGGAGTAAATCTGAGAAAGATTGAAGAAAAAGACAAAGCCAGAAAGTGGCTTAAAGAACACGGATATAAGACAAGACTTTCTGAAAAAAACCCAGAATTATTATTGGTTTAGACAGGAACCACCTAAAAGGTTTGAAAGACTCCGTATGATAGATTTTTGGGAAAATACAGGGATAAAAGCCATTGTAGGTTTCACTGAAGCCAATAAAAACCACAGTTCTTCATTATTATTCCGATGACGGACTTAATCGGTCTGAATGGTATCACATTTATTACCCTGCAGGCAATGAGATCTGGCTAACGGAAGTTCTTATTGGAAAGGGAACAAACCGTGGATTTATGCCTTTATGAGGTCTACCATTCAGGGGTCGGCAAACAGTGGTGCTCTTATATTAAGAAGGATGAAGGCTGACGCGAGTACCTGGAACTGGATATACATAGCTCAACCAGGAGATTCTATAAGACGGTTTGCCGTTGATATGGACGAAAATGAGGTTCTCTATCTTGCTTATGAAAGGATACTCCCATCCGGGGATATTCGAATATATGCCAACGATGTCCATTATGCCTACACCACAGATGGGGGAAATTCCTGGACTTACAGTGTTTGGCCACCTATGAATTACAATTACGGCGATATTCAATATCCCTGGGTAGAAACCTCTATAGACTATCCTGTGGACATTTGCGCTGCCCTTGGGACTTCCTATTCAGGTTATGATTCTATAGTTACGGTTTGGGCATATGCAAGTGATCCAACAAACTGGCGTGGTAGAGCAGTTGTCAATGACCATAATGCGACCGGTGAATTTGGAAGCCGGGTAGACTTAAATTATTCGAGGGGTGGAACGACTGTTACCTATAGAGAGTATGAAAGCGGAAACGTATGGTTTGACTACTGGTTTAATACAGGCGTTGCGGAAAATAATAATTCCCTTAAAAATTCAATATTTTCGAAGTCGAGATTGGTAAGCATTGAATTCACCTTATCTTCAGAGAAGACCCTTGAACTTAATGTTTTCAATGCTTCTGGAAGAAAAGTCACGTCCCTCGAAAAACATTTCCAGAGTGGCCTTAACACTGTGGAGATTGAGCTGCCCTCGAAAGGTATTTACTTCATGAACATCGATAATAAAATTATAAAGATTGTTGTAGCTGATTAAATCAATTTAGGGGCGGGGAAGGCTTTCATTATTTGACGGTCTTTCCTGCCCTTTCTTTTTGTTGGAGACCTCTTACAAAGTTTTTAAAATTTTTAAAGTCGCCCTGATCCTTTGAACTTTAAAATAGATACAATAAAATTATCCTATGCACTTTCTGCTTATGCTCCTCTTTCTGTACAAGATTGAAAGCGGTGAGATGCAGATCTTGAGGCAGGGTGGAAAAGAGTTAATTAATTTTTATGGCGGTGTTGTTGTTAAAGATACAAATACCCTGATAACTTCACCCGCTGCTTTGTATCATCAGGAAGAAGGTTTGATGGAGCTCTCTGGTCCCGTTCAAGGCGTGCAGGGTGAAAGAAATTTGCGCTGCAATTTTGCGAAAATTTATGAGAAGGAGAGGATTTTTAAAGGTTATGGGAACTGTGAAATTACGGGCATTGGTGAATATTTGAAGTGTGATTCAGTAATTTTGAAGGAAAACGAAGTCCTTGCTTTCGGAAAGGTGTTTTTACGGAGCGTTAAAGATTCTATAGAATCAACAGCAGAGGAGGTTTTACTGAAGAAGGATTTAATAAAGGCACAGAAGAATGCCTCCATCACCTACTTTGGAGGCAAAGACACAGTGGTTCTGAGGTCTGAGTTTTACCTTTACAGGGATTCGGTGCTGCACGCGTCAAATAAGGTCAAAATAAAGGGTAAAGACTTCGAAGGTGAAGGTGATTCCTTAGTTTATATGAGGATTTTAAGACATGCTGAGCTTTTGAAAAATGCATGGGTCAGGAATAGCTCCAGTGTTGTGAAGGGCAACGTCATATATCTTTATTTGAACCAGGACAATAAGGTGGACCACTTAGTGGCTTTTGATTCACCTTCCCTTTTGAATAACGAAAAGGATAAAGAAATTTACCTTGAAGGGGATTCCCTCTATTTTTACAGCGAGGGCACCGATAGTTTGAAGTGGTTTAGGGCCTCAAGGGCAAAAGGTTATTACAAAGAAGGGGTAGAAAATGTCAATTCTAAAGGCGATTAACCTGCAAAAGTCCTATGGAAACAAGAAGGTGGTTAATGGTGTTACCGTTGAAGTTAAAAGTGGAGAAATTGTTGGCCTTTTGGGTCCAAACGGAGCAGGGAAAACGACAACTTTTTACATGATAATGGGTGAAGTTAAACCGGATAAGGGGCAAATTTTTCTTGATGACATTGAGATTACGGATAAACCAATGTACCAAAGGGCTCGCCTTGGGATCTCATACCTTCCGCAGGAGCCCTCGGTTTTTCAAAAATTAACGGTGTTTGATAATATCTTTGCCATTCTTGAGTATCGAGGAGTTCCGAAGGAAGAAGCGATTGTTATTGCAGAAAAGTATTTAAAGATGATGGAGATTTACCACCTTAAGGATCAGCCTGCTTACACCCTTTCGGGCGGTGAGAGAAGAAGGTTAGAAGTGGCGAGGGCTCTCTCCCTGAATCCTAAGATTCTGCTTCTTGATGAACCCTTTACCGGTGTAGATCCAAAGACCCGGCAGGAGATTCAGGACATGGTCATAAGCCTGAAAAATATGAACATTGGAATATTAATAACGGATCACAATGTGAGAGAAACCCTTGAAATTACGGACAGGGCTTATATAATTTATAAGGGTGAAATCCTTATCGAGGGTAATAGCCAGGAACTTATAAATAACGAGGAGGCAAGAAAGATCTATCTTGGCGAGAGGTTTAAATTATGATCCGCAAACCAAGACTTGATCTTAATTTAAGGCAGGAGCTAATTCCACTCCCTCTCATTATTCAGGAGGCAACCCTTCTCGAAATGGACCTTTTAGAGCTAAGGGAGGCAGTGTTAACAGAGATGAGCTCCAATCCTCTTATTGATATAGATAGATACAGCGATTTCAAGATCCTTGCGGCGAAATACGAAGATCTCTCAAAGCTGGCTGAAATAATGGAGGAGAATGTTGAATGGCATGGCGAGGAAGAAGATGATCTGAAGGTCCGCAGAGATGAATTGATACCAGCTCAGGAACCCAGTATTTGGGAGAAGCTCGAAATTCAAATTGAATCTTATTTTGATAGTGAAGAGGATAAGAAGATTGCCTATGCAATCCTGGAACATCTTGATAGTTTCGGGTATCTTGATAAGGAACCGGAAAATCTGGCAAAAGAACTGGGGGTGGATCTTGAGGATTTAGAGAGGGTAAGAAGGGCTGTGATTGAGTTTGAGCCTTTTGGCTGTGGCACTAAGGATTTTAACGAGTTTGTATTGTTACAGGCGCATGACAAGGGGTACTTCATCTCTCCAGAAGAAGTTCAGGATTTTTTGAAAAAAAACGAGGATTTTAGAAGAAAACTCATACCCTACCCCTTCTTTCAGGAAGAGGTGGAGCATACAAGGTATGTGATACCAGAACTGATTTATAAATATGTTGAAGGCAAACTAACTCTATTTGTCAATGAGAATTTTTATCCCCAGATTCACCTTTCAAAGGATTATCTTGTCCTCCTTCAAGGCGCGTCTCAGGATGAAAAGACGAAGAAATACCTTGAAGAGAAGTACAAGAGGGTTGAAAGGCTAATGGAGAACCTTTTGAAACGGAAGAGTTATTTAAGGAAAGTTGGTGAGCTCATTCTTGAATATCAGGAAGACTTTTTAACGGGTAAGACTAACCGGCTCAAGCCTATCACACAGGTTGAAGCAAGCAAAAAACTGGAGATACCAATATCTACTTTGAACAGGATCTTGAAGAATAAATATGCAGATACTCCAAGGGGCATCTATTCCCTTAAGTTTTTCTTCCACAGGCCTTACGGGAAAGGTGCTGTCTCCACGGTCTCTAAGGAGGACTTAGAGGAAAAACTAAAGAAGATTATAGAGTCGGAGAATAAAGAGAAACCTTATACCGATGAGGAGATTGCCAATCTCCTGAGATCAGCAGGGATTAAGATTTCGAGGAGAATGGTAACTAAATTGAGAAACAAACTGGGGATACCAGACTCAAGAGAAAGGAAAATTTAATGGACCTTTCATCCTTTTATCGCTTATTTTTTTATTTGCCCCAACGCCTTTTTTCGCCCCTTAAAGTCAGAGAAATTCCTGAGGATAGGGTGGATATATGGGTACACTGTTCCTCCCTTGGGGAGGTGATGGCGGCAAAACCGCTGGTAGATTGCTTTCTAAGTAAAAAGCTCAAAATTTTAATGACTGTGTTTACTCCTGCGGGTTTCAACAAAGCATCGGAATTGTGGAAGGAAAAGGTAAAGGTTTTAAGGTTTCCCTTGGATTCCTATTTCCACTTGAGGAAAATTATAGAAAAGACGAAGCCTAAAATCTTTGTGAACTTAGAAACAGAGTTGTGGCCCAATCTGCTAACCTTGATAGGAAAAAATAAAATCACCCCTTTTCTCGTGAATGGTCGGCTTTCGGAGCGTAATTTTAAGAGGTCCCGCTTAATAAGGGGGACGTTTAAAAGGCTTTTAGAACCTTTTGAAAAGATTTATGCACAAAGTGAAGAAGATAAAGAGAGATTTATTAAATTAGGGGCGAAGAAGGAGCAGGTGGTAGTCACTGGGAACATTAAGATCGATTCTATTGATGCGGATTTGAAGGGTTTCAATCGAGAAGAGCTGGGGATTCGGAGTGAAGACTTTGTCATCCTTTTTGCCAGTTTGAGGGAAAAGGAAGAGAGGCAAATTCTTCCCATTATTAAGGAACTTCTAAGCAGATTTAAAAATTTGAAAATCTTTGTCGCTCCAAGGCATTTAAACAGAGTTGAGGCCATTGCTTCTGAACTTTCCCGAATGGGGGTTGGTTTTGTGAGATGGAGCGAGGGCGGATTGGAAAGAGAGGGGGTTTTAATCATAGACGTTCTTGGAAAATTAAGGAATTTCTATTATGTTACTGATCTTGTAGTTATGGGAGGAACCTTTGCACCCTATGGAGGGCACAACATTCTTGAACCTGTCTCTGCTTCGAGGGCTGTCGTTGTTGGCCCCTTTTACAGCAACATTAAAAACGAGGTTAAAGAACTTAGAGAACAAGGCGCCATTTTTGTTGTAAATAACAAAGATGAACTTGTAAAAAAGATCGATGAACTTGTGGGGAAAAGAGATTTACTAAAACAATTGGGTGAGAAAGCGAGAGAGTGGCTCCTTTCCAAGCAGGGAATTTCAAAACGAATTTGTGAGGAAATTTTACTCCATCTTGAGGAAGGCAGTGGGTTTTAACACCTCGCCAAAATTTTCAAGTAAGATCATTCTTTCAAAAATCCCGTAAACCGCGCTACCTGAGCCACTCATTGAAAGGATTCGAGCTCCGAGGGAACTCAATATATCTTTGACTTCCTGGATTTGAGGGCATTTTTTTACAACAACGGGTTCAAAACTATTTTCTATCTCAGAAAGTCCCTCCAGATTGTTATTCTGGAGTGCATCGGCAATTTTCGAGGCCTTTCTATAAGCTTCCGAAAACTTGTGTAGGGTTCCCACTCGGTCAAACTCTTGGTAAGCCCATTGGGTTAAAATTTGGCAGTCTGGAAATCCGAGGATGAGTGGATATTGGAATGAAGAGTGAAAAGGTTCGAGGATTTCCCCTTTTCCCGTTGCAATGGCGGCGTTTTCTTTTAAAAGGAAAAACGGAACATCGGATCCAATTTGTTCCCCTATCTTTATGAGTTCCTCCTGGGAAAGATTAAGACCTTTTTTTTCGATTAAAAATTTAAGGAAGTAGGCGGCGTTTGAGCTGGCACCCCCAAGTCCAGAGCCCACCGGGATGTTTTTCCTTATTTCAATCTTGTAATTTATTGGGATTCTAAACTTTTTTTCAACGAGTTCCTTTACCTTGTAAAGTATGTTGTCCTTTGTGATGGAGGCCCTTCCAATGCACACAATTTCAAATTGTTCAGAGGGGTAGATTGTGAGGGTATCATAGAGCCCAATTTTGTGAAAAACGGTTACAATGTTGTGATAATTATCGCTCCTTTTTTCGGTAATCCAAAGCCCTAAGTTAATTTTTGCATAGGATTTTACGATCTCAACTTCTACCATTTGCCTCTGACTGTTAATAATTTTTCAGTATATTTGGCAATTATGTCAAACTCTAAGTTCACCAGGTCGCCTTCTCTCAAAATGCCGAGGGTTGTGTGATTAAGGGTATAAGGGATTACCGCAACTTTGAAAGTTTTTTCTTTGATGTCAAAACAGGTCAAGGATATTCCATTTATCGCAACGGACCCTTTTTCTACGAGGTACTTCATATAAGAGGGGTCGTGAACCCTGAAGATGAAGATTCCACTTTCTGAGCTTACCTCTTTTGAATAGATTTCCCCTGTGCAGTCCACATGCCCCAGCACAATATGACCACCCATAAAGGAAGAGGGGGTAAGGGCCCTTTCTAAGTTTACCTTTAATCCCTCTCTTAAGGTCCTGCTGAAATGGGACCTGGCTAAGGTTTCGGAGCTCATAAAAACGGTAAATAGGCTATTTCCCACCTCCTCGGCGGTCAGGCAAACACCATCAACGGAGATGGAATCACCGTTTTGAATGTTGAGGGAAGAGATTATTTGAACTCTTGTTCCACCTGAGACCCTCTGAACTCTCTTTATTTCGCCAACCTCTTCAATGATGCCTGTGAACATAATTACCGCCAGAGTTTCATCTTCTCCCTAACCAATTCCATTGTCTTCTGAACCTCTTCTCTGGCCTTAATCGAGCCTTCCCTTAAGATGTCAATTACGCTGCTTTTATCTTTCTCAAATTCCTTTCTCTTTTCCCTTAAAGGCTCCAAATATTGATTGGCCTTTTCATAGAGTCTCTTTTTACAATCAACACAGCCAAGGGTTCCACTCTTGCAATTTGTTTCAATTTCAGGAACTTCTTCCCTGTTGAAGGCCTTTTGCATTAAGAAAATGGGGCAATTTTCAGGATGGCCTGGGTCGTTTTTCCTTATCTTTGCGGGGTCCGTATAGGAGGACATTATTTTCTTTTTCAAAGTCTCAGGATCTTCTGAGATAAGGATTGTGTTGTTGTAAGATTTGGACATTTTCCTTCCGTCGGTTCCAAGGATTTTAGGAAACTCTGCAAGGAGAGGCTCAGGAATCGGGAATACCTCCCCATAGGTGGAGTTAAACTTTCTTGCCAGTTCTCTTGTTATTTCAAGATGAGGCAATTGATCTTGTCCTATGGGTACTAAATGGGCCCTGTAGATGAGTATGTCCGCTGCCTGAAGGACGGGGTAGCCAAGATGCCCGTAAGATATTAGGTTTCCGTAAGTTAATTCTTCTTCAGAATCTACGAATCCATGGTGAGATAGTTCGTCGAGGAAACTGTCCTTGAGTTTGCTCTTTAGTAGAGCAATTCTATCTTCTTCGCTCTTAGAGGCGATATTTTGACTTTCCTGCAGGAACTTACTTACGACTGCCTCTGCAAAGTCATCAAAGGCCCTTTTCTTTGAGGCGATCTGGGAAGCTTCTATGTTTTGAAGGTATTCTTTCAGGGTTGGATTCCTTAGAAGTCTTGATATGGTTATGAGCATCGAGAGTAAGAGGTGAAGTTCAGCATGTTCCTTAACGGCGGATTGAACGAAGATTACCGATTTCTTAGGATCAATGCCGACGGTGAGCCAGTCGATAGCCATATCGATGATGTTGTCTTGAAGGTCCGAAGTGTCGGTTTTTGTGGTCAATACATGCCAATCGGCGATTTCGTAAAAACACTCATACTCGTCTTGCAGCCTCTTCCAGTTTTCAAGGACACCAAAAAGGTGTCCAATGTGCAGTTTACCTGTCGGCCTATTGCCTGATAGTATTCGCTTTTTCATGGTTTAATTTTCCAAAAAAGATTGCAAAAAGTATGAAGGAGGTTAGGGCCATAAAACTTCCAAGGTAGAAAGGTGCTCGGGGAGAAATTTTGTCCCATAAGATTCCCGCAATCAGACTTGCAGGGAATAGACTAAGTCCCACTAAGGTGTGGTAAACCCCATAGGCAAAGCCCCTCACTTCCCTCTTGGAAAGGTCTGCAACAAAGGCCCTTAAAACACCTTCGGTAAGGGCATAGTATATGCCATAAGCTCCGAAGAGAACCCACAGGAGATTCATCTGAGGTTTGGATATCAGTGCAAATCCTAAGTAAACTAAGGAATAAAGGAGGAACCCAGCCATTATGGTCTTTACCCTTCCTATCTTGTCAGAGAGGGTTCCAAAGGGTGTTGATAGACCTGCGTAAAGTATGTTGAAAAGGGTGTATAAAAGGGGAATCCTTTCTTGAGGAAATCCAATGTTAGCACTCCTTAAAAGCAGGAAGGTATCAGAAGAGTTGCCAAGGGAAAAGGCCGTCATAATTAGAAGAAGTATTTTGAATTCCTTAGAAAGACCTTTTAGGCTAAGGGAGAAGTTTGCCTTTGTTTGACCTTCTGATGATGCTCTGACCTCCTGCACCATTGCTATTAGAACGATTAGCGCTATAATGCCTGGAATTAGGGAAAGGAAGAAAATCATTCGCAGGCTTTGAGCGTTGTCCCATTTTAAGTGTTTGGTGAATAGGAATAAAAGTCCTGATGCCAAAAGGGGGCCCAGGACTGCACCGAGGGTATCCATTGATCTGTGGAACCCGAAACTCCTGCCTCTATCTTCAGGGGTGGATGAGTCAGCAATGAGGGCATCCCTCGGTGAGGTTCTGATACCCTTCCCGACCCGGTCGGCAAACCTTGCAAAAAGTACATGAAACCATTTAGAAGCAAGACCTATGGTGGGTTTTGCAATAGCAGAAAGGCCATAACCAATTAATACGAGGGATTTTCTTTTCTTTATTTTGTCTGAAATATATCCTGAAACGGTCTTGAGCAAACTTGCTGTGGCTTCTGCAATTCCCTCTATGGTTCCAAGGGCAGTGGCACCGGCGCCTATAACCTGAGAAAGGAAAAGTGGAAGCAAGGGATAGATCATTTCGCTGGAGATATCAGTAAACAGGCTTGTAAGCCCCATCGCAACAACATTTTTACTTAACTTTTTCCCCTTTTTCTCGGTCATGTGATTATTATAAACGGTTAGATGTGGAAACAAATAGTTAAGTAGCTGGGAAAATTTGATACTGGACCCTATAGATTCTATCCGGTTGCCTTGAAGATTACCTTTTTGGTAGTAAATTCCTTAGTACTGAGAATATTGAAGTATTTGGGCCTTTTCTTTCCCATTGGACGCAGAATTGGTGTTATAATAAATTTTGAAAGACTAATGCAAGGAGGTTGAGCTTGATTAAAAGCGTTTTTAAGAATCTGTGTCCCAATTGTGGTGGAGATATATCTGCAGAAAGGCTTTATAAGGGTCTTCTTTGTGAAAAATGTCTGCCTACGGAAATAGAAGGGGATATATGTGGAGCCCTTAAGTTTGGTAAAGTGAAAGTCCTTTGCGATATCAGAGAGGAAGTCGAAAATTGGAAGAGGTTTTTTAAAGAATGTATCGGTTCTGAGCCGTGGAGTCTGCAAACTACATGGGCAATGAGGTTTTTCTTAGACAGGTCCTTTGCACTATTGGCTCCAACGGGTGTGGGTAAGACATCCTTCGGGCTTTCCTTAGCTGCTTATCTTGCGCGGAAGGGTAAAAAATCTTACATCATCCTCCCAACGCGCCTTCTGGTTTATCAGACTGTGAAGAAGCTTGAGGACTTCGGAGTTGAAGAGGATAAGATGCTCTTTTTCGGCGAAGAGGATAAAAAAGAAGAAAGGGAGGCAAAGTTAAACCGCTTAAGAGATGGGGGGTTTTTAATTCTTGTAACGACTTCTATGTTCCTTTATAAACATTATCAAGAAATACCGAGAAACTTTGCCTTCCTCTTTGTAGATGATGTGGATTCCTTTCTGAAGACTGCTAAAAATATAGATAAAGCTTTGCTACTCCTTGGATTTTTTGAAAGCGACATCAATCTTGCGATGGAAGTCATAAGGTTGCAATCGAAATTGTATAAAACTCAGGAAGATTGGGAGAGGATAAATGCTTTGACTGAGAAATTGAGAGAAATTGAAGGGAAGAGGCGGAAGGGTGTTCTCATTGTTTCTTCCGCGACCTCTAATCCTAAGTCTAATAGAATCAAGCTTTTTAGGGAACTTCTTGGTTTTGAAGTGGGCACTCCCACCTTTTACCTCAGAAATGTGATTGATGCCCACACCGATTTTGATAAAATTGAACTGCCAGAGTTGATTAGAAAGCTGGGAAAGGGTGGACTTGTTTTTGTCCCCTCGGATAGGAAAAAGGAGTATGTTGACGAAGTTAAATTTTATTTAGAAGAAAGGGGAATTTTAAGTGCTACCTACGAGGAGATCGACGAAGAGGTGCTGAGGAAGTTTGAAAGAGGAGAAATAGAAGTCTTGATTGGTATCTCTTCTTACAGAAATGTCCTGGCTCGTGGAGTTGACTTGCCCTACGCTATTCGTTATGCCATTTTTTACGGAGTTCCCAAAATCGTTCTTTCCCTTAAATTTGAAGAAAATTTGAGCCACTTGATATGGGCCCTTAGCTCTTTAAGAACCTTCATTATAAAGAAGTTCCCTGCCTACACGGCAAAGATAGATGGCTGGATAGTTCAACTTAAAAAGTATCAGTTTGTAACGGAAGATGTTTTGAAGTCCAATCCTGCGATTAAAGAGAAAATTGATAAACTGAGGGCGGAGATCGGAGGCTTTCTTAACTCGGAGGAGGTTGTAAACCTCTTAAAAGGATCGACGGAAGTCACCCTCAAAAAGGATGAAGAGGGATACAAGATGGTGATTTCCGATGTTACTGGATATTTGCAAGCCAGCGGTCGTACTTCTCGTATGTACGGCGGTGGTCTTACAAAGGGTCTTTGTGTATTGTTAGTTGATGATCTTAGGGCTTTTAACCATCTTCAAAAGAGGGTAAGGTGGTTCAGCGAAGATATTAGTTTTGTTCCCTTTGAGAATGTGGATTTGGAGAAGGTCCTTGAGGAGATTGATGTAGATAGAGAAAAGGTAAAACAGTTCGTGAAAGGCAAACTGGTATTGAAAGAGAACGAGGATATCTTGAAGCCCGTCCTGATTATTGTTGAGTCACCTAATAAGGCACGCACTATAGCAAATTTCTTCGGAAAACCGATACGGAGAAAAATTTTCAATCACGATATATTAGAGACTTCTCTCGATGACAAATATCTTATGATAACTGCGTCCCTTGGACATATTCTGGATTTAAACGAGCAGGAAGGCTACTATGGGGTTTATGTAGATCGGGAAATAAAGCCTGTTTACGAGCCGATCGAAGGTAAAGAGGAGATCATAAATAGTATAAGGTCTGCTTCTCTTGAAAGCTTCGAAGTCTATGTGGCAACGGACCCCGATACCGAAGGTGAGAAGATCGGATGGGACTTAAAATTACTCTTGGAACCTTATGTTAAAAATATAAAAAGGATGGAATTCCATGAAGTTACAAAAAAGGCCATTGTAAATGCAATAAGAAATCCGAGGGATTTTGATGAAAACTTAGTCAAGGCTCAGATTGTGCGTCGAGTCGCTGATAGGTGGGTGGGTTTTGAGTATTCACAACTTTTACAAAAGGCCTTTGGGAAGAGCAACCTTTCGGCGGGTAGGGTTCAGACTCCAGTCCTTGGCTGGATTATTGAAAGGGAAGAACTGACTAAACAAAAGATTTATCGCGTAAGCATAGAATTACAGAGAGGCGATAGGAAATTCTCCTTAGATGTGGATTTTGATAACGAGACAGAGGCGAAGGAATTTTTCCAGAAACTCGATGTCATTGAGGTGAAGGTTAAAGAAGTAAAGGAGGAGATTAGAAATCCATTACCGCCCTATAGAACTGACACGATGCTCAAGGATGCCAGTGACAGATTTAGGTTTTCTTTACCTAAGACGATGGACCTCGCCCAGGACCTCTTTGAACTTGGCTACATTACCTATCACAGGACAGATTCTACGAGGGTTTCTGATGTGGGAATGGGAGTTGCAAGGGAGTTTATCGAAGAGACTTTTGGAAAGGAGTTTTTCCACCCCAGGAGCTGGGGAGAGGGTGGTGCTCATGAATGCATAAGACCTACAAAGGCAATTGAAGCGGAGGATTTGAGGTCTTTAATTCTCAGTGGACAATATGAGACGCTCAGTTGGGATCATTTGAAACTCTATGAGCTTATTTTTGACCGGTTCATCGCTTCCCAAATGAAACCTGTTAAGGTTAAGGTGAAAGTGGTTGAGGTAAAGGCTATAAACAAGAGTTTTGAGAAAGTGCTTATTACCGATATAATTGAGAACGGTTGGAATATGGTTGTGCCTCTGGAACTTCATCCTGATCTCGAAGGTAGAATAGATGTGAGGAATGTTAAAAAGATGAAAATTTTGCCTAAGGCTTATCCTTTTACCCATGGAGAGCTGGTCTTCAGGATGAAAGAGCGGGGTATAGGAAGGCCATCGACCTACGCAACGATCATCGCAAAACTTATTGAAAGGCAGTATGTGGTGGAAAGGAGGGGATACCTCTTCCCGACGCCCATGGGCAAAAAGGTTTATCACTACCTGAATAACCTGGAGAGGGTAAAAAAGTTCCTTTCTGAAGAGTTCACAAAGGTTCTGGAAGAGCTTATGGATAAAGTGGAAGTAGGAGAAAAGGATTACCAGGAGATTTTGTTTGACCTGTACAGGGAAATAAGAAATAGAAGGGCGTAGAAATTCGCGTAGTTAAGTATCTACTTTCAGCCCATGCGAGATAAGTTTGCAATGTCGCTGAAAGTTTCGATCCAGTTGATTTAATCAGATTCTCTTAAGGTTTGTTTTTTATAGGCATGAGAACGCCCATTTTTATAGAGTTTCTCTATAACTTCATTGAGCAATTCTAATTGTTCAAATATTCTTGTTTTCGGTTCCTATCGTCGGGGTTATCTTTCGCCATCCTTAATCTATTTACCTGTTGGCAGTTATTTCAGAGATCTGATTCGTTTCTCGGCTTCTTCTGGCGTGATCTCTCCACGCTCGAGTTGCTCTAAGATTTCTGTTATTTTGTCCTTGGGGAAGGCGGGTTCTATTCCAATTTTTTTCAAAAATTCTTCAAACCTCTGCCGCGCTGTTGGATAGGAGATTTTAAGAATCTTTGCAACTTCTGAAAGGTTCCCACGGGTTTTCAAGAACAGATAGAGCATTTCGAGGTCCCTGTCCTCAAGGTCGCAGAACATCGGGATTTCGAAGTTTCCTTCGACCTTAGCTTTGCAGGATGGACATTCAAGGGTCTTTATTACCGGTTTAGCCCCGCATCCGGGACATCTTGTTGGTAGTTTTGCCATGGTTATTTCAGTCTCTTTATTTTCTTTTCTGCTTCTTCAGGAGTTATCTTTCCAGCCTCGAGGTCTTTAAGCACGTTCTCAACCTTCTTCCTTATGTCCCGGCGAGACTTCCTGAAGAAAGGGCGAAGGAGAAAGAGGAGTCCGAGAAAAACGAGAATCCAGGGCCAATCCCTGCTCCAGTTTATATAAGGTAGGAGGTTCATATTCCCGAGCCAGATCAATAGTCCTAACGCGATAAAGAAGATTCCCCACTTAAGTCCACCACGGATCTTTGTTGAAGCCATTATTAGAACAAAAAAGGCCACAATGACTAAAATCAAAAGAATGCTGATAAGTTCCATTATTCTTCCTCCTTCTCGTCCAGTTTACGACTTTCTCTCCTGTATCGTATGTGAAATCTGTCTTTTCCCTCTAAATACGACACTAAAGATAAAATTCCAAGGATTACGAGGATAAGGGGCCAGTCCCTCCGCCACACCCAGTGATATATGCCCATTTTATTGAGCCATATAAGTAGCCCAATGATTATAAGGAGAATGCCACCACTCACCATTTTTACCTCCTGAAACCTTTAAAACCCCATTGTTTTACTCAACAGTTATTTTAACAACATCCCCATCTTCACTTATAATGTCAACGATGGTGCCATTTGCACCTTCCTGGACTGCTGTTATAAGTTGATTAAGATCTATTTCATTCTCGTCCAGAACAGCCTTTGCATCCTTTGGAATAAAACTGGAGAGGATTTTAATTAGACCTAAGGGTACAACTATGTTTATTTTGTTGCCATCAGAACTCTGGATATATATTCTGATAAACTTTTCCGTTTTAGGTGTTGTTAGAACTTCTCCCATCGCATCGAGGAGTTTCGCTGCCTGTTCGGCGTTTATTTTCCCTTCTTCTACCATTTTTAGCACCCTATAAACTTCTTCTTTCATTTTTACTCCTCCTCAAATTCGAGGGTGAAATCTCCCCCCATTATTTTTACTTCTGCCTCTCTGAAATTTTCGTCTCCAAAAATGTAGTATTCTCCAGATTTTTTCATTTCCGAAGGTAGTTCCACATCGCCTCCAAGGGCTTTAACCTTCATTTTAAGGGGTTTCTTTTCAGTCTTAATTTCAACATCTCCCCCCATTACCTTGCAGGTCAGTCTCTTAAAATCGATTTTGCCGCTAACATCTCCGCCTTTTATATCTATATTGACTTCGGGGTAGAAGCCTTTAATAATAACATCCCCTCCCAGAACTGAGAGGTTTATTTTCACATTCTGTGGAACTTTCAATGTGCCTTCGTTTACAATGCTCAGATCTAATTGGTTTTCATCAATTCTGTGCTTACCCTCAAAGGAGGCAGTTATTTTCTCATCTTCCGCAGGTTCAATTTCCAGATCACCGCCTAAAACCTTTATGTTGAGCTCTTTTATGTTTTCAAAGGTTTCTGAATGGAATTTTTCGTGGGTAAGAGCAATTTCCAGAGCTGATCCAATGGATGTTCTAACCGTTTCGCCAACGCCTGTAAAGACCTCATCGAGCACCTCGGAGACGATTCCTAAACCTGCTACCTTTCTTTCGCTCTTCTCTGTTTCCTTTTTCGATTGTTCCTTTGTCGCTTCAGCTTCTTTTATTGCCCTAATCAGCCTTTCGGCCTCTTCCGGGCTGATCTTCCCTTGTTCTAAGAGGTCCAGCACCTTTTTGATGGCTTCTTCCATTTTCCACCTCCGATAGTTTAAAAAATATAAATTAATTTTTAAGTTTTGTCAAGTATGTTTTTAGTTTTATAAAGTCAATAGTTTAAATCCTCAAAGTGGGCTTAAAAAGGCTAAAGTCTTGTGTAGAGTTGGCTAACTTTAGAAGGCGAGAGGAGGAAGAGAGTTTTTATTGAAATAGCTCGGTGTTCCTCAAAATTAATCTACTCGAAATGGAATTGTTTCATGAAAAATAAAACGGCGACCAAATTGCATTCTTTATTCGGTAAACGAGGGGCAATACAGTGTGGTCTTAGCAAAGAAAGGTGGTTGGGGAAAACAGAAAAAGGTAAAAGGGCAAAGAGGTATGAGATAGACACACCTTTAAACAGGGTTTTAAGAGCAGAAAGTGTGAGTGAAAAATTAAAAAGGAGGTTTGTGGGAGTTAAGTATAACATAAAGATAGCAACATCAAGACACAAACTATAATCAAATTGCAAATGGAGCCTGATAGTGCTTACAACAAGAAAAGGGGCTCGAATGGGCATCAGAACTACAATAAAAAATAGTTCGAGTAGACCTAATTCTGAGGAAGTACGAATTACGGCGATATTGGGAAGAATAAAGGGTGGAAAACATAAATAGAGGATGTTTCTGATATCGAATATCGGCTTTTTTAGGTTTTTCAGATTTACGGGCTTGATTGAGAGATCGTGCTTTTTGTTATGCCTTTTTAAGTTGTGATTCAAAATATGCTCCTGCGAGGGAGCAGAGTATCGGGCACTACGAGAGAACACTTTAAAGTGTAGTAGGTGAATCAGTTTTTTAAGGATTATTTTGCAGAAGGGAATTCAACTCCTGGCATAAAAGGTGCTGTAAGCATTTTTTATCGAGCAATGTCGGGAAATTTTGCTTAGATTTGCAGAGTTTTTTATTCCCCTGCCTTTATTTCTCTTTCCAGAATTTCCAGCATTTTTCTTGCAATGGGACTAAGTTCCTTCACTTCTTTAATTGCTATGTAATTTTGCTCGAAACCCTCACTGTGAAGTTTCCAGGCTTTTGCCCATATATCTTCTATTGATTCGTCGATTTTGTAAAGTGGATCGTGAGAGAGCCTGTAGGCGGAAGCGTTTAAGTGATAAACACTCCAGAATTTAACCTTTTTGGCCTCTTCATATTCAGGTAATCCTTTAATCTCTGCAAGAATTTTGATGGCCGTGGAAACGATAACATAAATCTTTTCACACGCCCAACGGGCATTTCCCGCCAAAAGGTAGTCTTCTAATTGTCTCTCTTCCTCTTTAAGCCGCTGGAGAAGGAAATCTTTGGACATATGAATAAATTTTGATATAGGGGAAAGGTATGTTCAACATGCCGGAGGCTACTTGGTAATTCGAAAGTCTATATTTTGATGGTTGGGCTTAAAGCGAATTAGGGAGAGGAAATTAGAAATTTTGAGGTCAACTTTTTAAGAGAAGACTTACCCCTTTTTCTTATACCAGCTTTAAAATTTAGGTGTGGTTTGAATTCCTCATAGGAAGGCTTGATGTCTCAAAAAATTTTGAGAAGACGTATTTTAAGGATATTTCGTGTTGCACAGTGGGCACAAGGCAAAACTTGTTGTGAAATTGGATTTTTGTCTAAGTAGGAATATTTAACTCGAGGCTAAGATGTTAAGGACTTTTTCATTTTTTGGTATCGGATTCAAATTTTAATTCGATTCCCGTTTTGCGTGCGATTATGGGAAGTTTTTCTGTGATATCTTCGTAATAAACTTCGAACACTGTATTTGATTTGCAACTGCGACAAAGATTGCATAAATATTTCATGTTATCAGCTCCTTTCCAGAGGAAAAAAAGCAAGTATCCAAAATCTTCGCCAAATTTTTGGCTGTATATCTTTTTTAACTCAGCGGATGCTTTTCCTAAGAGATAAGTATTCCATCCCCCGGCTGATATCGCTTCTTTATAGGCTTCAACATTTTCCTTTTCGGCAAGTACTTTAATAATACTTTCAACAACAGAATAGAGTTTTTCACAGGATTGCAGCATATCGCCCTTTTCTTTGAATTCTTTGGCTTCTTTGAGCCATTTTTCTAAATTTTTTAAAAAAGTACGCTTAACCATGTTAGTATTAGTCTAAAGGAACATTGTATTTTCCAGCATATTATCCACTTGCTTTTTCATGGTTCAATTTTTAACTTGATGCCTGCTTTGAGGGCAATTTTAGGAAGGTTTTCCAGGATAAATTTGTAACTCTCTTCAAAATCTTCTATTGAAATACAGTTAGCATGAAAACCTTCTCTATATAAGGAAAGAGCTGTCTTCCAAATAAGCCAAATTAAATACTTAAAATTTTTATCTTTACCGTATTTCTTATTTAACTCCGCAGCTGCTTTTCCTAAAAGATAAGTACTCCATCCTCCACCTGATATGGCCTCCTGGTAAGCTTCTACATTTTCCTTTTCAGCGAGTATTTTAATAAGACTTTCTACAACTGAGTAAAGTTTTTCGCAGGATTGCTGAATATCACCTTTTTCTTTGAATTCTTTGGCTTCTTTGAGTGTTTTTTCTAAAAGTTGAGGTAATAAAAGTTCGTCCATACTAAAATTGTAGCACATTAGAGCTCTACTTTCAAGCTTTATCAACTTAATAAGATTTGGTAAGTTTGCGATTGGTTTTATCTTTGATTATAGTTCAACCAATAACACTATGTTTCAATTCCTCATAAGAAGGCTCGCAACCACTGGCATTTATTAATGGTTGTATCTTTCCTAATAGCCTGTCTTATTTTCCCCAGATATTAGCAATTGAACGGTAAATGGAATAATAACGGATAATGGGTACAAAAGGCAATAACGGTTAAATAGGATAGGTGGTAATGTGCATAGCGGTGATAACGGGTATAGTAATAAAGTGGAAATGGGTATAGTAGCTACTACGGGAATGGTGTTAGAAGGCGGTTTAAAATAGGGATATGGATATTGGAGTTGTAAGGGAAAGAAGATGGGGTGGAAGTTGTTGGAGAGAGATGTTGAAGAGTGTTGGAAAGATTAGGGATTTCAAAGTCTTAGAGAAAATGGAGTACCTGTAGTATGAAGGTTAATAGAAAGGAAAAAGTAAGAGGGAAGTATAGAAGGAAAATCTTAGGCAATTCATCCAATTTACTTTATGGCTACGTTACAACCAAACTTTTGTACGGAGGCAAAATTATGGATATTAGAGTAATTAATGCCCTATATGTATTAAGGTAATGGGACTTTTTGCTACCTAAGGCCATCGCAGAATGGATAGAAGATAGGTTTGCTCCGCTTGATAAACCTTATCATCCTGAAGATTTCAAAGATTTAATAACCCCCGACCGGCTTTGTTTTAGAGTTAGCGTAAAATAGTACACTGGATATGTATACTTTGAAAGATGAGTTATTTTAATGGGAATTTAATTCAAGTTTGATATAGTTGATTATAAGACAGACTGCAGGATCCAGAAAAAGGAAGATGAGTTTAAAAGGGAACTCGCTTAGCCCCGGAAGAATTGGCTCATATATTACTTCCCGTTACAATTTAAAACTTTATAAAGGTTGTTTTAGAGGAATTCCGTTAAAAAAACCTTCATCCGATAATCGATGAACATACATTAATTGACATTTGGTTTTTGGGAAGCCATGTACTGAAAAAGGAAAGGGTTGATTTGATGTTAGAACTTCTTAAATTTGGAAACAATGCAATGAAAATAATTGAAACACTTGCGATGCTGTATATTTTTTCGTAAACAGGTTAGAACATAGAATAACCCCAACCCTTAAATTTCAAGCACCATCAATACGCCGATTGGGAAATCTTTGCACAGTTTTGGGAAGTTAGAATGGAAGTGAAATTGTTTTTAACAACGATTCAGTGAGCGTAGATCCCAATACCTATAGTGGAAAGAAGAGGTAAGTTAAAGTTGAGATGAGTTATTTAAAACTCTTCAAAATCCGCTGCTTCTCTATAGTTCCCCTTGTAAAATCTTCATTAAGTTCTTTTAAGTCAAGATCCATGCTCCAACAGGTGGAAGCATTTTGGAGCCATAAATATCTGCGTAAGAATCCTATGAAACCTCTGTACTTTCAAATCCATAATACTCTTTCAAGGTCATTAGCCTTGTTGAGGGGGTTAAATGTTGTACCGGAGGTATATTCATTATTTTCAATTCCTCATAGGGTATATACTTGACAATTCAAATTTTTGTATTATATATATAGCGCGCCTGAATAAAAGGAGGTGTAAACATGGGGATCAGGTACATATATGATAAGTATGGTAACCTAAAAGCAGTGGTAAATGAAGATGACCACACTGCAACAGTAATCGATGTCCACAAAGGTGTGGTGGGTAATGTCATAAAAGGAAAAGATGGACTCAGAGCGATGGCTTACTCATTTAAAAAAGGTATAGTTGGGTACGCTGATAACGACGATGATGCCATTGCACTACTTCTTAATGATGACGACGATGATTGAAAACGAAAATGATTATCTACGACTACAAACGAAAAGGAAGAAAAACAAACTCTGTGAGTGAACCAATGAAATACAAAATGGTGAACAATTTGAAGGAGGTGGTAAACAGGCTAATAGAAAATAGCTTTGAGCCAATTGAAGCTAAGTTTTACAAGAAGACTTTTAGAAAGTTTTCAAGGATCAAGGTTTTGCTTACAGTCGTAGGTAGGGTTGGCTTATTTATGTCCACAAGGTCAAAATATATCCCTCTAAGAGTTCAGGAAGGGATATAGAAGTGTTTCAATTCTTCGTAGAAAGGCCTGCGGTGCTTTCCACATCTTTGATTTTTCAGCGCATAAATTCACGGCTTCATTTCCTTATTGAAATGCTCGCAGCGCTGTCTTGGTAATGTTATTTTGTTGTAAGCCCTGTTAGGCTCGCTTTGGAGCATGATTATCGATTGTGTTAAATTAACTATTTTTATGTTATCCCTCAATCTCATAAGCCTCTTTATTACTTTTTCACTTACACCTTCTGCTCTTAAAACCCTGTTTAAAGGCGTGTCTATCTCGTGCCTCTTTGCCTTTTTACTTTTTTCTGTTTTCCCAAACTACCTTCCTTTGCTAAGATCACACTGTATTGCTCCTTTTTTACTGAATAAAGAATGAAATGCGGCTGTTATTTTAATCATTTTGTTATTTTTGATGAGTTAATTTCGGTTTTAGCTAAACTCCTCTATAATACGAGAAACTTGACTTTCCACGTTTTTTCCTTAATAATATATACACTTCAGTTGATTACAAGATGTAAGTGGATGAAGATCAAACAGCGTCTACTAACCTCTAAAATAGGCTTAAATAATCAAGACGCGGTTTTCTTTAGAGAGCTTTGGCGAAGGTAAATTGGCATTGGTGACCTTTCATTACTTCTCGTCCGAGGCCGAGGTTCTCCCTCCCGTTAAGGTTTTATCCCCATAACTGCCTTTGCAAGTGGAAAGAAAGTTAAACAGGCCTGTGGTATTTTGTGGGCTTGGTTTTTGGAAAAATTTTTGGGGGATTAGTTAAAAGGTTTTAGGTTGTGAAAATTAAGAAAGTTAGTGGAAATTTTTTAAAAAGGAGAGGGGGTAAATGACAGATAATAGGGTAAATATAAATCTAAAAAATATAAAAGATGTGGTCCCATTAGATCCCCAATGTCTATACAACGAACCTTCTAAGCCGATTTTTAACATTTATCTAGTGAGAGTGGGGAGACTTTATATGATGAGTCACAAGGGAAGTAAGCAGGGGTTTTCGTGGCTTTCATGGTTGTTTTACATTTATGGTTCTCGGCTTGCCTCTATCTGGAAGAAAAGCCACCCGGAAGGCGATTCTTTTGTGTTGGATATAGATGAAGAATTGGAAGAAGAGGAGGCAAAACCTTGTATCGATAAACTGAAAAAACTTAGTTTGATTTTACCTGAAGATCCTGAAGTGAGATACATGCTTGCCAGTTTTATTCATTATGAGAGTGCTTTCCCTGATTTAGCAATCGAGGAATATCGGAGAGTTTTAGAAGCCAATCCCATAGATTTAAGAGCCCGTTATAGACTTGCTCTTTTGCTTAAAGACCTGTTGCGTTTAGAGGAGGCCTTGGAGGAATTCAATAATATCTTAAAAATTGACCCAAATTTCGAAGGGGCAAGGTATTATTCTCAAGTGATTTCCGATATTATAAGTCACGGAGGGCAGGATTTGATAATTGCTGGAATGAAAAGCTCACGGGATTTGGTAATTTACATTTATGATTTAATTTATATGATGCGTGCACTTCATTTATTTTACTTGGCAGATAAGTTTTATCGGAGGTGGCTTGACCTGAATGATGTTTTCCACTCTCAGCCTAAAGAATCGGAACTAGTCGAGAAATTAAGGAACCATATAAAAAGCACCAAAGTCGCGGGACTTAAGAGGGATGAAATGATTAGATACCTTATGGGTGAGATGTCCTTAGAGAGATTAAATGGCGACGAGGCTCGTGGGTTCTGGGAATGGATTGAAGGGTCCGATGAGATTAAAAAGAAAGTTGGTTTTATGTTTGTGAATGCGGGATACACAGATCGTGCCAAAAAGATATTCCAAGAAATCTTAAAAAAGAAGGAAGATGACGAGTTTTCTAAGAAAGCTTTAAGGATTTTAGAGACGGTGGATGAGGTTTATAAAAAAGCTTCTGAAGTTGTGAGTTCGCTTACAAAATTTATAAAAGATGATGGATATGACGAAGATGATAGTTACCAGCGTTTGCGTAATTCACCAAGTAGCTCCTTTAGCGAAAAACAAGACAATGAAACCTTTGAACAGACAAGTAGAGATAAACTTGAGGAAGAGATCGAAAGATACCTGGAAAAAATTAAGGCTGGCCTTGCTGATGCTGAAACCTATTGTGAGTTAGGTGAGTTATACCTAAAACTTGGAGAGAGTAAAAAGGCAATTGATGCCTTTGAGGATGCTCTTAAGTTAAACCCCGAGTTGCCAAGAGCACTTTTAGGGTTGGCAAGGGCGAAATTTAGAGGTGGTTTTAGCGGCGGAGAAGAGATAGTTTTTAAATTGTTGGAAGTTGATCCCCAAAATGTCAAAAATTACTTAGAAGCGATAGCTTCTGACCGTAAGTATCCAGGGGATGAAGTTTTATTAAAAGCTTTTGAGATAGACCCTGAACATACGGGTGATTATGTAAAAATGTTTTTCTTCGAAGGGCGCTTTGTTGGTGGTGATAAGGTTTTGATGAGGGCAATGGAGTTGGATAACGAGCACATCATGGAATACCTGAAATTATGTTCAGAAAACAGATATTATCCCGGTGACAATGTTTTGCTGAAAGCTATAGAACTTAATCCGTCTCAGGAGATTAATTTTATAAAACTCTTTAATTTTGATGGCGAATTCCCTGGGGGTAGGGAGGTCTTGGGGCACGCATTAGCGCGGGATTATAAAGATGCGGAACTTTTTTATCTCTACGCTAAAACCTTTAAGGTTAGCAGGCACTATAGTAGCAATGCTTTTGGTCTTATCGCACCTAATTCTTTTAAAGACATTGAGACAAGGGTAGAGTACCTGAAGAAAGCAGTTGACTATGATCCTGACTTTTTAGATGCGTGGGTAATTTTGGCAAGGGACCTATTTGATTTGATGTGGTATAAGGGGCTTGACAACCAGGACGAAGTTATAAGAGCTTGGAGAGAGGTTTTAAGGTTAAACCCTGATTTTGCAGTGGCTCATAGATATTTGGCAGAGGTTTATTGGTACACTTTAAGGTTTGACGATGCGTTGAGGGAGTTCGAAGAGATGGAGAGGCTTCGGCCTGATGATATTTTCAACACTTTGCTCTATGGGAATTTTTTGCAGTATCTTGGGAAGTTTGAGGAAGCTGAGAAAAAATACGAAAAACTTACAGGTTTGTCATTCTATTATCTCGCTTACTTGTACCATTACCTTGGCCGGTATGACGAAGCTGAGGTCGAATACTTTAAAGCTCTTAAATATCTGGGTTTTAAGTGGCTTGACTATACGGACATTGAATTATTACTCGCATTACTAATGTTCCAATTGGAGAGGTACGATGATATCTTGATTTTGTTTTCAACCCAGCTTATGTCGCTTGGCCGTCGGGATTTAAGGCCGGAGTATGCCTTCTTTATGTCAAAGTTGATGGAAAAAGTAAAGTGTTATGAAGTGGCTGAAGTTATGCTTTATGAAGTTGAAAAGAAAGACCCAGAGTATTTAAGATGGAGTGACTCTTTAGCCAATTTTAAAATAAAGTCTTATGACTTTATGAAGTTACACCCGCGCATTCTATCAGTATCGGGAAGGATTGAATTCACTAGATCTAAGCCGGCTTTCCAGGAAAAAATTAACTTTGTTGAGATTTTAGATGAGGCACTTAAGTATTTGGAGAGAATTAAGCGTAATTCCGATGATGTTCTTGCTCATTACGGTTTAGCGTTGCTATGTGAAAAGGTAGGGAATTTTGAGGGGGCTGAGAGAGAGTTGAAGGAAGTTTTGAAAATTAGACCCGATTTTACCCAAGCCCAGGAGAAGCTGGAATATTTAGAGAAACGAAGAAGCGGGGGGATTGAGAATTAAATGAATTAGGGCTTTTGGTGGGTTGGGTTTGTTTGAGGAATGGGGTCGAAGGCTACGGGGAGGGTTTTGATAACGACTTAATGGAAGTTGAATAATGATTAAACCTTTAATTTCAGTGAACACTGAACCCTTGACAAAACATAATTTTCGACTTACAGATGTTGCAAGCCTTCCTATGAGGGGTTGAAACCATGGGGTAAAAGTGATGGATAAAAATAGTAGAACTGCCCTTGAAAGGGGACCGGATTATCCTATGGTGGTAGTGTTGAACAAGATATAGAAGATTGGATTAAAGAAATGGTAGAAATGATATATAACAAGATATCTACAAGTGAAAAACTGAGAAGAAAACTTGTCGGATCGTACCTCCCAACGACTTCTTTTCCGAACTCTTTGAGTTAACTTATGAATAGAGTTATAGATGTTCTAAATGAAACGTCTGGTGGGTTGTATGAGGCGAATGGCTAAGGGAAGATGGACTTTTTAATTGATTCAAAAAGTGTGAAGGAATAGATATCAAGGGGGGCCTCAAGGGGCACCCCTTTCGAAAATTTAATAAACAGGAGGTAAGATTATGGAGATTTGGGATGTCAAAGTAATCAATGCCCTACTTGCGCTACGTAGAATACTCGATACCGAACCTTTTAAGAGTTTTTTTAAGACTCACGAATATGTAGCTACTCAAAAGGTGATGGGTGGATTTTTAATTCCAGAGCCCATTGCAAAATGGTTAGAAAGCGATAGTTTTTTGATTAATGAACCCATTCCCTCCGAAGCCTTCAAAAATTTAAGAACTTCCGACCGCCTTGGCTTTAGAGTTTCTATATACTACGAGTATATTTTTACTGATGATGAAGAAGAAGATGATGATGATTTTACTACTGATGGTGCGCTTAGTTTTAAGGGAATTTATTTCAGACCTGGAAGGAAGTATGAAGAATGGAGGTACGTTAATATACTAGAGAAGTACTTTGTTGTTGAGGTCAATCTGGATGCCCTGGTAACCAAAAACTTATTAGATCACATCAAAGCTCAATACCTCTCTGTTATGAAGAAGCTAACTAAAAACAAAGCGGTACATCCCCATATTGAACAACCTACTTACAATTACGTAATTTTGAAGAAGTACAAAAGGGGTAGAATTAGGAGAAATACCGAGGTTCTAACCGAAGTAGAATGGGCCCACATATTACTCCCCGTCACAATTTACAATTTTGTAAAGGTTATTCTTGATGGAGTTTTAATTGGTAAAACCACCGATCCCTTAATTCATAGTGAGGAAATGTGTTTCGATTGGGTTATTAAAAATCCGGTATTTAAAGATGTGATTATTGACTTGAAATCAAAACTTCTTGAGTTTGGAAACGATGTAATGGAAATAATTCAGGCCCTTGCTTCACTGTAACTTTTGTTTTAAACGAGGTAGAACATAGAATAACCCTAAATTTCAAGCTCCATCGATACGCCGATTGGGAAATATTTGCAAAGTCTGGGGAAGTTAGAATGGAAGTGAAATTGTTATTAACAGCGATTCAGTGAGCGTAGGACCCTAATACTTATAGTGTAAAGAAGTGGAAGCTTCATGGAGCCATAAATATCTGCGTGAGAATGGTATGAAACCTCAATACTTTCAAATCCATAATATTCTTTCAAGATCATTAGCCTTGTTGAGGGGTTTAAATGTTGTACCTGAGGTATATTCATTATTTTCAATTCCTCATAGGGTATATACTTGACAATTCAAATTTTTGTGTTATATATATAGGGCATCTAAATAAAAAGGAGGTGTAACAATGGGGATCAGGTACATATATGATAAGTATGGTAACCCAAAAGCACTGATAGATGAAGATGACCGCACCGCAACAGTAATAGACGTCCACAAAGGTGCGATAGGCACTGTTATAAAAGGAAGAGATGGGCTCAGAGCGATGGCTTACTCATTTAAAAAGGGTATAGTTGGGTACGCTGATAATGACGATGATGCCATTGCACTACTTCTTAATGATGATGACGATTGAAAACGAAAATGATTATCTACGACTACAAACGAAAGGGAAGAAAAACAAACTCCAAGAGTGAGCCAATGAAATATAAAATGGTAAACAAGTTGAAGGAGGTGGTAAACAGGCTAATAGAAAATAGCTTTGAGCCGATTGAAGTTAAGTTTTACAAGAAGACTTTTAGAAAGTTTTCAAGAATCATGGTTTCGCTTATAGTCTCGGATATGGTTAGCTTATTTATGTCCACAAGGTCAAAATATATCCCTCGAAGAGTTCAGAAAGGGATATAGAAAGTGTTTCAATTTTTCATAGAAAGGTTTGGGGTGTTTTCCAAATCCTTATTTTCAGCGCATAAATATCATGGCTTCATTTCCTTATTGAAATGCTCGTAGCGCTGACTTAGTAATTTTATGCGGTTTAGTTTTAAAGAGTTGTTTCAATTCCTCATAGGAAGGTTTGCAACACATAATAAAAAATTAAAAAAGGAGGTTTAAAAAAATGGCAGTTTTTACATTGAGTGAAACCAAGGAAGCCATAAAAAAACTCTACCCATTGAGGATACCCATTCTCCTCAATGGGGCAACCGGTGTTGGTAAGACTGCAATCGTTAAAGAGGTGGCTGAAGAACTTGGACTTCCCTTGATTGATATTTGGCTTGCACAGGAAACTCCTGAGAGTATTGGCAAGATTCCGGAAAGTCATGATTTTTCCCCGGTTTTTGAGAGTGGCGCTGTGTTTTTCTTCGAACATCTTAACCGTTCTACCCCATGGGTTAGGCAGGCTGTCATGAGTGTGTTCTCTGAGAGGACCCTTGGTGGAGAAAAGCTCCACCCGGATACGTTAGTAATCGGTGCCGTCAATACCGGTGAGGATTATACGGATACTGATGATTTGGAGGAGGCTTTACTCGCAGAATTTGCTATAATCAATGTGGTCCCAGATATTGACGAAGTGACAAACTATTTATCAGAAATAACCCCGGAAACAACTGCCTTTTGGGCTGCTATAACTATGGAAATTAGGGATGATTTTTATGAAGCGAACCGGTTTAGTCAACTTAATCCTGCCAAAACATCAAAGAACCTCGAGTTTGCGCTTGAAGTTATTAAAATGTATTACAATGACCCGTTTTTAAGAAAACTACTATACACAGTAATTTCCTCAGATGTTGCGGATAAACTACTTACCCGTCTAGACTTCTCACACATTAAATCACTTGTTAATAGTATTCTCGCTGGTCAAGATGTGGAGGTAGAAGACTCAAAGGTTCCGGTGATTCTGGCGGTTATAGCTTCTATGCAACTTAGTGACAATGAGTTTTCTAATGCTATTAAGTTTGCTAAGAAATTTTATGAGGAATTAGGAATCGAGGACGGTATTATTGGCTTCCTTTTTAACCTTGCCAGAAGGAACCGGGAACTTTTTATTAGGAATATAACATACATTAAGAATGAGTTCCCGAATTTAAAGGATGAGTTGAGTTTATAAGGAGGTAAAAGCAATGAGACAATTTTGGGAAGAAAAGCCCCTCGAAGAGGTAAAAAAGGAAACCCTTGCGTTTATCTCAACAATGAAAAGGCTTATGATAGATCTTGAGAAGATGGACTTCTATACCTTCTTTTACTTAACTTGCGTTGAAGACTTTGATCCTAAGGTTCCGGTTATGGCAATGAGCTACAGGGATACGATTTCTTTTGCATTTCCAAGGATTGTTTATGGACCTGAACTTATACCATTTATTGAAGAAATCCTTGAGAAGGTTTCTAACATTGCTGACGGATTTATAGAAGAAGTAGAAAAAGTAAAAACTATCACCACGGGAAACAAAGAATTACTAAAAAGGCTTTTCATTTTCAGAGAGATCGTAAAACATGAGATTATACACTATATTAACTTGCACTTACCAAGGACCGTTAAGTTTTTCAAAAAGAGAGGCATTAGTAAGATTTCTAGACCATTGCTTATTAAAGCTAATGCGGCGGCAGACAGTATTTGCAATATTTACCTGGATAAGAAAGTTATTGAGCAAGGCGGATTTGTTCCACCGCTTGAGATGGAGATCCCGCTTGAGGAACTTTTAGAAAAGATTGATCTTAAGAAGAACCAATCTTTTGTGATTGGAAGTAATGGTTCAGGCGATAGTGGCAAAGGCTTTGAAGACTTCTTATCGGAGGAAGCTGAAGATCTTGAAAAACAGGATTTTAGCAGGATAAAAGAGGTTGTCGGCGGGATCCTTGAGAAGGCAATTGAGGAATACAAGATGTACCCGAAAGGCATTGGTACGATACCGAGTGAAATCGAAGAGACCATTAAATGGCTTAAAAAGAGAAGAGTTAAATTCAGATTTACTGGAGAAGACGACATATTCGGGCTTTTGAGAGAAGTGGAAAGGACTTACCTTGCTTACAACCTACTTAATGCCTATAAGTATGGATTTGTGTTCCCTT